>Ga0214472_10002887_pt1 | contig 18299 bp, 16 predicted proteins | sample RVTome_6_FD_207662 | JGI IMG/M metagenome (GOLD analysis project Ga0214472, IMG submission 207662) | Soil microbial communities from uranium-contaminated site in the Upper Colorado River Basin, Wyoming, United States - RVT140D175 | ecosystem: Environmental > Terrestrial > Soil > Contaminated >...
GGCCCTGTAATAATCTGAGATGGACAAACGGGCCGACACATAGGTCGGCCCCTACGGAAGGTGGAAGGCCTTATTTGACCGCCTTCAGCTTCCTCGTGGGTTTCTTTTCCGCCTTGGGACGGAGCAGCATCTCGTTTATTGCCGCTCCCGCCGGGACCATCGGGTAGACCTTTTCCATCTGGTCGATGACGAAGTCCATGAACACCGGCTTCTTGACCTTGATAGCCTCCCTGATAACGCCCTCGACGTCGGACGGCTTTTTGGCCCTTAAGCCCACCGCGCCGTAGGCCTCCGCGACCTTGCAGAAGTCCGGCGTCCCGACCAGGCACGTGCTGGAGTAACGCTCCCCGAAGAAGAGCTCCTGCCACTGGCGCACCATGCCGAGGTAGCAGTTGTTCAGGATCGCGACCTTGACCGGAAGGTTGTAGAGCACCGCTGTCGCCAGTTCCTGTATGTTCATCTGTATGGAGCCGTCGCCCGCGATGTCGAAGACCAGCTTGTCCGGGTATGCCATCTGCGCGCCTATCGCTGCGGGGAAGCCGTAACCCATCGTGCCGAGCCCGCCTGAGGACAGCCATGTCCTCGGCTTCTTGAACTTGTAGAACTGCGCCGTCCACATCTGGTTCTGGCCGACCTCGGTCGTGATTATCGCTTCGCCCTTCGTTATCTCGTTTATCTTCTCGATGACGAACTGCGGCTTTATCACGTCGTCCATGTCGTAGCCCATCGGGTTCTCGAAGTTCCAGTCGTCTATCTGCTTCAGCCACGCCTTCCTTATGGCCGCCCAGGAGCCCTTGGACTCCTCCTTGACCACCCTGTTCAGTATCTTCAGCACGTCCTTCACGTCGCCCACGACCGGCACGTCCACGCGCACGTTCTTCCTGATCGAGGTCGGGTCGATGTCTATGTGGACTATCTTGGCACCGGGCGCGAAGCCTTCGACCTTTCCCGTCACGCGGTCGTCGAACCGCATGCCTATTGCCACCAGGAGGTCGGAGTTGTGCACCGCCATATTGGCCGCATACGTCCCGTGCATCCCGAGCATGCCGAGGCAGAGCTTGTGGTCGCCGGGGAACCCGCCCAGTCCCATCATCGTCAGTGTCACCGGCAGCCTGGCGGTCTCCGCGAGTTCCTTCAGTTCATCCGACCCGCCGGAGAGTATGACGCCGCCGCCCGCTATGATGACCGGCCTTTTGGCCTTCGCGATTGCCGCGGCCGCCTGCTTTATCTGCCAGGGGTTGCCCTTCACGTTAGGCCGGTAGCTCCTGATGTCCACCTTGTCGGGGTACTCGAAATCGGCCTTGGTGACGGTCACGTCCTTCGGTATGTCTATGAGGACCGGGCCGGGCCTGCCTGTTGTCGCGATGAAGAACGCCTCCTTGATTGTGCGGGCAAGGTCCTTCACGTCCTTCACCAGAAAGTTGTACTTGGTGCAGGGCCTTGTTATGCCGACTATGTCCGCTTCCTGGAACGCGTCGTTGCCTATCAACATGGTCGGGACCTGGCCGGTTATGGCAACCATCGGTATCGAGTCCATGTACGCGGTCGCAAGCCCGGTGACGATGTTGGTTGCCCCCGGTCCGGAGGTAACAAGCACCACGCCCGGCTTTCCGGTCGCCCTCGCGTACCCGTCCGCCATGTGGGTTGCGCCCTGCTCGTGGCGGGTGAGTATAAGCTCGACGTCCTTCTGGTTGTACAAGACGTCGAATATGTTCAGGACCACCCCGCCGGGGTAACCGAACACGTGTTTCACGCCCTCTTTTCTCAAACACTCTATAAGTATTTCAGCGCCTGTAAGTTTCATGTTACGCTCTCCAAACCTAAGATTGAAAACGTCAAAAGCATTCACCGCAGAGACGCGGAGCAGCAGAGAAATTCGAAAACGGAAAACCGATTCTAAGGTTTAAACCAAATCCCATAGAGGTTGTTGTTTGTGACTTCGACTTCCTCCGCGCCTCCGCGTCTCTGCGGTGAGGTTATTTCATCACCGCCCCGTCCGCGGCGGAACTGACGTACCGCGCGTAACGGGAGAGCCATCCGGTCTTTATCTTGGGCTCGGGCTGCTTCCACGCCTTCAGCCTCTTGGCGAGTTCGGCCTTGTCAACGACGAGCTCTATCTTCCTCTTCGGTATGTCTATGACTATCTCGTCGCCGTCCTTGACGAGGGCTATCGGGCCGCCCTCCATCGCCTCCGGGCTGACATGCCCTATGCAGGGGCCCTGCGTACCGCCGGAGAACCGGCCGTCGGTGATGAGCGCGACGCTGTCCGCGAGCCCCATGCCGACGATAGCCGCGGTAGGCGAGAGCATCTCGCGCATGCCAGGGCCCCCCTTAGGCCCTTCATACCTTATGATGACCGCGTCGCCGGACTTTATCTTGCCGGCCATTATCGCCTTCATCGCCTTCTCCTCGGAGTCGAAGCATTTTGCCTTGCCCCTGAAGTTCATCATCTTCTGGGAGACGGCGGTCTGCTTTATGACCGAGCCGTCCGGAGCGAGGCTCCCCTTCAGCACGGCTATGCCGCCCTCCTTGCCGTAAGCCTTGTCCATCGAACGGATTATCTCGTCGCTGTGCACGACCGCCGATGCGGCTATTTTTTTTATCTTCGTGCCGGACACGGTCTGCGCGTCCTTCAGCTTCGTGGAAAGCCTTTTTAAGACCGCGGGGATGCCGCCCGCGAACTCCAGGTCCTCCATGTAGTACTTGCCCTTCGGGAGGAGGTCCGTGATATGCGGGGTGTCCTTGCTTATCCTGTCGAAGTCGTCTATCGTGACGTTTATTCCCGCCTCGTGCGCGATTGCAGGGATGTGCAGGCAGGTGTTGGTCGAGCCGCCGAGCGCCATGTCCACCCTTATAGCGTTCTCGAACGCGGCCCTCGTCATTATCTTCCTGGGGGTGATGTCTTTTTTGACAAGCTCCACGACCTTCATGCCGGAGTCGTATGCTATACGCCTCTTCTTGCCGGACGCGGCAAGCCCGGTCGCGCAGCCCGGCAGCGACATGCCGATGGCCTCGGTCACGCAAGCCATCGTGTTCGCGGTGTAGAGACCCTGGCAAGCTCCGGGTCCGGGGCAGGCGCATTCTTCGAGTGCGCAGAGCTGCTCCATGCTTATCTCGCCCTTCTTGTAGCGGCCTACCGCCTCGAACGTCCCGCTCACGAGGTTCTGCCGCTCCATCCCCAGCCTGCCGGATATCATCGGACCGGCGGTAACGACTATGGACGGTATGTCGAGCCTTGCCGCCGCCATCAGCATGCCGGGCGTTATCTTGTCGCAGTTGGTGAGGAGCACAAGCCCGTCCAGCGCATGCGCGAGCGTGACGGACTCGACCATGTCGGCTATAAGCTCCCTGGACGGGAGAGAGTAGTGCATTCCCTGGTGGCCCATCGCGATGCCGTCGCAGATGCCCGGCACGCCGAAGAACATCGCGTAACCGCCGCCCGCGTGGACGCCCTTCTCGATGAACCGCTCGAGGTCGCGCATCCCGATGTGGCCGGGTATCAAATCAGTGAAGCTCGTGGCAACACCGATGATTGGCTTTTTTATCTCTTCGCGTGAAATGCCGGTCGCGAACAGAAGCGCCCTGTTCGGCGCCCTCTCGACCCCTTTTTTGACCTGGTCGCTCCTCATCATGCTCTCCAGTTATTTGCGAAATCGTCCGTCTTTAAACGAAGCATAATTTTTAACACATTTAAGGCGGTATAGTCAATAAATATTTCAGTAGATTCATCCGGTTAGGACACCGCCGGAAAAAAAAGGAAGGCGAAGAGGCGTCCTCTTCCCTTCCTGTTGCGTTGCTGTTTACTGTTGGACCGGCGGATACAGCCGGTCCGCATCCTGGTTATTTAACTTACGGTTCGAGTTCCTTGAGTATCTGGTACATCCTGTCCTTCTTGGCCAGCTTCTGCTTCTGGAGCTTCTTCTTCTCCAGGTCCTCTTCCGGCGTCAGGTAGGCCCTGTCCCCGAAAAGCTCATCGATGCGCGCATCCAGGTCCCTGTGCTCCTTTTCCAGGCGCGCATATTCTTCGCTTTCACGCCTGGCATGCTCGATCAGTTCCTCTTTTGCCTCCATGTAGTACCTCCCTGTCTTTATAGAAGGTTAAGAAGCAGAAATCACTCTTTAGTAGTATTCTTTAAGCAAAATTTAACATATTGGAACCCAAACATCAAGGGCTTTTTCGCCCCGTGCGGGATAAGTCGTAAATCCACATTATTACTGCATTTTCCCTCGGGTTTTCATAGTAACTCTTCCTTATCCCTGCATTTACGAAACCGAGGCTGGTGTACAGCCCTATTGCCGCAGTGTTGCTCTCCCGTACTTCAAGGGTTGCCGAGAGGGCGCCCCTCTCCCCGGCGTATGCTATGGCCGCCTCGACCAGCTTCCTCGCGATTCCCTTCCGCCTCAAATCCTCCCGTACCGCGACGTTCAGGATGTGCATCTCGTCCACTACCCGCCAGAAGCAGACAAACCCGGCGAGGCTCCTGTCTTCCGCCCTTGCAACAAGGACGTACGAGTACTCACGCCCCAGTTCCTCGATGAACGCGGCCTCCGACCACGCGGAGGTGAAACATGCCTTTTCGAGTTCCATCACCTCCGTGACGTCGAGCATGTTCATGCGTGAGATTATTATGTCCATAGGATTGCCGCTCAACATCGTTATACGGTCATTCCCGGCTTGACCGGGAACCCAGTGACTTTTGACTTGTTGTTTTTTGGAGGCATTATCCTCGGGCCAAAACATTCGCCACCCACGTCCAGGGGGCAAACCTCACTGTGCACAATGGACCGCGCGATGATGGCCCTGGACGGCTCAGGGTTTTGGACCTCTCGGATAACGCCTCCGGGTTTCTATATTTACCCTCCCCACCTGCGGGGGAGGGTGGCCAACGGGCCGGGTGGGGGTTGGGGGTGAGAGACACTAAATGCGGAGAATCGCTTCCACTACCCCATTAATACCCCGCCCGCTCCTCGACGTCCGGCTTCCTGATGTACAGCGGCAAGAGCGTGGACGGGTCGGACGCGCGGCCTGCCTCTATCTCCTCGTGCCCACGGAGCGCGACCGCGGTCCCGGTAGGGTAGCCATATATGGCTGGCGCAAACACGGCCATGTCCCCGAGCCTACCGGCCAGCAGGTCACGGTAAACCTTCGCCCCCTCGCCCGTAAACACCGTCTTCGCGGTTACCAAAGATGCAAGCTCGTCCGGGCTCATTACGGACGGTTCCAGTACCGTGATGCGCTCCGCCCCTGGTTGGGAGTATACGGCCGCGTATACCATCTTCTTCCTTGCGTCCAGCGCCGGGCAGACCTGGTATGCGCAAAATGGCAGGTTGTCCGCGAGGACGTCCAGCGTGCCGACGCCCGCGACCGGCTTGCCCGTCGCGTAGGCCAGCCCCTTGACCGCGGCCAGCCCGATCCTGAGTCCCGTGAACGAGCCGGGCCCGAGCGAGACAGCGAAGCCGTCTATGTCCGAGAGGCTCATCATGGCGGACTTAAGGAGCCCGTCGATGTGCAGCATCAGCCGCTCGGAGTGCGTGACCGATATGTTTGTCCGAAGCTCAGCGACCGGCTCCATGCCGTCCACGATGCCCACCGCGCCCATCATTGTGGATGTGTCTATACCGAGGATTTTCATGTTCAGGATGATAGATGATATTTAGCCAATTGGCAATAGGTTAAGTATTAAGGATGATATAAACCTGGATCCCCGCCTTCGCGGGGATGACTGGGAAGGATGAGATTGCCGCGTCGCTTCACTCCTCGCAATGGCAGACTACGACTTTGACTTTCCAGGAACCCGGAGACGTTATCCGAGCGACCCAAAACCCGGAGCCGTCCAGGACCATCATCACGTGGTGCATTGTGCACGGGGAGGTCTGTCCCCTGGACACGGTTGGCGACTGTTTTGGCCCGAGGATAATGACTCCAAAAAAGCCCTTACACCCGCCCCAGCACCAGCGCGGCGTTTATCCCGCCGAACCCGAACGAGTTGGAAAGCACGTAGTCCACGCGCGTATTCCTGCCGGTTAGCGGTATGCAGTCCAGGTCGCAGTCAGGGTCCGGGTCGGTCAGGTTGAGCGTCGGCGGAAGGTATTCGTTCTTTATCGCGAGCGCGCAGAGTGCGGCCTCTATAGCGCCGGTCGCGCCGAGCGGGTGGCCGTGGAACGGCTTCGTCCCGCTTACCGCGACCTTGTACGCATGCTCGCCAAGCGCCCGCTTTATGGCCTCGGTCTCGTGCTTGTCGTTCATCGGGGTCGAGCTTCCGTGCGCGTTCACGTACCCGATGTCGGCCGGCTTCAGCCCGGCCTCGGCAAGCGCGGTGCATACAGCACTTGCAGCCATCTCGCCGCCCGGAAGCGACGAGGTCATGTGGAATGCGTCGTTGGTGAGGCCGTAGCCAAGCACTTCCGCGTAAACCCGCGCGCCACGGTCGAGCGCGCGTCCCATCTCCTCGAGCACCAGCACAGCCGCGCCCTCTCCCATAACGAAGCCGTCCCTGCCACGGTCGAACGGGCGGCACGCGCCAGCGGGGTCTTCGTTCCGCTCGGTCATCGCCTTTATCCTCGTGAACGAACCGAACGAAAGCGGGGCAAGCGGAGTCTCGGCCCCGCCCGCGAGTATAACGTCCGCGCGTCCTGAGCGTATCATCTCGAACGCCTCGCCCACGGCCACCGTACCCGAGCTGCAACTGTCGGAGTTAGTGTGGTTCGGGCCGGTCAGCCCCAGCTCGATGGATATGTGGCAGGAGCTGGACGCTCCGAATACCATGAGCGCGAGCGCGGGGTGGACGCGCTCCAGCCCCCTCTCCCTGAACACGTCGTGCTGCGCCTCGGCGAACTCTATACCGCCCAGCGCGGAACCCATCACCACGCCCGCGTCCCGGTTTTTCAAGAGGTCGAGCGCGGCGTCCTCGACCGCCATCCGTGCGGCGGAGACGGAAAACGCGGCGAACCTGTCCACCCTTTTGCGCTCCTTCGCGCTTACGAACTCGAGCCCGTCGAACCCGCGCACCTCGCCCGCCACCTTCGTCCTGAAGCCGGTGGTGTCGAACCTGGTTATCTCCGTCACGCCGGATTTGCCCGCGAGTATCCCGTCCCACAGGCCCTGCACGCCGATGCCTATCGGGGTGACCGCGCCAATCCCGGTTATCGCCACGCGGCGTCTGTTGTCATTTGTCATATTTTGTCCATAAATACGTCAAATCCATCCTTGCCTCCCGTCCTCACATTCCCCGCTTAAATATACCGTCGTTCCCGCGAAAGCGGGGATCCAGGAAGTTCGAGATTTTCCAGATACTCGCGGGTGCGGATTACAGGTCCGGGACCCTGAGCCGTTCAGGGCTATAAGCGCTGACCTCTTGCACAGACGGTACCCTGAACGCGGTTGGCGAATGTCCCGGCCTACAATCCGACACCCGCTAAAAAAGAGCGCTTTTTTAGGAGGCATTATCCTCGGGCCAAAACAGTCGCCGAACGTGTCCAGGGGGCAGACCTCCCTGTGCTTGACAGGCGACAAGATGATGGCCCTGGACGGCTCAGGGTTTTGGACCGCTCGGATAACGCTTCCGGGGTTCTGTTTTAAAATCCCCCTCCCCTTCCACTATCTTCTTTATAGTCGCAAGCGTCTTGCCCGCTATGTTGTGCACGAAGAACCGTCCGACGACGTATTCTCCGATGAACGGGCCTATCACCGGCCAGGGATGAGTGAACCCGTGCCAGATGCATACATGCGCGATACCACCGGGGGTGTCCTTGACCGTCCACTCCACGTCCATCCCGGTGGTGGGGCCCTTAATGTGCCGGAAGGTTATCCGGTTCTCGCCGGGGAAGACCTCCTGCACCGCGGTCCACCTTACCGGGATACCGTCCCGGTGCGCGGCCATCTCGACCGTCCTCCGGCTTCCGTCCGGCCCGGCGAGCTTCACCCACCTGTAGTGAGGGAGTATCACGGGCCAGCGGAGCACGTCCGACGCAAGCTCGAACACCCTCCCTGCGCTGCCGCTAATATCCATGTGGTTCTCGGTCTGCATGTGGCCTACACGCCCCACAGCCTGCCGGAGTGCATCTCCTCGAACATTTCCTCGTACATACGGAGCATGCCAGCCTGGTACTCGCCGTCCACACGGACGGCCTTTTCCGCGAAATGGGCGCAGTACCCGCACCGTGCGCAGTCCTCGCTCCGGCAGGACTTCTTTCTTATCCCGTCCATAAACCCGTCGAGCGCGCGGTTGTCTATATACACCGGCTCGCCTTCGAGCGGTGCGAGCATCCCCCTTTTGGCGGCGAGCTTCCTGAGCCTCATGAGCCCGTCCAGCCCGACGCTACCCGGCCGCGCCAGGTACCACAGGAAGTTGAACAGCCCGCCGCCAGCCTTCTCCCGGTACCCGAACGGCTGTATTAGCTCCAGCAGGTTGCCGTCGAAACCGCCCTCCGAGTAGGCCTTTACACGCTTCACCATAACGGAGGTCGGAGCGTTACGCTCCAGTATTTTGAGCGAGTCGAAACCCATCTCACGGTATACGCCGACGTCCTCCGGCCTGATGAACTCCGAGCGCAGGTAGTTGGACGGCTCCCTGAGCTTCTCGTAGCTGCACCTAAGGACGCAGTAGTCTATCATAAATCCGCGGCTCTTGTGGCCCTTTTGCGACGCATGGGAGAGGTTGACCATGTGCTGTCCGGACAGCGGGCAGAACATCAGGCAGTTGGAGTTGGCGATGAGCTGAAGCTCAAGCCCCACCGCGGCACGTATGGCGGCGAGCGTATCGAAGTCCCGGTTGACCGATATTGATTCGAGCGTTATGCAGTCCGCGCCCATGTCCTCCCAGAACTTCGCCTTGGATACGCTGTCCACCCTCGCGAACACGCCGACCCTGACTTTGAGGTTCGGGTGGCGCTTCTTTATGAAAGGCAACAGCGACGGGAGCGATATGGTTACCGAGCCGCAGCCCGACTCCTCGACGAAACCGAGCAGCCGCTCCATGTCGCCAAGCCCGCTGCTCGTGAACTCGCGGTTGTCCATGCATGCAGGGTTCAGCAGGTAGTTGAACCCGATGCCGCGCGCTCTGGCGTCCTGGACGTGCTTCACGAACGCGTTCTTCCCGAGCGGGGCGAGCATGAACGACGCGCGGCCACCGCCTGCCTTATCAGATGGAAGCTTGCCGAACACCTCCTTGACCGGGTAGCCGGATATGCCATCGAGGAAGCCGGCCCGGAAGTTAGTTGCGACCGAAAGCGGCATGCCCGCGCTCATATGCCCCTCCCCACGAGGGCCATCCGCCAGAACGGGTGGTGCACCACCCTGAAGTCCTCAAGCCCGGCCCCTGATGCGAGAACCGCAAGCTCGCGCCCCGTAAACGCGCGCAGCACCGATACCGGGCCGTCGTTTCTCGTCATTCGGTTGTCCGTAAGGAACCTCGTAAGAACATATATAAGACCGTAGGCCACCCAGCTCCTCCGGAGGTCGCATACTATGAACCCGTGCCCTGCGGTACGCGCTATCTCGGACAACAGGACACGCGCATCGTCCTCCCTGAAGTGGTGGAGCGCAAGCGAGCAGTGGACGACGTCAAACGCGCCGTCCGCGAACGGCAGCCTGAGCCCGTCCGCCACGACGAAGCTTATCTCGTGGTATCCGGCGGCAAGCAGCCTTGCATGTTCGACAATGCTCCGGCTTATGTCCACCGCTGTAATGCTGATTTTTATCCCGCGCCCCTTAGCCCACTCCACCATCTCGACAGGTATGTCCGCCGAGCCGGTCGCTACGTCGAGGACCCGGAGCGGCTCTCCGGAGGACAACCAGGTTACGTACGAGGCAAGCTCGTCCATATGGCGCAGGGACGCGCTCACCCCGCCCAGGTAGCGGTTCACGACCCGGATGTCCGCAAGCGAGCCCGCCAGCTCGTCGTGGCCGGAACAGTCATCAGGACTGTCGAGAAGCTCGGGGCTGTAAATCCTGTCAGGGACCGGGAACATGTCATGATTCCGCGTCTTATGAAATGGAGCGCCAGGAACAACAACCGTCATGAAAAGCAAGTATACCAGAAAAAATACGTGTGGCCGCTTTAAGCGGTGGCTGAGAAGGAGCGGGTTAATCGGGGTTACGGTTACCGGCTCTGGAGCGCTGAAGGATCTCAGCCCCAGTTCCTTCTTATCACCCTGTTCCCGCTAATCATCATGTTCATGTAGCCTGCGTACCGCCAGAACGGGCTTGGTAAGCGGAGCGCGGTCCCGGCAAGCCTCAGTATCCCGAGCGAGGAGAAGTTGGTGTCCGACAGGAATATCGTCTTTCCTATCGAGCCGAGCCCGGATACGAGGGTGTCCCTTGCCTCGTTCGGGGACATGTTAGGCGTGAAATAGAACGTCGGCATCAGGAGGTTGTCGTAGGGGTCCACCACGCTCTCCCTGACTGCCAGGTCGTGCATGCCGGTGTGCGGGTACACGCGTACGCCGATGGTTATGAACGCCTTGTCCTTGTCGGGTATCTTGGTGTTGATGAACTTCATCGTCTCGGCGATGCTCCTCTTGTCCTCCTCCGGGCCGCCCAGGAGGAAGCACCACAACGCCTTGATGTTCGAACCGGCGAGAAGGTCCGCCGCATGGTACACGTCGTCCTGGCCGAAGCCCTTCCTTAGCGAGCCGAGCGTGGTGTCGGACGCGGCCTCTGGGGTGATGCCGACCGCGGTTACGCCCGCACGCTCCATCAGCTTCACCTGCTCTTTTGTAAGTCCCTTGGGCGAGATGGACGCCACGTGGAACCTGACCTTCAGCCGCCATCGGATGATCTCTTCGAGAAGAGCTTCCATGTACCCTTCCGGCTGGTTGAATATGCTGTCCACGAACTCGAACGTCCTGGCGGAGGTGTTCATTACCGTGGACGATATCTCCTCGGCTACAAGCGCGGGCTCCCTGAGCCTGTACACCCTGCCCTCTATCCGGTTGTACGTGCAGTATATGCAGCGGTTTGCGCAGCCGCGCTTCCCCTGCACGGGGAGCACCGGCTCGAACCGGAGGTACCGCCTTACGTCCACCCACCTGTGGAGCCTTGGCCTGACGAGGTCGGGGTTACTGAGCCAGCTTGTCCGCTCGTAGCCCGGCTCCGCCTGCTTCCTGCAGACGACGCCCGGCGCCCTGCACGCCTCGTCGTCGGTCTTGGCGCGGAAGAAGAGCACCGAGGTCTCCTCGCCCTCGCCCATTATCGCATAGTCGAGCTCCAGGTAATTGAGTATCTGGAGCGGCATCACGCTGACACCGGAACCGCCGAGCACAATGCGCGCGGAAGTGTTCTGCTTGACGCAGTCGGTTATCTCCTTGAGGGCGGGGAGGAAGCTCCTGGGCGAAAGGAAGTCGCCGTTGTCTACGTTCCTGACCGAGAGCCCTACTCCGTCCGGCTGGAACTGCCTTATCTCCGAGGCCACCCTGCCGGCAGGGTCCTTCTCGAAGCTCAGGTCGACGAGCCTCACCCTGAACCCGGCCTGCGTCAGGGACTCCGCAACCCAGGCCGCGCCTATCGGGGCCACGGGCTGGGGCGCAAACTCGCGGTTCGTGCTTATGATGAGTATCTTGGAGATCATTTCTTACCGGGGTTTTTCCGTAATCCTGGATATAACTTTCCGAACCACCTGACATCGTGGGCGCGGTTCGCCTGGGGGCGGCTGGCAAGCTCTGTTCAGCTTATGCTTTGTATAATACACGACACGAAAAATGATTTCAATACAAATGAGCACAGGTATCAACAGGCGGCCGTTTGGGGGAAAGGGGGGATATTGACTTAGAGAAGTTTGATACCGGTTTCTTTAGCGAGCACAAGAAAATGTTTGTCAAGGGTAAGAATTGGGAATCCCATCTCCTTGGCCAACGTGGCTATATAGCAATCTGCAAGACCAACATTCTTGCCCGATTTCCTGAGACGGAAAGAAAGCTCCCCCGCCTTCCGCCAAAGCATGGGCGGCTCCGCCGGAAACTCGAAAACCATCAGGAAGTCATCGAGCCGCGCAAGCTCCTTGTCGGTCTTGACCCCCTGGATAAGCTCTGCAAGGACAAGACCACAGCAGGCAACTCGGTCCCCGTCGATAAGCTCCGATATCCTCGCATGGTTGTGAGCTTCTTTCCTGAAAAAAGATATCCAGGCCGACGTGTCAACGAGTACCTTTGCCGAGCCGCCTGTCTTCATGCCTCAGGTCCTCCGCGCCCCCTATGAACTCTATTTTTCCGGCCAGCCCCTTTATCCGCTCCTTCTTCTTGCTGCGTATCTCGTCTTTTATGGCGTTCAGGACGGCCTCGGTCTTGCTTCTGGCGGGTGAGACCTCGACAAGCTCATCCACAAGCTCATTGGGCAATGTTATGGTTATTCTTGACATAATATTTCTCCATAGTCTAAGTACATAGATATTATAACCAATCTCATGGCAAAGTCAACCGGTATTTGAGGATAGAGACATGGTGTTGACAACGCCCAGCTTATAGGCTATATTGTCCCGGTTTGGAACTCACAAAATCCCGAAAAAGGAGAGATAAAATTGGCATACGACGTTACATTCATGCCCGGCGACGGGGTCGGGCCGGAGGTCTCCGAGGCCACAAGGCGGGTGCTCGAGGCAACCGGCGTCAAGTTCAACTGGGACGTCCAGGAAGCAGGCATAGACGTTTTCAAGAAGGAGGGCACGCCCCTCCCCGACCGCGTGGTGGATTCGCTTAAGAGGACGAAGGTCGGCATAAAAGGGCCGATAACCACACCGGTCGGCACCGGGTTCAGGAGCGTCAACGTCACCCTCCGGCAGACGCTGGACCTGTACTGCTGTCTTAGGCCGTGCAAGACGTATCCCGGCGTCAGGACACGTTTCGACAACATCGACATCGTCATATTCCGCGAGAACACCGAAGACCTGTACGCGGGCATAGAGTTCGAGAAGGGCTCGGACGGCGCGAAGGCGCTCATAGAGCTTGTAAAGGAGCATACCAACAAGACCATCAGCCCCACCGCCGGGATAAGCATAAAGCCGATAACCGTCGAGGGCACGGACCGCATCGTCCGCGCCGCGTTCCAGTATGCCCGCGACAACGGCAGGAAGAAGGTCACAAGCGTTCACAAGGCCAACATAATGAAGTTCTCGGACGGGCTGTGGCTCGAGGTTTCGCGCCAGGTAGCCAAGGACTTCCCCGACATACAGTTCGAGGACAGGATAATCGACGCGCTCTGCATGCAGCTGGTACAGTTCCCCGAGCGGTTCGACGTCCTCGTGCTGCCGAACCTTTACGGCGACATTGTATCCGACCTCTGCGCGGGCATTGTCGGGGGGCTCGGGCTCGCCCCGGGCGCCAACATCGGTACGACCGGCGCGATATTCGAGGCCACGCACGGCTCCGCGCCGGACATCGCCGGCCAGAACAAGGTGAACCCGACCGCCATGCTCCTCTCCGGCGCGATGATGCTGAACTACCTTGGAGAGAAGGAAGCCTCGCAGAAGATGGAGCGCGCCATAGCAGCGGTCATCGCCGAGAACAAGTACGTGACCGCCGACCTGAAGCAGGACCCGGACGACCCGTCCGCGGTCGGCACCACCCAGATGACGGACGCCATAATAATGAGGATGAACGGTTGATACTTCAGGCTTCCGGGCGTGCGAATTTTCCGCGTCCGGTGGCCCGCAGCTGCACCATAAGGGCCGGCCATGCGCCGGCCCTTTCCTTGTCCCCGGCCGGCGTGTAATAAAAATCTGTTGACCTGATGATGTTGTGGTATAATATCCCATGTAACCGGTCGCCGCTTTTACCGGCGGCCCCTATTTTAAAGTACCGCATAAAGAGGAGGAAATGGAGGCAATACCCTTACCCCACCCCGGCACGCTTACCACGATATTTATCATCATAATGTGCATCCTGTGCGTCGCGTTCTTTTCGAGCTCGGAGGCCGCGCTGATATCCGTCAGCAGGCTGAAAATACGGAACCTTGTCGAAAAGGGCAACAAGAAGGCCAAGGCGGTGCAGCGGCTCCGCGACGAGCACGCAAGGCTCTTCGGGACGATACTCCTGACCGAGAACTTCTTCATCATCCTGGCGTCCTCGCTTGGCACCGCGTTCGCGCTTACGGTCTTGCCTGACCACGAATACGTGACTGTGATAGCCTCGGTGGTAATGACCACGGTCATAGTTATGTTCGGGGAGATAGCGCCGAAGACGTTCGCCGCATCCCATTCGTCGAGGGTCGCGCTCATCGTCGCCCGTCCCATGGAGGCCATCGTCGCTATGATGCACCCGGTCGTCTGGCTGTTCACCAGCGTCACCAACAGGGTGATTACGCTTGCGGGAGGGAGGAAAGAGGCCTCACCGTTCGTGACCGAGGACGAGATAAAGACGATGATATCCATCGGCGAGGAGGAGGGCGCGCTTAACCTCGAAGAGAAGGAGATGCTCCACAAGGTCTTCGAGTTCGGCGACACGCTCGCGGTCGAGGCATTAAGGCCGCGCACCGAGATAATATGCATCAGCAAGGACGCCAAGGTATCGGACGCGCTCGCGCTCGTCGCCGTGCACGGCCACTCCAGGCTGCCCGTCATAGACGACACGGTGGACAACATACAGGGTATCCTGTACGTCAAGGACCTGATGGTCGCGATGTCCAGGGGCGAAGTCGACCAGGACAGCGCCATAACCAGGCTGGCGCGGCCCCCTTACTTCATCCCGGAGACAAAGCTCGTCCGCGAGCTGCTCACAGAGATGCAGCGGCAAAAGCTCCAGATGGTGATAGTCATAGACGAGTACGGCGGGACCGCGGGGCTCGTCACCATAGAGGACTTGATGGAGGAGATAGTCGGCTCCATACAGGACGAGTACGACAAGGAAGAGAAGGACGTCCACATAGTGGACGAGAAGAACTTCGTGGTCTCCGGCATGGCCGAGCTTGACGAGGTATCGGACGAGCTCGGCATCAACCTGGAGTCGGTGGACTTTAACACCCTCGGCGGGTTCGTGTTCGGGCTTTTCGGCAGGATGCCCAGGCCGGGCGAGACGCTTAAATACAGGGACCTGAAGTTCGAGGTGCTGGAGATGGACGAGAGAAGGATCGAGAGGCTAAAGATAACCAAACTTTAAGGAGGCATTTCAAATTGCGCAAGAAGATTACGGTGGTGGGCGCGGGCAACGTCGGTGCGACGACCGCGCAGAAGGTCCTGGAGATGGGCCTCGGCGACGTCGTGCTGGTGGACGTGGTCGAGGGCGTGCCCCAGGGAAAGGGCCTGGACCTGGCCGAGTCTACCCCGGTCGTTGGCATCAGCGGCAGCATAACCGGCGCCAACGGTTATGCCGGTACCGCTAACTCGGACGTGATAATAATCACAGCGGGACTCGCGAGAAAGCCCGGCATGAGCCGCGACGACCTCCTGGCCGCGAACGTGAAGATAGTCGCGGAGGTCACGAGGCAGGCCGCGCCGCTCTCGCCGGACGCGGTCATAATCGTGGTCACGAACCCGATGGACGTGATGGCCTACGTATCGCTGAAGGTCAGCGGGTTCCCGCCCAAGCGCGTCATAGGCATGGGCGGGGTGCTCGACTCCGCGCGCTTCCGTACGTTCATTGCGATGGAGCTTGGCGTATCGGTGGAGAACACGCACGCGTTCGTGCTGGGCGGACACGGTGACGCGATGGTGCCGCTTCCCCGCTTCTCCACGGTCGCGGGCATCCCCATCACGGAGCTTATCACGAAGGAGCGCATCGACGCGCTGGTCGAGCGCACCAGGACAGGCGGCGCGGAGATAGTGGGCCTCTTAAAGACCGGGAGCGCGTACTACGCGCCCGCAGCGTCCTCCGCCCAGATGGCGAAGGCCATCCTCATGGACGAAAAAAAGATACTCCCCTGCTCGGTCTACCTCTCCGGCCAGTACGGCCAGAAGGACGTGTACGCGGGCGTGCCGGTCATGCTGGGCTCTGGCGGCGCTGAGCGGGTAATCGAGATAAAGCTTACCGCCGACGAACAGGCCGGGTTCGACAAGTCCGCGGACGCGGTCAAAAAAGGCCAGACGGACACCGGGTTCTGATTATCGTAGTATCCCCTCACCCCAACCCCTCTCCCGTAAGGAGAGGGGATAATTGCCGTCATTCCCGTGAATACGGGAGTCCAGGTTTTGTTTGATTGTCATTGCGAGGAGCTACACGACGCGGCAATCTCATATTGTAGGGGCCGGCCGTCGTGCCGGCCCTGGTTTAAATCCCCGGCTTGACCGGGGACCCAGCGACTTTTCCCTCTCGGCGCACCCGCGCCGCCGCCAAGAAATCTGTGGAAATTGCCAGCCCGATTTCTTATAATAACCGTAATACGCGGTCCGGGGCGGCGCCCGGCATTCCTAACCTGCCAAGAGGGACGGATATTGCTTCAGAGACACTACAAGACTGTGGCGGCGCTCCTTGTCCTGGCGCTGGTCCTACTCGCATATTCCAACTCATTCAACGCCCAGTTCCATCTGGACGACCTGGACAAAATCCAGAACAACTTCGGCATCAGGGACATCTCGGAAGTACCCCGCTTCTTCTATAAATCCGGCGGCGCATACCCGCTCGATGAGTTCGAGTTCAGGCCTCTTAAGTATGCGACGCTGGCCTTCAGCTACTATCTTGCCGGCTACAGCCCGTGGACCTACCACCTGTTCAACCTCATACTGCACATGGTCAACTGCCTGCTCGTATTCCTGGCGGTAAGGCTTGTAACCAGGTCCGGCGGAGTAGACGGCAATGCCTCGTTCGACGCCGCGTTCGTATCCGCGTCTGTATTCGCGCTGCACCCCCTGCAGACCAGCACGGTCATGTACCTCTCGAACGGGCGCGGCGTAATGCTCGCAAGCATGTTCTACCTGCTCGGTTTCATATCTTATGTCCGGTTCAGGGATGGAGGCCCCGGCAGGCCCGGAACGTACGCATGGGGGGCGCTTCCGCCCGTCTTTTATATGCTTGGCCTGCTCTCCAAGGAGATAACGGTCACGCTGCCCGCGGTACTTGTCGCATACGACTGGTTTATATCCGGACAAGCGGATGGCGGTATCCGGAGCATAAAGAAACGTGCCCCTTACTATGCGTTGTTCGCGGCGGCGCTGGCCCTTTTTATGGCATGGAAAAATACGGTCCACGGGTATGCCATAGTGCGCGAAGTCCCCTACCCGGCTACCGGCTACCTAATGTCCGAGGCCAAAGCTTTCCTGCTGTATCTGCGCCTGATATTCCTGCCAGTCAACCAGAACGGTGACTACTTCTTTCCGCTAACCACATCGCTCGACTTAAAGTCAGTGCTGGGGTTCGCGGCATTTGCCGCCATGCCGGCCATTTTATTCCTGTACCGCAGGAAAGAGCCCGTCGCCGTTTTCTTCGGATGCTGGTTTATCATAGCGCTTTTTCCGGAATCTTCATTCGTGTCGTTCAGGGACATCGCGGTGGAATACAGGCTGTACCTCCCGCTCGCGGGCTTTATAGCCGCCGCTTGCACGATGGCCCTGAAAAGCCGCTTGGTTACCGGCAACAGGGCCGTGGCAAGGGTACTGTTCGCGGCGCTGCTGGTGGTATACAGCATCATGTGTTTTTCGAGGAACACCGTGTGGCTGACCGAAATAACTTTCTGGCGTGACGCCGCCGCAAAATCGCCTTGGTCCGCCAGGGCGCACTCCAACCTGGGACGCTCGCTTCTAATAAATAAAAACTACCCGGAGGCTATCGCCGAGCTGACAAAATCACTGGAGGTGGACCCGGACTACGTACAGACGGACGTCGCCCAATTCAACCTGGGGATGTGCTACTACGAGAACGGTGAGCTGGCAGCCGCGGTGAAATATTTCGAGGCGGCGGTAAAGTCCAACCCGTCCTACCTCGAAAGCTACAACAAGCTTGGTGAGTCGTATTTCGGGCTGGGCATGTATGAGGAGTCAGCCAACGCTTACAGGCAGGCTTTCGAGAAGGGCGAGCGCAACATGGCCATACAATATAACCTTGCGACCGCGCTTACGATGTCCGGCCAGACCACCGAGGCCCAAGCCCTGCTGAAGAACCTTCTGGACAACAACTTCGACAACTTCGACGTCCGGTACAGCCTTGCGCTCCTGTACCAGGGCAAGGGCGAGAAGCTCATGGCGCTGGAGCAGGCCGGACTTGCCGCATCGATGGCGGAGGACATGGAGAGCAGGTCCAAGGCCGAGGCTTTGGTCGCGGAGCTTGGCGGTTGACAGCGTCCTCGGCCCGCCTGGCCAGAAGCAGGCAACCTTCCTGTTATTGTCACACGCCCCTTATCGCGTCAAGAATCGCTGACACCGGGAACGGCCCGCCCAGAGGCT
>Ga0214472_10002888_pt1 | contig 18298 bp, 14 predicted proteins | sample RVTome_6_FD_207662 | JGI IMG/M metagenome (GOLD analysis project Ga0214472, IMG submission 207662) | Soil microbial communities from uranium-contaminated site in the Upper Colorado River Basin, Wyoming, United States - RVT140D175 | ecosystem: Environmental > Terrestrial > Soil > Contaminated >...
CGACCTCGACCTGCCCGCCTACGTGGACACCTTTGGCTTCCAGACGGCCCGGCACTACGGGGTCGAGATCGTGAAGAACCTCATGGTGGACGCCCGGACCACCTCGCGCTGGTACTTCGTGATCGCCATGGGCCGCAAGGCCGGCCACCTCGCGCTCGGCATCGGCAAGGCGGCAGGGGCCACCCTCACCCTCATCTCCGAGGAGTTCGGGGGCCAGCCCATCCGCCTCAAGGCCCTCGTCGATACCCTGGCCGGCGCCATCATCAAGCGCCTGAGCTACGGGCGCCGCGACGGCGTCGCCATGATCGCCGAGGGGCTCGTGCTCGGCCTCGATCCCGGCGACCTCGCCCAGATCGAGGACGTGGAGCGGGACGCCCACGGGCACGTGCGCATCGACGAGATCAACATCGGCGAGATCCTCAAGGCCGCGGTCCAGAAGCGGCTCGCGCAGTTCGGCCTCAAGATGACCGTGGTGGCCAAGAACATCGGCTACGAGCTCCGCTGCGCCGATCCCATCCCCTTCGACCTGGAGTACACGCGCGACCTCGGGTACTGCGCCGCCAAGTACCTCCTCGCCGGGGGGAACGCCGTCGTGATCTCCATGCAGGGCGGCCACTTCGTGCCCGTCCCGTTCGAGGGCATGCTCGACCCGGCGACGGGGCGGGCGCGCCTCCGGCTGGTGGACATCCACTCCACCCGCTACGCGATCGCCCGGCGCTACATGCTCCGCCTGCGCCGCGACGACTTCGACAACCCCCACGAGCTGGCGAAGTTCGCGGCCACCGCGGGGCTGTCCCTCCAGCAGTTCCGTGAGGAATTCGAGCCGCTGGTCCAGCTGGAGCCGCCGCCGCTCGACATCAGCCCGGCCTCCGTGCCCGCGGGCCCGGCCGCGCCGTAGGCGCGGTCGCGCGTCGAACGACGCCAGCGATGCCATTCAGCGCACCCCTTTCGCGAACTCGCTTTCTTGGATGAAGCGCCAGCCTGCCAGCTCCGCGGCGCCGCGGTCGTCGCTCGCACCGGAAATGCCGAGGATGTTGCCGACCATCACGTAGTCATCCCCCGGAATGTACTGCCGCAGCTGGCGCAAGAAGTCGTGCTTCTCGATGCCGCACGGCCCCACGAACGAGCAGATGCGGTGCCAGTCCGGATAGTGCAGCGTCACCATCGCCCAATTTCCACAGAGTCCGACGATATGGCCGTGCTCGCGCAGCCTGGCGAGATCGACCAGCTTCACAGGACCCTTGCTGACCTCCAGTGTGTCATCCACGTCGAACGCGTACACCACCATGGCGGTTTCCTCCAACTCTGGCCTGAACCTCCTTGCCGTCGGCAAATTTTACAACTTCCGTGGGCGGGGCGACGCCCGTGGGCGAAATGGATGATCAACTCGCGGGGAACCAAAGCCCCGCACTAACCAAAGCCCCGCACTAGTGGTTGCCTGCGATAGACCTCTGCAATTCAGCTGGGGTCCTGGGAGGACTGAGTCACTGACGCGCATCCGGTCAACCGACGCAGCGACAACCGAGGGAGGGCACGCGATGAAGAAGGCGCTCGCCGTAGCTGCTATCGCGCTTGGGTTGGTGGGGACCCACGGGACCACCGAGGCTTCCACGCTGTTCCATGCCACCATGACATTCGACCAGGAGGTCCCGACCGTTCCGACGTTCGAGGGCACCTCGGGAATCGCGACGTTCGTGCTCAATGACGCGCAGAACGCGCTTTCGTATGACGTGCTGATCACCGGCCTGAACTTCCCCCCGGCCAGCCCGGCGGGGCCGAACGACCTGACCAGGCTGCACATCCACCGGGGTCCGGCCGGGGTCGCCGGCCCGATCGTGTTCGGAATCATCGAGACCGCGACTCCGCCCCCGATCCCACAGTCTGACTTGGACGATCTGGTGATCAATGCGTCTCCCGGGCTCATTCACGTGACCGGGGTGTGGGATGGCCTCGAGGGTAACGGCGGCGCGACGCTGGCCGGGGAGCTCGGCAATCTTTTCTCCGGGAACCTCTACATCAACGCCCACACCGGGGACCACCCCGCGGGGGAAATTCGGGGGCTGATCGCGGTCCCCGCACCCGCGAGTCTTCTGCTGATCGTGGTGGGAATCGCCGGAGCTGCGAGCGTAGCCCTGCGGAGACGAATCGCGTAAGCGCGACGTCGACCAGCCCTGCCGCGGGTCTTGATAGGCTTGGTCAGGTAGCGGACGCGCTGCCTGACATGCAGGCGCTCTCGGCAGCGCTTGCCGGTCCGGATCAGCCAGGTCAATCGGTTCTCGAGGACGGCGCGGGCGTTCCGCGGAAACGTCCCGGCGCCTGGCGTGCGACGCCAGCCGGGTGCTGATGCGCCATGATGATGCCGGGCGCCTGCTGGAGATCGGCGCCCGGACCCGGACGATTCCCCCCGCCCTGCGGCGAGCGCTCCACCATCGGGACCGCGGCTGCCGTTTCCCCGGCTGCGGCGTGAGCAATGGCCAGGGGCATGAGTGCGCGCCTGGCAGGATCAGTCGTCCTGGTCGTGCGGTAGCAAGCTGTCGGGCATTCTTCCGGGACTTCGAGGCATGGCCCCCGCCGACGCTTGGCCAGGACGGCCCAACTCTCGGCATTTCCGTGTGGTTGTCACATGGCACGGGCGATGCTCGCCGCTCTCGACCAGCAGCACCTGGCGGAGGCCCTGTGAACGACCAACTGGGCAGAGGAGGACACGGAGATGAGAGTGATGCGGGCTGAGAAGAGCGCAGTTCGTCGAGTTGCCGCAATCGGTCTCGTCCTCGCCGCGATGGGGGCTATGATCCTCATACCGCGGGCCCGCGGTGAGGATGGCAATGGGCCGGTCTTCAGCGTCCGCAATGAGTCCGGCAGAGCCAGGACCATCAACGTCGCCGGATTCCCCGTTTTCGCAACGTGCAACCCATTCTTTCTCGCCCTCGGGACGAACGGCAGGAGCTGCGTGAACTGCCACCGGCCCGAGAACAACATGACCGTGACTCCGGCGAGTCTCCAGGAGCGGTTCGAAGAAACCGGGGGTACGGACCCGATCTTCCGGACCAACGACGGCTCGAACTCGCCGCTGGCCGACGTTTCGACGGTGGCGGCAGAATCCGTTCAACACGCTCCAGATCCCGATCGCGGGCGTGGCGGGGATCAATGACGACTTCAGCAGCGTATTCAACCAGGACTTCAACACGCCCATCCTCGGCACCTGCACGACCTGCCACGACACGCCGCACGCTGGTGACCATTCGGTGCCGGCCCCGCTGGACATCGGTATCGCCGATCCGCCGGTCCCCGTCGCCGCGGGCGGCGACGGCGTGCACAACGGGTTCGGCCTTCCAGTCGGCGACATGCCTATCTACACGCTGCGCAACAAGACGACCGGTGACATCAAGGTCGTGCCCGACCCGGGTCGGGCACTCATCACCGGCAAGTGGAAGGACGTCGGACGCTTCAAGGGCCCCATCGTGCGCGGCCTCGCCGGTCGCGGGCCGTACTTCCACAACGGCTCGGCCGCGACGCTCCTCGACGTGGTCGACTTCTACGACAAATGGTTCAACCTGAACCTCACCGATCAAGACAAGGCCAGCCTCGTCGCCTTCTTGAGGACCCTATGAGGAGGGCTTGGGCATCACCCGAGCGCCGCCATCTCGGCGTCCGCCTGCTCCAGCCAGAAGTGCATGTCCATCGCGCGGTACATCGTCCGTGGCGGGCGTCGCGCACGGTGTATCGTAGCGGTCGGAGAAAAGGAGGTAACGATGGCCCTCATGAGCGTTCACGTCACGCGGCGCGAGCCCGTGCTCGGCGGCCGGCCCTTCGGGGCGGCCGGCGGCTACGAGAAGATCGACGGCACCCTGCGCTTCGGCGTCGATCCCACGCATCCGCTCCACGCGCAGATCACCGACCTCGACCGCGCCCCCCGGAACGGCGCGGGGCTCGTGGAGTGCGCGGCGGACTTCTACCTGCTGCGGCCGCGCGACGGCGCGCGCGGTAACGGCGCGCTCCTGCTCGACGTCCCCAACCGCGGCCGCAAGCTGGCCCTCGCGATGTTCAACAGCACGCTCCGGGCCGCCGATCCTACGACCGAGGAGGACTTCGGCAACGGCTTCCTCATGCGCCACGGCTACACGGTCGCCTGGGTGGGCTGGCAGCCGGATGTCCCGCGCGTGGACGGGCTCATGGCCCTCGACGCGCCCGCCGCCCGCGGGGTCACCGGCCTCGTGCGCTGCGAGTTCCGCCCGAATCTCCCGGCCCGGCAGCTCCCGCTCGCCGACCGCTACCACATCCCGCAGCCGACCATGGCGCTCGACGATCCAGAGGCGCGCCTGACCGTGAGCGAGCACGCGGGAGCCGAGCCCGTCATGGTGCCCCGGGCGTCGTGGCGGTTCCCGGACTCCAGCCACCTCGAGCTCGACGGCGGCTTCGCCCCCGGTCGCATCTACACGCTGATCTATCGCGCGCAGCATCCGGCGATCGTCGGCCTCGGCCTCCTCGCGGTGCGTGACACCGCCGCGTGGCTGCGGTTCGGCTCGGCGGCGGACGGCAACCCGTGCGCGGGCACGCTCGCGCACGCGTACGCGTTCGGGGTGTCCCAGTCCGGGCGGTTCCTGCGCCACTTCCTCTATCTGGGTCTCAACGAGGACGAGCGGGGGCGGAGAGTCTTCGACGCGATGATCCCGCACGTGGCGGGCGCCCGGCGTGGCGAGTTCAACATGCGCTTCGGCCAGCCGTCGCTGAACGCGCGGGAGGCCGTGGGCGGCCTCTTCCCCTTCACCGACGTCGAGCAGGTCGATCCGCTCACCGGCGCGCGGGGATCGCTGCTGACCCGCCAGGCCGCGCGCGGCGGCCTGCCCCGGATATTCTCGATCAACTCCTCGGCCGAGTACTGGCGCGGCGACGGCTCGCTCGTCCACACCGACGTCGAGGCGCGTACCGACATCGACACGGTGCCGGAAGCGCGCCAGTACCTTTTCGCCGGAACGCAGCACACGCCGGGGGTCTTGCCGCCGCCGGACGCCGATCCCAACACCGGCGGGCGTGGACTGCAAATGTTCAACGTGGTGGACTACGCGCCGCTGCTGCGGGCCGCGCTGGTGAATCTGGATGCCTGGGCCCGGGATGGGATCGCGCCGCCGCCGAGCGCCGTGCCCCGCCTGGCCGACGGCACCGCCGTTCCCGCCGAGGCGACCGAGAAGACCTTCACCGCGATTCCCGGCGTTCGCTTCCCCGACCGCATCGTGCGGCCCGCCCGTCTCGACTTCGGCCCGGAATGGGCGCGCGGGGTCTGCGCCGCGCTGCCGCCGAAGAATGGCGCCGCGTACACGACCGTGGTCTCCGCCGTCGACGCCGACGGCAACGAGGTGGCGGGCATCCGGCCGGTCGAGCTGCGCGTGCCGCTGGCGACCTTCACCGGCTGGAACCTCCGCCACCCGGACCAGGGCGCGCCCGGCGACTTCATGTCGATGATGGGCTCCACGCTGCCGTTCTGCCGCACCGCCGACGAGCGCGCGCGGCGAGGCGATCCACGCCCCTCGGTGGCCGAGCGGTACGCATCGCGCGACGCCTATCTCGCCCGCGTGCGCGCCGCGTGCGCCGAGCTCTGCGCCCTGCGTCACATGCTGGCCGAGGACGTGGAGGCGGTCGTCGCGCGGGCGGGCCGGCAGTCCGATCTCTTCCAGACGCCGGCATTGCCTGGATAGACCAGCCGGAGCTCAGTCGGCCGGGGCGGGTAGTCCGGGGTCGCGCGCGCCCGATTCGCTCCCCTCCCCGCCGCGCCGGCCGCGCGCCCCCTGGCCGGAGCGAACACGCCGCATGAAGGGGATCAGGAGCAGGACGGAGGAGTAGACGGCGAGCAGAAACCAGAAGTCATCGGCATACGAGAGGATGTGCGCCTGCGTCACCGTCTCGCGGTACAGCATGGCCATAGCCTGCCGACCGGCGGTGAACGTGTCGGCGCCATGGTTCACGAAGTGGTCGGTCCACGTGCGCAGCCGCTCCGCCATCTCGAAGCTCCACTGGTCGAGGTGGCTCGTCAGCGTGGCCTGGTGGACCTGACTCCGTCGCGCCAGGAGCATCGTCACCAGCGCCACGCCCATGCTTCCGCCGATATTGCGGGCGACATTGTAAGCGGCCGTCGAATTGCCCAGCCGCTCCGTCGGGATGGTGGCGAGGGTCAGGGCCTGGAGCGGCACGAAGATGAAGCCCTGGGAAAACCCCTGGACGAAGCGCGGCCAGGCGAGGTTCCAGAAGTCGATGGTGGGAGTCACGCGGGTCATGAAGAAGAGAGCCACCGCGGCCAGCGAGCAGCCCCCGGCCAGCATGAGGCGCTGGTCCATGCGCGACACGAGGCGGCCGGAGATCATGAGCGCGATCATCGTGCCGAGCCCACCCGGAGCCAGGGTGAGCCCCGACGTCCACGCGTCGTACCCGAGGATCGTCTGCGTGTAGAGCGCCAGAAGGAGCAGGCTCGAGTTGAATCCCAGACCCACCAGGAAGATGGCCAGCGTGCCGAGGCTGAAGTTGCGGTCCCCGAACACGGTGAGGTCCAGGATGGGCTCGGCGGCCATGAGCTCCCGGATCACGAAGCCGGCCAGCGTGCACGCGGCGAGCACGCCGCACATCAGGACCAGCGTGGAGTCGAACCAGTCGTTCCGCTCACCCAGGTCGAGGACGAGCTGGAGGCAGCCAAAACCCACGACCATGAGGACGATGCCGGCCACGTCGACGCGGCGGGGCCGGCGGTGAAACGGCGCGTCGAACAGGAACGCGCTGACCATGAAGAAGGCGACGATGCCGATGGGCAGATTGATGTAGAAGATCCAGCGCCACGACCAGTTGTCCGCGATGTAGCCGCCCACCGTCGGGCCCAGGATGGGCGCCATCATGATGCCGGTGCCCCACACCGCCATGGCGGTGCCCCGCTCCTCGAGCGGGAAGATCTCCCACATCACGGCCTGGGCCATGGGGATGACGGCCCCGCCGCCGAGACCCTGCAAGATGCGCATGAGCACGAGGAACTCGAGATTGGGCGCGAGGCCGGAGAGGAACGAGCTGGCCGTGAAGGTGACCGTGCAGACGAGGAAGAATCGACGCCGACCGAACACCGCCGTCAGCCAACCGCTGGCCGGGATCACGACCGCGTTGGCGGCCAGGTACGAGGTGATGACCCACGACATCTCGTCGATGCTGGCGGAGAACGACCCCTGCATGTGGGGGAGCGCGACGTTGGTGATGCTGGTGTCGAGCACCTGCATGACCGTGACGAGCATCACGGAGAAGGTGATGGCCCACTTGTGCTCCGAGCCGAAAGGCGCGTCGCTCACGGCGTCTCGCAGCGCGGGCATGGTGGCCCGTAGTGTAGCCGAGTTCACGGCCGCAACCGAGTGTCCGTCATGGCCCGCCCCGGCCGAACATGGGACTTGAGTCGCGCCCGCCGTTCCGGGAGAATGTCGACGGCCGACCAAGATCGGAGGGGGGCACTGATGGAGCGGATATTCGTTCACACCGAGGAGCAGCGCAGAATCCTCGAAACCGTGCGCCGTTTCGTGGAGGAAGAGGTGGCGCCTCGGGCGGCGGAGCTGGACGCGCGGCCGGACCCGGCGGCGAGCTTCTCCTGGGAGATCGTGGAGAGGGCGCACGACGTCGGCATCCGCACCATGACGCTCGCCAGGGACTACGGCGGCTTCGGCGCCGATTCGCTCACGACGGCCATGGCCATCGAGGAGCTGGGCCGGGGCGACCTCGGCGTGTCGGTGATTTTCGCCCAGACGCTGAAGATCGCCCAGATCATGCAAAAGGCGCTCGACGAGACCCAGCGCGCGCGCGTGCTGCCGGCCTTCGCCAAGGACCGGCGCGGCATGCTCGCCATCGGCATCACCGAGCCCGACCACGCCTCAGACTACCTCGTGCCGTACGCGACCCCGTTCCGGACCGGCGCGGTCAAGACGGCCGGCGGCTGGATCGTCAACGGCATGAAGCACTTCATCTCCAACGGCAATCGGGCCAGCCACTGCCTCGTCTTCGTGCAGACCGAGAAGGACGCGCCGCTGGTGAAGGGGTCCACCTGCTTCCTCGTGGAGCGCGGCCGACCCGGCTTCACGATCGGCCTGGTCCACGACAAGATGGGCGAGCGGCTCGCCAACAACGCCGAGCTCATCTTCCAGGACTGCTTCATCCCTGACGAGAACGTCGTCGGCACGGTCGGGCGCGGCTTCAACGTGCTCGCCGAGTTCTTCCCGCAATCGAACGCGTACGCCGGGGCCAGCGTCCTGGGCGTCGCGGTCGCGGCGTACCGGAAGGCCGTCCAGTGGGCCAGGGTCCGGGTCCAGGGCGGCAAGCCGCTGATCGAGCACGACGGCATTCGCGCGCAGCTCGCGGAGATGCGCATGCTGATCGACGCGTCGCGCTCCTACATCCACCGCGCGTGCTGGCTCGCCGATCATCCGCAGCACGGCTGGGACAAGACGCTCGGCGCCCTGCCCAAGGTCATGGCGTCGCAGGCGGCCTGGAAGATCGCCACCTGGTGTCTCGAGATCCACGGGGGCCACGGCTACATGAAGGAAACCGGCGTCGAGAAGCTCGTGCGTGACGCGGCCGGATTCCTGCACTCGGACGGCGCCAACCGGACGCTCTTCCTGAAGGCCGCGAACTTCATGTTCAACGAGTGAGCCGAGCCTCGTGTCGAGGGAGGGACTCTCATCAAAGCCCTGGTTCTGAGATCGCGCGGCACGCTGTTCAGCCTGGAGGACGTGCCCGATCCGGTCGCCGCGCCCGGTGAGGCCGTGGCCCGGGTGCTCGCCTGCGGCTCGGGCCTGACCATCCAGCACTACAAGGCGGGCCGCAGCCCGCTCAGCTATCCACGCATCATCGGCCACGAGATCACCGGCGAGATCGTCGAGGTCGGCGCGGGCGTGAGCGGGCTCGAGACCGGCGACGCCGTGACCGTGTACTACTACCTCTTCTGTGGCCGTTGCCGCATGTGCCTCGCCAACCTCGAGCCGCTCTGCGAGATCTCGGGCGGCAACGTCGGCAAGGAATGCGACGGGGGCTACGCCGAGTACGTCAAGCTCCCGGCGCATAACTTCTTGCGGCTGCCGGACGGCCTGGACTACCGGCGGCACCCGGCGGAGATCGGCGTCATTACCGACGCGCTGGCGACGCCCTACAAGGTCAACCGGCGGACGCGCACCCGGCCCGGCGAGACCGTCGCCGTGTTCGGCGCCGGCGGCGGTCTCGGCATCCACCAGATCATGCTGTCGAAGTGGGCCGGCGCCCGGGTGATCGCCGTCGACACCGCCGCCGAGAAGTTCGACGCCTGCCGCACGGCCGGCGCCGAGGAGGTGGTGCACGCCGCCCGCGACAACGTGGTCGAGGCGCTCCGGGATCTGACCGGCGGCAAGGGGGTCGACGTCGCCATCGATTACGTGTCGGCGACCGTCACCCTGGAGCAGGCGGTGCAGGCGCTCGCCGTCAAGGGGCGCATGGTCACGCTCGGGGGCGCCGGCCAGGTCTTCAGGGCGGACGCGCTCCAAATGCTCCGGAAGGAGCTCGACCTCCTCGGCAGCCGCTACGTCACTCGCGCCGAGATCTTCGAGACCCTCGATCTCGTCGCCCGCGGGGCGGTGTGGCCCATGGTCACGGACATCCGTCCGATGGCCGAGGCCGAGGCCTTGCACCAGCGGATCGAACAGGGAGCGGTCACCGGGCGCGCGGCCCTGCTGATCGGCTCCACGCAATAGGGGCAGGAGTCTGTTGACTTGCATACGCCGCAGGCCTACGATCCCCCCGCTTGTCCTTTGATGCGCCACTCCACGCTCGACGGCCGGGGTGCAGGTCGGTGGGAGGAGACATGCGGAGGCGGCTTCTCATCACCGGGGCAGGAACCGCGGCAAGCCAGAACCTGCTACGAAGCCTCAAAGCGGCCGACCCGGACCTCCAGATCGCAGGGTGCAACCACGACCGGTTCATTCTGAGCCTCTGGGGCGGCGACTCACGCCACCTCGTACCGAGGGTGTCGGCGCCGGGCTTTCCAGAGGCGCTCGTGCGCGTCATCGAAGCGGAACAGAGTGATCTGGTGATTCCCACGAGTGACGCCGAGGTTGACGTCCTGTCCGGGATGCGCGCCCGGATACCGGGGCGTCATTTTCTGCCTGACCCGGCGGTGATCGAATTGTGCCGCGACAAGTACGAAACAACGGCGCTGCTCCGATCCGCCGGGGTGCGCGCGCCGGTGACGTATGCCCTGAAGGAGCTTGACGATGTCGAGGCCGTCTTCTCGCGCTTCGATGGCCGAACGCCGCTCTGGTGCCGCCCCCGCACCGGCACGTGCGCGCGGGGCGGCGGCGCCATGTTCACGCCCGACCAGGCCCGGCGGTGGATCCGCATGTGGCAAGAGATGCGGGGGATCGGCCCGGCTGAGTTCACCGTCTGCGAGCATCTCCCGGGTCGCGAGGTGCTCTGCCAGAGTCTCTGGCAGGATGGCCGGCTCATCCTCGCCAACACGTTCGAGCGCATCTCCTATTTCGGGGCGGACAACATTCCCAGCGGGGTCACCTCGCTGTCCTCGCTCGCGAAGACCGTGGTCGATCCACGTGTCGTGAAGCTGTGCAAGGACGCGATCCATGCCCTGGCCCCGAAAGCTTCCGGGGCCTTCAGTATCGATGTCAAGGAGGACGGACTGGGCGTACCCTGCGTTACGGAGATCAATGCCGGCCGTCTGTTCATGGCGATGACGGCCTTCGATCCAGTTCTCAAGCACAGCATGTCGCTGACCTATGTCCGACTCGGCTTGGGCGAGCCGGTGTCGTGTCAGGAAGAATACGATGCGGTGGAAGGGTACTACATGGTCCGCGATCTCGACGTGCTGCCCGGTATCTTCCACGTCGACGACATCTTCAATGGCACCGCCGGATCCCGCTCCTAGGCGATATGCTCGCGGCAGCGTCCGCGCCATCGGTGTCCTCGCCGCGGCGGGCGCCATCCTCATTGCCGCCGCTGGCTGTGCATCGGCCCAGGCGGAGGTCAAGAAACTCGCCTGTGCGGCGGTTCCCGGGTTTCCTATAGAACGGAACCCTCCTTCGCGCGACGCGAACGGTCTGCTGGTCGTTCCGATCATCCTCCACATGATGATGGCCGACGTGCCTTCTGACAGGCCTCATTGGCCGAACAATCCCCGCCCGGTGTGGACGCCGGACAAGGTGGATCAGCAATTCGCGCCTGAGACGGGCCTCGTCAACAGGATCTGGCGGCGTGCGGGTCTCAGGATCGCCGTGGTACGCGTCGACGCCTGTCCATACTCGCCGGCATATCTTCGCCCCGACAGGAAGGCGACGGTCGTCGTCCCCGTCCCCGGGGAAGGGCCGGAGTGGGACCGGTACTATCACCGGGTCAACCACATCTTCAATGCTCGCGATACCAGGGCCCTGAACGTCTACCTGTGGGTGAAGACCGGGACTGGAGGTGAATCAATCTACTACGGGACCTCACCGCGCCAGGAAACGGCGGCCGTGTGGACCGATATAATGTGCGTCCTGCCGGAGGACCCGAGCACGCCGGAGTTAGAGCACAAGATGCTGCCGGGGACCTGTGCGAGGTTGCTCGCCCACGAGATTGGACACGCGCTGACGCTGCCCCACACGTGCAAGGCCGGAAGCCCGCCGCCGGGTCACAAGGATTTCGATTTGACTCCCTGCGGGCGTCAGGATGCCGACGCGGCTGTTCCGCTCGAGATGAAGCAGAACCTCATGCGGCCGGATCACAACTTCAGGCACACTGTGCTGACCAGTGATCAGAAGGCCGCCGCTCAAGATGCGGCCGGGACCTACCAGGAACGCTAGGCGACGGGAGGGCGACCGATGGGACAGGACCGTACCGGATTCGTGTCGGAAGGGACCAGGGCGCTCATCATCATCGAGATGCACGGGGCCGTGCCCGTGGAGGTGGCTGACGACTTCGACGAAAAGCTCGAAGCCCTGATTGCCGACTTCGCGGCGGCCAACGGTGTGGCGATCAAGCGGATCGCCACCGGAATCACGGCGCCGCCCAATGCGTAAGCGGACGGTGGACACCGGCGCGCGATCACACAGAATCGAATTGAGCGGAGATCTGGATCGGCGCTCTGCCGAGGTTCTCGCCCTCGAGATTCGGGCTCTGGCCAAGCGGCATGGTCTCGAGGTGCAGGACGTGAGGGTCGTGAGCGTCACGAAGTCCCCGCGGGAGGAGGACCAGAAAAACTCACGCTAGGGTCTTGAGAGCGGACTCGACGCTTTCCTGCCAGAGGGGCATGGCCATTTCCCGGAACTCCCGCTCCGCTGCCGTGAGATCGGCCCGCGCCCTCCTGTCGTCGGCTCGGTCCCTCCAGAGGAGTCCGAGGCCCAGCCGGCAGCGGGCGGCGAGCGGGCGCATGTGGTGGTCCTCGGCGAGGGCGATCGCGCGGGCGTAGTGGTTCTCGGCGGCATCCAGATGGCCCGAGCCCCGCAGGCGCTCGATCTCCCCCAGGAGAAGTTGAACGTGCGCCTCATTGCCCTGCTCTCCCTGCCTCCGGCAGAGCTCGAGCGCTTGCGCGCCGATCGAGGCGGCTTCGTCCATGAGGCGCATGCGCAGCTTCGCATCACCAAGACGCAAGAGCATCTGTGCGAGGATGGCGACCTGCTTCCGGGCGGTGGCCTGCTCAACCGCATGTTCGAGAAGGGGGAGCGCGTCGTCCATGCGGCCGAGCATGGCGTACGCATGGCCCAGCTCGGAACCGATCACGGGCACATAGACGGGAAGGTCATGAGTTCGGCACACGCCCTGGGCCCGCTCGAGCAATACCGCGGCCCGGTGGGCCTCTCCCCGCGCGAGCTGGAGGAGTCCCGCGCCGCGATACGCCCAGAGCAGGGTGTCAGGATGGTTTGTGCTTTCAGCGAGCCGTATCGCTTCGTCACTCACTCGTGACCCTTCCGAGAATTGCCCCGTCTCCCCGAAACACCAGACCTGCAGACTCCGGCCGAAGACGGCCGGCAACACGGGCAGTCCCAGGTGATCGGTGACGAGCTCGTCCTTCAGCGAGTCCACGACCGTGCCGAAGAGCTGGAGCGCTCGCTGGTAGTCACCCAGCGCCTGGTGGGCCCGGCCGAGGTAAATGCAGGTGGCGGTCCGAAGCCCGAAGTCTTCGAGTGCGTCGGCAATCGCGAGTGCGCGCTCGCCCGCCCTGATCGCGCCGCCTTGATCGCCTGACAGATAGAGTGCGTTGGCGGTGAACGACACGGCGCGCCCAACCCGTCGCTCGTCGCCGAGTTCCTCGGCCAGCGCGGCGGCTCTGCGCAGGTGCTCGAGCGTGCGCGGGACGTCCCCAAGGAGGGTCAGGGCGTTTCGAATTCCCAGGTGGAGATCTACGGCCAGAGAGCGCGTTTCAGCTGTCGCCGGCAGGTGTCCCACCGCCTCGAGGGCCCGCTCGAACAGGGTCACGACCTCCCGGTTCGCCGAGCGGGCAAAGGCACGGACCCCGGCCCGGCTGAGATACCTTGCCGCTTTTTCCCATAGCTGACCTTCGTAGGCGTGATGGGCGAGGCGATCCACGGAATCGGGCGGAGAGTCCTCTCCAAGGGCCTCCAGTGCCCCGACGATGCGCGCATGCAGATTTCGGCGGTCGCGCTCGGGCAGCGTCCGGTAGGCCACCTCATGCGTGAGCGCGTGCTTGAAATTGAGCTCGGCTTCAGGCCCGAGGCGGGCGTCGTAGAGGAATTCACCGGCGCGCAGCTGGGCGAGCGCGTGATCGAAATCGGACTCCGGGAGGTCGGCGATGGCCTTGAGGAGATTGACCGGCACGTCGGTCCCGATCACCGCGGCGGATTGGAGAACACGACGCTCGCGGTCGGCGAGACGGTTGATGCGGGCGAGAAGCACTTCCTGGACCGTGTCCGGCACGGCGGCATGGATGGACAGCGCGCCCTGTTCTCGAACCGTGCGGCCGAGCTCCTCCAGAAAGAGCGGGTTGCCTTCGGCCTTGAGGAGAATCTCCTGCGCGTCCGGCTCCGAGAGGCGATCGGAAGGCAGGATCGTCCGCAGAAGGCTCATGCTTTCCTCGGCCGACAGAGGATGCAGCGAGAGCTGTGTCGCGTGTGATGTGTCGAGCCAGGCTGGCCGGTACTCGGGGCGATACGTGAAGATGAGCAGCAGAGGCATGCCCGAGAGATTGTGAACCAGGCTCCCGAAGCTCTCCGATGCGGGATCGATCCAGTGGAGATCCTCCATGACGATGACCAGCGGGCGCTGCCGGCTCGCGCTGAGACACATCTGGCGGAGGATCTGCATCGTGTGCGTTCTGATGGCCTCGGGCGTGGACTTTTCCAGCTGCTCCGATTCCTCCTTGAAGCCGAGGAAGCGCATCAGGTACGCAGCGCCTTCCTCTGACGGGATGCCCAGCCGCTGCAGGGTGTGATGAAGCCGCCGACTCACGCGGTCCGGGGCATCGTCGGCGGCGATGCGGCAGGCACGGCGAAGGACCTCGAGCACCGGCAGGTACGAGAGATGCCCGCCGTATGACAGGCAGTGCCCCTCGAGATACGTGACGCTCTCGCCCCGAAGCGCCTGGCGGAACTCGTGGAGGAGCCGGGATTTCCCGATACCGGCCTCGCCGGCTATGCCGATCACTTGCCCATTGCCCGCCTTGGCCGTTAAGAGTAGGGACTTCAAGAGGGAGAGCTCCAGGCCACGGCCCACGAACCCCCGCATCTCGCCTTCGGGGGCGAGGCCCGTCCGCTCGCGGCCCTGGAGCCGGTAGCTGGACGCCGCGAGCCCGGCCTCAGGGACGAGATCGAAGCGTCGCTCGAGGAAGGTCATCGCCGAGGCGCTCACGAGGGTCATGCCGGCCTGAGCCTGGCCGAGCATGAGGTCGAGGGTCGCCCAGTGGCTGCGCTTGGCTTCAGCGTCGATGCGAGGTCCGCCGGGGGAGTGCGCGACCGGCACCTCCCCCACGTGTATGCCCGTTCTGGCGGCGAAGCCTCCGGCGCCTTCTCGCCGCGCCCTCTCGCCCGCCTTCTGGATCGCCATCGCGGCGTGGGCCGCGCGACGCGGCGCATCCTCGACGGGCTCGAGACCAAAGACAGCTCCGATGCCCTGTGGGCTCAGCTCCTCGATGTGACCGCCGAAGTTCCGAGCCTTTTCCACTATGGTATCGAGCGCGCGGTTGGTCTCGAGGAGAGAATCGTCGTCGCCTGGGGTGATCAGCCGGACGCGCAGAAACGTAAGTCTCCGGTTCTCCCATCGGATGGGAGCGGTCGCACCGGCGGCTGCGGAAGGCATGGTTGGCTGCGCTTCGAATGACACCGGCACGTGTCTCGGTCCCGGAGCAGGGCGACGCGCCTTCGACGTCGCTCCTGTGGCCGGCCGGAGCCCGAATCGCTCGATCCGGGCGCGCACCGTGTTTCGGGAGATGTCGAGCAGCGCCGCCGTCCGCGAGATGTTCCACCGTGTCTGCTCCAAGACGTCCAGCAGGTGATCGCGCACGGCATCCTCGAGGGAGACGGTGGCCGGCGCCGGCGCTCGACCCGCGCCCTCCTGCTCTTCTGCGCCCCCCAGCTCGAGCATGCCGGCCGCCACGGTGTCGCCTTCGGCGAGGAGCGCCACGCGCTCCATCACGTTGCCGAGCTCGCGGATGTTGCCGGGCCAGGGATAGCGCATGATCCGTGCCTCGGCATCCGGCGTCAGGCGCTTCGGAGACAGCGCGTAATCAGTGCACGCCTGATCCAGGAAGCGCGTGGCGAGGAGAATGATGTCCCGCCCACGCTCGCGCAGCGGGGGCATGCGCAGGGTCAGCACCGCCAGGCGGTGATAGAGATCTTCCCTGAAGCCGCGCTGGCGCACCGCGGCCTCGAGATCGGTGTTCGTGGCGCTGATCACCCAGACGTCCACAGGCTCGCTCTGCGTCGCCCCGAGTCGGCGCACGGCGCCCTCCTCGAGCACCTTGAGAAGCTTGGCCTGCGTCGGCTCTCTCAGCTCCCCGACCTCGTCGAGAAAGATCACGCCTCGATGTGCGGCCAGGAAGAGGCCCGGCTTGGAGCGGCGGGCATCCGTGAAGGCGCCGCGTTCGTAGCCGAAGAGCTCGGATTCGACGAGATGCTCCGGCACCGCAGCGCAGTTGAGGTCCACGAAGGGCGCGTGAGCGCGCGGACCGGTGCGGTGCAGGACTCGGGCGACCAGTCCCTTGCCGCTGCCTGTCTCACCCAGGAGCAGGACTGACGGGAGCCGCCGGCCCGTTTCGCGGTGAGCCACCAAGCGCCGGATCTGATCCCGCACGGCCTCGATGGCCGGACTTTCTCCTACCAGCTCGGGCAAGGGATCCATGGCGCGCCTACTCTACCCTTACTGCTCAATTCACTGCTCAGCTTCTCACCACTCTGACCGCTAACCATCTGGATTGACCATGGTAAGCGGTTGAATTCGCTACTTTTTCTGCTGGCACTTGAATTGCGAACTGTAGGGGCATGCGACATCTCGAAGCGCCTGCAGCACCAGCCGGAGGCGGGATCCACCAGTCCGGCGAGGAGAACACCATGGGCACCGAGAGCGGAGGTGGATCATGAACTGCCGGGTGCTGGCTGCGGGATGGCCGTTCGCCGGACTGCTGGCGCTCGAAGCGAGCCGGGGCGACGCTGCTGGGGCATCCGCCGAGCGGAGCGGCATCATCGCTCGGGCTGACGGCGGCAGTGGCATCCTCGTCTGCGAGTCAGAGGACACCCACGTCACGGTCGATCTCGAGCGTGCGACCCGGGTATTCGGGGTCGACGGCTATCCCATCTCCCTCGCCGACCTCTACGACGGGGACCTGGTACAGGTGGTCCAGGAGCAGCGTGATTCCCGATGGGTCACGACCCAGGTCCATGTTCTCCAGCGGAGCTCGGAGTGCTGGGCGGCTCTTCGGGCATGCCCGTCCTAGCCGCGCCCGTAGACGCGACCAGGGGTCGGGATCTCTCTCACGGCTCCGACCTGCCCAGCGGAGGACGGCGCCGCCGGAGCACCGGCACGGGCGGGACCCGAAGCAGTAACGGCAGAAACCGCCAGTACGGCGGCGCCACCCCGGCCATCGCCAGGGCGCGGTCCATCACGCGCTCGTACCGCGACGTGCCCTCCTCCGCCGCGTGCACGATCGCCGGGCACCGGCTTATCGCCTCGCTGATCCGGCCCAGGACCCACTCTTCATCGACCTGCGGGGAGAGGTAGAAGGTGGGCTTGGCCAGATCGCGATCCGCGGCGATGGCGCCCTCGCGAACCGCATCGCGCGCGAGCGCCGTGCCCGGGAGCACGCGGACCCCCGTCGTGAAGATGCTGACGCAGTTGGGCCCATCGAGGTACCGCTCGACGAACGACACCGTCTCATTGACCGTTTCCCGGGTCTCTCCGGGACCGCCGACCATGAAGAACCACATGCTGGTGATACCCGAGGCGCGGGCGAGACGCGCGGTGGTCCGGACCTCCTCGACGCCGAAGCCCTTGCACAGGCTGCGGAGCATCCTCTCGCTGGCCGCCTCCGGCGTGATCATCATCGAATTGAAGCCGGCCCGGCGCATGAGCGCGAAGAGCCGCTCCGAGGCGCCCAGCGGGTTGATGCCCATCGCGGTCAAGTGGACCCGCAGACGGCGGCGCACGATCTCCCCGCAGACCGCCTCTGCGTGCTGCGAGGGCACGTTGAAGGTGGAATCCACGAACTCGAAGGCGCGCGGTCGCAGCCGGGCCTGGACGCGCTCGATCTCGTCCGCGACGTCCGCGGGCGATCGCAGTCGGACGGCTCGGCCTTCCACACGGGGATAGGCGCAGTAGCTGCACGTAAGGGGGCAGCCGCGCTTGGTCTGGACCGGCCACGTCGCCCGCAGGTGCCCGTAGGCCCTCCAGTCGATCCATTCCTCCATCCCGGAGGCGCCGAAGTGAGGGAGCCTCACGGGCTCCGTGGCGCGGATGGTGTCGCCCACGCGGGCGCAGACCCCCGGGATCTCGGTGGCGGGCTGTCCCAACTCGATCGCGGACAGCAGCCGCGGGAACACCGTCTCACCTTCGCCCACGACCGCGAAGTCGCCGTCGACGTGTCCCAGCACCCCTGCCCCGAGGATGGAGACGGCGGGCCCTCCCAGGACGATCCGGGCCCCGCACGATTCGCGGACCACGGCCGCGAGGCGCCCGGCCCCCTCCAGGTGCCAGGCCGTGCGCTGGCGGACGACGTTGTCGATGTTGCGGATCGAGATCCCGACGACATCGGGCGCCGAGGCGGCGAGGCGTCCCCGGAGATCCTCGAGCGGCCGCTCACTCCCGACAAGATCCAGGAGGTCGACCT
>Ga0214472_10002889_pt1 | contig 18298 bp, 15 predicted proteins | sample RVTome_6_FD_207662 | JGI IMG/M metagenome (GOLD analysis project Ga0214472, IMG submission 207662) | Soil microbial communities from uranium-contaminated site in the Upper Colorado River Basin, Wyoming, United States - RVT140D175 | ecosystem: Environmental > Terrestrial > Soil > Contaminated >...
CCTCGGCTTCGGGTTCCTCGACGACCGACACCGGCGTCTCGTCGTGGACGGTGCGCGCCGGCTTGTCCTCGCGCAGCCCGGCGAACGCGGCCTGGCGCAGCTGACCGTCCTGCGTCCAGCCAGCATATTCGACCTCCGCGACGAGCGTCGGCCTCACCCAATGCTGCCCGGCGCCGCGAGGTTTGCGCGCGAACGGCGAGTCCTCGCGTTCGAGCGCCGCGAGGCGCGATGCGAGGCGCATCAGCGTCGGGTGGTCGAAGCCGGTGCCGACCTTGCCGGTGTAATTCAGGTCGCCGGCGTCGTCGTAGAGCCCGACGAGCAGTGCACCGAAGCCCCTGCGCGTGCCCCCCGGGTCGGTATAGCCGCCGATGACGAACTCCTGCCGCGGCCGGCACTTGAGCTTGATCCAGCTGCGGCTGCGCCCCGAAACGTAGCGCGCGTCGCCGCGCTTGCCGATCAGGCCTTCGAGGCCGGTGCGGCAGGCGTGGTCGAGGACGGCCGCGGCGTCGTCCGCGAAATGTTCGCTGAAGCCGACCGCGCCGCCCTTGCGGTGCGCGAGCGCCTCGGCGAGCAGGCGCTTGCGCTCGAGCAGCGGCAACTCGCTCAGGTCCCGTCCCGTGAGCCACGGCGCGTCGAAGAGGTAATAGACGATTGGTGCCGTCGAATGCGCTTCGAACGCGTTCTGCAGCGCCTGGAAATCCGGCAGGCCGTCGTCGCCATTGACGACGATCTCGCCGTCGAGCCAGCCGTCGTCGAGTTCCAGCCCCGCGAGCGCCTGTGCAAGCTGCGGCAGCTTCGCGGTCCAGTCGTGGCCGTTTCGCGTGAACAAGCTCACCTTGCCGGACTGCAGCCGCGTCATCAGGCGATAGCCGTCGAACTTGATCTCGTAGACCCAGCCCTCGCCGGGCGGCAGTTCGGAGACGAGGCTCGCGAGTTGCGGCGCGACGAAGGCCGGAAAAGCTTGTGAGTCGGTTGCTGGCGCCCCGCCCGTTGTGCGTTTCCGCTGGGCCGGCGCAGCGGCCGCGGCCGCGCGCGTACGAGGGGCGCGCTTTGCCGCGGCGCCGTCGCCGGAGGCGGAACCGTCGCCCGCCTCTTCCCGGAGCCGCTTGACGCTTCCCGGCTGCGTCGACGTGATCTCGGCGTCTTCACCGGTGCGCGCCTCGTCGTCGTCCTCCTTGATCAGCAGCCAGTTGTGACGCCCGTCGGTCGCGTCCTCGTCGGCTCTCCCGCGCATGCGCACGAGGGTCCACGCGCCATGCAGCTTCTCGCCGTCGAGGCGGAACTTCAACTTCCCCTTCGCGAGCGCCGCCGCCGGGTCGGGCGAGAGGCTCGACCAGCGGCCACGGTCCCACAGCACGACCTCGCCGGCGCCATACTGCTTAGCCGGGATCACGCCCTCGAAATCGCCATAGTCGAGCGGATGATCCTCGGTCTCGACCGCGAGCCGCCGCTCGGACGGGTCGAGGCTCGGCCCCTTCGGCACGGCCCAGCTGCGCAGCACGCCGTCGAGTTCGAGGCGGAAGTCGTAATGCAGACGACGCGCCGCGTGGCGCTGCACGCTGAAGCTCAGCGCCGCGCCGGCCCCGCGTTTCGCGGACGCTCCGCCCGGTTCCGGCGTCGCTGAAAAATCGCGCATCGCGCGGTAGCGCGCGAGCGGTTCGGCCGCTCCCTTGTCCTTGCCGGCCTGTTTCATGCCCTGCGCCGCCGCGATTCGCCCGGCTTGGCCGCTTCGTCCTTGTCACCCGCTTTGTGCGCGGCCGAACGCGCCGCCGCCGGCTTGCTGCGGCTGGTCGTGTTCGCGCGCGGCTTCGTCGCGCTCGCACCGCCCCCCGGGGCTTTGCCGGCCGGCGCGTGCCGCGCCCGCGCCGGCTTCGCCTCGTCCGCGGATTGCTCGGCCGCGGACGTTCCAGCCTTCCGCGCCGCGCCCTTGTCGGGTCGCCCTTCGAGACTGCGCTTGAGCAGCGCCATCAGGTCGACGACCTCCGCGCCGGCCTCCGCGGCTTGCGGCGCCTTCGCCTCGGCGACGACATGGGTCTTGCCGGATTCGATCTTTTGCTCGATGCGCGCGAGCAGGTCGTCGCGGTAGGTGTCGCGGTACTGCTCCGGGGCCCAGTCTTCGACCATCCCTTCGACGAGCCGCTCCGCCATTTCGAGCTCGCGCTCGGTGACGCCGAGTTTCTTCAGGTCCTCGCCGGGGAGCGCCAGCTCGTCCATCGAACGGATCTCGTCGGCAAAGCGCAGCGTGTTCATCAGCAGCACGTCGCCGACCGGAATCACCGCGGCGAGATGTTGCCGGCTGCGGATCACGACGGTCGCGAGCCCGACGCGGCCGCTGCGCCGCAGCGTCTCGCGCAGCAGCGCGTAGCCCTTTTCGCCGCGGCGCCCCGGCTCGAGGTAATACGGCGTGTCGAAGTAGTAAGGCGCGATGTCGTCCTGCGCGACGAAGCTCAGGATCTCGACCGTCTGGGTCGCCTTCACGTTCGCCTCGCGAAAGTCCTCGTCGGTGACGACGACGTACTGATCCTTCTCGTACTCGTAGCCCTTGACGATGTCGTCGTTCGACACCGGCTCGCCGGTGCGCTTGTTGATCCGCTGGTAGCCGACCGGCGCGAAGTCGCGGCGGTCGAGCAGGTCCAGATCGAGGCGGTTCGCGGTGCTCGCCGGGTACAGCGAGACCGGGACGTGAACGAGGCCGAAGGCGATGGCGCCTTTCCAGACGATCCTGGGCATGATGGCTCTCCTGCAATCGCAGGCGCGCGACGCGGCGGAGCGCCGGCGTACGCACGTCGGGAGGAGAACCCTGCAAACGGCGTTCCCGGCTCGGTGTCGCCGGGAGCGACGGGGCGCGATCAGCTCCGGCGCGGGTCGAACGCGTCGCGCACGACGTCCGCGAACAGGTTCGCCGACAGCACGAGCACGAACATGAACGCGAACGCGGCGAGCAGCGACCACCACACCATCGGCTCACGCGCGAGCTCGGCGCGGGCCATGTTGATCATCGTGCCGAAACTGATCGTGCTCGGGTCGACGCCGATGCCGACGTAGGACAGCACCGCCTCGGCAAGCACGAGACCCGAGAAGTCCATCACCAGCGCGATCAGCACGATGTGCATCACATTCGGCATCACGTGCCGGCGCAGGATCGCGGGCGTGCCGACCCCGAAGGCACGCGCGGCGAGCACGTAATCGAGTTCGCGCAGCTTCAGCGTCTCACCGCGCAGCAGCCGGCAAAGCCCGGTCCAGCTCGTGATGCCGAGGATCAGGCACAGCGCGAGCAGCCGAGCGTCGGCGCGCTCGGCGGCGGTCGAGAACCATTCGGGGTGCGTATCGATGACGACCTGCATCATCAGCACCGCGGCGGCGATCAGCAGCACGCCGGGGATCGCGTTGAGGACCGTGTAGAGGTACTGGATGACGTCGTCGATCCAACCACCGAGGTAGCCCGCCATGATGCCGAGCGCGATCGCGAACGGCAGCATCACGAGCGTCGTCAGCGTGCCGATCAGCAGTGCAGTGCGCACGCTTTTCAATGACAGGTAAAGGACGTCCTGTCCGACCTTGTCGGTGCCGAACACGTGGTAGTGCGAGCCGAGCGCGACCGCGATGCCGGCGACGAGCAGCACCGCGCCGAGCGTCGCGAGCGCAGCGCGCCACGCGAGGACGGTCTCGCCGCGCGCGACCGCGACTGCGGCCCCGGCCCAGCCGCGGCGGCGCGCGACCGCGGCGATCACGACGAGCGCAGCGACGAGCCACACTGCGAACGCGCCCGCGGCGCCGGTGGCAAGCCGCCGGGCGACGTCCGGCGCGCGCTCGGACTGTGGGTCGTCGAGGTGCGCCGCCCCGTACTTCAGTCGCGGATAGATGCGCTCCTGCCCGCCGCCGGGCAGTTCGATCGTCTCGCGCGCGTACAACTGCGCGGCGAACGGCGACGAGTAGGTTTTTTCGACCCGCGTGCGCAACGGCGCGAGCAAGGCATCGAGGGCGCTGAGGACTTCCGACGAGTACGCGGCCGCCTGGACCTGCCCCGGCGCGCCGCCGTCGGCGCTTCCGGCGGGCGGCAGCGACGGCCGGTAATGCAGGCTGTCGGCGACGCCGATCGCGAGGAACGCAAGCAGGATCGTCGCCGCGGACATCCCGGTCGGGCGGCTCGCGACCTTGCGCCACGCGGCCCGCAGCGGCTCGCTGCGACGCACGTGGACGATCGTCGCGAGCCCGATCGCGAGCAGCAGGAAGAACAGCCCATCGGTCCACAGCAGGACGAAGCGGAAATCATCCATGCGCGCTTACTCCAGCCTCACGCGCGGATCGACGAGCGTGTACGAGATGTCGGTCAGCAGCAGACCGATGATGTACAGCACCGAGCCGATGAACACCATTGCGCGCACGACCGCGAAGTCCTGCGCGTTGATCGCGTCGATCGTGTAGCTGCCGAGCCCCGGAATGCCGAAGAACGATTCGACCAGCAGGCTGCCCATGAAGAGCAGCGGGATCACGACGACGACGCCGGTGAGGATCGGGATCATCGCGTTCTTCAGCACGTGGCGGAACAGCACGACGACTTCGGACAAGCCTTTCGCGCGTGCGGTGCGGACGTAGTCCTTCGAGATCTCCTCGAGAAAGATCGTGCGGTACCAGCGGGCGCTCGAGCCGATGCCGGAGATGACGCTGATCAACACCGGCAGTGTCAGGAAACGCGCCGCATCGAGCCCGGGCGCATATCCGGAGATCGGCACCAGCGCCCACACTTTCGATACGAGCCACTGCCCGCCGATGATGTAGAACAGGCTCGAGATCGACATCATCGCGACGCACAGCACGACGCCCCAGAAATCGAGGTAGCTCGCGCGGAAGAACACCAGCATCAGCGCGAACGACACCGACACGAACAATCCGAGGACGAAGGTCGGCAGCGCGATCGCGAGCGACGGCCGCATGCGGTCGCGGATCTCCTGCGCGATATCGCGGCCGTCGTCGGCGCGGCCGAAGTCGAACGCGAACATCCGCAGCGAGTTGTCGAAGAAGATCGTGTCGGTCAGCTTTTCGTTGCCGTTCGCGTCGGTGTTGACGAACAGCGGCCGGTCGTAACCGCGCTCGGCCTTCCAGCGCTCGATCGCCTCCGGCGTCACGCGCTTGACACCGAGGTGCATGCGCGCCATGTCGTCCGGCGAATTGACGACGAAGAACAGCGCAAAAGTGATCAGGTTCACGCCGATCAGAATCGGCACCGCGTACAGCAGGCGCCGGACGATGTACGCGAACATCAGACTGCCCCTCCGATTCCGGTTTCGCGCTCGCGCCGTCGGTAATGCACGACGGCCGGTGCGACGATCGCGACGAGCAGCAGCGCGACGAGCGCGAGCGGCCAGACGACGGGGCGATTCCATTCCTTGCGCAAGGCCTCGCGCCGTTCGAGGTCGACGCGCTGGTATTTCAGCGTGTTGCGAACCATGCTGCCCGGCTTGCGATTCATCACCCAGCCATGCTGCAGCGAATACGCCTTGGGGTGGAAGCCGAAGATCCACGGCGCGTCGTGCTGCAGGATCGCGACCATGCCGTCGATGATCCGCTGCCGCTCCGGCCCGTCGGCCATCCCCTTCATCTGTTCGAACAGGCGGTCGTACTCGGGATTGACGTAGTTCGCGGCGTTCTGGCCGGATTCCTTGACCTTCGCCTGCGCGCCGTGCAGCAGGAACAGCATGTTCTCCGGGTCCGGATAGTCCGCGTTCCAGCCGAAGAAGAAGAGCTGCGCGTTGCCTTCGCGGATCTTGTCCTGAAAGCGGTTGTAGTCGGTCGGTCGGACGACGAACTGCACGCCGAGCTCGCGGAACTGCTTCGCGAGCCAGTCCGAGCGGGCCTTGTCGCCGAGGCCGCCGGGCGTCGTGTCGAGATTGATCACGAGCGGCTCGCCGGTTTTCGCATCGCGGCCGTTCGGATAACCGGCCTCGGCGAGCAGCCGCCGCGCGACGTCCCTGCTGCGCCGGACCGCATGACCGTCGCGCCATTCGTAGACGACCGGGTTAATGCCCGCCTCGCCGTCGCGCGCGCCGAAGATGCCCGGCGGAATCGGATGCATCGCCGGCACACCGCGGCCGTTGAGAAAGATCGACACGAATTCCTCCATGTCGAGCGCGATCGAGATCGCCTGACGCAGCTTGCGCGCGCGCTCCCGCCCCGCCGGCGTGTCGCCGCCGCCGACGACCGGGTCGAGCATGTTGAAGCCGAGGTAGAACACCGACGGCGACACCGAGGTCAGCAGCTGGATGCCGTGCTCGGCCATCTCGTCCGACAGCACGACTTCGCCCTGGCTGCTCATATTGACCGCCTGGTCGAAGTTCTCCGACGACACCCCGGACGCGTCGTAATAGCCCTGCAGGAACTTGTTCCAGTACGGAATCCCTTCGCGCTCGCGCGAAAACACGACCTTGTCGAGGAAAGGCATCGGCCCGCCGCAGTCGGCGAGCAAGCCCGCGGCTTCGTCGCCGGCGTCGCCTTCGCACGGGTAGGCGTCGCCGCGGTAGTTCGGATTCTTCACGAGCACCATGCGCGCGTTTGGATTGTTTTCCGCGAGCATGAACGGACCGGTGCCGATCGGCCACCAGTCGAGCGTCAGGTTGCGCTCGGCCATGCCGGGCTGACCGAAGAAACGGTCCGCCTCCGGCGGGACCGGCGCGAAGAACGGCATCGACAGCCAGTAGAGGAACTGCGGATACGCCCCTTTCAGCGTGATGCGGTAGGTGTGGCGATCGACGACCTCGACGCCGGGCAGGTCGAACGCGGTCAGGTCGATCCAGCCGGGGCTGCGTGCGGCGGCGTCGGCGAGCTGCTTCTGCAGCGTCTTCAGTCCCGGCAGATACTCCGCCATCAGCTCGAAGATCGGCGAGTGCAGGCGCGGATGCGCGAGGCGCTTGATCTGGTGCACGAAATCGCCCGCCTCGAGCTCGCGCGTGCCGGTCTCGCCGAAGTCGCCGAGCACGCGGACGTCGTCGAGTTCGCCCGGCCCGAGGTCGAGGTAGCGCGGGCGTCCGTCCGTCCGTCGAGCGAACGCCGGGTGAGGTTGATAAAGAATCCCCGGCCTGATGCGGATTTCGTAGACGGTACGGGCGACGCGTTCGGTAGCGGCGTCGGGGCGCAGTTCGGCCCCGCGTGCATCGTAACGCCGCACGTTCGGCATGCCGCCAGCGCTGCCGGGAATCAACGCATAGGGCCGCTTCAGATAGTGGTACTGCAGCGGCGGCTCGTAGATCTGATACAGGAAAGCGGCCTCGTCCTCGCTGTACGACTGCACCGGATCGAGATGCTTCGGACGATCGGTGAACGCAGTGTACAGAACGTTCTGCCCGCGTTCGGCCGCCGGATAAGGGTCATTCCATGCTTGCCCGCACGCGGCGAGGAGGACGCATGACAGCAGCAGCAGGCAGGTGCGCGAGAACATGTGCGGATTCTACCCGCAGCGAGGCGCGCGTCGCGGAAGCCCGAGCGCGGAACGCAATTCGAAACAAACACATCCCGTTTCGAGCACCGCAAACCCATGCCCCCTTCCGAAGCACTAGAACGGCGGACCCATCGGCTATAATCCGCCGATCAACAAGACGGAGCACTACCGAAAATGGGCTTTCTAGCCGGCAAACGCATTCTGATCACCGGACTGCTCAGCAACCGCTCGATTTCCTACGGCATCGCGAAGGCGATGCATCGCGAAGGCGCGGAACTCGCCTTCACGTACCAGAACGAGCGCTTTCAGGAACGCGTGGCCAAAATGGCGGCCGAATTCGGCACGAACCTGATTTTCGCCTGCGACGTGCAGAACGATGCAGAAATTGCCGGGCTGTTCGAGCAACTGGGGCAGAAATGGGACAGCCTCGACGGCCTCGTGCATTCGATCGCGTTCGCCCCCAGCGACGCCCTCGAAGGCGATTTCCTCGACGGCTTCTCGCGTGACGCCTTCCGCATCTCGCAGGAGATCAGCGCGTGCAGTTTCCCGCTGCTTGCGAAAGCTGCGCGGCCGATGATGCAGGGTCGCAAGGGCGCGCTGCTGACGATGTCCTATCTCGGCGCGGTGCGCACGATGCCGAACTACAACATCATGGGACTCGCGAAGGCGAGCCTCGAAGCGTCGGTACGTTACCTTGCCGTGTGCCTCGGCCCCGAGGGCACGCGCGTCAATGCGATTTCCGCCGGCCCGATCAAGACGCTCGCGGCTTCGGGGATCGGCAACTTCAGCAAGCTGCTGTCGTTCAACGAGCACAATGCGCCGTTGCGCCGCAACGTGACGATCGAAGAGGTCGGCAACGCCGCCGCGTTCCTGTGCTCGGACCTCGCCAGTGGCGTGACCGGCGAAATCATGTACGTCGATGGCGGCTTCAACACGACCGCCCTCGGCAATCCGGACCAGGGCTGAACCTCGGGCCCGATCGTCGCCCCGCGGTAATCACCGCTTTCCGTCGGTCCGCCGGCGTCCGGGCGTGCGGGGTCAGAACAGGAACGGCTGCTTCGCCGGGGGCTGTCCCGGCGCGGCAGCTGCGTCGGCGGCGAAGACTTTCGCCTGCCGCGGCTTGAACCACACCACCCGGCCCGCCGACAGGTCGAGCTTCGCCGCGCGTTCGCGCGTCAGTTCGACTTCGATCGTCTCCGCCTCGTGCTCCAACTCGACGCGAACAAGCGGGCCGATGCGATGCACGTGGCTGACGAGCGCCTTCATGCCGCCGGCCATCGGCGCGACGTCGAGCTCGATGTCGTGCGGGCGGACGAACGCGATCGACCCTGGCTTGGCCGCCTCCCCTTCCCGCTCGACTTCGGCCCAAGCGCCGTGCAGGCGGCTGTGGAAGACGTTCACGTTGCCGAGGAACTGGTAGACGAACGGCGACGCCGGGCTCGAATAGACTTCATCGGGCGAGCCGATCTGCTCGATGCGGCCGCGGTTCATCACGACGACGCGGTCGGCGACTTCGAGCGCTTCTTCCTGGTCGTGCGTGACGAATACCGACGAGATATGCATCTCGTCGTGCAGGCGGCGCAGCCAGCGGCGCAGCTCCTTGCGCACCTTGGTGTCGAGCGCGCCGAACGGCTCGTCGAGCAACAGCACCTTCGGCTCGACCGCGAGCGCGCGCGCGAGCGCGATGCGCTGCCGCTGACCGCCGGAGAGCTGCGACGGATAGCGGTTCGCGAGCCAGTCGAGCTGCACGAGCTTCAGCAGGTTCATCACGCGGTCGCGGATCTCCGCGTCGCTCGGCCGCGACTTCCTCGGGCGCACGCGCAGGCCGAACGCGACGTTCTCGAACACCGACATGTGGCGGAACAGCGCGTAATGCTGGAACACGAAGCCGACCTGGCGTTCGCGCGCATGCACATGCGTCGCTTCTTCGCCGGCGAACAGCACGTTGCCCGAGTCGAGCGTCTCCATGCCGGCGATGATGCGAAGCAAGGTCGTCTTGCCGCAGCCCGAAGGCCCGAGCAGCGCGACGAGCTCGCCGGTCGGGATGTCGAGGGAGATGTCGTCGAGCGCGACGAAGTTGCCGAAGCGCTTGCTGATGTTGCGGATTTCGATGCTCATGGACGTTCCGTGGCGACAGACGGGGGCAGTTCGGTTTTTTCGGGCGGCAGGTCCGCGGTCAGCATCTCGGTTTCCCTGCGCATGCGCCATTCGACGATCGTCTTCGCGACGAGGGTGACGAGGCCGAGCAGCGCGAGCACGGTCGCGGACGCGAACGCGCCGATCTGGTTGTATTCGTTGTAAAGGATCTCGACGTGCAGCGGCAGCGTATTCGTTTCGCCGCGGATGTGGCCGGAGACGACGCTGACCGCGCCGAATTCGCCCATTGCGCGCGCGTTCGCGAGGATCACGCCGTACATCAGGCCCCACTTGATGTTCGGCAGCGTCACGCGCCAGAACATCTGCCAGCCGGACGCGCCGAGCGACACCGCGGCCTCCTCCTCGTCGCGGCCCTGCGCCTGCATCAGCGGGATCAGCTCGCGCGCGACGAACGGAAAAGTCACGAACAGCGTCGCGAGGATCATGCCGGGTAGCGCGAAGATGATCTTGATGTCGTGCGCCGCGAGCCACTCGCCGAAGAAGCCCTGCGCGCCGAACAGGATGATGAAGATCAGGCCGGCGACGACCGGCGACACCGCGAACGGCAGGTCGATCAAGGTCGTCAGCAGACTCTTGCCGCGGAACTCGAATTTCGCGATTGCCCACGCGGCGGCGACGCCGAACGCGATGTTGAACGGCAGTACGAGCGCCGCGATCGTCAGCGTCAGCAGCATCGCGGACTGCGCTTCGCCGTCCTGCAGCGCCTCCCAGTAGGCCTGCGCGCCGTTCGCAAACGCCTCCCAGAACACGGCGATCAGCGGTAGCACGAGGAACAGGAACAGGAAGCCGAGCGCGACGGCGGTCAGCAGCAGGCGGACCCAGCGCGGTTCGGCGGTTGCGCGTCGCGTCGTCATGGCCGGGCTCCTGCGAGCGCTACCGCGCCCGGCGCCTTGGACGGCTCGTCGTCGCGGCCCTTCGAATATCTGTTCGCTGTCCACCACTGCAGCAGGTTGATCACGAGCAGCATCACGAACGAGATCACGAGCATCACGACCGCGAGCGCGGTCGCGCCGAGAATGTCGTACTGCTCGAGCTTCGAAATGATCAGCAAGGGTGTGATTTCCGAGATCAGCGGCATGTTGCCGGCGATGAAGATCACCGAGCCGAATTCGCCGATCGCGCGTGAGAACGCGAGCGTGAAGCCGGTCAGCCAGGCGGGGAAGATCCCCGGCAGCAGCACGCGCGTAAAGGTCTGCCAGCGCGTCGCGCCGAGCGTCGCGGCGGCCTCTTCGACTTCCGCCTCGATGTCTTCGATGACCGGCTGCAGCGTGCGCACGACGAACGGTAGCGTGACGAAGATCAGCGCGACGACGATGCCAAGCGGCGTGAAGGCGACCTTGAGGCCGAGCTTCGCGAGATGCTGCCCGACCCAGCCGTTCTCCGCGTACAGCGTCGCCAGCGTGATACCGGCGACCGCCGTCGGCAACGCGAACGGCAGATCGACGAGCGCATCGACGAAGCGTTTGCCCGGAAACGGGTAGCGCACCAGCACCCACGCGACGATCAGGCCGAACAGCGCATTCACCGCTGCGGCGCCGAACGATGCGCCGAAGGTCACGCGATAGGACGCAGCCGCACGCTCGCTCGTCGCGGTCGCCCAGAAGTCCGCCCATGACAGCTGCCCGGCAATCAGGATCATGCCGGCGAGCGGAATCAGCACGAGCAACGTCAGGTAAGTGAGCGTGTAACCGAGTCCCAGGCGGAAACCGGGCAACACGGCATCGGGTTTTGCGGCAGCAGGAAACATGAATGGCGGGGCCGAAGGGTCGGAATCGTGAAAGCGACGCGGCCCGCCTAGGCGGGCCGCAGGGGCGCGAGCGCGCGGATTCTACTTCTGAACGTAGATCTGGTCGAACGTGCCGCCGTCCTTGAAGTGCGTCGCCGCAGCCTTGCTCCAGCCGCCGAACACTTCATCGACGGTGAAGGTCTTGATCGCCGGGAACGCCGACGCGTGTTTCTTCAGCACTTCCGGGTCGCGCGGTCGCAGGTAGTTCTGCGCGGCGTTCTCCTGCCCTTCCTTCGACCACAGGTACTCGAGGTATGCCTGCGCGACCTTGCGCGTACCCTTCTTGTCGACGACCTTCTCGACGATCGCGACCGGGAATTCGGCGAGGATCGACAGGCTCGGATAGACGACCTCGAAGCCGCCGCGGCCGAACTCCTTCGCGATCAGCTCGGCTTCGGATTCGAAGGTCACGAGCACGTCGCCGATCCCGCGCTGCATGAACGTCGTCGTCGCGTCGCGTCCGCCCGATGCGAACAGCGGCGCGTTCTTCAGCCAGTTGCCGACGAACTCCTGCGCGGTCTTGTCGTTGCCGCCGGGCTGCTGCAGCGCGTAGCCCCACGCGGCGAGATACGAATAGCGCCCGTTACCGGTGTTCTTCGGGTGCGGAATGATGACCTGCACCGCGCCTGGCTTTGCGATATCGTTCCAGTCCTTGATGCCCTTCGGGTTGCCCTTGCGCACGATGAACACCATCGTCGAGGTGTACGGCGACGCCTTGTCCGGGAAGCGCTTCGAGTAGTCCTTCGCGACGAGGCCCTTGTCGGCGAGGAAATCGACGTCGGTCGCCTGGTTCATCGTCACGACGTCGGCTTCAAGTCCGTCCGCGACCGCGCGCGCCTGCTTCGACGAGCCGCCGTGCGACTGGCGGATCTCCACTTTCTCGCCGGCCGTCGCCTGCCAGTGCTTCTGGAACAGCGGGTTGTAATCCTTGTAGACGTCCCGCGCGACGTCGTACGAGACGTTGAGCAGGTTCGTCTGGGCGTTCGCGCCGGCCGCGAACAGTATCCCGACAGCAAGCAGCAGGCTGGGCAGCTTTTTCATAAGGACAATCCGTTGGAATGGGATCGCGCCACGATAGCGGAACCGTTCAGCACACTCAATGCATATGTACCCATTTTTTTATAACTGATCGATATAAGACAGGCACATCATAGAGCCGCAGCATCCTCGAAACCGGTTATTCATGAACTTTGGCAACGCGACTACACTCCTGCCGGATGAACGAGCCGTGAGGTTGCGAAAGTCCGACGATGACGCTCGATACCGCGATTCGCTGCCCCCACTGCAAAGCCGCCGACTGCCGCAAGTCGAAATGGCACTCGTCAGCCGAACGGCACACTCACCCGAATGCGCATCCGTACCGCTGCCGCCTCTGCTCCCATCGCTTCCATCTCCGCGACAAAGTGCCGGTCCGGCAAGGCGTGGTCGTTTCCGTGGCTTTCCTGACTCTGGCGTTCGTCATCGCGGCAACGGCGACGCTGCTCCTGTGGAATTTCCAGGCCCCGCCCGAACCCGATCCGATCGCCGAACGAGCTCCGATCGATCCCTACACGCTCAGGGCAGCGCAGGAGGGCGACGCGGCAGCCCAGTTCAGGATCGCCCGCATCCTTCTGTCCGACCCCGTCCCGACGCGCGAAAACGCGTCCCAGGCGGTCCGCTGGCTGCAGTCTGCGGCCGAGCATGACCACACCGCTGCGATGGTCGAGCTCGGCAGGCTCTATCGCAGCGGCATAGGCGTGCTGCAGGATTTCGGCCGCGCCGTCAAGTGGATTGAAACCGCCGCGGTGCTCGGCGACGCCGACGGGATGCACGAACTCGGTCAACTGTATCGCGACGGCGTCGGCTTCAAGCGCGACCCGGTCCAGGCGTACATCTGGTTCAATCGTTCCGCCGCCGCGCTCAATCCGGATGCCGCCCGCGATCGTGACGGCGTCGCCCGCGGATTCAGCGACGCCCAGTTGAACGAGGCGCAGCGCAGATCCGTGAGCCCGAAGACCGCGGCGGCCGAAAATGCTGCCGGAGCGCTGAAGCAGCCGGTCGCGATCGAAGCGAGTTCGAGCGAAAGAGTGGAAGAGCGTGGAACCGTCGACTGAAAGCCGTCCGGCGTGCGTGATCGGCCATATCACCGTCAAGGACGCGCAGACATGGGCGGAGTACCGTAGCAAGGTCCCGGCGACGCTGACGCCGTGGAGCGGCGAATTGCTGTTTCGCGGACGCACGATCGCGGTGATGAGCGGCGAGCACGCGCACGCCGAGACGGTCGTGCTCCGCTTTCCCGACGCCCGCGCGCTGCGCGACTGGTTCGAGTCTCCCGCGTACCAGGCGCTGGTCCCGCTGCCGAGCAGGCGGCCGACGTCGTTCTCGTCGGCTATGAGTCCTGATCGGAGCGCGCGCCGAGCGAGGTCGCTTCGGGAATCGTCCGTTCGAGCATCGCCCGCCGGCTCTCCGGCGTTTCCAGGCTGATCCGCCCGAGCGCGCCGCTGCGGTAGTCGTTCAGCAAGATCTGCGACGCCTTCTCCAGGTCCGGCGCCCCGCCTTTCAGCCGGCAGCCGCGGCGCGCCGCGACGGTTTCGACGACGCCGACGCCGTCCATCGCCTCGAGCCGCTCGGGCGCGATGCCGTAGCGCGCAGCGAGCAGCTCCGGATAGCGGTCGAGCAGCAGGTTGCCGAGAAAGGTCGCGACTTCCTCGTCGATGACCGCGTTGCGGCCGATCGCGTGGCTTGCGGCAAGCATGAAACCGTCGGAGTCGTGCTCGATCTTCGGCCACATCATTCCCGGCGTGTCGGTAATCGTCATGTGCGAGCCGAGGTCGAAAGTCTGCTGCGACTTCGTCACCGCCGGCTCGTCGCCGACTGCGGCGACGCGGCGCTTCAACAGCGCGTTCATCAGCGTCGATTTGCCGACGTTCGGGATGCCCATGATCATGATCCGCAACAGCTTCGTGCCGTCGCTGCGATGCGGCGCGAGCGCCTGGCACAGCCCCGGAATGCGGGCGACGTCGCCCGGCTTCTTGCAGGATAGCGCGACGGCCTTGACGCCTTTCTGGCCGTTGAAGAAATCGAGCCACGCGCGCGTCGCGGCCGGGTCGGCGAGGTCCGCCTTGTTGAGGACCTTCAGGCACACGCGCTGACGATGCAGGCGCAGCTCGTGGATCATCGGATTGCTGCTCGCCTCCGGAATACGCGCGTCGAGCACCTCGATGACGACGTCGGTGATCGCCATCGTCTCGGCCGCCTTCTTGCGCGCCGAGGTCATGTGCCCGGGGAACCACTGGATCGACATCTGGAATCAAAGCCTTGGAGAAGGGGCGCATTATCGCCTCGTTCGCCGCCGGCTTGGGGCAAAATGGCGAACTTTCGAGGGCGGGCGGATGAATCGTGACGAGGTGCTCGCGGCGACGCGGCAATGGCTGGAAAAGGCGGTGATCGGGCTCAACCTGTGCCCGTTCGCGAAGGCCGTGTACGTGAAGAACCAGGTGCGCATCGTCGTCAGCGACGCGAAGCACGCCGACGCGTTCCTCGAGGAGCTCGACCGCGAACTCGAATTTCTTGCCGCGGCCGATCCGCAAGACGTCGACACGACGCTGCTGGTGCATCCGACGCTGTTCGCGAACTTCCTCGACTTCAACGAAATCGCCGGCATCGCCGAGGAAGCGGTCGCCGAACACGAGCTCGAAGGCGTCATTCAGGTCGCGAGCTTCCACCCGCGCTTCCGGTTCGAAGACACCGCCGAGGACGACATCGGCAACTGCACGAACCGCTCGCCGTACCCGACGCTGCATCTGCTGCGCGAGGACAGCATCGAGCGCGCGGTCGAGTCATACCCGGACGCCGAAGCGATCTACGAGCGCAACATCGAGACGCTGAAGAAGCTCGGGCCCGACGGCTGGAAGGCGCTCGGCATCCCCGGCGGACAGGACGACAAGCAGTGAGCGCGACCCTTGCAAAGGGCAAGCGCCGCACGCACCGGGACTCCGCGGACGCATTGCCGGCTTCTCCCGCAGCCGCCCCGGCGCCCGCCGCGATTGCCGACATTCGTCCGGGCCAGTCGGTCGAGCTGCTGCAGGAACTGCACATCCTCACGCGCGACGGCAAGCTGAATCAGGATAGCCGGCGCAAGCTCAAGCAGGTCTATCACTTGTACAACTTCATCGAGCCGCTGCTCGAGGAAGTGATCGCGGCGCGCGGCGAGCTGACGCTCGCCGACCACGGCGCCGGCAAGTCCTACCTCGGTTTCATCCTCTACGACCTGTTCCTGAAGGCGCGCGATGGGAGCCAGGTGGGGGGCCACATCTACGGCATCGAAACCCGCGACGAGCTCGTCGCGAAGTCGCGCGCACTCGCGGCCCGCCTCGGGTTCGATCGGATGAGTTTCCTGAACCTGTCGGTCGAGGAGTCGATCCATTCGCGCGAGCTGCCCGCGCGCATCGACGTCGTCACCGCGCTGCATGCGTGCAACACCGCGACCGACGACGCGATCCGCTTCGCGCTCCAAAAGCAGGCGCAGTTCATCGTGCTCGTGCCGTGCTGCCAGGCCGAAGTCGCCGCCGCGCTGCGGCGGCACAAGAACGAATCCTTCGGCAGGACGCCGCTGTCCGAGATCTGGCGCCATCCGATCCACACGCGCGAATTCGGCAGCCAGCTGACGAACGTGCTGCGCTGCCTGCTGCTTGAATCGCGCGGCTACCAGCTGACCGTCACCGAGCTCGTCGGCTGGGAACATTCGATGAAGAACGAGCTGATCATCGCGCGTGCGACGGGACACGCGCGCGGCAACGCCCGGGAACGGCTAGAGCAGATCCTCGCCGAACTGAATCTGGAAGAGTTGCACGGGCGATTCGCGTATTGACGGCGGAGCGACCCGTGCCCGCGCGGGAGCCGGCGGGCGGCGCCGGGCGACGCAAGCTTCGAGGTCCGACGCCTGCGCCTCCATGGCTGCAGAACGCGACTTCGCGGCCCACTTGATCTCGGTGAAGTACGGCGACCCTGCAGTCGGATACCCTGCAGTTCCCTCTCCCGGCGCCCCTCCCATGACAGAAGTTCCGTTTCCGATCCTCGTCGCCGCGATCTTCCTGTTCGGCTGCCTCGCGGTGCTGCACATGCACCGCCGCCAGCAGGAGGCCCAGCGCGCCTTGCCCCAGCGCGACGCCTACCTCGCGACGCATCACCAGCAAACGCCGGCCTGCACGCGTTGCGCTTCGACCGATACCCGCGAGTTCGGCCTCGACGAGGGCGAGGACCCGCGCCGCATCGTCGCCTGCGTGAAGTGCGACCGGCTGATGTACCAGTACCGCCGCGAGACGAAGGACTAGAACGTTCCGTCGGCCGGACCGGTCAACCGGGCGTATGCCGCCGCGGAGGACCGGATCATGGACGTCATTCCCCTGCTCGCCCGACTCGGGGTCGCGACCGACGCGTTCGGCAGCGGCGAGTTGCGCGCCCGCAGCCCGATCGACGGAAGCGTCCTCGCGCAACTGGCCCCGACTTCGCCGCCCGCTGCCGACGCCGCGCTGGCCCGAGCGCGCTCCGCCTTCATCGCCTGGCGGACCGTCCCGCCGCCGCGCCGCGGCGAGTTGGTGCGGCGCTACGGCGAGCTGCTGCGCGAGCACAAGGCCGACCTCGGCGAGCTCGTGACGGTCGAGGCCGGCAAGATCCGGCAGGAAGGCCTCGGCGAAGTGCAGGAGATGATCGACGTCTGCGACTTCGCGTGCGGCCTGTCCCGCCAGCTGCACGGCCTGACGATCGCGAGCGAGCGGCCCGGCCACCGGATGATGGAGCAGTGGCACCCGGCCGGCATCGTCGGCGTCGTCTCCGCGTTCAACTTTCCGGTCGCCGTGTGGGCGTGGAACGCGATGCTCGCATGGGTCTGCGGCGACAGCGTCGTCTGGAAGCCGTCGCCGCGCACCCCGTTGGCGGCGCTCGCATGCGCCGCGCTGTTCCGAACGGCATGCCGCGAATGCGACGACGTGCCCGACGGCCTTCTCGAAGTGCTGATCGGCGGAAACGAGCTCGCCGGCCTCCTCGCCGACGATCCGCGCGTCGCGGTGCTGTCGGCGACCGGCTCGACGGCGATGGGCCGGGCGCTCGCGCCGCGGGTCGCGTCCCGGCTCGGCCGCTCGATCCTCGAGCTCGGCGGCAACAATGCGGCGATCGTCTGCCCGAGCGCCGATCTCGCGCTCGCCGAGCGCGCGATCCTGTTCGCCGCCGCGGGCACCGCCGGCCAGCGCTGCACGACGCTGCGGCGGTTGATCGTGCATGAATCGATCGCCGATGCGCTGCTCGAACGCCTGCGCGCCGCGTGGCAACGCATTCCGATCGGCAATCCGCTCGACGCGGCGACGCTCGTCGGCCCGTTGATCGACCCCGCAGCCGGCGCGACGATGGACGAAGCCCTTGCCGAGGCGCGCCAAGCCGGCGCTGAGGTCTGGGGCGGCGAAACCGTGACCGTTCCGGGTTGCGAGGACGGCTGTTACCGCCGCCCGGCGCTCGTCGCAATGCCGGCCCAGACCGCGCTCGTCAAGCGCGAGACCTTCGCGCCGATCCTTTACGTGATGCGCTACCGCGACTTCGACGACGCGATCGCGCTGCACAACGACGTGCCGCAGGGACTCGCGTCGTCGATCTTCACGCGCGACCTGATCGAGGCCGAACGCTTCCTGTCGGCGACCGGCAGCGACTGCGGCATCGCGAACGTCAACATCGGCCCGTCAGGGGCCGAGATCGGCGGCGCGTTCGGCGGCGAGAAGGACACCGGCGGCGGCCGCGAATCCGGCTCGGACGCGTGGAAGGCGTACATGCGCCGCGCGACCTGCACGGTCAATTATTCGGGCACGCTGCCGCTCGCGCAGGGGATCCGATTCGGGCTCGCCGACGACTGAGGAAGCGCCCGCCGCCGGGTCAGTCCCGTCCCGGCGGCGCCCGCG
>Ga0214472_10002890_pt1 | contig 18291 bp, 8 predicted proteins | sample RVTome_6_FD_207662 | JGI IMG/M metagenome (GOLD analysis project Ga0214472, IMG submission 207662) | Soil microbial communities from uranium-contaminated site in the Upper Colorado River Basin, Wyoming, United States - RVT140D175 | ecosystem: Environmental > Terrestrial > Soil > Contaminated >...
CGAGCGGATGGCGCTCTTCTGGCTCGACCTCGTGCGCTACTCGGACAGCGTGGGCTACCACAGCGACAACGCGCGCCCGATGTGGCGCTACCGCGACTGGGTGGTCCAGGCGTTCGCGCGCAACCTGCCCTTCGACCGCTTCACGGCCGAGCAGATCGCGGGCGACCTGCTGCCCGGCGCGGGCTACGAGCAGAAGATCGCCTCCGGCTACAACCGCCTGCTGCAGACGACCGAGGAGGGCGGCGCTCAGCCGAAGGAATACCGCGCCATCTACCTCGCCGACCGCGTGCGCAACGCCTCGAGCGTGTGGCTGGGGGCGACGCTCGGCTGCGCCCAGTGCCACGACCACAAGTTCGATCCCTACCTCGCGCGCGACTTCTACGCCTTCGCCGCCTTCTTCGCGGACGTGAAGGAGGAGCCGGTTGGCCGCCGCAAGCCCGACCCGCTGCCGGACGCGGCGCAGCAGCCCGCGCTCGACGCCCTCGACGCGACGCTGAAGCGGCTGCGCGAGGCGCTCGACGCGCGCAACCCCACGCCGGAGTGGGAGCAGGCCACGGCCGCCCGGAGCATCCCACGCTTCACGACGCTCGAGCCGGTGCTGGCCGCGTCGGCGAACGGCACGCGCGTGATGATCCAGGGCAACGACTTCTCGATCATCGCCTCGACCTCTCACGGCCCGAAGCCGCCCACGGACACGTACACGGTCCGCTTCAAGACCGAGCTCGACGGCATCACGGCCCTGCGGCTCGAGGCCATGACGTTCGACGAGCTGCCGCGCGGCGGACCGGGCCGCGACCCGACGGGCGGCTTCGTCGTCTCCGAGATCGAGGTGAAGGACGCGTCCCTCCGCCCGCTCGCGCTCCGCAACGCGACCGCTTCGACGCCCGACGGCGAGGGTTTCCCGGCCGCGGAAGCGATCGACGGCCGTTTGCACGAGGGCGGCTGGGCGCTCGGCGCGGCCGACGGCGAGAGCCACCGCCTCGTGATGGAGCTCGCGGCGCCGCTCGCGCGGGAAGGCGAGACGACGACGCTCACGCTCGTCGTGCACCAGAACGCCGGGAGCCTGCGCACGCTCGGGCGGCTGCGCCTCGCAGGGACGTCGGAGCCGCCCCCCGTGCGCACGACCCCGGGGCCCGAGCCGTCGCCGGACCTGGTGACGACGGCCGGCCTCGACCCCGCCGCGCGCACGAAGGAGCAGCAGACGGCGCTTTCGAAGTTCTACCGCCGCGAGGCGCCCGAGCTCCAGGCGGACCGCCTGGCGCTGCGGGCCGCCGAGCTCGAACGTCAGGCCTTCCTCGACAACATGCCGCAGGCGTACGTCACGACGGCGCAGGATCCGGACCCCGTGCGCGTCCTGCCGCGCGGCAACTGGCTCGACGACTCGGGCGAGCCGGTGGTGCCCGGAGTGCCGCAGTTCCTGCCGCCGCTCGCGGCCGGCGCGCCGCGCGCCACGCGGCTCGACCTGGCGCACTGGCTCACGGCGCCCGAGAACCCGCTCACCGCGCGCGTGCTCGCCAACCGCCTGTGGAAGCTCGGCTTCGGTCAGGGTCTGTCGCGGAGCGTCGAGGACCTGGGCGCGCAGGGCGAGTGGCCGACGCACCCGGAGCTGCTCGACTGGCTGGCCGTCGAGCTCAGCGCGAGCGGTTGGGACGTGAAGCGGCAGCTGCGCACGATCCTCACGTCCGCGACGTACCGGCAGGGCTCGGCGCTCTCGCCGGCGCTCGTCCTGAAAGACCCCGCGAACCGGCTCTATGCGCGCCAGACGCGTTTCCGGCTCGACGCCGAGCTGGTGCGGGACAACGCGCTCGCGGTCTCCGGGCTGCTCTCGCCCCGGCTCGGCGGCCCGAGCGTCTCTCCCTACCAGCCCGCCGGTTACTGGGCCTACCTCAACTTCCCGCCGCGCGAGTGGGACGCCTCGCCGGGCGAAGACCAGTACCGGCGCGGCCTCTACGCCTGGTGGCAGCGCAGCTTCCCGCAGCCGAGCCTTCACGCCTTCGACGCGCCGAGCCGCGAGGAGTGCACCGGCGAGCGCGTGCGCTCGAACGTGCCGCAGCAGGCGCTGGTGCTGCTCAACGACCCGACCTACGTCGAGGCGGCGCGCGTCTTCGCCGAGCGCATCCTGCGCGACGGCGGCCCGAGCGTCGCGTCGCGGCTGCGCTTCGCCTACGCCCGCGCGCTCTCGCGCAGGCCGAGCGCGGCCGAGGAGCGCGTGCTCGGGGACCTGCTGCGCCGGGGGCGGGTCGCGTTCGCGCGCGATCCAAAGGCGGCGCGCCGCCTCGTCTCGACCGGCCAGTTCCGCGCCGCGAAGGGCCTGCCGCCCGCCGAGCTCGCGGCGTGGACGCAGGTCGCGCGGGCGATCCTGAACCTGCCCGAGCTGGTCACGAGGTCCTGAGCATGCGCCCGCCCCTCGTGCTGACGGACGACCTCCAGGCCTGGCGCGAGCGCGTGACGCGCCGCGCCTTCCTGGGGCGGGGCTCGGCGGGCCTCGGCTCGCTCGCGCTCCTGTCGCTGCTCGATCCGCGCCGGCTCGTCGCCGCACCCGGCGCCGCCGACGCGACCGGCGTCGTCCAGCCGCTGCACGTCCCCGCTCGCGCGAAGCGCGTCATCCACCTCTACCAGGCGGGCGGTCCCTCGCACCTCGAGCTGTTCGACTCGAAGCCGAAGCTCGCAGCCATGCACGGACAGCCGATGCCGGAGTCGTTCACCAAGGGCCAGCCGATCGCCCAGCTCCAGAACCAGGAGCTCAAGTGCTTCGGGCCGCAGCATCCGTTCGCCCGCTACGGGCGATCCGGGCAGGAGCTGTCGACGCTCCTGCCGAGGATCGGCGCGCTCGCCGACGAGATCTGCATCGTGCGCTCGATGCAGACGGAGCAGATCAACCACGACCCCGCCCACACCTTCATGAACACCGGCACGCAGATCTCGGGCCGGCCGGCCGCGGGCTCCTGGGTGTGGTACGGCATCGGCTCCGAGGCGAGCGACCTGCCGGGCTACGTGGTGCTCACCTCGCAGGGCCGCGGCGGCCAGATGCAGCCGATCGCGGCGCGCCAGTGGTCGGCCGGCTTCCTGCCGAGCCGTTTCCAGGGCGTCCAGTTCCGCTCGCAGGGCGACGCCGTGCTCTACCTGCGCGACCCGGAGGGCACGACGCACGCCCAGCAGCGCGAGCTGATCGACGCCGTGCGCGCCCTGACCGAGGCGCAGCCCGAGTGGCTGGACGACCCCGAGGTAAAGGCGCGGCTCGCGCAGTACGAGATGGCGTTCCGCATGCAGACGAGCGTGCCCGAGCTCGTGGACTTCTCGAGCGAGCCTCCGAGCGTGCGCGAGCTGTACGGCGCCTCCAGCCTCGACGGCAGCTTCGCCGCAAACTGCCTGCTGGCGCGGCGGCTCGTCGAGCGCGGCGTGCGCTTCGTGCAGCTCTACCACCGCGACTGGGACCACCACAGCCGCATCAAGGGCGACATCGCCATGAAGGCGCGCGAGGTGGACCAGCCGACGGCGGCGCTGATCCTCGACTTGAAGCAGCGGGGCCTGCTGGACGAGACGCTGGTGATCTGGGGCGGCGAGTTCGGCCGCACGCCGATGGCCCAGAGCGACGGCCGCGACCACCACATCAAGGGCTTCTCGCTGTTCCTCGCGGGCGGCGGGATCCAGGGCGGGATCGCATACGGCGCGACCGACGAGCTCGGCTACCTGGCGGTGGAGGACGTGGTGAGCGTCCACGACCTGCACGCGACGATGCTCTATCTGCTGGGCATCGACCACACGCGACTCACCTACCGGCACCTGGGACGGCCGTTCCGCCTGACGGACGTTCACGGCCACGTGGTGAGACCGATCCTCGCCTGACGCCCCGCGCGCGCCCGGTGGTAGGCTAGCCGCAGCATGGCCGTCCACTTGCCAGGCGTGCGACTCTCGACGGATCTCGACGATCCGCAGGCGGTGCCCTACTTCTTGTGGGACGAGCCGATGAGCGTGACCGAGCTGCGCTCGCGCCTCGCGAGTGGGCCGACCGAACGGCTGAGGCTGCTGGGCAAGCTGCTGCGTGAGGCGCGTGATACCGACGTCTGGCGCTTCACGACGCCCGGAGAGGTCGCGACGCTCTGGCCGCAGTTGCAGCGCCATCTCGGCACGCGAAGGGCGTTCTGGGAGTTCCTGCTCGGGCGCTGGAGGGAGCTGGCTCGCGATGAGCCCGCTTAGGAGCCGCCTCACCGCGCTCCAGCTCGAGGTCCTCGGCGCCTTCTTCAGCCGTGAGCAGCGCTTCTACCTGACGGGTGGCGGTGCCCTCGCCGGCTACCACCTGGGGCACCGCGAGACTCACGACCTCGACCTGTTCACACTGTCGCCTGCAATGGAAGACGGGGTGCGGGCCCTGCGCGACGCGGCTCGGGAGCTTGGTGCCTCAGTGGAAGAGGTGCGCACGGCCCCGGAGTTTCGGAGAGTCTTGCTGTCTCGCGGCAATGAGTCGGTCGTGGTCGACCTCGTCGTCGAGCACTCCGAGCAGGTCAGCCCGGAGAAGCCTGCACACGGCATCGTCCGTGTCGACCCCGCCGAGGAGATCTTCGCGAACAAGCTCTGCACTCTCCTCGGACGCTCGGAGATCCGCGATCTCGTCGACGCACGGGCGCTCGAAGGCCTTGGCCTTTCTCTGACGGACGCGCTCGCGGCCGCTCAGCGCAAGGACGGTGGGCTGACGCCGGCTCAGCTTGCGTGGGTCTTGTCCCAGATCTCGATCGGAGAAGAGGCTGCGATCCCCGGAGGGGTGACGCCGGGGGAGCTGCGTGGCTACCTTCGCGGCCTCATCGACAGGCTAGCCCACCTCGCGCACCCTTAAGCAGCGACGAACCGCGATCCGCCCCCTCGTGTCGGCGCAGCCCTGGAGCGAGTCGCGGGCTCCGCGTACAATCCGCGGCCATGACGACAGACCGAAGGCAGTTCCTGGCAGCGGGCGGCGGGGCCGGCGCGGCTCTGGCGCTCGCGCCGCAGGCGTTCGCGCAGTGGCAGCCGAGCCAGCGCTATCCCGATCCGGCGGTGAAGGTGCTGGACCCGGGCTTTGCAAAGTACCGCATCGGGCTCGCCAAGGTCGAGCGGCTGGCGACGGGCTTCCGCTGGTGCGAGGGGCCGGTCTGGTTCGGGGACGGACGCTACCTGCTGTGGAGCGACATCCCGAACGACCGCATCATGCGCTGGGACGAGGAGACGGGGGCCACGAGCGTCTTCCGCAAGCCCTCGAGGAACGCCAACGGCAACACGCGCGACCGCCAGGGCCGGCTCGTCACCTGCGAGCACGACACGCGGCGCGTGACGCGCACCGAGTACGACGGGGCGATCACGGTGGTCGCCGAGCGCTACCAGGGCAAGCCGCTCAACTCCCCGAACGACGTGGTGTGCCGCTCGGACGGCTCGATCTGGTTCAGCGACCCGCCGTTCGGGATCCTCGGCTACTACGAGGGCCGCAAGGCGACGCCGGAGCTGCCGACGAACGTGTACCGGGTCGACGCGGCGAACGGGAGCATCGCCGTCGTGGCCGGCGACGTGGAGCGGCCGAACGGCCTCGCGTTCTCGCCCGACGAGTCGAAGCTCTACGTGGTGGAGGCGAGCGGAGCGCAGCGTTCGATCTACGCCTTCGACGTCGTGGACGGAAGGCACCTCACGGGCAAGCGGCGCCTCGTCGAGGCCGGTCCCGGCACTCCCGACGGGCTGCGCGTCGACGTCGACGGCAATCTGTGGGTAGGCTGGGGCATGGGCGAGGAGGGGCTCGACGGGGTCGAGGTCTTCAACCCGGAAGGCCGGCGCATCGGCCGCATCGACCTGCCGGAGCGCTGCGCCAACCTCTGCTTCGGCGGCCGCTATCGGAACCGCCTGTTCATGTGCGGCTCGACGTCGCTCTACTCGCTCTACGTGAATACACAGGGATGCTAGCGGGGGGTGCGGGGGGTGCTCAAACCCCCCGCAAGCCCGTCTAGCCCTCGGGTCGGGTGCCTCAATTCAAGACCTGACCCCTCAGAAGCTGAACCGCGCCGAGAACTGCATCAGGCGCGGATCGCCCGACAAGCTGCGGATCTGGCCCACGGTCGCGGTGTTCGCGATGTTGGCGTCGGGCAGCCCGAGGTTGACGGTGTTGAAGACGTTGAACGCGTCCCAGCGCAGGTTGATGTTGGTGCGGCCCACCGGGAAGTTCTTCTGCAGGCTGAGGTCGAGACTCTGCCAGTCGGGCCCACGCAGGATGTTGCGTCCCGAGTTTCCGAAGGTGCCGGAGGGCACGGCCTGGAAGGCGGCCTTGTCGAACCACGCGTCCACCGTCTGCGGGCCCTCGCCGTCGCCGATGCGGTTCGGCAGGCCGGTGTGCCCCTGGCCCACGTTGTTGCTGCCCTGGGTGACGGTGAAAGGCCGACCCGTGCGGTAGGCGTAGATGCCGGAGACCGTCCAGTCCGCGAGCACCGCCTTCGTCAAGCCGCTGCTGCCCTTCGCGAACGGAAGCTGGACGACGAAGCTCGAGACGAAGCGGTGCCGCGTGTCGAAGCCGCAGGGGCCTTCCCACGCCTCGAGGTCGGTGGCGCTCTGCGAGAAGCTCGGCGAGCCGCCCGTCGAGAGGTGCTCGGCGCTCTGGTCGGTGCACTCGCTGAGCGTGTAGGCGAGGCTGAAACCCCAGCCCTTCGTGAAGCGGCGCTGGAAGCCGAGGTCCATGCCCTTGTAGCTCGAGGTGGCGTTCTGCTCGCGCCACTCGATGAAGCCGAAGTTGGGATAGGGCAGGGGGCCGTTGCCGCCGATCGGCTGGTTGAGGTTCACCAGGTTGGCGAGGTTGCGGCCCTGCGTCCCGACGAGGTCGAGCGAGACGACGTAGGAACCCGCGAGCACCTTCTGCGCGCCCACGCTGTACTGGTGGATCGTCGTCTTGGATGCATCCTTGTCCGCCGCGCGCAGGCGAATGCGTCGGTAGTCGACCTGGCTCGGGTCCAGGAAGTTGGCCGGGAAGCCGTCGCGGAGGAAGAAGAGCGGGGTCGTGGTGGAGCTCGTCGACAGGCTGTTGTTGATCAGGCCGGGCGGGTTGAGCGCGAGCTGGTCCTCGCTGCCGATGCGGTCGAACATGTTGTAGAAGATCCCGTAGCCGGCCCGCAGCACCAGCGAGTCGCTCGCCTGGTAGACGAGGCCCACCCGCGGCGCGAAGTTGTTCTTATCGGGCCGGACCAGGCCGCGCTCCTCGAGCGAGCCGTCCGTCGCCGCGAAGACACTTCCCGCCCCCGCGGGATCGAAGTTGAGCTGGTTGTCGTCGGCCTCGAGCGCCGGGGTGATGAAGTCGTAGCGCAGCCCCAGGTTGAGCGTCAGCTTCGGGCTGAGGCGCCAGTCGTCGCCGGCGAAGAAGGAAGTCGCCCAGTGGCGCTGGTCCGCCACGAACACGTTCGAGAGCTGGGCGTCCGAGGTGTAGCCGAGCAGGAAATCGGCGACCGAGTTGCCGGTGAAGCGGCCGCGGTAGCGGACCGAGCCGCGCGTGGCCGGGATGTCCATGTACTCGTTCTTCATCGGGGCGAGCACGTCGATCCCGAACTTGAACTGGTGGTCGCCCTTCAACCACGACAGGGTGTTCAGGAACTCCCACTGGCGGGTGTGCTGGAACTTCGGCAGGAAGTCGGGTGAGCCCATGCGCCCGAGCCCGCCCCCGCCGAAGTAGCCGTCGATCGAGGTGCCGATGACACCGCCGGCGATCAGAGGGTCGTTCGGCACGCCCGGCACCTGCGCCTGCTGCGGCGGCAGCTGGCCGAAGGGCTGCTGCACGGCGTCGGAGTCGACGCCGCTCCACGAGAAGCGGAATTCGTTGACGACCGAGGGGCTGAAGATGCGCGTCCACCCGAGCACCAGGCCGTTCGAGGTGATCGTCTGGTCGCCGAAGGCCGAGGTGCCGGTGCCGTCGATGATGCCGCCGAAGGCGCCCGGGAGCGACCGCTCGCGGTCCGTGTAGATGTAGCGCAGGAAGAAGGTGCTCTTGTCCGAGGCGCGGAAGTCCAGCTTGCCGGTGACGCGGTCGGCGTTGTCGATCACGTTGGCGTCGGGCCGGACGTAGTTGTTGGTCTCGTTGGTGTTGGGCTCGGGCAGCAGGCCGAAGATCGCGGCGGCCACGGGGTCGATCCGGCTCGCGGGGATGAGGTTGCCGGGGAAGGGCTGGCCGGTCAGCGGATCGCGGATCGAGCTGGTGAAGATCCCCGAGCGCTCGGCCATCGTGGGCACGCGCGTGCTGCGGGTCGTGCCGCGGGTGATGCGAGTGCGCTCGTAGTCCACGAAGAAGAACAGGCGGTCCTTGAGGATCGGGCCGCCGAGGTTGAGGCCGAGCTGGTCCTGGGAGTTGCTCGGTTTCGGCAGCACGGCGAGCCCGCGTTCGGTGCGGAAGTCCTCGTTGAAGTAGGTGTTCGAGTCGAAGCGTTCGTCGCGGCCGTAGTAGTAGGCGGTCCCGCGCAGAGCGTTGGTGCCCGACTTGGTGATGACCGAGATCGCGGCCCCGGGCGCGCGCCCGTACTCGGCCGCGTAGGGGCTGGTCACGACCTTGAACTCCTCGATCGCGTCGATCGAGGGCCGCGACACCTGCGTCGTCAGCTCCTGGACGTTCGTCGAGATCGAGTTGTTGTCGACCCCGTCGAGCAGGAAGTTGTTCTGGAGCGAGCGGCTCCCGTGCACGTTGACACCGCCAGTGCGGCCGGCGGCGGTGCCGCCGCTTTCCTCCGTGAAGCGGTCGCCCTGGACACCCGGGACCAGCACCATCAGGTCGTCCCAATTGCGGATCGCGAGCGGCAGCTGCGCCACCGCGTTCTGGTCGATCACCGAACCGACGGCGGCCTGCGTCGTGTCGAGGAGCCGCGTCGCCTCGGCCACGGTGACCGCCTCGCTCAGCCCCCCCACCGTCAGGTTGAAGTCGATGCGTGCCCGCTGCCCGGCGTCCAGGATCACGGCGCGGGACTGCGCGCCGAAGCCCTGGGCTTCGGCTTGGACGGTGTAGGTTCCGGACAGCAGGTTGGGCGCGAGGTAGACCCCCTCCGCGGTGGTCCTCACCCGCGTGGCCACGTTCGTGCCGGCATGCGTCACGGCGATGGTGGCCCCGGAGATGACCGCTCCCAGCTGGTCTTTCACGGTTCCTGTGAGCGTCGCCCGGTCCACCTGGGCCTGGGCAGGGATCGAGAACAGGACGACCAAAGCAGACAGCAGCAAGCGCTTCATGGGCTCCTCCGCGACGGTTGGGATCAGGCCGGGATTGTGGCTCGTAGATCCTACACCCGGAGGGCGCCCCCGTGACAAGCCGTTGACGTCGCTTTTTCTGTTGACAGGACCCCGTCGAGCACTATCCTGCGGGCACAGTTTTCTGGACACGAACCGATGAGCTCTCGCCCAGGGGCGGCAAGGGGGCGCCTTGCCGCCGTCGTCGTAAGCTCCGTGCTCGCGGCCGGCCCGATCGAGGCGCACGGGCCGATCCACGAGCAGATCGAGGCGCTGAGCGCGCGAATCGATTCTGATCCCGATCGCGCGGGGCTCTACCTGCGGCGCGGCGAGCTGTGGGGAGCGGACGGCAACTTCGAAGCGGCTCTCGCCGACTTCGACCGGGCCGAGCGGCTCGCGCCCACGCTGGCGGTCGTCGACCTGGCTCGCGGCCGGGCGCTGTTCCGGGCCGGCCGGCTCGTTCCCGCCAAGGCGGCCCTTGACCGATTCCTGGCCGCAAGCGGCGAGCCTCCCGAGGCCCTTGCCGTGCGCGCGCGCGTTCTCGTGAAGCTCGGCGACTTCCGGGGCGCCGCCCGCGACTACGAGCGCGCCATCGCCGGATGGGAGAGGCCGGTGCCCGAGTTCTACCTGGAGCGCTCCCGCGTCTATGCCGCGCTCGGCGAGCGGGAGCAGGCGCTGCGAGGTCTCAACGACGGCATCGCGAAGCTGGGGCCGATAGTGTCGCTTCAGCTCCCGGCGATCGAGCTAGAGCTCGCGTTGGGCCGGCACGAGGCTGCGCTCGCCCGTGTTGACGCGGTCGGCGCGGGCGCGCCGCGTCAGGAGGTCTGGCTCGCGCGACGCGGCGAGATCCTGGAGCAGGCTTCCCGCGCGACCGACGCCCGGCGAGCCTACCGCGCCGCCCTCCTCGCGCTCGAAGCCGCCCGCCCGACGCGCGCGACGCGGGAGCTCGAATCGCGGATCCAGGCCGCCCTGGGACGGCTGGACGGGCACGCAGACATGGAGGCTGATCCATGAGCCCACTCCACCGAGGGATCGCGAGCGTCGTCATGGCCGTCGCAGCAGCCGCGGCAGACGCCGCCACGGTCACGCGGGGCCCGTACCTGCAGCTCGGGACGGACACGAGCGTCGTCGTGCGATGGCGGACCGACGTGGCGACCGACAGCCGGGTCAGCTACGGAAGCGCGCCGGGCGGCCTGGACAGCTTCGTGGACGGCCCGGCCGGGACGCGCACGGAGCACGAGGTCCAGCTCTCCGGCCTCGCGCGCGACGCGAGGTACTACTACGCCGTGGGGACGTCCACGGGGATCCTGGCCGGCGACGACGCCACCCACTTCTTCGTGACCGCTCCTCCGCCCGGCACGCCCAAGCCCACGCGGGTCTGGGTGCTGGGCGACTCCGGCACGGCCAACTCCAGCGCCCAGGCCGTGCGCAACGCCTACGACGCGTTCACCGGCGCCCGTCACACCGACCTGTGGCTGATGCTCGGCGACAACGCCTACAGCAGCGGGACGGACAGCGAGTACCAGGCCGCCGTCTTCAATACCTACCCCACGATGCTCAGGAAGTCGGTGCTGTGGCCGACGCTCGGCAACCACGACGGCGCCTCCGCCGACTCGGGCAGCCAGTCCGGCGTCTACTACAACATCTTCACCCTGCCCCGGAACGCGGAGGCCGGGGGCCTCGCCTCCGGCACCGAGGCCTACTACTCGTTCGACTACGCCAACATCCACTTCGTCGTGCTCGACTCCTTCGACTCCGATCGCTCCGTCGGCGGCGCCATGCTGAGCTGGCTACGGGAAGACCTGGCCGCCACGACCCGGGACTGGGTCATCGCGTTCTGGCACCATCCGCCCTACAGCAAGGGCTCGCACGACTCGGACAGCTCGAGCCAGCTGGTGGACATGCGCCGGAACGCGCTGCCGATCCTCGAGAACGAAGGGGTCGACCTGGTGCTCTCGGGGCACAGCCACTCCTACGAGCGGTCGTTCCTGCTCGACGGCCACTACGGGACGTCGAGCACCCTGACGGCGGCGATGAAGCTCGACGCCGGCGACGGCCGGCCCGCGGGCGACGGAGCCTACGAGAAAGCCACCCTGGGTCCCGCCCCGCACGAGGGAGCCGTCTACACCGTGGCCGGAAGCTCCGGCAAGACGAGCGGGGGCTCCTTGAACCATCCGGCGATGTTCATCTCGCTCAATGTCCTGGGCTCGCTGGTGCTGGACGTGAACGGCAGCCGGCTCGACGCGACGTTCCTGGACTCGACCGGCGGAATCCGCGACACGTTCACGATCGAGAAGGGCGGCGGGTGCGCGAGCGTGACGACGGTCGACGTGTCTCCGCCGAACGCCGAGGTCGAGGTGGGCGCCACGCTCCAGCTCACGGCCACGCCGAAGGATGCGGGGGGGATCCCGCTCACGGGATGCGCGGTGACCTGGTTGTCGGACGGCGCCGGCATCGCGAGCGTCTCGCCGAGCGGGCTCGTGAGCGGCGTCTCCATGGGTAGTGCGGCGATCAGCGCGACGAGCGGGGCGATCAGCGGGTCTTCGGAAATCACGGTCACGCTCTCGACGAACACGGCACCCACTGTCGACGCCGGGCCGGTCCTCGCCTCGGCCGAGGGCGCGACGCTGACGCTGGTGGCGAGCTTCGTCGACCCCGACGCCGACGCGCACACGGCGGCGATCGACTGGGGCGACGGCGCGCCGGTCGCGGCCGGGGCCGTGAATGGTCGGACCGTCACCGCCACGCACGCCTACGCGGACGACGGGGCGTATCCGATCACGGTAGCGGTTGGCGACGGACGGGGCGGCATCGGCGAGGGCGGCACCAGCGCCGTGGTGAGCAACGTGGCGCCGACGGCTGTTCCGGGCGGGCCGTACTCCGGGGTCGTCGGCTCGCCGGTCACCTTCACCGGCAGCGCCAGCGACCCGGGGGCGGACCACCCGCTGAGCTTCGCGTGGGACCTCGACAACGACGGCTCGTTCGAGGTCGCGGGGGCGACGGTGGCCCACACGTTCCCTGAGGAGCGTGTCTACCCCGTAGCGCTCAGGGTCACGGACGATCACGTTTCGACCGTCGCCACGACCACCGTCACGGTGACGAGCCGGCCGCCGGTGGTCCTGTACTTCTCGCTGGGCAGCAGCGGGACGGTCGGCGGCCTGAGCGTGGCGAACGAGGACATCGTCGCGTTCGACGGCAGCGCGTTCACCCTGCTCTTCGACGGCTCCGACGTCGGGCTCTCGAGCTTCACGATCGACGCGTTCGCGGTCACGGGCCCCACGGAGATCCTGCTGTCGTTCACGAGCTCGGGCACGGTGGGCGGGGTCGCGATGGACGACTCCGACATCGTGAAGTTCACGGCCACGTCGCTGGGGCCGACCACCGCGGGGACGTTCTCGATGTACTTCGACGGCAGCGACGTCGGCCTGACGACGAGCGACGAGGACGTGGACGCGATCGAGCTCCTGCCGAACGGCCAGCTGCTCGTCTCGACCACGGGCTCGGTGAGCGTCTCCGGGGTGTCCGGGGCGGACGAGGACCTGCTCAGGTTCTCCCCCACTTCCCTGGGAGCGACCACGGCGGGGACCTGGACGCTCTACTTCGACGGAAGCGACGTGGGCTTGACGAGCAGCGCCGAGGACGTCGACGGGGTCGCGGTGGACGCCTCGGGACAGGTCTATCTGTCCACGACGGGGTCGTTCTCGGTGAGCGCTCGGTCGGGAGCGGACGAGGACGTCTTCGTCTTCACCCCCAGCTCGCTCGCTGCGACGACGTCCGGCACGTTCGCCTCGACGCTGTTCTTCGACGGGAGCCTGTATGGCCTCGGATCGAACGACGTCTACGCCATCGACCTTCCGTAGCCGTCGAGTAGAATCACGCCCTTCCCATGACCGCGCTGCTCTTGTCGCTGCTCGTGGCGTCGCCGCCGAGTCTTTTAGAGAAGTCATTCCGGCTCGAGCGCGCGGCGGAGGCCGTGGCGGTGATCGGGGCCTCGTGCGAGCGCTGCGACTGGGGCGCGAAAGGCCGGGAGGCCGCGGTGCTCGCCCTCTCGCTCGACGGCGCCCTCCAGCAGCACGTCGTCCTGACGCGCGGCGCGCGCGGGGACTACCGCGTCCTGCTCGGGGCGCTCCCAGAAGGCGAGCATCGCCTCGCGCTCGCGCTCGACGCGCGCTGGTCCGCGCGCGGCACGGGTGCCGTGCGGGTCGAGAGCGTCAGCGTCGAAGCGGTGGCCGCGGACGATCCCGGCCACGAGGCGCTCGCGCACGCGCCGATCGTCCACACGCGGAAGGGCTCGCTCGACCGTTTCTCGGACGCGCCGCTCGTCGCCTGGGTCGAGGCGTTCCCTGCCGCGGACGGGGGCCGCGAGCTGCGCTACTCGATCGTGTTCAGCCACGAGGACGGCGGCACGCCGCTCGACCGGCTGATGGCGACGTGGGGCCGCGCGACCGACATCGAGCTCGTGTACGCGGTCGAGCTCGACGCTTCGGGACGCGTGCGCCGGGCCGAGTACCAGGGCAAGGACCACGTGACGACGCCGTTCGCGGGTCGCCGCGAAGGCAGCCACCCGGTGCTGTACGTCGTCACCAGGAACAACATGCTGAGCGACCGCGGACCTGGGACGCCACGCGTCGCGCTCGTGCCCGTTGCGTTCTCGCTCGACCACGTCTCGCGCGAGGCGGTGATGGACGCCCATCCCTGGACGCACCAGGTCTCGGCGGTGGAGGTGAGGCGCGAGGGCCTGGTCGCGGACGGGGCCAGGCCGGGCTCGAAGCGGATCCCGGACCCGCGCCGCTTCGTCTTCCTCGAGGCATGCGCCAGCTTGAGCGACACGCGGCTCGCGTTCGACGTCTCGCTGCCGGGCGCCGACGGCGCGCTCCGCTGGTACGCCTCGGACGCGGGCCGCCCGGCCTTTCGGGTCGCGCGGAGCGGCTGCTTCCGCGCGGCGGTCGCGCTGCCTCGCGAAGCCGCGGCGAGCGACGTGCAGGCCTTACGGCTGCGCGCCCACACGCGGCCGAAGCGCCGCGGCGAGGCCCCGCTGCCGAAGGGCGCAGGCGCCGCGCGCCTCGACCGCGTCAACCTGCTCTACGGCCTCGGCCCCGACGACAGGCCCGGCCCGAGCCTCTTCAGCTGGACCGGCGGCAGCGAGCTGTCGCCCGACGGACCCGCGCTCGAGCTTCCGCTGCGGCCGCAGTAGGAGCTGCGGAGCGCGGCTCTCGTCGCCTCAGCGGATGGTGAGCGCCGGGTCGCCGAATAGATGGTAGGCAGCGAGGAGCTCCGGCATGAGCCCCGTCCGGCCGTAACTGGTCTGGGCGGCGAGGAACGCGTCACCGAGGCGCGCGTGCCGCCCGCTCGTGAGCTCGGCCATGAGCGCGCGGTGGTACTGGTGCGCCGGGCCGTCGAGCGAAAGGCCGCTCGGCGAGACGGCGGCGATGGCGCCTCGTCCCTCGGCTTTGAGCAGCGACTCTGCGAGCGAGTCGAAAGCCGGGGCGACGAAGTAGCCGTTCAGGCAGTTCATCGTCAGCAGCAGCGGCTGCTGCGACTGCGCCTGGAGGCTCGCCGCGTCCCAGGAGTTCCAGACGTTCTCGCTCGCCCACACCGCCGCGCCGCCGTGGCCCACGTAGCTCAGCAGCGAGAGGCCGGAGTTCAAGGCGTCGAGGATGCGCGGCCGGGTCTCGGCGCCGAGCTCGCGCAGCAGGACGAGCTCGGAGCTGCGCTCCGCGAGGAAGCTCTGCGCGATGTCCGCCACGTTCGCCTCGAAGTCGCCGCCGAGGTCGGGGTTGTCGGCGACGAGGGCGGCGCGGCCCGAAAGGACCTGGCCCGAGTCCTCCCAGGCGATGAGCTTGTCGACGAGCGTCCGGGCTTCCTCGACGGTCGCGGCGGGGAGGCGTCCGATGGCGAGGTCGGGCAGCGGGTCGTCGCCGTTGACCGCGGTGAGCAGGGGGTCGGAGACCGTCCACAGGTACGAGGTCTTCGTGAAGAGCCCAGGCAGCGGCGACGCGGGCGAGGTGCCGATGAAGTTCCTCGGGTCGTAGCTCGAGTCGCCCAGCAGGACGACGTAGCGGACCGACGGTCGCGCCCAGGAGTGAAAGGCGAAGGCGAGGAAGCTCCGGATGGCTTCGGCGGAGGGCTCACCGTGGCCGAACTCGTCGAAGACCTCCTCCGAAGCGACGCCACGCGCGCGGAGACCCTGGTCGCTGCGCCGCGCGAGGAGCGGCTCGGAGGCGGCGAGGAAGGCCCGGGGAGCGATCAGCAGGTAGTCGGCCTGGTTCGTGGCGCTGCGCAGCGTGGAGGGCTGCGGCTGCGCAATGCGCGGGGTGAGAACGCCCGCCTGCGACACTACGAGGTAACGGCGTCCCGCTTCGGCACGGAAGCTCACACCGCCCGGCGCCGACGGGTATCCCGTGAGCCAGGCAGCGGTGCTCGTGGCGCCGCCGTCGACCTCCGCCGAGCCGACGTCGACGACTGCCACGGCCGCCGCGTCCGAGGCAACGGTCGCGGTTCCGCTCTCAGGCCACGCTCCCTCGAACCGGCCGCCGACCGCAGCCGACAGCTGCGGATAGGCGAGGCTGAAGCGATCGAGGAAGACGAGCGAGGGCACGCCGGTGTCGGCGACGTTCGTGAGCTGCAGCTCGTTCGCGCCCTCGCGCAGCAGCGCGACCGGTACGCTCAGGCTCAGGCGGTAGGGCCGCTTGCCCGCGAAGCGGGCCTCGCCCACGAGCACGCCGCCGAGCGAGACGCTGACGTGGTGGTCGACGGCCCGTCCGGACTCCGAGGCGCCTTGCAGGAAGACGTCGAGCTCGGCGGCTCCGGAAGCGGCGGCGGCTACGCCCGCGAGCGAGAAGCTCCTCACCCGGGTCGTGCCGGAGGGGAGGCTCTCCCAGAACCAGAGGTCCTGAGCCTCGAGCAGTCCGGGTTGGTAGAAGCGGTTCGTCTCGAAAGACGCCGTGCCCCTGGAAGCGGAGACGATCGCGTCGCCTGCGGCAGCGGCGGAGACGAGCGGCATGCGGACGCCCTCGCTGGCGCGGAGCAGCTCGTAGGCGACCTCGGAGGAGAACGCGGTCGAGCCGGCGGTCGTATCGGCGAAGAAGAAGAGCCGGCTGCCGGGCCCGAACGAATCGGAGGCGGGCTCGATGTGGAAGGCCAGCGGCCGTCCCTGGCGCTCGAGGCGGAGCTGCGAGGCGGCGGGGCCGCGCGCACGTCCAGGGAAGAGTTGCTCGAAGGACACGGCATGCAGCCCGCGGCGCGTCGTGTAGAGCCGCACGAGCAGCTCGTTCGAGGCGTCTTGTCGGGGCGCGCGTGCCCGTCCGCGACTGCCCCGGCCGCTCTCGCCCGCCTCACGGCCGGTGAAGAGCAGCCGCACGAGCACCCTGCGGGCGAGCGTGAGCTGCTGGCGTTCGGCATCGAACCGCAGCGGTGAGATCTGGACGACCGCGCTCTTGGTCTCACCCTGGAAGACGCTCGGGAGCAGCAGGGCCAGCTCGCTGCGCGGGAAGCGCCGGGGCGTCGTCGCGCTGCGGCGGGCGGCGCGCACGGTTCCGTCGCGCCCCACCTGCATCTCGGCCTGGCCCACGGCTGCGGGCACGAGGCTGAAGCGAGCGAGGTCGAGGGCGCGGACCGAGCCGAGCTGGACGCGCCGGCCGACGACCGCGTCCACCAGCGCGCGGCGCAGCGGCAACGCCGCGGCCTGGGGGTCTTGCGGAGAATCGAAGCCGGGGACGAAGAGGCGGACCGATCCCGAGGGCTCGCCTGCACCCGCCAGGGTGTGGAGCGCGTAGAAGCCCGGCGTGCGCAGCTCGAGCGTGGCAGAGCGCGCGTCGCGGGAAACGACGTCCAGGGACGCCGCCTCGGGGTCGCCGTGGCGGGTGCAGCCGAGCGAGACCCCGGTGCTGCTCGAGCCCGAGACCGGCGCGTAGGCGGCGAGCACCCAGTCGGGGCAGCTAGCTCCGGCCGAGCCCTTCTCCTTCGCGGCGCTCCCGCTCTCCGAAGCGCCGGCGGCCGAGGCCGGAAGCGGCACGGCGGAGACGGGGCCGTGCGAGGTGATCCGCGACGAGGCGTCGACGTCCTCGAGGCGGTAGAAATGGCGCACGCCGTTCGTGAGCCCCGCGTCGCGGAACGAGTAGGCCTTGCCGATCGGCGAGGAGCCGAGCCCGGGGATGAGCGACGTCGTGATCCGGGCCCAGGGGCCGGTTTCCGACAGGCCGCGGTAGAGATGGAAGCCGAGATTGGAAAGCTCCGACGCCGTGCGCCACTCGAGCGTCACCGCGCCGTCGCCCGCCACCGCGGAGAAGGACATGAGCTTCACCGCGGTCGGCGCCGGCACAGCGAACAAGAACGTCGCGTCGGAGATCGTGATGTCGCCGCAGTACTGGAAGAGCAGGATGTCGGTCCGCATCACCGCCTCGACGGGGGGCGTCGTGTACGAGCCGGTGTCCATCCGGGCGCGGACGTAGTAGAGCGGCGGGCTGCCGCCGATCGACAGCGTCGTCCAGCCGATCGGGTCGCTCTCCAGCGCGTCGTCGCCCCAGGAGATCGTCCCGTTCCGCTTGAGGTTGTCGGTCTGGTCGTTCCAGCCGAGCGAACCCTCGAGGTCGAGCCAGCTCGCGCCGTTCCAGTACTCCCAGCGGAGGTTGGCCGAACCGACGCCCGGCGTGGCGAGGACGACGTTGATCCCGCGGAACCTGGACTCCGCCCCGAGGTAGAGCCAGGTCGAGGCGTCCGGGAAGGCCAGCGTGTAGTTCTTTCCTGCGCTCGCGTCGTTCAGGTACTCGTTCGCCCCCGCGAGACCGCCGTTGGCGAGAGGGGTGCAAGCGTCGAACTCGGCGGGCCCGGTGCAGTGGAAGGAACGCACGAAGGGCTTCACGTCCGCCTTGTAGTCGACGCCGTTGACGAGCGGCGTGCCCTCCAGGCTCACGGACGGGTCCTGCAGCGAGCGCCACTGCCGGATCTTGAAGAACGGCTTGCTGTGGGTCGTGACGTTGCCGTCGATGTTGACGCTCAGGCCCAGCGTGGGGTTGAAGTCGACCAGGTAGGCCGCTTCGTGTTCGTTGAAGAAGTCGCCGGGTCCGGTGTCCTCGTTCGCGTCCTCCCAGCCGG
>Ga0214472_10002891_pt1 | contig 18289 bp, 13 predicted proteins | sample RVTome_6_FD_207662 | JGI IMG/M metagenome (GOLD analysis project Ga0214472, IMG submission 207662) | Soil microbial communities from uranium-contaminated site in the Upper Colorado River Basin, Wyoming, United States - RVT140D175 | ecosystem: Environmental > Terrestrial > Soil > Contaminated >...
GGCTTCAATTCAGTTCCGATCGGTCAAGGCCCGGCTCATCCTCTGGCTGATTCTTGTCGCCCTGCTGCCCTTGGCGGTGGTGGAGGTGCTGACCTACGGCCAGCGTGTCGAGGACATCAAGGAGCGCGAGCTCGGCAAGCTGCGGGCGGTGCTGGAAATCAAGTCCCAGGTGGTGAGCAACTGGCTGACCGAGCGGGCGGCGAGCGTCCGCAACATCGCGGGAACCCGGGAGATGGAAGACCTGGAGCTGGTGCCGGCCGGGAACCCGGAGGAGGCTTCGCGCAGGGAGCTGCTCGCCAGAGCCGAGGAGCTGCTCCACAACTCGGCCCGCAACTATCTGGAATTCGAAGAGCTCTTTTTCATCGACCCGGCCACCGCCCGCATCCTGGCGAGCAGCAACGACGCCCTGGTGGGCCAGGATCGCTCCGAAAATCCCTATTTCACCGAGCCGCTTCGGACCCGGACCCTGCATATGAAGGGGATCTACTATTCCGAAATCAAGAAAAAGCCCTCCCTGACCTTCTCCTCCCCTGTGTTCAGCCATGTTGACCCCTCCCGTCTGGTGGGGGTGCTGGTCGCCCGCATCGACCTGGAGAATTCCTTCTACCCCCTGCTGCTCAACCGCGAGGGGCTGGGAGAGACGGGCGAAACCCTGATGGTCAACGCCCAAGGCCTGGCCCTCTCCGAACTTCGCTGGTTCAAGGATGCGCCCCTCAAGCTGCAGATCGAAGCCGAACCGGCCAAGCGGGCGGCCCGGGGCGAGTCGGGCACCATCGAGCACCTGGACTACCGGGGGGTTCCGGTGCTGGCGGCCTACGGCCACCTGGAAAACACGGGCTGGGGCATCGTGACCAAGCAGGACAGGACGGAGATCGAAGCCCGGCTTCTCAAGATAGGCCACCAGACCCTGGCCTTGACGGCGTTGGCGGCCCTGGCGGCTTTTGCCCTGGCTTTGGTGCTGGGGCAGAGCTTCGCCCGGCCCATCCTGGAGCTGGCCCGGGTCGCCCGGGAAATGGCTTCCGGCAATCTCGGCGCCCGCAGCCTGCTGCGCCGCAGCGATGAGTTCGGAACCCTCGCCCGGGCCTTCAACGGCATGGCCGACGCGGTTTCCGGCCAGATGCAGGTGCTGGAGGGAAGCGGCGAGATCGCAAGGGACATGGCCGCCCACCGGGATCTGCCGGGTTTTGCCCGGGGACTGCTGCACAAGCTCATCGAACTGACGGATTCCCAGCTCGGCGCCTTCTATCTCTGCGACTGCGAACGGCGCATCTTCGTCCCCCAAACCTCCTTCGGGATGATGCCCGAGCGGCTCCTGCCCTTCGACGGGGGGGCGCTGGAAGGGGAGTTCGCACCGGTGCTGACCAGCGGGCGCATCAGCCTCATCGAGGGGCCCGGCGAAGAGAGTCGGTTCGTTTTTCGCACCACGGCGGGAGCGCTGATCCCCAAGCAGCTGCTCTGCATCCCGGTGATGGTGGGGGACAAGGTGCAGGCCATCCTCACCCTGGGCAGCCTCAAGGGGTACAGCGCCCCCCAGAGGGAGTTGCTGGAGCGCTCCTGGCTGGGCATGCACACCGCGCTCTCCAACCTGCTCTCCCATGAGGCCACGGCCAGGATGGCCATGGAGCTGCGCGAGAGCAACGAGGAGCTGGCCGCGGCCAACGAGGAGCTGCAGTCCCAGTCGGAGGAGCTCCAGTCCCAGTCGGAGGAACTCCGGGCCCAGGCCAGGGAGCTGCAGGAGAAGCGCTCCCAGGTGGAGCAGACCGACCGTCTCAAGTCCGAATTCCTCTCCAACATGAGCCACGAGCTGCGCACCCCCCTCAACAGCGTCATGGCCCTCTCCCAGCTCATGCTCTCCCGGGGCACGGGCAAGCTGCCCGAGCAGGACGCCGAGTACCTCCAGATCATCGACCGCAACGCCCGTCACCTGCTCTGCCTCATCAACGACATCCTGGATCTCTCCAAGATCGAGTCGGGGCGCATGGATATCTTCTGGGAGGAGGTGGAGCCCCGCCACCTGGTGGTGGAGGCCGCCGAGACTGTCCGCCCTCTGGCGAAGGCCAAGGGGCTGGAGCTGATGATGGCGCTGGAGGAGCTGCCCCTGCTGCGCTCGGATCAGGACAAGGTGCACCAGATCCTGCTCAACCTGCTCTCCAACGCCGTGAAGTTCACCGAGCAGGGCCGGGTGGAGGTGCGGGGAAGGGTGCAGGAGGGCGAGCTGCTTCTGGGGGTTCAGGATACGGGCATCGGCATCGGGGCCGAGCACCTGGAGGAGATTTTCGATGAATTCCGCCAGGTGGACGGCTCGGCCACCCGCCGCTTCGAGGGCACGGGCCTGGGGCTGGCCATCAGCCGCAAGCTGGCCCGGCTTCTGGGCGGGGACATCGAGGTGATGAGCGAGAAGGGCAAGGGGTCGACCTTCCTGCTGCGGCTGCCCCTGCTTCGGGACGGCTGGGAGAGCAGCCCCCTTCCCCCCGCCGCGCCCGCTGCCGCGAAGGTTTTCGAGGCCGCCGCGACAGGCGGGCGCCGGCCCCTGATCCTGGTGGTGGAAGACAACGAGATCGCCACCCTTCAGCTTCGAAGCGTCCTTGAGGAGGCGGAATACCGGGTGATGACGGCCGCCGGCGGAGCCGAGGGGCTCGAGTGCGTGGCCCGGGAGCTGCCCGACGCCATCCTGCTGGATCTCATGATGCCCCAGATGGACGGCTTCGCCGTGCTGGAGCAGATCCGCTCCACCCCCCGTTCGGCCACCCTGCCCGTGCTGGTGCTCACGGCCAAGGAAATCACCGCCGCCGACCGGGCCCGCCTCAGCCACAACCACGTCCAGCAGCTCATCCAGAAGGGCAGCCTGGATCGCGCCCAGCTCCTGGCCTGCGTGGGAAGACTGCTGACCCAGTATCCGCCCCGCTCCGGCGGGCAGGGCGCTGTCGAGCCCGCATCGCCCGCCCCCCCCGCGAACTCGGGGGCCATCCTGGTGGTGGAGGACAATCCCGACAACCTGCTGACCCTCTCGGCCATCCTGGATGAGGCCGGCTATCGCTATCGGAGCGCCGGTGACGGCCTTGCCGCCGTGGAGATGGCCAGGGAGATGCGCCCCGCCCTGATCCTGATGGACATGGCCCTGCCCCTGCTCTCGGGCATGGACGCCACGCGCCGCATCAAGGCCGATTCCCGAATCGGGGCCACGCCCATCGTGGCCCTGACGGCCCGGGCCATGAAAGGCGACCGGGAGCAAATCCTCGCCGCCGGTTGTGACGACTATCTCTCCAAGCCCCTGGAACCCAAGAAGCTCATCGAGACCATCGAGCGCTGGTTTCCGGGTCTTCCCGGCTGATGCCGCAGGGAGTTTTATCGATGAACGACGCCACCTTGCTGATTGTCGACGACAACCGGGACAATCTCTTCATCATGACCCAGCTGATTCAGAATTTTCTTCCCGAGTGCGGTGTGCTCACGGCCACCAGCGCCGAGGAGGGGCTGGAAATCGCGGCCAGGCGCTGTCCCGACGGGGCCCTGGTGGACGTGCAGATGCCGGGCATGGACGGCCTGGAGATGTGCCGCCGTCTCAAGGAGAGGGCCGCCACCGCCCATCTGCCCGTCATCCTCATCACCGCCCACCGCGCCGATCCCGACCTCAAGGCCCGGGGCCTGGACAGCGGGGCCGACGACTTCATCACCCGCCCCATCGACAACCAGGAGCTGGTGGCCCGGGTGCGGGTCATGCTGCGCATCCGCCGGGCCGAGAGCCGCCTGCGGGACATGAACAGCCGGCTCTCGGAAATGGTGGCCCAGAAGACCCTGGAGCTGCGCCAGGCGCTGGTCGAATCCCAGCAGGCCCGGGAAAAGGTGGATACCATCCTGCGCTGCGTCTCCGACGGGCTGCTTGTCACCGATGCGCAGGATCGGGTGGTGCTCATGAACCATGCCGCCGAGGAGTTGCTGGGGGTGCGGCTTCTGGAGGTGGCCACCCTGCCCGTCGCCGAGGCCCTGGGGCCCCTGCCCCATGGCAGCGAGCTCATGGCGGCCCTGGCCGGACGCAAGGGCGGGGTGCGCTTCGACTTCGCCCGCATCGAGGACGGGGCTGCCCGGGACATCGAGGGCAAGACCTCGGTCATCGAGGGGCCCGCCGGTGAGCTCCACGGCATGATCCTCAGTTTCTCCGACGTGACCCTGGATCGGGAGCTGAGCCGGATGAAGAGCGAGTTCATCTCCACGGCCGCCCACGAGCTGCGAACCCCCCTGACCTCCATCCAGGGGTTTTCCGAGGTCCTGCTCACCCGCGAGGACATCCCCGCCTCGGACCGCCGGAGATATCTTCGCTACATCCACCAGAACACCGCCACCCTGGTCAATCTGGTGCGCGATCTGCTGGATCTCTCCCGCATCGAAGCGGGCCAGGCCCTCTGCCTGGAGAAAAAACCCTGCACCCTGGATGTCCTGGTGAAGCAGTACTACGACTCCTACCGGGCCCGCTATCCCAGGCACCGCTTCGAGCTCTCGCTTCCCGAGCCCGTCCCCTGCCTCCAGGTGGACCCGGGCAAGATCGGGCAGGTGCTGGAGAATCTGCTCTCCAACGCCGTGAAATACTCGCCCGAGGGCGGTGAGGTGAAAATTCAGGCGGAGCTCGACCAGGGCCGCTGCCGAATCAGCGTCAGCGATCAGGGCATCGGCATGACTCCGGAGCAGGCGGGGAAGGCCTGCGAGAAGTTCTACCGGGTGGACAATTCCACCACCGCCGTGGAGGGCACGGGCCTGGGGCTCTCCATCGTCAAGCACGTGGTGGAGGCCCACGGGGGCGAGATGCGCATCGAGAGCGAACCCGCCCGGGGCACCAGGTTCAGCTTCACGGTGCCCCTGCACCCGCAGTCCCCGTAGGTCCAGGCCGCCCCGGCTCTTCGGCTCCTTTTTCTTCCCCCCCCCTATCTCAAGCAGGGTTTCTGTGGAACAGATCATCCAGATCATCCTGATGTCGGGCAAGTCGGCCATCGATCTCGCCCTCTACGTGCTGCTGCCGGTGATGGTGGTGATGATGGGGCTGATGAAGCTCGTCGAGGCCAAAGGCGGCCTGAATCTGGCCGCCAGGCTGCTCTCCCCGCCTCTTCGGGTGTTCGGGATTCCCGGGGCGGGAGTCTTCGCCATCCTGCAGCTCATGCTGGTGAGCTTCGCGGCGCCCGCGGCCACCCTGGCCCTCATGGAGCGCGACGGAACCGGCCGCCGCCACATCGCCGCCACCCTGGCCATGGTGCTGGCCATGTCCCAGGCCAACGTGGTCTTTCCCCTGGTGGCAGCGGGGCTGAACCTTACGGCCATCGTGCTCAGCTCCCTGGCGGGGGGATTCGCCGCCGCGGCCCTCACCTATTACCTCTTCGCCCGCAGCTTCGGACAGAAGAGCGTCGAGGCCGACACAGGCTCCGTCCCCGACTGCGCCCCGGCTCAGCGCACCACCGCCCTCAACCTTCTGATCCTGGGCGGGCAGGAGGCCATGAAACTGGTCGCCGCCTCGGTGCCCATCATCATCCTGGCCATCTGCCTGGTCAATGCCCTCAAGATCACCGGCGCCATCGGCCTGCTCGAAACCCTGCTGGCCCCGGTGCTGGGGGCCTTGGGCCTGCCCGCCGTGGCCGTGCTGCCCATCGCCACCAAGTTTCTCGCCGGGGGGACGGCCATGATGGGGGTCTGCCTCAACCTGCTGCAGGGGGGGACCCTGAGCGTGGCGGAGCTCAACCGCATCGCGGGCTTTCTCATCCATCCCCTCGACATCGTGGGCGTGGCCGTGCTCTGCAGCGCGGGGGCCCGCTGCGCCTCCGTGGTGCGCCCCGCCATGGCGGGAGCGGCCGGGGGGCTGCTGCTGCGGGCGGCCATCCACCTGACGATTTTCTGAAGAACCCATCCATGCGCCGTCTCATCGTCAGCGGGGATGACCTGGGCGCCGGTTCGTTGCGGGACGCGGGGATCTTCCGCGCCCTGGAGTCGGGAATCCTCACCAGCCTCTCCCTGCTGGCCAACGGTCCCAGCTTCGCCTCGGCGGCAAGCCGGGCCCGTGGCGACCGCGCGCCCCTGGGAATCCATCTGAACCTGGCCGACGGCAGGGCGCTGACCGGCCCCATCGGCGGGCTCACCGAGGGCTCCGGCGCTTTTTTGGGGAAGGCGGCCTCCCGCAAGGCTCTGGCCCTGGGGCGGTTCGATGCAGAGGCCGCCAGGCGCGAGCTGAGAGCCCAGATCCGGCGGGTGCTCGAGGCGGGCATCGAGCCGACCCACCTGGACAGCCATCAGCACTGCTTTTTGTTCCCCGCCCTGACCCCCATGATTCTGGAGCTGGCCTTCGAGCACGGTATAGGCACGCTGCGCAGGCCCCGCATGGCCGAAGCGATGCCGGACACCGGCATCGCCCGCGATCTCCGGCGGGAGTTGGAGCTCTACCGCAGGCTCGCCCCGGCGGTCGAGAGGGCCCTGGACGAGAGCGGCCTTCGCTCCCCCCTGGGGCTTTTCGGGATGCCGCTGCTGAACCGGCTGGATGAAAGGGCCCTGCTGCACTGCCTGCGGCAGCTGCCGCCAGGGCAGTGGGAACTGATGTGCCACCCGGGACTGGAAGCCCCGGGCGATCCCTTCGGGGGGGCGCAGCGCCTGCAGGAGCTCGAGGCCCTGTGCAGTCCCGCGGTGCGGGAGCTGGTGGAGGCAGGCGGGATCGAGCTGATTCATTTCGGAGAACTGGGATGCGTATAGGGATCTGCGTCCCGGAGCAGCACCGGACCACGGGCAACTGGGTGACGGCCGGGCGTTTCGCCCTGGGGCTTTCGCGGCACGGCCATGAAGTCCGGCTCTTCAGCCCCCCCGCCGAAGGGGAGCCCTGGGAGGAAAAACAGTGCGGGAATCCGGAGCTGGTGATCCTCATCCACGCCGAGCGCTGCGGCCGCCCCTGGTTCGCATGGGCGGCGCGCCCCGAGATTCCCGCCCTGGTCTTTCTCTCGGGCACCGACGTGAACGAGGGGCTCGCAGACAGGACACAAGCTCCCCTCATCGAGGAGGTGATGGCGCGCTCGGCGCTGCTGCTCATGCAGAATCCGCTGATTCTCGCCGATCTGCGAAGCCGCTACCCGGCTCTCTCCCCCCGGATGCTCGACCTTCCCGCAGGCACCCTGGCCGGAAGCGCGGCCTGGGATCTGCGGGCAAGCGCCTCCATCGCCGACGGGCTGCCCATCTTCCTCTGCCCCGCAGGCATCCGCCCCGTCAAGGCTGTGCTGGAGCTGCTGGAGCTTTTCGAACTGCTTCACCGCCGTCATCCCGGCAGCTTCCATCTGCTCTTCTGCGGCCCCTGCCTGGACGATGCCTACGGACGCCGTTTTCTTGCGCGCCTGCGGCGCCGTCCCTGGGCGCACTGGCCGGGCGTGATCCCCCGCGAAGCCATGGCCGGCGCCATGGGCCAGGCCGACCTCATCCTGAACCATTCGCGCTCCGAATCCCTGTCCAACGCCCTGATCGAGGCGGCCAGCCTGGGCCGGCCCATGCTGGCGCGGGATATCCCCGGAAACCGCCTCATTGTTCGTCCCGGCGAAAACGGGCTGCTCTACCGCAACGAGCCGGAATTTCTGGAAGCCGCCGAAAAACTGCTCCTGGATCCTGCGCTTCGCCGGACCCTGAGTCGAAAGGACGAGGGGCGATACGGTTTCGAGGCCGAGGCGGATGCCCTCTCGGCCATCTGCCTGAGGTTTCGTTGAGGGGGAGGCGGGGCGAGGGAAGGGCGAATCAGAGGGAGGCGGAGGCGTCGGGGGAAGGCTGGGACAGGGGCAGCCGGACGATGAACTCGGTGCCCTCGCCCGGACGGCTTTTGACCTGGATGTCCCCCCCGTGTTTTTTCACGATGTCCATGGAGATGCTCATGCCCAGGCCGGTGCCTTCGCCCGTTTTCTTGGTGGTGAAGAAGGGCTCGAAGAGCCGGCCCAGATGTTCTTCGGGGATGCCGCAGCCCGTATCCGCGATGGAAACGTAGAGGCTTTGCTCCTCGCGCCAGCTCCGGAGGCGGATTTCCCCCTGCTGCTCGATGGCCTGGGCGGCGTTGACCAGGATGTTGAGAAAGACCTGGCCCAGCTGTTGGGGGTTGCACAACAGAGGCGGCAGGGCCCCCAGTTCCTTGTGGAGACTCGCCTTGTATTTGATCTCGTTCCAGGCAATCTGCAGGCTGCTTTCGATGCATTCGTTGAGATCGATTTCCTGTTGCTTCGCCTCGTCCAGCCGCGAAAAAGTCTTGAGACCCTGCACGATTTTCTGGACCCGTTCGGTCCCTTCCAGCGACTCATCGATGAGATCCTCCGTATCGCCCAGCAGGTAATCCAGCTTCATGGCTTTGCGCTGCCGCCCCAGGGCTTCGGCCCGGGCGGGGTCGGCCTCTTCCAACGTCTGCGACTGAAGATGGATGAAGTCCCGAATCTTCAGCTGGTGCCGGTGCATCGAGTTGAGATTGCTGGTGATGAAGCCCATGGGGTTGTTGATCTCGTGGGCGACACCTGCGGCCAGCTGCCCGATGGAGGCCATCTTCTCCCGCTGCACCAGCATGAGCTGGGAGGCCTTGAGTTCTTCCAGCGCCTGACGAAGTTCCATGTTCCTCTGTTTCAGCTCGAAGGTCCGCTGCGCCACCTGCGATTCCAGCGCAGACCGGTGCGTCTTCAGCTCGTCTTCCACCTGCCTGCGCAGCAACATCTGCTGCTCCAGCGCCTCGTTCTTCAGGCAGAGCTCCCGGGTCCTCAGGCGGACCTTTTCGTTGAGCATCGCGGGCTGGCGCAGGAAAAAGTAGATGAAGAAGGAGAAGGTCAGCACGGCGGCACCGGAGAAAAACAGCTGCAGCCACAGCCAGGGGGAGTGGGTCCAGCCCCCCAGGGGAGAGATGGAGAGGTGCCATTTCGCGTTGGGAACCTGGATGCTGAATTCGAGAGGAGCCACCGGCTCCTCCTCGTGGGAGGCGGCAAAGACCTGGAGCTCGCCGCTGTCGGGGTGGATGCGCCAGAGCCGGTAGGAGTAGCCCTCGGCCAGGGTGTGTCCGATCTCGCTGGCGCCTAGCAGATCGTCCATCCTGATCAGGACGTTGGCGAAGCCCCAGAACCGCTCCTGTCCGGCTTCGCGCAGGAAGACGGGCTCCCGGCCGATGACGGCCACGCCTCCCTGGAGCAGCTCGAAGGGGCCGGCCAGGGTGAGCCCGCGGGTTTCCACGGCCAGCCTCGTCTCGCGGCTGCGTTTCTCGTCGGCGAGCAGATCGTGGCCGATGGCCTTCTCGTTGCCCTCCGAAGGATAGATTTCCCGGATGACGCCCCCCGGCGCCAGCTGGAAACTGCTCACGGCCGGGCGGCTCTTGAACATCAGCTCGCAGAGGCCGGGAAAGTCCTCGATGCGGCCGCCTCCCTGGTGCAGGAAGGAACTCATGATGGAGGTGGCCGTGAGGGAGCGGGTGAGGTTGTGCTCGATCTGGTTGGCCTGCCGCACCCCGATGGAGAGGGCGTGTCTTTTCTGCTCCATCTGCCACTGGTTCTCGGTCAGGTAGAGCATGCCCAGGGCAAGGGATGCGGCGAGGCAGAAGGCCAGGGCGACGGCGAGGAACAGCTTGCCTTTCATGGGTGTCTCCGGGCGGCTCCAGCGAGGAGTTCAGAAAGTTGGGACCAGGCAGGTAGGACATCTTAAACCCGGTCGCCCGAAGAGACAAGCAGAACGCCCCGGATGAGCATCCCCGGGCGGCATCGGTACCAGCCATTTCGGCTGGTCTGGCTGGTCTGGCTGGTCTGGCTGGTCTGGCTGGTCTGGCTAGAGTTCCGAACGCCGCATCGGGATTGCCCCTTGTGCTCCGGAAACCGCCGGGGCTGCCCCGGCGCTCTCCTGCCCCTTCGCAAGGCGGAAGCGCCCCAGCAGCCCGTGAAGCTGCCGGGCCTGCTCCGAGAGCTGCTCCGCGGATGCGGCCGAGCCCTCGGCCGTGGCCGTGTTGAGCTGGGTGACCTGATCGACCTGGCTGAGGCCCTGGTTGATCTGGGCGATGCCCTCGGCCTGCTCCCGGGATGCGACGGAAATCGCTCCCACCAGTTCCGTCACTTCATTGATCCCCTTGACGATACGATCCAGGGCCTCCGCGGTGCGTGTGGCGATTTCCGCCCCGTTCCCGGCTCGGGCGGCCGAACTTTCGATGAGCGCAGCCGTCTCGCCTGCGGCCCTGGCGCTTCTGGCCGCCAGGTTCCGGACCTCTTCGGCCACCACCGCGAAGCCCTTGCCGTGCTGGCCCGCCCGGGCCGCCTCGACGGCGGCGTTGAGGGCGAGCAGGTTGGTCTGGAAGGCGATCTCGTCGATGACTTTGATGATCTTCGAAATGCTCTGCCCCGATTCGTTGATTTCCGCCATCGCCGCCATCAGCTCGCGCATGTGCTGGTTCCCGGTCTCGGCGGCCTTGCGGGCCTCGGCGGTCAGCTGGTCCGTGCGGCTTGTGTTCTCCGCGTTCTGTCGGGTCTGCTCGGCCATGAGATTGGTGGAGGCGGCGATCTGCTCCATCGTGGCCGCCTGCTCGGTCGCGCCCTGGGAGAGCGCCTGGCTGCCCTCGGCCACCTTGAGGCTGCCGGTGGCGATTCCTTCGGCGCTCAGGTACACACGGGACATGACCTCGTTGAGGCTGCGGTTGGTCTTTGCCAGCGGCTCCCCGATCAGCCCCCGGGCCTCGAAGGTCAGATCCCCGTTGGCCAGCCTGTCGAAGGCCGTCAGAATCTCGTGCTGAAGGGTGTCGGCAAAATGATTCATCGCCCCGGCCATCTGCCCGATCTCGTCCCGGCGGTTCAGGTTGAGCCGCTTGTCCAGATGACCCCTGTTGAGCTCCCGAATCATTTCGACGACCCTGAGGATGGGGGTCACGATGGCGCGGCTGATGACCAGCCGGCACAGCAGGGTGATCAGCACCGCCACGACGGCACCGATGCCCAGCAGCCACTTCAGCAGCCGGACCTTGTTGTTGGCGGCTTTCTCGTAGAAGCCGACGGCCTCATTCATCTGTTTGAGCAGGTTGAGGTTGGTGTCTGAGACGGCCGCCAGGGCTTCCTGGAATTTCGGGGAATCGGAGGGCTCCCGGACAATCTCTTCGATTCGCGCCGAAAAATCCTTCCACAGGCCGTCCACCACCCTCATCTGTGCCAGGATGTTTTCGTCCAGCGTGGGCGGCAGCCCCAGCTCGTCGTCTCCCCGGAGAAGTCCGCGATGGGAGCGTTCGAAGAGCGCATGGGTCAGTTCCAGCGCCTTGCGCATCTGCGTCTCGGAGGAGCCCCGGCTGATGGAAAGGGCTTCCTTGACCATCTTCTGGGTCAGCATCCGCTGGCGACCGGCGATGTTGATGATCACCGAATCCTTGTCCTGGCCCGAGAGCACGCTGAGCGAGACGCCCACAAGAATCAGGGTGACCAGGGTGATCCCCGTGATGATCCCTGTCAGCTTGCCGTTGAGGCCCAGTCGGACAACCGAGTTTTCATTCGAAGACATCAAAACATTCTCCTTCCCGAGGGAACGTTTCGCCCTGCGGCGCTGAGGACGGGTCAAGAATCGGAATCAAGATGGATGACCGATTGAGTCAAAAAATCGACTTTACTCATTAAAGTCAGGAGAGTCAATGATGATTCGGTGCCCGAACGCTCATGCGCCTTGCCCGGGTCAGCTCAGCCGGAAATCCCTGCCCGCGTACTGGACGTTGGCCCCGTCATTGGCCCGGGGAGGGGAGACGGCGTGCACCCCCTCGCAATGGGGGCAGAGGCCCACGAAGGTCGTCAGACGGAACTCCTTCTCGCAGCCGCCGCAGCGGGTCAGAAGGCCTCCGCCGGGGATGGGCCGCTCCCGCAGGGCCCCTCCGTGGGCGTTGCAGACGAATTCCACCAGCTCTCTTCCTTCGGCCATGGGGCCTGCGCCGCTTCCGCAGCTCGAACAATTTCCCATCGTTTCGCTCCTCGTTTCGGCCGGACTCCTGCGTTCACAGGAAGGTGCCGGGCGTTTTTTTGATGCAGCATAGGATTCTTCCGGGCGTTGCGCCTTGACGGCCGTCAAATCCTCCGGGGTTTCTCGGCAAATGCATCCGGGGGTACACTTGGAAGGCAGGTCCAATCCGAAGGGAGGCTGTCATGAAGGCGGGAGGAAATCTTCAAAGAAGGAGTTTTCGCCATGATCCGTATCCGCAAATCCCTTGATCGCGGCCATCACAAAGAGGGCTGGCTGGAGAGCCGCCACAGCTTCTCCTTCCACAACTACCACGACCCCGCCCACATGGGTTTTCGCAACCTGAGGGTCATCAACGAGGACCATATCGCCCCGGATACGGGCTTCGGCATGCATCCCCACGAGGACATGGAAATCATCACCTTCGTGCTCTCGGGGCGGCTGCAGCACCGCGACGACATGGGCAACGTTGAGAGCATCGGCCCCTACGAGCTGCAGCGTCTCACCGCGGGCAGGGGCATCCGGCACAGCGAGACCAACCCCGACAAGGAAAAGGAGGTCCATCTCTTCCAGATGTGGGTGCTGCCGCAGGAGCAGGGGCTGGAGCCCGGCTACGAGATCCGCCGCTTCCCCGAGCGCAAACTAGACGCCCTGACCCTGCTGGCCTCCCCCGACGGCCGCGACGGTTCGGCGGTGATCCGGCAGGATGTGCGCCTCTATTACGGAGCCCTGGAGAGCGGATGCGGTCTCGCCATCCCCCTGGAGCGGGGGCGGCACGGCTGGCTGCAGCTCATACGCGGGAGGCTGGTGCTCAGCGGCAAGCCGTTGGAGACCGGAGACGGGGCGGCCATCAGCGAGGAGCCGCAGCTGCGCCTCCAGGCCGAAGAGGCGAGCGAGTTCCTGCTCTTCGATCTTCATTGAAGGCGTCGAAATCAGCGGTTTTCAGGGAGCGTCCCCTCCGCTAGAATGCCGCCCATGAACGAGGGGACCGTCATCCATAACCCGGGGAACCGGGGCGAGGCCCTGAGGGTGCTGGCGGCGGGGGTGCTGGGCATGGTCATCGCCATGGCCATCGGACGCTTCGCCTTCACCCCCATCCTGCCCGTCATGCAGCGGGAGCTTGGCATGAGCAACGCCCTGGCGGGCCAGCTCGCCGGGATCAACTACGCGGGCTACCTGCTGGGAGCGCTGGGTTGTGCCCTCTGGCCCCGGCTTCTTCGCGTCCGGGGGGTCTACGCCCTGTCGCTGATTCTGAGCCTGCTGACCACCAGTCTGATGGGGCTTTTCGACAGCAGTCTCTGGTGGGGAGCCTTGCGGTTTTTCTCCGGCATCGCCAGCGCCCTGGTCTTCATCCATGTCTCCACCTTCGGCCTGGAGCGCCTGACCCGTCTGGGCCATGCCCGCTGGGCCGGGGCCCTGCACGGCGGGGTGGGCCTCGGCATCGCCCTCTCGGGGCTGGCGGTGCCCATGCTGGGCGGCTTTACCGGCTGGGCAGGCGTCTGGGCGGGAATGGGAATCCTGGGGATGCTGCTGGCGGCCGTCGCCCTGATTCTCACCCCGAGGCAGGGCGGAGGCAACGCTTCGGCCCCAAAGGAGAAGAGGAAAAGCCCCGGCGGCAGGACGCCTCTGGGCCGGCTCTGCACCGCCTATTTCTTCGAGGGGCTGGGGTACGTCATCTCCGGCACCTTCCTGGTCACCATCGTCGCCGCAACCAGAGGACTCGAAGCCATCGCCCCCTACTGCTGGGTGGTGGTGGGGCTGATGGCCGCTCCCTCCACCCTTGTCTGGCCGGCGGTGGGCAGGCGCTTCGGCATCCGCCGGGCCCTCATCGCCGCCTACGCCCTGCAGCTCTCGGGGCTGCTGGTGAGCCTGGGGGCGCAGAGCCTGCCTGCGGTGCTCTATGCGGCGGCAAGCTTCGGGGGCACCTTCATGGGTATCGTGATCCTGAGCGTCAACGAGGGCATCCGCCGCGCCCGGGGAGACCGCGCCCGCATCGCCTCCATCCTCACCCTCTGTTTCGGGGTGGGGCAGGTGCTGGGGCCGCCGGTGGCGGGCTGGTTCGCGGACCGATCCCAGGGGTTCACGGCGTCGCTCCTCATGGCCTCGGCGGCGGTTCTGCTGGGGCTGGTTTGTACGCTGGCGGATCGGGAGTTTGAGAGGTAGGGGGAAAAGCAGGCTGGAGGGCCGGACGGCTTGAGAGCCGGACGACAAGGAATCGCCCCCTCCCCCCTCGCAAGGGCCGGGGTGGGGGGGCAGGCAGGGCCTGTGCCCTTCAGCCCGCCTCTTCCTTCCCGTCGATGTGCCGCCGGAGCGGTGGCTGCTGATTCCGAAAAAAAGCCCCGAAGGGGGCGAGGCAGGAGCCGAGCGGGATGGTGGGACAGGATGTCCCATACCATCCCCTCGGAAACAGCGGACGCTGCGTAGGGAACCCGCGAAGCGGGCGGCACATTAGGGTGCCTTTTTTCTGCTTACTCTTTTTGGGCAAGCAAAAAGAGTAAGGCGCGTCAAGGGGCGCCCCCCTTGGACCTCGCTTGGTTTTTGCGTGAATTTTCAACAGAAAAGGCCGCCCGTTTGGGCGGCCTTTTCACATCTCAATCAACAAAAAACTCAGCCCTTGAGGTACTCGTCGATAGCCCCCGCCGCCGCCTTCCCGTCCCCCATGGCCAGGATGACCGTGGCCCCGCCGCGCACGATGTCGCCGCCGGCGAAGACGCCCGGCAGGCTGGTGGCGCAGCTCTTCTCGTCCGCCTCGATGTTGCCCCGGCGGTTGAGCTTGAGCTCCGGCTCGGTGGCGGTGAGCAGAGGGTTGGGGCGGGTGCCCAGGGCGTTGATGACCACGTCCGCGGGCAGCTCGAAGGTTTCGTCCTCCACGGGTTCGGGCTTGCGCCGTCCCGAGGCGTCGGGCTCGCCCAGGCGCATTTTCTGACAGACCATCCCGCGCACCCAGCCCGCCTCACTGGCGAGGATCTTCAGGGGGCTGGTGAGCATGACGAACTCGATGCCTTCCTCCTTGGCGTGGTGAATCTCCTCCAGTCGCGCGGGCATCTCCTGCTCGCTGCGGCGGTAGACGATCATGGCCCGCTTTGCCCCCAGGCGCTTCGCGGTGCGCACGCAGTCCATGGCCGTGTTGCCCGCGCCGATGATGGCCACGTTCTCCCCCTTGAGGATGGGGGTGGTGGAGGCCTCGCTGCGGCCCGCGCCCATGAGGTTCACCCGGGTGAGATATTCGTTGGCCGAATAGACCCCTTTGAGGTTCTCGCCCTCCAGGTTCAGCATGGCGGGCAGCCCCGCGCCGTTGCCCACGAAGACGGCATCGAACTCCTCGCGCAGCTCTCCCAGGGTGAGGGTGCGGCCGATGATGTGGTTGCACTCGATCTTCACCCCAAGCGCCTGCAGGGCCGAGATCTCCGCGTCGATGATGGCCTTGGGCAGGCGGAATTCGGGGATGCCGTAGCGCAGCACCCCGCCGGTGTCATGCAGGGCCTCGAAGATGGTGACGCCGTGGCCGGCCTTGGCCAGCTCTCCGGCGGCGGTGAGGCCCGCGGGGCCCGCGCCCACCACGGCCACCTGCTTGCCCGTGGCTTGGGGGCGGGGCAGGGCGGCGAGCTTCTCGGCGTTGGCCATGGCCCAGTCGGCCACGAAGCGCTCCAGGTTGCCGATGGCCACGGAATGCCCCTTGGCGGCGCGCACGCATATCTCCTCGCACTGGGTCTCCTGGGGGCAGACCCGGCCGCAGACGGCGGGCAGGGCGGTATCCCCCTTGAGGATGCGCGCTGCCTCGGGCAGATCTTCGGCCGCCAGGGCGTCGATGAACTCTGGGATGGAGACGCCAACGGGACAGCCGTTCACGCAGGGCCGGCTCTTGCACTGCAGGCAGCGCTTGGCTTCGAGCACCGCCTGCTCGAAGGGCAGGCCCAGGTTGACCTCCCCGAAGTTGGCGCTGCGCACCTCGGGGTCGAGGGCGGGCATGCTCTGCCGGTCGATGGCGAGGCGTTCTTTGGGACTCAGATTGTTACTCATCAGGCAACTCCTTCAAAAAGGCTGCTTCAGCCCTGCTTGATCCGGCATTCGTGGTCGCGGTACATGGTGAGGCGGTCGGCCAGGGAGGCGAAATCCACCTGGTGGGCATCGAACTCGGGGCCGTCCACGCAGGCGAACCTGGTCTCGCCCCCGATGGTGACGCGGCAGCCGCCGCACATGCCCGTGCCGTCGATCATGATGGGGTTGAGGCTCACGATGGTCTCGATGCCTTCGGGCCGGGTCTGCTCGGCGATGGCCCGCATCATGGGCACCGGTCCCACGGCGAAGACCGCAGCGGGGCGCCGGGCCGGGTCGGCCATGATCTCGGCCAGCTCCAGGGTCACGAAGCCCTTGCGGCCCAGGCTGCCGTCCTCGGTGGTGACGGCCACGGTCGCGCAGAACCCTTTGAGCTCATCGGCCAGGATGATGTAGGGCTCGCTGCGACCGCCGATGAGGGTGGTCACCTCGTTGCCCGCTTCGGCCAAAGCCCGGGCCAGGGGAAAGAGCACCGCCGTGCCCACGCCGCCGCCCACGCAGACGACCTTGCCCCAGTTTTTCAGATGGGTGGGCATGCCCAGGGGACCGGCCACATCCCTTAAGGAGCCGCCCACGGGGGTCTCGGCAATCTTGCGGGTGCCTTCCCCGATGGCCTGGACGAAGAGGGTGATGGTTCCGGCTTCCGGGTCGGCGTCGCCGATGGTCAGGGGGATGCGCTCCTGTCCGACCTCGCTTCGCACGATGACGAACTGCCCGGCGGATCTGGCCTTGGCGATGCGCGGTGCCAGGATGACCAGGCGGTGCAGATTGGGGGCGAGGACTTCATTCTCCAGGACTTTGAACATGGCAAACTCCAGTGGTTAGATGGTCTGACCGAAATCCTAAAGGGAAAAGCCCCTGAAAGTAAAGGGGGCCTCCCGCAGAGGTGCGACCGCTGTAACGCCGGGGGGCGGATTGAGCCTTTTCCTGCGTACTCAGGTTTTCTGTTTCAGGGGAAGGCATGGTCAAAGCAAGAAAAAGGCCGCCTCGAAGGCGGCCGGGTTTGCGGAATTCCGGCTCAGGCGTGTCTGGCCGGCTTGGTAGGGCAGCTGCTGATGTGCAGCGCGTGGCTGATGGGGCAGTATCTGAAGATGGCCGTGGCGATGGGAATCAGCCCGATAAAGCCCAGATAGCCGTAGGGCAGCTCGACGAAGAAAAGCATGGAAAGCAGGGCCAGCCCGACGACCACCCGCAGGACCCGTTCCGATGTGGAGCAGACGTTGTGCATCATGGTGACACCTCCGAAGTCTGAATTGTCCTCAACTGTTGCAATTATATCATTGCTTCCCGTCCGCTTTCGACCCCGCAGGGGCTGCCATCGCACGGGCGTCTGTGACATAATGCGCCGTTGTCCGCACATTCGAAGAAAGAGGGATACGAACACATCATGAGCCGACAGGCAGAGACAGAGACGGTCCGAACCGAGAAGCCCAACTACATGACTCCCGGCTGCGCCGAGCGCCTCAAGGCCGAGTTCAAGCATCTGCTCTACACGGAGCGCCCCGAGATGGTCAACACCGTGGCCTGGGCCGCGAGCAACGGCGACCGCTCGGAAAACGGAGACTACCTCTACGGCAAGAAGCGCCTGCGGGAGATCGATCGCCGCATCCGCTTCCTCACCAAGCGCATCGAGAGCGCCCGCATCATCGACCCGGTGGGGCAGCAGAAGGTTGCGGCGGGCCGGGTGCTCTTCGGCTGCACCGTGACCATCGAGAACGAAGAGGGGGACGAAAAAACCTACAGCATCGTCGGAGAGGACGAGATCGATCTCGCCCGCGGCCGCCTCAGCTGGGTCTCCCCCATCGCCAAGGCCCTGCTGGGTGCCCGGGAAGGGGATGTGATCAGCTTCCGCGCCCCCGGCGGCGTGCAGGAGCTGGAGATCCTGCGGGTGGAATACAGGGCGCTGGATTGAGCGCCGGTGCCTGTAATGGTTGTCGGTTGTTCCTATCCGGATTAAGATGTCCGACTTGCATTCGATGAGGTATGTCCGTGGCGGAATTCACTGAAAAATATAAACTCATCGACCTTTTTTCCGGCTGCGGCGGAATGACACGCGGTTTTCTGGAAACCGGTCGTTTTGTTTCCGTGTGGGCCAATGATTTCAACGAGTTCGCGATGGAATCGTATCGGGCAAATTTCGATCCTGCTGCCGCGCATTCCGTTGTCGGGGATATCACCGCGATTCTGGATGATCCGAAAACGGTTATTCCCGAGGCCGATGTGGTTATCGGTGGGCCGCCATGTCAGGGATTTTCTCTTCTCAACAAAAACCGTCAGGGCGACCCGAGGCGATCTCTGTGGT
>Ga0214472_10002892_pt1 | contig 18288 bp, 16 predicted proteins | sample RVTome_6_FD_207662 | JGI IMG/M metagenome (GOLD analysis project Ga0214472, IMG submission 207662) | Soil microbial communities from uranium-contaminated site in the Upper Colorado River Basin, Wyoming, United States - RVT140D175 | ecosystem: Environmental > Terrestrial > Soil > Contaminated >...
AGTCAAGGGAGGACGGCAGGCGATCGAGCAGGCCTGTCGTTCCAGTGAATATGAAAGAGGAGCAGGCGCTACTCAGCCGCTGGCGGTCGATCAACTGGTCGACCAGCTGGGCCTGCTCATCGACCGAATCATCGGTGAAGGTTCGCTCTATGCTCCCGATCTTGCGGCCCTTGCCGTCAAACAGTCGGGGGGCGATACCTTTGAGGCGGCCTTCATTCTCCGCGCCTTTCGCACCACCCAGCCGCGCCTCGGTTACAGTATCGCCGCGGGGACCGGGGCAATGCGGGTTATCCGCCGTATCTCTTCCGCCTTCAAGGATATTCCCGGCGGACAGATCCTCGGCTCAACCGACGACTACAGCCTGCGTCTGGTCAATTTCGACCTGTTCGACGACAGTCGCGCCAGACGGGAACAGGTCATAGCCGCCCTGCTCGAAGAGGCGAAAATATCTGAGCCGCTGCCGCCGACCTTTCCGAAACTCGTCGATCTGCTGCGCGCCGAGGGCCTACTGGAGGAAGGGGATCGCAGGGAAGAAGGGGTGACCGATATCACCCGCGAGTCGATCAGGTTTCCGGCCACCCGGTCGGCGTCCCTGCAGACTCTCGCCCGCGGTGAGAGCGGCGGCCTGCTCTGTCTTGCCTATTCCAATATGCGGGGCTACGGTTCGGTCCATCCCACCATCGGCGAACTGCGGGTTGGGTATCTGCCGGTGGAAATAAGCCATCCCCTTACCGGCGAGCCCTACCGTATCGGCGAGGTCAAGGTGACCGAGGCGGAGATCATCTCGAAGAAATATTCCGATTCAGACCAGCCGCGGCTGACCCTTGGTTACGGTCTGTGTTTCGGTCACAATGAAACCAAGGCGATCGCCATGGCGGTGCTCGACCGGGCAATGCAGAGCGAGCAGCCGGAGGCGCCGTCGGAGGACCAGGAATTCGTCCTCAGCCACGTCGACGGTATCGAGTCCATGGGCTTTTGCAACCATTTCAAGCTGCCCCACTATGTGACCTTTCAATCGCAGCTCGACCGCTTACGCCGGAGCCGGCAAGGAGAAGAGCAATGAATGATCGGCACAGTGGGTCAGGCGCTCTTCCGGCCAGGTGCCGGTTGGACCAGTGGCTGCGCGACACCCCATCCGGCACAAAAATCGCAGCCGGCCACCGGTTCGCCTTCCTCGATGAAACCACCAAGCGGGAGATCCGCCGCAAGACCCTGAAGGCGGTGGCCATTCCGGGCTACCAGGTGCCCTTCGGCTCGCGTGAGCTGCCCATTGCCAGAGGCTGGGGCACCGGCGGCATCCAGTTGACCCTGTCGCTGATCGGTCCGGATGATATCTTAAAGGTTATCGATCAGGGCTGCGACGATTCGGTCAACGCGGTGAGCATTAAAAAATTTGTCGAACAGGTCACCGGGGTGGCAACCACCGACGACACCGAAGCGGCGACCCTTATCCAGACCCGCCACCGCATTCCGGAACAAGCCCTGCGCCACGACCAGATCCTGGTGCTCCAGGTCCCCATCCCCGAGCCGCTGCGCAATGTCGAGCCCTCCGAGGCGGAGACCCGCCGTATGCATGGCGAGGCGGATTACAGTTCGATGTGGCTCCGCCTGTATGAAGACATCGTCAAGTATAAGGATATCACCATCGGGTCGCGCTATCCGGTACTGGTCAACCGCCGCCACATCATGGACCCGAGCCCGATTCCCCGATGGGACGTGCCCCGCCTGCACCGGGCCAACACCCTGTATCTCTTCGGGGCCGGGCGTGAAAAACGGATCTACGCCGTGCCGCCCTTCACCGATGTCCGTCCCCTGGAGTTTGCCGATTATCATTTCCGGGTTGAGAGTTTCCCCGCGGTCTGCAGCCTGTGCGGCTCCCGGACCGCATATCTGGATGAGATCGTCCAGGAAACATCCGGCAAGAGGATTTTCACCTGTTCCGATACCTTCCAGTGCCGGCGCATCAGGACCGCGAGGGCCGACCTATGAACACCTTCGAACCCGTCCTGGCTTTAACACATCTCACAAAATTCTACGGCCCCGGCTGTCCGGACTGCATGAGCCGCACGGGTGCCGACACCGGCAGCAACATCTGCCCAGGCTGCCAAACGGTGGTTGCCTGCAACGATGTGTCGCTCACCATCAATAAAGGCGAGGTTGTCGGTATCGTCGGCGAGTCGGGCAGCGGCAAGTCGACGGTCATCCGCACCATCCACTTCGATCTTGAACCGACCGCCGGTTCGATGACCTTGGCGGTGCAGGCAAAAGAAAAACAGCAGGACGGTCTCCTGGCGATGGTCAACGGCAGCCGGACCATGCCGGTAATGGATGGCGGCTGCGATGTCTTTCGTCTCAGCTCCTTTGCCAAACGTCAGCTGCGCAACAGGTGCATGGGCATCGTCTACCAGAACCCGGTGCTCGGGCTGCGGATGAACTTCAGCGCCGGCGGCAATGTGGCCGAGCGTCTGCTCATGGACGGCTGGAACCATGTCGGCCGCATGCGCGAGCGGGTCAGCAGCCTGTTTGAGCGGACCGAGGTGGACCTCGGCCGCATGGACCAGCCGCCGGCCTCCTTCTCCGGCGGGATGCAGCAACGGGTGCAGATCGCCCGGGCTCTCTCCACCGAGCCCCAGGTCCTCCTCCTCGACGAAGTCACCACCGGGCTCGATGTCTCGGTGCAGGCCAGGGTGCTGGACCTTTTACGTAGTCTCACCAGGGAGCTTGGCCTGGCGACCATCGTCGTCTCCCACGATCTCGGGGTTATCCGGCTTCTCACCTCGCGGACCCTGGTCATGAAAAACGGCCAGGTGGTTGAGTCCGGACTGACCAACCAGATCCTGGAAGATCCCCAGCACCCCTACACTCAACTTCTCGTCAGCTCGACGCTCTAGCCATGCTCACCATTACCAGACTGTCAAAGACCTTTACCCTCCACACCCTGCACGGCCGGGTGATTCAGGGTTTTCCCGAAGTATCCGTCTCGGTCGGCCGGGGCCGTGCCCTTGGCCTTGCCGGACAGAGCGGTGCCGGTAAAAGCTCGGTGTTGAAGTGTATCTACCGTGCCTATCTCCCCTCATCCGGGGCCATTATCTTTCAATCGAAAACCCTGGGGCCGATCGATCTGGTGCGGGCCAGCGACCACCAGATGATCATGCTGCGCGGCACGGAAATCGGCTATGTCACCCAGTTCCTCTCCGTAGTGCCGCGGGTTTCCGCGCTCGATACCGTCGCCGAGCCGCTTCTTTCCCTGGGGGTGAGCCAAAAAGAGGCACGGCGGCAGGCCGGGCTGCTCCTGGAGAGACTCTTTATCCCGGCCAACCTCTACGATGCCTGCCCGGTCACCTTTTCCGGCGGTGAACAGCAGCGGGTGAACTTTGCCGCCGGGATCATCGCCAAACCGCGCCTGCTCCTCCTCGATGAGCCCACCGCCTCCCTCTATGAAAAGACACGGCGGGCGGTGATAGAGATCCTGTTGGAACTGAAGGCCGAGGAAATCACCATGATCGCGATCTTCCACGACCGGCGCATCATGGAGGCGGTCGCCGATGAGATTTATCCGATGTAAAAAGAAAGGAAAAACAACAAAAATTTCGTCAATTTCGGCAAAGGAGGTCGATATGTTACGTCTTGAATCGGTGGTGAAACGTTTTGATACCACGTGTGCCGTGGATGCGGTCAATCTGGAAATTCCGGCCGGCCAGATGGTGGGGATCATCGGTCGCTCAGGCGCTGGGAAATCCACCCTGCTGCGCCTCATTAATCGCCTGATAGATCCGAGCGAAGGCCGCATCTACCACAACGACCTGGAGGTTACCGCCCTACGGGGCAAGGCCCTTTTGCATTGGCGCAGCCAGTGTGCCATGATCTTTCAGCAATTCAACCTGGTAAATCGGTTAAATGTCATCACCAATGTTCTGGTTGGACGACTTGGGTATCACAAAACCCTACCTTCACTTTTCAAACAGTTCCCACGTCAGGAAAAAGCCCGGGCGATTATGGCTCTTGCCCGGCTTGAGATCGACCAGCAGGCACTGCAGCGGGCGGACACTCTGTCAGGAGGTCAGCAACAACGGGTGGCCATTGCCAAGGCACTTGTTCAGGAACCGAAAATTCTTCTGGCGGATGAACCAATCGCCTCTTTGGATCCCCGCAGTGCGGCAAAGGTTATGGATGCCCTGCTGTCAATCAACAAGGAATACGGCATCACGGTATTGGTCAACCTGCATCATTTGGATACTGCCCGTTCTTATTGCGAACGGATCATCGGCATGGCTGACGGATCGGTAATTTTCGATGGCCCTCCTGATTTGCTGACCGATACAAGAGCCGGAAAAATTTATGGGGTTGAAGGGTCACAGGACACGCCGGATAGAGTTCTGGACCTGGAGGAACAGCATATGCCCGATTATGCAAGAATGACAGCAATTGCTTGAATCAGACCATCGAGTAAACCAGAAAAAATGGAGGAGGTAGCACATGAGAGTTTTAAAAGGACTATGTTGTATCATGCTGGGCCTGATCGTATTTGGCCAGACACACGCCAGAGCCGAAGCCTGGCAGAAGAAATTTCCGACGTTGACGCTGGGAGTAATCACCAGTGAGAATGAAGCCGACAGGGCGGAACGATACAAGCCGGTTCGTGAATATCTGGAAAAAGCCCTTGGTGTTGAAATCAAATGGCGTTCCGCATCAGATTATGCCGGTGTGATCGAAGCATTGAAAGCAGGGAAAATCGAGATTGCCCGTTTCGGACCAGCTTCATACGCCAAGGCATGGATTGTTACCAATGGCGAAGTGGAGCCGCTGGTGGGGGACCTGGATAACAAAGGCGATTTCGGATATCATTCCGTGGTCATAGTTAAATCCGAAAGCCCGTACAAATCAATAGACGATCTCAAGGGCAAAAAAATGGCCTTCGCCGATCCCAACTCAACCTCCGGCTATCTTGCCCCAAGCTACTTTCTTGCAGAAGCGGGATACGAGCCTGACACTTTTTTCGGCAGCACCTCCTTTTCCGGTAGTCATGAAAACAGCGTGATGGCGCTTCTGAACGGCACTTTTGATGCCGCAGTCACCTGGTGGAACTCTGAAACTCGCTCCAACCCGAATCGCATGGAAGAAAAAGGCATGATTAAACCGGGTCAATGGCGGGTCATCTGGAAATCGCCGCGTCTGCCTTCCAGCCCATGGGCAGTGCGATCCGACCTTCCTCAGGATATGCGGGACGACATCCGCAACGCACTGCTCAAAATGAAAACAAATAGTCCGCAAGCCTGGGAAGCGCTCACCGATGGCAAGGCAAGCGATTTCCGCCTCGTCTCCCATAGCGATTATGAGGCCATTGTGCGCATGATTGACGCCAATCTGAAAAAACGCAAAGACAGCTGAACCCTCTAACATGCCTGGCCACATGCGAAAGCGTATACGGCCAGGCAGTCTCTTTCTCATGACGAACCTAACTGCCCCCGAAAATCCGGTTGCCGCCTTTGAAGCAGCCAATGCCGAACTGCAGAAGCAACAGCGAACAGGCACCTTCTTCTTTGCTGCTCTATTCCTGATAATCACGGCAATATCGCTCTATGTCGGTGAAGTACGAATAGATGTCATACTGGCGGACCTGCCTGGTCTTTTTCGCTATGTGCATGGCACTTTTCCCGTTATTCATGCAGATACTGCCCTCAGCGATATCAAGGCATGGTATTGGGCCTTTCCTGTATGGCTCAGTTTGTTGTTTGATACACTGATCATCGCATTTCTTGGAACCTCTCTCGGTGCTGCCGGCGCTTTTTTGCTCTGTTTTTCAGGTTCAAGAAATCTTGTTCGCAACACCTGGATCTACCTCATCAGTCGGCGGATTATGGAATTTGCCCGCTCGGTCCCTGAACTGGTATATGCCATGATCTTTGTCTTTGCTTTTGGCCTGGGACCCTTTCCCGGGGTGCTGGCTATTGCGGTTCACACCTGCGGATCTCTGGGCAAGTTATTTTCTGAAGTGAATGAAAATGTCAACGAAGATCAAATAGAGGGCGTGCGGGCCTCTGGGGCAAACTGGTTTCAAATAATCCGCTATGCAGTCGTGCCCCAGGTTATGCCGAACTTTCTCAGTTATGCGCTGTTGCGCTTTGAGATCAATGTGCGCTCCGCATCGGTGATAGGTCTTGTCGGCGCAGGCGGTATCGGTCAGGAGCTTATGTTTGTCATCCGACAGTTCGTCTACCAGGATATCAGCGCCATTGTCCTGATGATCATATGCACGGTTGCCGTTATCGATATCTCCTGTGAAAAGTTGAGGCACCACATTATCGGCAATGAGGATCTGATATGAGCCGCAATCTCCAAACTATCACCCCTGAGAGGCTGGAGCAGCTGAAACAGCTGAATCCGCATATTTTTGCCGCACCATTGTCGGAAAGAATATTTCGATCCTTATTGGGTGCCGTTCTGCTGCTGATCATGCTGTTTTGTTTGAGGCGCAGCGGTTTTTTTGACTTCGTAACAATTGTTCAGGGCATCGGCAAACTCACCGACGTGCTACGGTTTATGTTGCCGCCGGCGCCTAATGGCTTTCTGGCTGAGTTTCTCTACGCCATGCTTGAGACCCTGGCCATGGCCTTTCTGGGTACCCTTCTGGCCAGCCTGGCCGCCTTACCGTTGGGGTTTTTGGGAGCAAAAAACGTCATCCCCAGCCAAATATTTCACTTTGGACTACGCCGGATATTCGACGTAATCCGAGGCATAGATTCGCTTATCTGGGCACTCATCTTTGTCAGCGTTGTCGGTCTGGGACCTTTTGCAGGAATTTTGGCAATTGCCGTGAGCGATACAGGTACTCTGGCCAAGCTTTTCGCAGAGGCTATTGAGAACAGCGACAATAAACAGATTGAAGGCATCAAATCCAGCGGCGCAAACAATATCCAGACCATGCGTTTCGGTATATTCCCGCAGATCTTCCCGGTATTGTTGAGCAATAGTCTCTATTACTTCGAGTCCAATACCAGATCTGCAACCATCCTTGGTATTGTCGGCGCCGGGGGAATCGGCCTGCAGCTATCCGATCGGATTAAAATCAACAACTGGGACGAGGCTTCGTTCATAATATGCCTGATTCTCGTAACGGTTTTCCTGATCGACACACTCTCCAAAGAGTTGCGTACACGCCTTATTCAGAAAACGAAATGATCTAAAATTTCAACCAACTTTTGGAGTGTTAATGCAAAAAATACAGCTCCTTGCAAAGATGATAGGCCCCGGAGGCCTGCGTGTAATATCATTATGTTTGCTCCGGCCATACGCGCCGGGGACATTGCCCACGCCCAGTTCCTTTGCCCGCGGGCCTTCGGCCACCCCTTCATCAAAGGGCCGTTATCATCTTCGCCTGGTGCGGCTTTATCGCCTCGCTTGGCTATTCCTTGATATTACCCCGCAGCGGATAGTGCATGGTCTCGTAGAGGTGAGACAGCCGGCAGTAAAGGTGGTGGACCGTCAACATCCCGGCGTCCCTGGCTGTTTACAAGGCTTCCAGACAGACCGGAAACTCCGAGATAGTGACGTGTAAGCATCGCCCTCTTTCCACCTTGGCCGGATCGTCATGGGAGGCGTGAGGGATGCCGTGCTCCGAGCATGTGTCGGCCAAGTACTAAAGCTCTCTCTCGGAAGCTAAACCTCAAAAAAGGAGTTGCCATGTTGCCATCGATAACCATTCAATACACTCAAGCCGGCAGTCTTCTGGAACGGCTCGAGGCCATCAAGGAAGCAGGATTTACAGCCGTAAACCTTGGCAGTCCGATGTGCCTGCACCTGCTGCAATCGACGGCAGGGGAGATCGGCGTCTTGCAGGCCCTCCTGCGGCAAAGGGGGCTGGCGGTCGATTGGCTGCACGCGCCCTATGAGACGCCGGTACTGTATGAGGCTGACAGCGAGAGAGGGGCTCTGTCGGTCGGCGCCTTGAAAACGGCCATCACCATAGCCGCCGAACTTGAAGCGAATTCGCTCATCGTTCATCCTTTTGATCTAGATTTTCCGCCGGGGATTGACGGGGACGGGCCGGTGGGGCGGTTGATTGAGACGTTTTCAGTATTGGTTGAATACGGACAAAGATTTGGTGTAGATATTGCCGTGGAAAACATCGATGAGCCCCATTCGACCAGGATTCTCGATCGGCTCTTCGCCGGGGTCGAAGGCTTGCGCTTGTGTTTCGACACCGGTCATGCCCACGAGTGGCGGACATGGAACCACTATCTTCCCGCCTATCTCGGCAGAATCGCCGCGCTCCATATTCATGACAACCACGGCGAGACGGACGAACATCTCCTCCCCGGAGACGGAAACATAGACTTTCTTCCCCTGCTGCGGTCACTGCAATCGATCAATTATCGCGGTTTTTTAGGAATCGAGTGCATTCAGCAGAGAGGCAACTACCCCGGCGGATGCCGAGATCTGGCAACAACCATCGGGGAGCGTATGGCCCGACTGCTGGAAAAGGCAGATAAGGGAGGCCCTGCCTCTATGCGGGAGCCGGGGGTATCGCCCGGCAGGTAAACCGGGGAGATAAACGGGTGAAGGTTTCGTCCTGGGCGTTATGTTCCAGCCCTGTCTCTGTGATTTTCTTTAGGCTTGGGCCGAATCTTTGTCTCCCTTCGCCGAGACGGTGGCGGTGACCTTCATGACCACGCCGGCTGACTCTCTCGCCGAGCGGAGCGGCACATGGCACCAGCCCTGGAGGCCTGCGCGTAATATCATTACGTTCGCTCCGGCCAGGCCGGTTCGACCGAGAGCTGAGTCGATATCCCTTTAATCCTTGTAATGGCGAGTTCCAGCGGCTTGCTGGTGGTCTGGTCGATATTGACGCTCTTTACCCGCAATATCGGATGGTTTCCCGTAATCTCGAGGAGTTCCATGTCAAGCCTGCTCGGCGCTACGGCGCTTATCAGACTGATCCTCCTCCGCAACCGGATACCATAATGCTCCAGTAAAAATTCATGCAGTGAGCCACCTTTATAGGCCAACATCACCGCAAAAAACTGGTCCAGCGGCAGAAAATGCGAGACCACGGAAAAGGGCGCCCCGTCCATTTTCCTGAGCGTCTCCAAGAGGATCACCGGCCGGCCGACTTCCATCTCCAGCATTTCGGCAACTTCCGGCTGAGCCGGCATGCCGATTTTTTTGAGAACCAGGCTTTCCGCCTGCCGACCGCAGCTTTCCATGGTTTCGGTAAATCTGGTGGTGCTGTGAATCGAATAGTTGATGGGTTTCTGCTGGACAATGGTGCCTTTGCCCTGCAGCGTACCGACCAGGCCAAGGGTCACCAGCTCGCTGATCGCGCGCCTGACCGTATGACGGTTGACCTTAAAACGTCTGGCAAGCTCCGTCTCCGACTGGAGAAGGTCGCCCGGTTTGTAGTGTTTTTGAATCTCGTCGTCCAGAATTTTACTTATCTGCTTGAAGACAGCGATGTTGCTCAAACGCTTATCCACCTGTTTGCCCGCCATGCCCCTCCTTCACCTTACGTGTTTTCGCCGCTGCCGTTCCCTCTGGATTGCTTATAAAAAGCCGGTGTTCGTAATAAATTATGATTCCGTTAGGTCTTCCTCAGTATCTTGCCAAAGTTCCGGCCTTCGTTGCAAATATTGTGGTTATTCAGGCTGGATACGCGGGCGATATAGACAAGCTAACAATTACGCTAACGCAACATTTATGCGATTAAATTTTGATTATAACAGAGAGAGAATACCTTCAAACGACGATGAGTTGAGTGAGGCAATGGAGATTGATACCGGTTTACAGCGGCGGCAGCTGCTTTCACATCCTTGAGCAGGTGTAAGATTATGCAGTCACAGCTGAGAGAAAAAGTAACCCTGGTCGAGGAACCACTGGTTGCCGCCACGGCCAGGGTAAAAGAGTGTCGCCTGGGCCGGTACACCGAGATCGCCGACCAGGCGAAGCTGGCGGAAAGCGTGCTGGGCGACTATTCGTATGTGATGGAGCGTTGCGATATCATCTACACCGAGATCGGCAAGTTCGCCAACATTGCCTCGGAGGTGCGGATCAACCCGGGCAATCATCCGATGGACTGGGTGAGTCAGCACCATTTTCTCTATCGATTGCGCCGCTACGGCTTTGGTGATGAGGATAACGACTCGTTTTTCAACTGGCGGCGGATGCAGCGGGTGACAGTCGGTCACGACACCTGGATCGGCCATAAGGCGATAATCCTGCCGGGAGTGCGGATCGGCAACGGCGCGGTGGTTGCTGCCGGGGCGGTGGTCACCAAGGATGTCCCGCCCTATACCGTAGTCGCCGGAGTCCCGGCTAAACCGGTGCGGCAGCGGTTTCCCGAAGCGATCCGGCAAGGTCTGGAAAAGATCTGCTGGTGGGACTGGGATCATGACACCCTCAAGGTGCGGTTGAATGACTTTTACGATATCCGGCGCTTCCTTTCCCTCTACGGTGAGAAGTAATGAGAGTCCTGCTGGTAGTCGGGCCGAGCGTATCGGGCAAGGATACCCTTCACTCTGACGCCGCTTGAACTGTCGTATATGCAGGATTTATCGGCTTTATCCTCCGAGATGGACCGCGCTGCGGACGACCTAAGCCTTGCCTATTATACTCACAAGAGCATCAATTATCAGAAACCAAAAAGCAGCGGATAATTGACGAGGGAGCGGGAGGGACAAGGATGCAATTAGTGTTTGTCCGAAATTGCCTTGTGGGGTGGAATCTTTCCGGCTGGAACGGTTACCAGCCGATCAGCATGCGGCTGTGCTTAGGGAACATCATCTTTATGTGCAAAGATAGAAAATAGGATGCACAGACTACAGCGGCGGACAAGAGAGGCAACAGGTGAACTCCACAGGTTGCACTATACAACCACTGAATCAGGGAAAGAAAATAGATAACCCAGCCATGGAGGAAATAGATGGCAAAGCTCGACGAAGCAAGAGACTTGAGCAGTTTGCTGTCCAATGCTTCGTGTCTGTGTAAGAAAACCATGAAAAACAAACAGAGCAACAGCTTTTGCAGAAGGTTGATGTCGATTCCCTGCAACCGGAATGGCGGTTTCTGCAGATCGCCGCATGACGCATAGAGCAGGGCCTGGACCGCGGCAAGCAGTAAGACGCCGGCCAGCAGAATCAGGCAGCGGTTCCGCAGATGGTGATATATCCAGTCCCTATGCATGGAACAGAGAATTCCGCACAGATAGACCGGGGTGAAGAAAACCACCGATTGGGGCACTAGAAAATTATTGACCGGCCGCTGTATAAACAGCGAAACCAGCAGGAAAAGGCAGGTGATAGAGATCCGGGTAGGAGTGGAACAATGGATGAACCGGATAAAAAGCGGCGAAAGCAGGAAAATACACATGATAAAAGGAATATACCAATAGACGAGAATCCCGCCGGTCAGCAGATAGAGCAGCACAGGTCTTGCCACCTGATCGATTAGGCCCTGCTGCGGGCCGAAGTATGTCTCCGGAAAGGGGCCGTGGATGGCCAGGGCCTGGGCAATGGCGAAGATGGAAAGAAAAAGATAGGGCAGCAGGACATTTTGGACCTTCTTTTGCAGGAATAACCGGTAATTGAAGGTCGGATAAAAGACATGATGAAAGAGAAAGCCGGAGACAAAGACAAAAAGAGAGCTTCCTCCGGAGATGATGTTACCCACCATCCGTTCGGCAAATGAATCGATCTGCCAACCGCTGATGCCAAAGCAGTGACCTGCCACAATCACTACAATGGCTATGGCCCGAAAATATTCAAACGATCTCAAATACATTTGTTATTTATCCTGCGTCGTTGAGACCATCAAGGAGCCTGGACCAGCAACTGTTCCGATCGGTTCGCCATACAGCCTGATGCAGCCATTGCAGCGATTCCTTATCCTGGGCGAGGATGCTTCGCTCACTGGTGGTCAGGACTGCGACACCTTCATCGAGACAGCGATGCCTCAACGACTGCAACTCCTCCAGTCGCTCTCGGCCTTGATGTCGACGGGCGAGTTCCTGGTGCAGTTTATTCATGACCGGATCAATAATCGCCTCTTCGAGGACGCTTAGTCTTCCCCTGCCGTAAGTCCGGGCGCAGGGATGAAGGGCATCGTCAAGCAGCAGGTTTTCCTCACTTTCTTCCGGATTGCGAAGCAGGCCAAAATTTGCAAGCAACTGTCCGACCTTGATCTTGCCCAGCATGATCGAAATAGGTGCCGCAAGCAGCAGAGGAATCACTACCGGCAAAGACCAAAGAAAAAAGACGAGATCCAACCGAAAAGTGAATCCGGCCCAACAGACGGCGAGCAGACTGCCCGGTAACTGGCTGATCAGGGTTTGCTGCCATGATGTTTCCCCGCTTCGGTTCTGCCCTGCCCACTGTAGATTGACATTAAAAAGTGCTTCCATGACGAATCGGGAATGGGCAAGCATCCGAATTGGTGCCAAGAGAGAGGAAACGACGATCTCCAGGACCGCGCCGGCGAATGCCGACCACAGACCGCCGAATTTCGTGAGTCGCCGTCTACAGATGGTATCGAGTAGTGCCAGCAGTTTCGGCAGATAAAGCAGCAGAACCGTGCTGGAGACCAGGGCAATAGCGAGTTCGGGATGCCATTCCGGCCAGACGGGAACAGGGCTGTATTTTTCCGGGAAATAGTTGATCGGCCAAAGGATGAGCCGGGTGGTCTCGATAGTGGACAAAATCAGGAAAAGCAGCCAGAGCGGCGAGGCGACGTATGACATAACACCGTTGAGAAAGGCCATGCGATGAGCCATCGTGATGTTTTTGGCCCTGAATACCAGCCAAAGATGTTGAAGATTACCTTTAGCCCAGCGCCTGTCCCTGATAAGATCCTCGACCAGGGTCGGCGGACACTCTTCATAGGAACCGGTCAACCCCGGCTCGAGCCACACCTCGTAACCGGCTCCTGCCATGTACGCCGCCTCGACGAAATCATGACTCATAATTGCGCCGCCGAAGAGACCTCTGCCGGGAAGTCGCCTCAGCCCGCAGTGGCGCATGAACGGCGCAGTGCGGATAACGGCGTTGTGACCCCAGTAGGTCGCCTCCCCCAACTGCAAGGCGGCCAGCCCGGTGGAAAATATCGGTCCGTAGAGATGATTGCCGAACTGCTGGACCCTGGCGAACAACGACTCGGCATTGATAAGATAGGGACAGCTCTGCAGAATACCGACCGCCGGTTCCAGTTCCATCAGCCGGACCATCCGGAGAATGGTCTCCCCGGCCATGATGCTGTCGGCGTCGAGTACTATGGCATACTTATAATTGCGCCCCCAGCGACGAAAAAAGTCAGCGACATTGCCGCTTTTATGTTTCAGGTTGATACGCCGCCGCCGATAGAAGATGCGGCCGTCCGCGGCAAGATCTTTGCAGAGTTGGTACCATGCTGTCTGTTCGGCCAGCCAATATTCCGGATCCCGGCTATCGGAAAGAATGAAAAAATCGAAATGGCCGAGCTGCCCCGTTGAGGCCAGAGAGCGATATATTGCCCGCAGGCGGGCAAAGGTTCGGTCGACCGGTTCATGATAGATCGGCATGATGATCGCCGTTTTGGCCAAGGGGACCGAGGCGAGCGTGTGCGAGGAATGCCTGCGTAAAAGCGATAGGGGGTCGCCGCCGGACCGGCGTACCACGAAACCATAGAAACCGAACCAGAACCCTACCGAGATCCCGAAAAAAAGCAGGCAGAAGACCGCGACGAGACTGATTTCAAGGATATCCCCGCCATGATACGGCAGCACCCTGATCATGCCCCAGGTGGCAATAGCGGTCTGACCCAACACCAGTGTCGTCACTAAAATCCGGCGAATCACTGCCCTCGCCTTCCAGCTATAGACCGTTTTCGGACCGGACAATGCTACCGCACCGGTAGCCGCAACCGGCGTTGAGACATTACTCATCCCGATAGCCGATGCTGCCCCTGTTTACCTTTGGACAGACGAGCGGCAGGTTAATCTCGGCGACATTCAGATGGCTCTGCACCTCTGTCATAACCCGATCAATGGCGCCGGTCGACTGGTCGACCAGCTGTTCCTCAACCAATTTCAAGGCGACCACTACCGAATCCCCATTTGACGACGCCCCGCTTAGACGGATGAACTTGAAAAGTCTGCTGAATAAATCATCATAGGCAAGTTCCTGCATATCAATCTCCACTACTTTGAATATCGTTGTCCTGATCCAGCCGATAGGTCCACGTTTCAGTAAGCGTTTCCCCTCCCTTGCCGAGGAAGGCGCGCAGTGACAAGGTCCCGTTATCAAAGGGCCGGGCCAGGATCGACAGTCTCCAGCAATGAAGCGCGGGCACATACTCGACATAGTGGTCGATTACCTCGCCATTCTCCAGGGCGGTAACCGAGGCAGTCAAACCGTCACCGGAAGAGAGCTTACTGAGGATGCCGCCGGCAAAATCGACGATAATCCGATAGGCGCTTTTGGTGGAACCGCCGCCGATTCGGTTGCCGTCACCAACCAGGGTATTGGTTACCCAGCCCATCTTTTCGTCGGCAATAGTATGGTTTCCCACCTTCAGCACATAGTTAAGAGTAACAGGTTTTTCCGGAGTGACCTTTGTATCCGGGGTCCAGAAGGCCACAATATTGTCATTTGTTTCATCGGGAGAAGGCAGCTGCACCAGAACAACCTTCCCGGCTCCCCAGTTGCCTTTGGGTTCCACCCAGGCGCTGGGCCGTTTCTGATACTCAGCCTCATTATCAAGATAATCGAGAAACTCAGTGTCCCGCTGCATCAGGCCGAAACCGCGCACATTTTCTGTCTGGAAATAGTCCATCTGCAGTTTTTTCGGATTGAGGATCGGCCGCCAAAGCCATTCGCCGGTCGCCCCGTTGCGAATAAGGAGTCCGTCGGAATCGTGGACCTGCCTCCGCCATTCCCCGGTAGGTCGGCCGGTATTCTCCCCGAAATAAAACATACTGGTCAGCGGTGCCATCCCCAGTGATTTGATCGAAGTGCGCGGAAAAATGACCGCCTGGACATCCGCGGTCGTGGTGATGCCGGGGGTGATGGTAAAGGAATAGGCCCCGGTCATACTCTTGCTGTCCAGCAGGCCATAGATGATGATTTCATCGGCGGTAGGTGACGGCCGTACCAGCCAATACTCGACAAAGGCGGGGAACTCCTCTCCGGAGGAGAGGCCGGTATCCAGTGCTACCCCGCGACATGAGAGGCCGAAGCCGTTTTCCCGCCCCACTGCCCGGAAATAGCTTGCTCCGGCAAAGACCATGAATTGATTCTGCCCCTCCTTTTTCCTGAGCGGATAGGTGAGCTTGAAACCGGCATAACCGAGATCCTGGGAAATCCTTTTTTCCAGGTTAGGGTCGGCATAGCTGAAATAGTCGCGGCGGAAAGGGAGGGGATGGGTCCCGTCTGCATCGACGATGTTAAGGGTAACCGCCTGACCGTAGAAGAGTCCGGGGGAAATGAGCATCACCTGAAAACGGGACTGGGACTCCCGCCAGAGACTTTTCTCCGGGATGAAGCGGATATTCTGATATTCGTTGTAGCTCAACTCCTTCAAAAAATTTGGGATGGAAGGAGGTTCCTGATAGGAATTTGCCGCCAGCGACTTCGCCTTGGCAATAACCGTTTGAAAATCAAATGCGGCGGCCGGAACAGCGAGTAGAACGGCCAGATACATGCAACAAATTTGGAGGATTCTCATCTATAATTTTTCCCTGAAGCAGTAACCGAAGAGAGGTTACCATTTGAACAATATTTTCTATATGGCGGACGCAAGGAAAATGTTGCCTGCATCGCTCTCCGCGCACCACTGGCCTAAAAGTTCCTATCCCCCTCAAGAAGAGACTAATCAGATTACTCCCTTGTGGGGTGTTGGACTGAGAGGGCATCATACATTCCGGATTTTATGATTCCGTTATTTTTCCGTTAGGGAAGATGAACAGCGAATAGCCGGGAATGACTCTGCCGCCGTTCAAGCACACGACGACAAAGCAATAAACAGCTTAATGTCGCCGGGACCTGCCATGTTTTAAACCGGAGCCGGGCCACCTATAATCCTTCTCCCGAATATCGACGCGATATAAAGTGGTGCTGCCGCTGACCTCGTTGGCTACCGCCAGCAAAGGATAACCGTCGGGACTCTCCTTGGCTGAAATAAAGGTAATTCCTTCCGGTCCGAGATCGCCGGCGGTACCGGCCTCGGCATCACCGCCGAAATTCCGATTGTCGATATACTGGACAAATTGGGGCGATTGCGGATCGGTGATGTCATACACCATGATCCCGCTCACCCGCTCCAGCCCGATGAAGGCGTAGGTGCGATTCCCGATGGTGCCGATCGCCACTCCTTCGGGTTCCGGACCCTTGGCATCGCTACGGCTGTCGAAGGAGTCGTTTTCACTATTATCGCTGTTAAAGTCTGCCGGGATGGCCGCAGCGGTAATTTGCTCAAACTGATCGCCGCTGTCGAATACCTGTTCCAACCCTCGCTTGGTCGCTTTAAAGATACTGAAAGAGCGACCACCAAAGGCATAGAGCCGTTCGAAATCGCGGTCGCCGTCGATATCTCCCAGGGTATTGGTCACAGTCAGACGTCCCGGCACCGCCGAGTCCTGCAAGGTATCGCCATCCGGAAAGGCTACAGGATCAAGAACCAGATCCTTAACGCGACTCTCCTCGCCGAACCCAGCATAATCCCTGGCATCACCTTCATTGGCGGTGACAAGGTAGGTTTCGCCCTTTGCAGTGTAGGCCGCTATACCGTCAGGCTGATACATGCCCAGTACCCCATCGTAGGGTACGATGTCGATGGCATCGTCCCTATCGTTTGCATCGAGACCATTGGCAGCCAGGCCGTGATCTTTGAAGCCCAGGGCAATGATCTGCATGACACGACCGGACCGGATGTCGATCTTGGCAATGGCGTTATTCTCCTGCAGGCTGACCCAGGCAAAGGGAGAGTGGGGCAGGATGGTGATATATTCAGGTTCCAGATCCTGAGCCACCGAGGCATTGGGGCCAAAGAGGCGCACCCCCCGGGCAAGCAATGACTCTTTGTACTTATTAAATTTTTTGAAATCTGCGGTCTTTACCTTGGCGTGCCACACGCCGCGGGTCAGATCGATGATGCTTACCGAGCCTTCAGGATCGACACTATAGTCATCGCTCGGTTCGCCCTCGTTTGCCACCAGGATGTAGCGGCCGTCCGGGCTGAAGGTTACCATATCCGGCAGCGCCCCCACCGGAAAACTCTTTAAAAATGTTCCCGCGGTGTTGAAAACGACCACCTTTCCCGGGGTCTGCTTGACGGCTGCTTCCACCGCCACGGCCACCAGCCCGTTGGCGACCGCCACGCTGTTGGGTGACGCTCCATAGGGAGAAATATCGATGCCATTGACACGGATCGGGTTGGCCGGATCGGCAACATTCAGCATGTCGATCACCTCATCGCCGCCGTTGACGACGAAAAGTGTCTTGGTGCGGGGATCGTAGGCGCTGATTTCGGCGGCGCCTTTATCAAAAATATTGGTGGTGTAGGTACCAAGGACGCTAAGGGAAATATCCGGGCTGAGGGTGAGAAGAGCGCTGTCGTCCGAGGGCGACAGGTCGGTCCATAGGGAGCCCAACGCCTGCCCCAGACCTTGATAACGAGAGTCCGGACTGCCGAGATACTGTTTCAGGGTGCCAAACGCTGCGGCATCGGGTCGTTCATCGCCGGCATAATGGGCCATGAAGGTTTGGGCTACAAAAGGCGCAGCGCTCTGGGCTTCGGCTGGTGACAAGGCAAACCCGCCCTGATCCGGAGGTAAGGTGAGCATATAACCGGCCATCGTCGAGATCCCCTCAAGCAAAAAGTTACGCGAGTAGTCGGGAAAGGAAAGGCCGTTGGTATCATAATTTATGGCATCGATATAGTAAGTGCTCACCGCTGCTCCATTGTGACCGTGCAGCTCCACCAGGCGATACGGCGAGGGATAGGTAACGAGAGAACCGGTTTCCACGTCATACAGGTGGTTTTCCCGCCAATCGGTCCGGGTGATGTCGTTGGCATGATAATGACCGGTGAAAATCAGTTGCAGCCCGGCCGAGGCAAGGGTTTCGGACACCGTTTGCCAATTGTCGATCACATAGTCGGCATACAGCTGGGACTGACCGGTGTAATGTTCTATAGCACCGTGGTGCATGAAGCCCACCACCGTTTTGCCGCGGACTTTTGCCTCAACCAGTTTGTCTAAAATCCAGTTCAAGGTGGTATCGGAAAGAGCTCCTGCCGTTTCCGGGCGACCATCGGCCAGGTTGTTGT
>Ga0214472_10002893_pt1 | contig 18285 bp, 19 predicted proteins | sample RVTome_6_FD_207662 | JGI IMG/M metagenome (GOLD analysis project Ga0214472, IMG submission 207662) | Soil microbial communities from uranium-contaminated site in the Upper Colorado River Basin, Wyoming, United States - RVT140D175 | ecosystem: Environmental > Terrestrial > Soil > Contaminated >...
CCACACGATGCGGCAACGACGGCGAACCCGCCATCCGTTCCACCATCTCCCGGTCCTCAGCGGTCATCGTCAACGCAACCATCCCCCCATGCTACGCGACGTTGCTAATTCACAGACGAACCACTAGCTCCCTGACGCCTGCCCTTCTGCAAGGGCCTGCTCCAGTCTCTCGTCGACGCGGCGGAAGGGCTCATCGGTGATGTTCCACATCCCCTTGTAGGGGTTGTCGAGATCCTTGACGACGAGCCAGAGCACGAAGATGGCGGTCACCACAGCCGAGACGATGAAGCCGTGGATGATCGCGCTCTCGACGCGCATGAGGGCGAATCCGAGAATCACCACCACCGACATGAACACGACCAAGAATCTGAGCGCCGGCGACAGGTGCTGTCGGGACATCTCGAGTCGCTCCGTGCGGTAGTTCGTCACGTCGCCGATATGGCGAATGATTGCGTCGAGCGCGATCACATCGCTCTGATCATGGATGCGGAGACCTTCCACCGCCTCCATCAGCTGATATTGCTCCGGAGATGTGTCACTGTCTATCTCCGACCCCTCGAGCATCATCGGCCACTCCCGATCGACGATCGATCTCACGTACTGGTGGAGTGATGACACGATCCGTCGTTTGGTCTCGCCGTTCTCGTCCACATAGATCAGGTAGTCGCGGATCTCTTCAACGGCATTGAGTTCATCGCGGATGTGCGTCCGTAGTCGATGGAATCGCGAAAGCAGTTCGGCCAACAAGAAACCGACGATGATCGCGTAGATCACTCCGAGGACCGCGAAGAACATGCCCCATGCCTCGATCTCCACCCTTTGAATGTGATCCTCCAGTGCACGCTGGAGGGCGATGGTCACCAGCGCCGCCACGATGTTGAGGGCGACCACCTGGGTGATGGGCAAGAGCTTCTTCGTCTCCATGCCCTATCAGTGCTTTCCGGAGTCGGATCGGTGGGCCATCACTTGTTGTGCATCCACGCCACAGAACCCTTGGCGACCGAGGCGCGGTATCGCCCGGGGGGAAGCGCCACGAGGGTTTGGAGCAGGGTGCGCTCGACGTTCCGGTGGAGGTGTCTGGCCCCGAAGGCTTCGTCGTAGCCCTCTTGCACGATGAGTTCGCGGGCCTCGTCGTCGATCTTCACGTCGTATCCGGCCGCGATCAACGGACTCAGCGCCCGGTCGATCAACGACTCGGCGATGGCTCGAATCGTCTCGAGCGACAGCGGGAGGAACACCACCGTTTCGTCGATGCGGTTGAACAGCTCGGGAGGGAGAAGCTCGCGAATTCGCTCGTTCACCCTCTCGGCGGGAGCCGTTCTGGCATCCTCCGGGCCGAATCCGACCGTGTAGTGCGAAAACGCCTCGCTCCCCGCATTGGAAGTCATGATCACGATCACGTCCGAGAAGTGAGCTACCGCACCCTGGGAGTCGGTGAGCCGTCCGGCGTCGAACACCTGCAGGAATGTGTTCCAGACCGTCGGATGAGCCTTCTCGATCTCGTCCAACAACAAGACCGAGTGCGGCTTCTCCCGGATCCGGGTCGTCAGCCAACCTTCTGGTTCCGTGTACCCGACATAGCCTGGCTGGGGTCCGACGAGTCGGGACACCGCCCAATCGTGTGCGTACTCGCTCATGTCGAGGCGGACGAGGGCATCGGCGTTGTCGAACAACGCAGTGGCGAGGGCGATGGCCAGCGCCGTCTTCCCGACCCCGGTGGGGCCCACGAACAGAAAGACCCCGTCGGGCCGCTCCGGGTGCAAGTCGAACTTGGCGCGGGTGAGCGCCACGCGCGCCGCGACCGTCGCTATGGCGTCGTCCTGACCCTTCACCGATCCCTTGAGAGCTCGTTCAAGGGTCGGCACATCGACGTGCCTGGTCGCCGTGGACTCTCTGAGCCAGGCGAAGTCGTGCTCCTCGACCGTCGAACTGTTGCGTGCGGCAGCGCGTGCGCAGGCGTCGTCGAGGCGCTCGATGAGGACGGCGGGGTGGCTGCGGGGTGCGTCGGGCCGGACCTCGGTCAGTGCCATCTCGAGCGCCGTCTCGGGGATCTTCACCTCGTGGTAGTCCTGCAGCTCGTTCGCTCGAGCTCGTCCGATCTGAGTCAGGTGGTCGGCCGCCAACTCATCGAGCTCCACCTCGATCGTCTCCTTGGAGAATCGCTTGTCGGTGATGGCGAGCTTCGACCGGTAGGCGCTGTCGATGGTGATCACCGCCGGAGCGGCCCTCGAGGAGACGAAGGCACCGATGACGCCGAGCATGTCTCGATCGGCGTCGAGCGCGGTGAGTGCACCGAGCCTGTGGATGTCGTCGAAGCACACGATTGCGTCGTCCTTGAGCGAGGTACCGATGGACTTGAGGATCTCGCGCATGGTCACGGACCGGCGAGCGGCGACGACGGCCTCAGGAACTATTCGCAACAGTCTCCGGTCGCGAAGCCGGCCCGCGTAGTCGTCCTCCCGAAGACGTGACGCCAATGCTCTCAGCACTGCGGTCCGACCGACGCCTGACCTCCCGACGATGAGTGGAGTTGCGGGCGTCTTGCGCGACAACAGGGCGAGCAGCTCACCGACGACCGCGTCCCTCCCGACGATGTCAGCGGGCTGTACCTCCTCTACGAACGGCGACAGTGAGCCGGGCACGCGCCATTCGCTCGATGTCGCCGATGGGGCGGTCGACCTGGCCGGCGGCGGGGTGACGGTTGTTGCTGCCGCGTCGTCGGCAGGTGGGGCCGCTGCGCCGTACAGCGGCGCGAGTTCGTCGAGCAGGAACTTCCGGGTGTCCGCAGCCTGTGAGGCGCGAGTTAGAAGATCAAGGATCTCGGCAGAGTCCCCCGCTGTCCCGTCTTTGGGAAGCTGCTGCAGTGCCTCTTTCACAGCACGGTCTGCTGCGGGGTGCACGTCGGAGATGAGGGTTGGCTCACGCTTCAACAGCGCGGCGGCAAGATGTGCCGTTTGAGTGCTCTCATGCCCTAGACGCTTTCTCGTTGCCCGAGCATGGTCGAGGAGAAGTGCCAGGAAGCCTTCGAGGCCCGCCTCGCTCACTCAGGATCGTCGTGGAAGGTGCTGCCGCCGAACCGGTTCATGATCTCGGTGTCGAGATCGTCCGCGGTGCCTGCGATCATGGCGACCGCCATCGTGAGTTCCTCGGGGTCCAATGTGTCCCCGAGCAGGGTGTGGCCGAAGAAGATCTCGATCGTGCCATCGTCCCTCTCTATGGCCGACAACGACCCGAACATGTAGCTGTTGTTGGTCGCGACGAAATGGAACAGCTCGGGCGAGGGTGTGATCCCGCGATTCGTTGGGCAGAAGACCTGGACGACGGTCCGGTCGTCTCCCAGCTCTCGTACAGCAATGAACACGCGAGCGCTGCCGTGACGCAGCGTGTAGTGGCTGTCTCGATCGACCTGAACGGGTCCGAATTCGTCGGTCAAGATGCGTTGCACCTTGTCCTTGGTTGCAGTCACGTCCGCCATCAACTGTCCTCCCCTTCCGTTCTGCCTGCCGACACTACACCGGCACGATGGGTCGTGCTTGGAGGGAGAGGCCAGGGGCAATACCAATCGCTGGCCAGCGCGGATCGGGACCACAATTGCTCAACATTCAGCCGTGAAACGCCTACACATGTGGGGTGTTGCGGCTGGTGTGGTGTTGCTCACTTGGGGCGATCACCGGCTTTCATTCGAGACTGCGCGACAGCGTGGGGAGGTTGGCTTCCGGGCGGGTGAGTTGGACGCCAAGGACTTGCACGGGCTCACGTCTCGGTGTGTGGTCGCCTACCGGGAAGCGCTGTCTACGAGTGCTCCCGCAGCGTCGTAGACGAACGCCGTATCCCCGGTGTTGTTCCACACCGCCGACCCGCCCACACACCAATACAGCTCTGTCTCGCCGTCCGTCCCGCAGCCGGTGTGCACGGTGACTTCGGCTCCCGCCGCGAGGGTGTACCCGGTCGGGAAGGGATAGGTGTGGTTGGGTCCCTCGTCTTGAAGCCGCCAGCCGGTGAGGTCGACCGCACTCGTCCCCTCGTTTCTCAGGCGCACCCACTCGCCGTTCTTGTTCTCGTTGTCGTTGCCGGGGGCGTCGAAGTTGAGGGCGACGATCTTCACCTCGGCCCGAGCCGATGCCGATGTCGTGGTGGGGGTGTCACCAGCGATCGTGGTCGTAGGAGGCTGAGATACCGGCGCGGCGGATGGGTCGCCTTCGTCATATCCCCGGTATGCGACGGTGTTGCCTGCAGGGTCCATCACGAAGACGGCATCGCCGCCGTTGTTCCAGACCGCGGCGCCACTCGCACACCAGTAGACGACCAACCCGCCATCGTTGCCGCATCCAGAGACAAGGGTGAGCGATTCACCCGCGCCAAATGTCACCGCACCGAAGGTGTACCTGTTGACTGACGACTCGTCGCGCACCTGCCATCCGTTGAGCTCGATGGTGTGCTCGCCGGTGTTCGTGATGCGCACCCACTCCTGGTCGAGGTTCTGGCTGTCGTCGCCGGGCGCGTCGTAGGCGATCGCGGTTACCTCCAACGAGGCCCCGGCGGAGGCGCCGCAGGCATCTGTCGCCCACAGTCCCCGCCCTGCGGCTCGGGCAGACTCCTGGATCACCAACAGTTTGGCGGGGGATCGGCCGTCGTGATACGCAATGGCGGCTCCTGCGGCGACCATCTCTGCCGCCACGTCGGAGCTGCCAACCCACACCTCGGCCAGCAGACGGCCGAACTGGTCGCGACCGCCATCCTGGACGAGTGTTACCGAGTTGCCCCCGAGTAGGTCGGTGAGGAGTGCTGTGGACTCGGCCCCGTAGCACTCGTTCCGCTCAGGCGCATTGAGGCCCAGCATCCGTACCACTTCCGTCGCCCCATCAGCCAGGGACACTTTGATCGTGTCGCCGTCGTGTATCGACAACACGGAGGTCGTTGCTGCTGACCTGCTGCTCGTGCGCGACCTGTCCGTGGATGGGGCCTCACTCGACGGCGTCGAGCTGCGTACCCCCGGAGATGGGGATGTGAGCGACGTGCTCATCGAAAGACCTGCCGAGTCACCCGCGGGTTGAGTTGTGGTGCACGCGGCAAGGAGGAATGACAGCGCCAACAGAGGTGCTAGGGATCTCACTCGATCGAACGATAGGGCGGGGCCGCTCCATCGGTCAGATGAACGCCCCGACACAGGTCCGCCTGAGCAAGCTCTTGTCTCGGACGTCGATTCGCCCGCTCCTGACACTCAGGGGGGCAGAGTCGCGTCGTGTCGACGACACAGCAAAGGCACTGAGGCACCATCGCCTGGATCGACGCAGGCGTGCCCAAAGGTACGGCCCCAGTCGCTCACGGGCGGTTACCGGTGACGGCGGTAGGTCCTCGGCCGACAAGATGCTCAGACGCCGAGCATCGATCTCGCCGGAGCTGATGATCCGCTCTGCGAGCCTTGCGAAGGTTCGTTCGAACATGTTTCGGATCATGCGGGCATTGCCCGCGCTCCTGTCCGATGGCACCGAATGGAGGTGATCGCGCAGTCTTGCATCGAAGTCCGGGGTGGTGCCCACCTCCCATCGTCCACACGGCCGCCGAAAGATCTCCTCCGGTTCCTCCAGGGAGCAGTCGGGGAACTCGATGGTGTCTCCGAATCGACTGGCCACGCAGGATTCGTCTCCAGGAATCGCTCCATCGATGGCGGCACGCGCCTCCGTCGGGCTCCCCACGCGGTAAGGGACCGTGATGAACGACACCGACTCCGCCAGCGAGTGCGCCCAGCCAGATGTAGGGCTGGGGACTCGTTTCGTCTGGTGCATGTCACTGCTCGTTCACGAGGAGATGCCGCGGGCGGTGCGCCGGGGCGGGGCCGTGCAGGCGGAGAAAGCCTCCGCACTTCCCCTGGCGGGGGTCGCCGTGGCGAAGCCGTCCATGCTCGTCCTTTCCGACGCGGCTGTCATCGATGTGCCAGCGGGCGCGAGTGCCGGTGATGTCGATGAAGAGGTTGGCGCCGCAACGATCACATCTTGCGACGAGCTCGGCGAGGACCCTGTTTCGGATCGACTCCATCCCCAGTCGATCGGTCCATACGTCGTCGAGGCCCTCGAAGTGTTTGCAGTCGTGATGCCAGCAGGCCCGGTCCATGTGTTCTCTCCTTCTCCGGGCGCGCCAGACACGCCTCGGAGATGTAGAGAGACAGGATCAGTGTGGCATGGCGGATCGAAGGGTACCCGGTGGGCGACCACACGGGGTCGCATCGGTAATCTTCGGTCCGACCGAGTGCGGTGCTGACGATCGGAGATGCCCGTCGTGGGAGCGGATTTCGTATGGCGCGGGTCGGTACCTGATCCGGACGATCAGGCCGCAATCGTGGGACTGGTCCGTGGCTATCTCCGGTCGCCCAACGGTCAGGCCGTGTTGCTCCAGCCGACCGGCACCACCGTCGAGACACTGTTCGTGTCCAGGCACGGCGAGCTCGAGCCCGTGACTAGGAGCGACACCTTTTACGGCCTCGTCCCGTACCCCGAGGTGTGGCTCCGCGACCTGGGGTCGGATGCGGATTGGAGCATGTACGACGTCGCAGATCCCAGGGCACCGGGCTCTCATCTGCAGTTCGTGTTCGATCGTGACGATGGCGGTCGGATGGTCACCCTCACCTATCACCCCTCGTTTCGGTTGGGTGGACACGTCGGCCAGCGCACGGCCGGCGGATTGAGGTCCCTTCTGACCGAGAACGGGCATGTCGAGGTGATTTGGGCCGAGGGGGGTTTCACGCGGGTGGGGGCCAGCACGCCGCTGGCTCTCCTCCTACGGCTGATCCAGATGCGATTCGCCCCAGACCTCGGCTGTTCCGACGACCACGCGAGCTGCCATAGAGTCAGTCAGGAATTGCGCGAGTGGGGGATCGAGGACCTGCTGCGCGACCGCTCTCTGGACTTCGAAGAGTGCTGGGCTGTGTACCGGAGCGAGTACGACCGCCGTCATCCTCCGCCCCCGCCTCCACCTCCGCTGGATCCGTGGCTCACACCGATCGAGGACCTCGAGTTGCGTGATCGGGTACGCAACTGCCTTCGTCGTGCTCAGATCCGAAGTGTGGAGGACCTCGCCACCTGGAGCCCGAGTCGCCTGCTCAACCTGACGAACTTCGGGGAGCGGAGTCTTCGAGAGGTGGAGGTCGCACTCGCCCAGCGCGGGCTTTCGCTGCAACCCGACGACTGAAGAAGCGACGCTCGCCGGTTGTGGGGGCGATCGGGACGGAGAGAGGGACGGGTGCGAATGGCTCCGGCGCATGCGCAGGCGGGCATTCGGAGTAACGCACCACCCACTGGCTCGGCCGAGGTCACAGGGCTCCGCGGCACCAAACACAAAGTTCGTCGGTGTTGCGATCTACCAGTTCTGGACTCTCGTTTCCTCGAACGACCGCAGGATGTCCTCCAACGAGTTGTAGCTCATTAGAGGGCGGGCGACCCGGTGCTTGATCTCTTGCTCGTACAACTCGATCGTCAGTGGCGTGAATGAGTACACCCCGCCACCCTCGCGCTCGAAAGTGAAATCGCGTTGGGTGTCTTCGACGACCCGTCCCAACTTCATCATCCGTTCCTTCACGGTGTCGAACCACTTGACGTAGCCATCTTCGATCTGGACATCCATGGCGACCAGGACCGTGGCGTCAGTAGGACTGGCGACGTAGTAGACACGCTCGGGCAAGCGCCGCTGGAAACTCATCGGGGAACTCACTCGCTCTCCTCTGCGGTTTGGGTCACTACCGACACAGTGTGATCTGTCCGCTGGCATGACGCTGACGGTTGGGCGCGTCTCTGACCTTGAGGGTCGACCGTCCTGTCGATCGAACCGAGCAGGACCGCGTCGGCGATCAACTGACCCGACCAGATCCTTGCGATGCCCTTGAAGTGCTCGCAGTTCCTGTGGGAGCAGGTTCGTGTTCTGTACATCTCCCTCCGTTCTCCAGCCGCGCGCGACCGTCACGCGCAGCTGGCCAATCGATGCTGCGAACATCGGTCGGTACTCCCTGACTCAGTGGTTACCGCCCGAGAAAGAGTGGGTGTGCAAAGGGCCACTCAAGCTCTTGGAGTTTCGCGGAAGGCTGAAGCGGGCCGGGGTTCGCTTCGGTATCCTTCCCGGCACTCTGCGAGGGTTCTCGTTCTGTCGCCACGTAACGAAAGAGCGTCATCAACACCAGAGCAACCAGCGAGGTTTCTTTGGGGGCCCGTTCCTCTTGGAGGAAGCCTTGGAGGCGGCCCCGCTGATCGCGGACGAGCGGTCTCGGATCCAGCTCTGGCTTTCGGTCTTGGGTGAAGGCGTGGGTTGGGTCTCAAAGCGGCAGCACGGAGACGACGCACCGTTCGTGCACTTCAAGTTCGGAGGAGGTAAGCCATGACCCTGCCTCCAAAGGGCGAGATCTATGACCCCGACGGCCTAGCGGTCCCGATCGTGATTGCCGAGGAGGATCTGCCGGCCGACCTGAACGAACTCCCCAAGAGAGCGCTCGCCGAAGCCGGAATAGAGGAAACCGCCGACGCGTACGTCGACGTCTGGGAACGATTCTGCAAAGTGCTCTTCCATCGCGCTCAGAGAGTCTTTGAACGCACATCCGACGTGGACGGGCTCCGGCTTCTCTTCGGTTCGCTCGATGATCCGGATAGGGGGACCCCGGCGTATCTCTACGAGTTGGTGCTCCATCGACACCCCGAGGTCCAGACCGAGGTCGTGCGGGATGTAGTGATCGGATACTCGATGATCGTCTTGATGCTGAGAGAGGGGTTTTGAGTCAGGCGGGACGGTTAGCCCAGCCCAAGTTGCTCGATCATTCGATCGAGTTCCGCGAACTGGGCCTCTGACATGATCCCGTACGGGCCCTGCCCGCGCTCAAGCCAGCCCGATCCGGTCAGGTGCTTTGCGACAAACCCCAGAAGGCGGCCGGCAACCTCTGCATCGCCGTGCCAATGCAAGAAACCTCTGCCGGCGAGATACAGATGATGTAGGAGGTACTCGACGAATCCTGGGTCGGGCCAGCGGTGCTCTTCGACGAGCCGGATCGCGTCCTCGGCCGCGGCCAGCATCGTCTCCTGGTCCCGATCACGACCGGCCGTGTTATGCAGCATCTCATGTGCCCTCAGCAACTGGTCCTGCTCGGTTGTGAGGAGATGGAGAGGTGGTCCGCTAGCGCCCATGGGTTCAGAAGTCGGTTCAGGAGCCGGTGGGTCGATGCCAAGCCACGTTCGGACTCGCATGAGCTCGTGCTCTGGGACACCAGGGCCATACACCCCTACGGCGCCGTCGAACCCGAGCTGACCGACTGCGAGTGCGAACTCGAGGGCGGCAAAGTACTCATTCGGCTCACGAGCAAGGTCATGTTCAGTGCCGAATCCCACACCGAGCGCGCCTTCGGGGTCCTTCTCCATGAGCACTTCGGCCAGCCCGAACGAGACCTGCAAGAACTCCGAATAGAAATCGCATCCGGACTTGCGTGGCCGCGCAGTCGTGTTCGGGATCGTCACCCACCAGATCCCCGATGGAGCCGCCGCCGCGACCACGGCGGCGGAGCTGCCGCGGCCGCCATCCGCTGTGTCGTCATTGAGATGGAAGCGTTGGAACGCGTTGACGACCGCGACCTGTTCGGGACAGGTATCGCCAAGATGATCCAATGCGGCGAGATAGAGGTGGTCAAGCGGGTCGAGACAGCGCTCGCGAAACCGAGCTGAAGCCTCAGTAGTGGAGTAGAGCTTCACGCTTCACCTGCTGCAGACTTGCCTTACTTAGCATTTATTGAAGTGCAGCGTCGGATCGGTTCCTTCGAGCTTCTTCACGATGTGGCGGCGTAGCGGATCGAGCGGGTTCATGGGAGCCCGCGCGATCGTTCGTTGGAGAACGCGAACGAGGGTCTCGCCTGCCACCCGGAACACGCTCACGACGATGGTGGATCCCGATTGCCGGCCGGCTCGTGTCAGTTCGAAGCCGACCTCTGCTATCGGGGAATCCCCCGCGCCCCCGGGATCCCGCGGCGTGAAACGCTCAGCTCCCAAAGCCCGGAGCGACAACGGCCTCTTCTTGACGCTCACTTCGCACAACCTGACGACTTCATTCGGAGAGAGTTGGGTTGTTCCCTGAAAGCACCTTTGCGTCATTTCGACGTTCGACTCTACCGGACCGTTGGTCGCGGCACGGTAGGCCCCGCTTGTGAGGCCCCATCAGATAGCCTGCCGGGCAAGGTGGTGGAGTGATAGCAGAACAACCGATATACGTTGAGCGCAATGATTTGATGCCGCGATTGGAGAAAGCGGCTGATGGCGCATTGGGTGCTCGAGCGTCAGTGGTGGTGATCAGCGGCGACATCGGTGCGGGCAAGTCAACCCTCCTAAATGCCTTCCTGGCCCGCGTCGACGCTCGCGATGAAGCGGTTGTTGCTTCTGTCGCATGTGACGCACACACGACCATGCCCGACCTCCATGCCCCTGGGCGGCTCTTGACAAGCCTCATTGGGCACAAGAACCAACCGCCCCGTTGGCGACGAACCAAGCGTGTGGCTCAGGCGACGGGGACGGCGTTGTTCGTTGCTGGGGCGGAGTTTGCAGCAGCGGTGATGCCGCCCCTTGCAGTCATTGCGCCGGCTGGGGCCGCTGCGCTTCGGCGCGTAAATCTTCTTTCTCGCCTACGGCGCCGCGACGCCAGCGACCTTGGATCGAGCGGGGTGGACGCTGTTACCGGCTATGTGACCTTCTTCCGCGCGTTTGCGTCCGAGCAGGCCCTCGTCCTGGCTGTCGACGACATCCAGAATGCGGACGAGCAGACGCTGTCCTGGATCTCGTCGCTCAGCGCGAGCATGGAGAGGGATCCGGGCTTGTCGCTGTTGTTGGTGCTTGCATACCGCGATCACGACGTTGGTCGCGATCATCCGCTTCATCGAGCCCTCCTGGAGATCCGACGCCGGTGGCCAGCGGCAGCCATCAGGGTGGAGATGGACGAGAACTCTTCTCGAGAGTTCATCCAGCAGTATCTGGAGACCGCTGGTCTAGAAGACGGTTCGGCGCTGGTAGAGCGTCTTCACGAGAAGAGCCGAGGGAATCCGTTGCATGTTGCATCGATGGTGCGGACCCTGCAGGAGGCCGGACCGGTCAATGCCGACTCGATCGACTGGAACATGGTTCCTGGAGAGGTCGCAGCTGCGGTCGAGTTGAGACTCTCCGGGCTTGGCGAGCGGGAGCAGGAGTTGCTCGAGGTTGCAGCGGTGCAGGGCATGGAGTTCCGTCTCAGCGTTCTCTCTGAGGTTCTTGGTGACATCGGCTGGGACCGACCGTCGCAATCAGCGGTCCGGCTGCTCGACCGACTCGCCAGCGAGCACGTGCTCGAGGACCTGGGAGGCTCCGACAGTGGTGACTTCCACTTCCGCTTCATGCATCCGGAGTTCCACAATTTTGTCTTGGCGCGGATCGGCTCGACTCGAAGAGCACATCTTCACGGCTCGATTGGCGATGCACTATTGCGGATCGACGCCGCCGACCCGGCTCTTAGCGAGACCATCGCGGACCACCTTCTCGCAGCTGGCCGATCGCTCGAAGCGCACCCATTCTTGGTGGTAGCCGCTGAGCAGGCGCTGGAACTCGGGTCCTATCGTTCTGCGAGGGGGATCGCCGAGCGTGCGCTGCCGATCGAATTCGACGTACCGACAGAACGGAGTCGGCTGCTCTGCGCATTGGCCAGGGCCGTGGCCATGGAGGGCTTCGCCGATCAGAGCATCCCCCATGCCCGTGAGTCGTTACGCCTCGCGCGTTCAGCAAGTGATAGCTTGCTTGAAGTCGAGGCCTTGATCCAACTCGCCTTCGGGCTTCGGCGCCGTTCACCTCTCGAGGCTCTTCCGGTCTACGACGAGGCTCTGGCTCTCGCGCGTAGCGCGCAACTACCCCTCATGGAGGCTAAATCCCTGATCGGCCGCGGTGTCACATTGGCTCGTCTGGGTGAGTACGACGACAGCCTTCAATACCAGGTAGCCGCCGGCGAGATCTTGGAGCAGTACGGCGCGATTGACGAGCTTGTCACAGTGCTGAACAATCGAGGGGTCGCGTTGGGCCGGCGCGGGGACTTCGCCGGGGCCCTGGAGCTCTATCAAGAAGCGGAGGCGATTGCTCGCGAGTCCGGCCACATGGGGCGATCGGAGCTCTACCTACGGAATCAGGCAGCGGTCCTCATTCGGATGGGTCGCTTTGGCGACGCCCGGCTTGCGGCGGAGGAGGCAGTCTCCACTGCGAGGCGCGCGGGAAAGATTCGTGGCGAAGCTATGGGCTTGAACGTTCTCGGGTGGGCGTTGGCGGGTCAAGGAGAACTCGAGGAAGCTCGAGGTGCCCTGCGTGAGGCCCTAGATCTGCTGGACGAGCATGCGCCCGACATTGGTAGGGCGCAGACCTGGCTGCAGATCAAGCTCTCGCTGTTGCTGCTCGTTGAAGGCTCTTCGGATTCGGTGCACCGAGCATCGATGCTCGCCGAGGCTGCCGCAGAGGTGGCCGCAGGTGGCGTTCTCGAATTCCAGCCAATTAGGCCAGAAGCCTTGATTTCTCTAGCTGCCATGGTGATGGGGGACCTCGCCCGAGCCCGCACCTCGGTCTCCCATGGACAGTTGATACGCGGCGGAGACAACGCTTGGTGGGAGTTCTGGCAGGACGCTGCCGAGGGCTTAGTCCGCGCGGTGGTGGATCCCGCCGTCGAGACGCCAGCTCGCGTTCGGGCCAGGTATCTCCTCGCCCGAACGCGAGTGGATGCACCGGGTTTCACGTCGGTCTCCGAGCATTTGCTCAAGGTCGTCGAGCGGCTTCCCGGCTCCACTTCCGTCGTCGAGGCCGCACGTGCAGCTCTGAGAGAGCCGTTGCGTCGCAGCGATCCGATCGAGACCGTGCGTGACGAGGCACAGCGCTTGAACGCTTTGACAGACCGTTTGCGTGGTGCGCTCAATGCGACCCAGCTTTCGCGGTTTCAAACGCCCTGCAACTTGGAAGCGGAGCGAGAGAGATTCCTTGCCGGCTACTCCGACGGCCGGCTCACCCCGCCCAGCTTTCAGTTTGACGAGATACCGAACGAGTTCGAGGCACCGTTGGTTCGACTGCTGGACGAGCTCGATCCTGTGAGATCAGTGTGGGACGAGATGATCTATGAAGAGATCGAAGATCACCTCGATCTCGTCCGGTCGATGCGGCTGCGCGATTCGGCTGAGATCGACAGGGCGTCTGCAGACCGCTACGGCAGGCCGTCCGAGTGGGAGCTCGACCGGGCGCGCGAGCTTGCCAACCCCGAGGTTGAAGTGCCGCCCGAGGTCGGGGACCTTGTGCCGGCGGAGATGTTCGCCGAAAGGATACGGTCGTCCCTGCGATCAGAGGGCTTGCCGGATTGGTCAGTCGAAGTGGCTCACGACATGGTCGCGCGAGCGAGTATTCGCGGAACTGAGAAGCTGGTCCGGATCGCGTCGGGCGCTCAATTCACCACGGCCGAGGCCGAACGGCTCCTCGTTCACGAGGTAGGTACACACGTGTTTCGGGCCGCAAATGGCGAGAGGCAGTTGCTCAAGCTGCTCGGCGTTGGGCTTGGGCGCAATCTCGCGACCGAAGAGGGCATGGCAGCGATCAACGAGAAGCGCGCTGGTCTGTTGGACACTCGAACGCTCCGCCGTTATGCACTGCGGACACTCGCTGTTGATTCGGCTCGGCGCAGAGGGTTCTCCGATGTGTTCTCCGAGATTGTTAACCTGACTGACCCGCAGGAGGCCTTCTCGATCGCAGTGCGAGTAAAGCGCGGGATGCAGAACCCGGAGGCTCCCGGTGCCTTCAACCGAGACCACACATACCTCGAAGGCTTCTTGAAGCTAGACCGTATTTTCGAGTGGAAGCCTGAGTCCCATCGGCTCCTCATGGCCGCGAAGATTGGCGTTGCGCGTCTCGGGGTGCTCGAGGCGCTGGAGGCTGAGGGGCTACTCCGGTCCCCGGCGTACATGCCAAAGGTCTCTTAGCCAGAGCGGTGCTCTCGCACCTATCTCTCGGTTTCCGAAAGGTGGACGACTGCGACATCCGCAGCCACACCGGGTGCGCCCATCGCGTCAGGTCCATCTGACCGTCAGACACGTCTGCGGTGTCGTTCGATAGCTGCTCTGCGAACCCCGAGCTCACCCCTCGAACGGAACCGGCATCAGCTCGAAGACCTCGATCGCGTAATCGCCCTTGCCCTCGCTGAGGTAGGGGTGGCCGTCGGTGAGGGACCGGGCAGCGTCGAGGTCGGCCGCCTCGACGATCGAATAGCCGGTCAGCTTGGAGGCGGCACCGGTCGAGCCGTCGTCGACGACCGAGGTGCCGGGACCGAACGGGGCTCCGATGTCTGCCAGGGCCGGCCCGATCTTCTCCGTCCAGGCGCCCCACTTGGCCATGACCCCGGCGCCCTCTTCGGGGGTCATCTCGGACATGTCGGTCGCCTCGCCCTTGTAGATCATCATGAACTTCGGCATCCTGCCTCCCTCTGTGGTATATTTCAGTCACGACTATATCTGTCTCGCAGCGATACTTCAACCTACGCTAAAATTGTTGGACATGGACACGCTCCAGGTCATCGCCGAGCCGACACGGAGGCGAATTCTCGGGCTCATCTGGGACGAGGAGCTCGCCGCCGGTCAGATCGCCGAGCACTTCGATGTCACCTTCGGCGCCGTGTCCCAACACCTCGGGATCCTGCGAGACGCCGGCCTGGTCAAGGTGCGGCCCGAGGGCACCCACCGCATGTACTCGGCGGATCGTGACGCACTCGCCTCTTACGAGTCGGTGCTGCGGGCCATGTGGACCGATCAGCTGCAGCAGATCGCCGACGCCATCGAGGCCGAGGAGGGAGCGTGACCGAGATCGTGATCGAGCAGCGGATCGAGGCACCGCGGTCGAGGGTGTACCGGTTCCTGACCGAGTCGACCGGCTGGGCGTTCGGGCTCGCCGAGTCCGCCGAGATCGATGCGACACCAGGTGGCATCTTCTCCTGGTGGTGCCCGCAGGGGCGAAAGCCCGCGGCGAGTTCACCGCGGTGGTTCCCGACGAGCGGCTCGAGTTCACGTGGGGCTGGGTGGGCAACCCCAACATCCCGCCCGGCTCGACGATGGTGTCCATCGACCTGATCGACGACGGCGACGGGACGCTGCTCACCCTCACCCACCGCAACCTTCCCGCCGACGAGGCGCCGCTCCACCGCGAGGGGTGGCAGGCGTGGTTGTCCGAGCTCGGGCCGGTCGCCGCCGGGGAGGGCTGAGTCAAACCCGGCGTGCCCGTCAAGGCCCCCCGTGCCGGTGCCGATGCCCTTGCATGGCTTCTCGTCTGATGCGGCTCCGTCGTACCGGGGCGTGTCGGTCGTGCACGACCGAGGTGCCCAATGGCACCGACGCCTGGTGGGATCCGACGGCTCGGACCATCACGTGCGTCCCATGTGATGCGGAAGCGCCGGCCGATCCGTTTGCGGTGGTCGCCGAGGAGCTGCGGGGGAGCGCCGGGGGCTCGGCTCAGGCCTTCGCCGAGCGTCGGTCGGGACGGGACGCGTCCAACTGGCGGAAGGGCGCCGAGGGCGAGCAGAAGGTGTCGTCGATCCTGAGGGCCGTGCAGGGGGTCGATGTCCTCGACGATCGCAGGATTCCCGGGAGCAGCGCCAACATCGACCACATCGCCGTCGCGGCGTCGGGTGTGTATGTCGTCGACGCCAAGAAGATCAAGGGCACGGTGGAGGTCGAGGTCAACGGCTTCGGACGCTGGAGGACCGAGACGCTCAAGGTGAACGGCAGGAACAGGACGAACCTCGTCGAGGGTGTGCACCGCCAGGCGTCGGTCGTCAACGATGCTCTCGTCGAGTACGAGGTCCCGGTCATCCCCGTGCTCTGTTTCGTCGGCAGCGAGAACTGGGGGATCTTCACCCAGTCGCTCCAAGTCGACGGTGTCCGAGTCCTATCCGGAAGGGCACTCAAGAAGCTGGTCCGCCGGGATGGGCCGGTCGACGCCTCGGTACGGCAGCCGATCGCCCGTGTGCTCGCTGCGCGGTTGAAGCCCGCCGCCTAACCCGTCTCCACCACGACCCGGTCTCCGGCGGCTCCCGACTCGGTGACCGTCACGGTCACGCCCTCCACGGCCAGCGACTTACCCTCCGCCATCGCCACCCGCTCCGGGTTCACCACCTGGATGGGGCCCTCGCCGGTCGGGATCGAGGTGTCGACCACGTAGACCACGACTCCCTCCCGCTCGAGGGCGAAGTCGTATCCCACTGCGCGCCGGCTCTCCACCACCACCAGGCGCGACCCGCCCACCGGCACCATCACGGCCTTCACCCCGTCCGGCAGCTCGACCGGTGACAGCAGCACCTCGGTGGGGCCCTCGGTGCACACGACCTGAGAGTCGTCGAGCCAGCCGAGCACCCAGCGCTCGTAGGCGAAGTACTCGGGGGCGGTGCTGCCGATGTCGTCCATCAGACTGAACGGCCTCGTGAACCCCGTCGCCCCCTCGAACGAGTAGAGGTCGGGCAGCACCATCGAATGGCCCAGCTCGTGGGGCAGCCACAGGTCGCCCCAGAACGTCAGGTCAGCGCCAGAGGTCACCCCATTGGTGATGATCGCGCCGTCGGCCACGATCGGGTCGGTTGCGCGCCCGATCCAGGTCGGCCCGTACGCGATGTGCTCGGCGCGGGGGGTGGCCAGCACCAGGACCGCCTCCATCTCGGAGAAGTCGAAATCGGGGTCGGCGAGCGCCACGGCTTCCTCGATCCAGGCGCGGTGGCCCTCATGGGTGGTGATGGCGTCGGAGTAGAACGGGCTCGGCTGCGACATCCGCAGCCACACCGGGTGGAGGTGCAGGTTCAGATCCATCCGTCCGTATGACACGGTCTCGAACCACTCCTCGGCTCCGGGGGAGACGAGTGCAAATGCCTCCTCCGTCGAGCGGCGCGCCGCCACGGCGACGAAGTCAGCGAGCAGCACGGCGATGTCCACGCGGCCCATCGAGGGCAGGCGGTCGGGGGGCCGCGGCCACCCGAGCCCGACGCCCGAGAAGGTGAGCTCGGGCGGTCGGCAGGCCGAGATGTCGAGCTTCTCCGACGCCACGGTGGTGGCGGTCGTGGTGGTCGGAGCCGTCGTCGTTGTGGCGGGCGCTGTGGTCGGGGTCGGGGCAGTCGTCGTCGGTGCGACCGTGGTCGCCGGGGTCGCGGTGTCGTCGGAGCACGCCCCGCTCAGGAGGGTGAGCGCGAGGATCGCGGCGGCGAATCGGATCACGGGACATCCCTTGCGGGGCGGCGGAGCGGTGGACGCACCGTAGCCCTGCGCTCAACTTTCGGTGCGGTCCCCGCCGATAGACCGATCGACAGTGCGGAGGACAGGCCGGGAGGCGCGATGACGAGCGCCAGACCCGTCGGGGCCAGCAGCGACGTGGAGATCGACACGGTGGTCGTGGTCGACCCGCGCCCGCTCATCGCCGAAGCGGTCGCTTCCCTGATCGGCGAGGTCCTCGAATCCTTCGTTGTGGTCGCGGTGCGTGACCCGGCGGATGCCCCCGGCGAGCCGTCCGTCGCCATCGCACCCGTCCCGCACGACGCCGAGCACATCGAGATGGCTTACGCCCTTCTCGCCGCCGGCCACCGCGTCCTCACCTACGGACCTCTCACCCGCGGGGCAGCGCTCGCCGCCGAGGCCGGGTCGTGGGGGCACCTGGACCATCGCATCGGGACCGCCGAGCTGGTCGCCGCCATCCAGACCGTCGCCGCCGGCCGGGCCGTCTTCGGCCACGGCGAGCGCAGCGAGCTCATCGCCGGCCTGCGCCTCGAGCGATCGGCGTGGCACTCGGACGGCCTCACCTCTCTCACCCGACGCGAGGTCGAGGTGCTCCATGAGCTGTGCCGGGGGAGGCGCCCGGCCGAGATCGCCGAGGACAACTTCGTCTCGGTGCGGACCGTCCGCAACCAGATCCAATCGATCCTCACGAAGCTCAACGTGCACTCCCAACTCGAGGCCGTGGCACTCGCCACCCGCCACCCGGTCTTCACCCGCTGACACGGGGAGTGGCCATCCCGCCGGAAATGGTTACCGCTTTGTGGAATCTTGCTCATGACACGACCACGGTGAGTAGTGAAGATGCGCCTCTGGGCACTAGCCAGTAATTGCACTTACGGACTAGTGCCCGCACGACCGGCAACGAGGAGGTACGTCGTGTTCTTGCAGCGTCTGGTCCATCAGCTGTTGGACCGGGAAGAGGGAGCGACCATGGTCGAGTACGGCCTCATGGTCGCCCTCATCGCAGTGGTCGCCCTGCTGGCGGTCAC
>Ga0214472_10002894_pt1 | contig 18280 bp, 20 predicted proteins | sample RVTome_6_FD_207662 | JGI IMG/M metagenome (GOLD analysis project Ga0214472, IMG submission 207662) | Soil microbial communities from uranium-contaminated site in the Upper Colorado River Basin, Wyoming, United States - RVT140D175 | ecosystem: Environmental > Terrestrial > Soil > Contaminated >...
AGCTGGCTGGCCACCATGTGGGGCGGCTCGATCGATTTCCGCACCCCGATGCTGTTTGCCTGCGGCTTCATCTTTTTGTTCGTCTTGGGTGGCGTCACAGGGGTGGCGCTGGCCAATTCGGGAATTGACCTGGCGTGGCACGACACCTACTTCGTGGTCGCCCATTTCCACTACGTGATGGCGATCGCGGCGGTCTTCGGCATGTTCGCCGGCTACTACTACTGGATCGGCAAGATGTCGGGCCGCCAGTATCCGAGGGTGCTGGCGAGAATCCATTTCTGGACGTTCTTCGTCGGCGTCAACCTAGTGTTCTTTCCGCAGCACTTCCTGGGCATGGCCGGGATGCCGCGGCGCATCCCCGACTATCCGGACGCCTACGCCGGCTGGAACTACGTCTCGAGCGCCGGCGCGTTCATTACCTCGTTCGCGACGCTCCTGTTCTTCTACATCGTCTGGCGGACGTTGACCTCGGGCGAGAAGGTTGCGGCCAATCAATGGGGCGAAGGCGCGAAGACGCTGGAATGGACGGTGGCGAGCCCGGCGCCCTTCCACACCCACGAGGACCTGCCGGACATGACGGGCAAACAGCCGGCCGAGTAAGGGGTCGAAGGAAACCGGGAATCGACACATGGCCAAGGCCCGCGCGAAAAACCACCTGACCGCTGTCCTACTGTTCGCCGTTGCCGGCGGCATGGGCGGGCTGGCCTTCGCCGCGGCTCCCCTTTACCAATGGTTCTGTCAGGTGACCGGTTTTGCCGGCACCCCGAATATCTCGGCACCGGTGGTGGCCCAGCCGTCGGCGAGGACCATCACCGTGCGCTTCGACGCCAACGTCAACCCGGCGCTGCCCTGGCGATTCCGGCCAGAGCGGTTGGAGATGACGGTGCGGGCCGGCGAACCGACGCTGGCCTTTTACAAAGCGCTCAACCGCTCGGACGGCCCTGTCACCGGCACCGCCACCTTCAACGTCACGCCCTACAAGGCGGGCAACTATTTCTCCAAGATCGATTGCTTCTGCTTCACCGAGCAGCGGCTCGCGGCGGGCGAGGAAGTGGCCATGTCCGTCCAATTCCTCGTCGATCCCAAAATCTTCGACGACCCCAATACCGGGGACGTCACCGCCATCACCTTGTCTTATACCTTCTTCCGGGTGCCCGGCGGCGGTGGCGAGAAAAGCCAGGGCCGGGCAAAGGCGCCGGCCACGGCCCGGCCGGCCAAGGGTTGATGACCAAGGGAGAGGTTTTCGAAGGGAGAGACGCGTAATGGCAGGAGATACGGCACGACGGCATCCCTATCACATGGTACCTCCGAGCCCCTGGCCCGCCGCCGGCACGTTTGCGGCCTTGGCGATGGCGTTCGGCGGCGTGTGGTTCATGAAGGGCGGACCGATCGAGCTTTTCCTGTTGGGGGTGGCGACCCTGTTGTGCACGCTCTACGGATGGTGGCGCGACGTGGTCGCCGAGGCCCAAAGCGGCGTCGACCACACGAACACCGTGCGCCGCGGCCTGCGCATCGGCATGGTGTTATTCATCACCTCCGAGGTGATGTTCTTCTTCGCCTTCTTCTGGGCTTTCTTCAATGCCACCGTTCCGTTCCTGTCCGGCGCGGCGCACGAGGTGTGGCCGCCCGAGGGCGTCGTGCCGCTCGACACTTGGTCCATTCCGTTCCTGAATACGGTGATTCTGCTGAGCTCCGGCGCCACCGTGACCTACGCCCATCATGCGGTCCGGCAGGGCCACCACAAGCGGACGGCGCACGGGCTTCTTGCGACGATCCTCCTGGGCGCCACCTTCACCGGCTTCCAGGCCTACGAGTACATCCACGCCACCTTCGGGTTCACCGCCGGCATCTATTCGTCGACCTTCTATCTGGCGACCGGTTTTCACGGGTTCCACGTATTGGTCGGCACCTGCTTCCTGATCGTCTGTTGGTTCCGCGCGCGGGCCGGTCACTTCACGCCCGAGAGCCATGTTGGCTTGGAAGCCGCCGCCTGGTACTGGCACTTCGTCGACGTTGTGTGGCTGTTCCTATTCGCCTGCATCTACTGGTGGGGGAGTTCGGGGTATACGGGATAAGGATAGCAAGTCCCGAAAGTCTGCAGCCAAATCCGGTATGACGGTAGCCGATCTCGGCAACATGATTTTTCCGTACCTTACCATGGTTGAGGGCCTGAAACTCGCCGCCCAAGCGTTTGACAAGGACGTGAGCAAACTATCCTGCTGCGCCGGGTGAGGGCTTCGGTGTCGCCCGGGTCCGGTTGCGGCGCTCGACCTCTGCCGCAGGCTTCAGGCATCCGCCATGCCCAGGACGCGCTGAGATGGCACCGTCGGTGTGGATTGTAGGGCTTCGCCGGGGTATCATTAATCATGGCTATTGCCGCGTACATAATCATTGGAATCGCGCTGTTGGCGACGGCCGGGGTTCTTGCCGCCGGTCTCATCGCAACGGGGTTCGAGGACAGCATAAACGAGAAATACTCGAACCTGTTGATGCGCTCGCGCGTGGTCGCGCAGGGCGTGGCCGTCGCGCTAATGGCACTGGCCGCCGTGCTCCTGAACATCTGACGGCCAAGCCCCCGGGTCTCGGTCGGGGTGGCCGGGGTTATCGGGGCGCGGGCCGCAATGCTCGGGATTCCGAGGCGAGGGCGGGCAGCGTTGGAACGCCCTCGGGCAAGGGTGCCGGGTAAGTTCGGTGGGCCGTGCCGAGTAGCCGGAATCACGGAAGCGTTTTGCGCGCCGTCGGCCCTTCTGCTTCGACGCGCTCAGCATGAGGGCCTTATCCTGAGCGTGTCAAAGGATGAGCGTGTCGAAGGATAAGGCCCGACTCCCGCTTAAACGATAGCGGAAGCCCGGCGCCTCACGGGCGGGCGACGGTCGACGGATTGACAGGGAAGCCGATGGCGTTTCGATTCGCCGACCACAAGGCGCAGGTCTATAAGGACATCCGCAATCGGTCGGCGGTTAGCCTCGGCGCCAAGCACCTTCGGCAGTTCGACCTTGAATTCCTGACCTTTACCGGCGCCGAGCCGACGATGTCGGTCCTTGACATCGGCTGCGGGGCTGGGGTGTTCCTGCAGTACCTGCACCATCGGGGATTTCGCGACGTGGTTGCCGTCGACTACGACGAAAATATGCGCGACGCGCTGGCCGGCATTGAGCAGGCGGGATTCGCCGTCGAGATCATGGAGGCCGAGGCGTTCGTCAAAAGGGTCCAGGGCCAACGGCGGTTCGATCGGATCGTGCTGTTCGATATTCTTGAACATATGGAGCTCGACAAATGCGTCAGCGTCCTGACCAAGCTTCACGGCATCCTCAATGCGGGCGGGAAAATCCTGGTCCGTGTTCCCAACGTCAGCTCCCCCTGGGGGCTCCGGATGCAGTACGATACGTTCGACCATGTAACCTCGTTCTCCCCCGGCCGCGTTCACGAACTGGCTGCGCTGGCTGGCTACCGGGTAACGGCGCTCGCTGGGCAGAACACCGGCAAACGTCGGAAGATCATCTTTCAACGTTGCCTTCATTGGATGTTGGCGCGCATTTTGCCCTATCACCCGGAAATCTGGGAGCCGGCCGTCATCTGCACGTTCGAAGAGCCCATGTGAGGCGGCCCTGCATGGGGACGCCGCGCGCGGACCAACGTGAGGCCTATGATGAGTGAACCGTCAGATAGCTGCAGACACGGGCCGGCCATAGGCCGAATTCTGAGGTCGGGGGTTCGTGGTCGTTGCCCGCGCTGCGGCGTTGGCCGACTGTTCACTAGCTATTTGTAGATCACCGAGCGTTGCGACGCGTGCGGGCTCGGCTTCGCCGGCCGCGACGTCGGCGACGGTCCGGTGGTGCCGGCGATCTTGGTCATCGGCGGCATCGTCGTCGGACTGGCGTGGATGATGGAAGTGACGTTCCAGCCGCCGCTATGGGTGCACGCCCTGTTGTGGGGGCCGCTGACCCTCGGCCTCAGCCTTGCATATTGCCGCTGTTGAAGGGACTGTCGGTGGCGCTACAGTTCCGGCTGCGCTCCACCGAGGAGGAACCGAAGCCGGGCGGCGGCTAAGCTCAGCCGCAACTACCGTCCGCCGCGTGCATCGACGAGCATTTGACGGAACCGTACGGGCACAACTCGCAGCAATCGCCGCGCTTCGGCTTCAACCGCGTCCCAAATCCCAGGCAATCGTAGAAAAAGGCGCATGCGTCGAGAGGCATCTGCTCTGTCTCGCGGCGGCAGCATGCCGGGCAGGCGATGTCGGAGGAATACTCCACGATACCGGTCACCATCAGCGTCATTCCACCTCGACCGCGTCCCTTTGGCCCATCGCTCGCCGATTGCCGGGCGAGCCGGAATTCCAGCAGCCTCGGGCGCGGGTGTCGCCGCTGGCAATCGTCGATGCTCCGGTCTATCTTGTTTCGACTAAACCGTTTTTGGGCCTTCAGCGCCCGCAACCATGAGGCCTCGGAAGATGACCGATCGCCAAAATCCGGAAAGCGCCTCGGACGACGCGGACCGGATGTCGGAAGCGTTCAAGCGGTTCGCCGAACGCAGCCAGCGCATCGTCAACGCGTTCGTCGAGCGGCAATCCGAGGACGGCGGCTTCCAGCTGCCGGACCCGTTCGTCGTCGGCAGCGCGTTCTTCGACCTCGGCGCAAAGATGATTTCCGATCCGGCGAAGCTGGCCGAGGCCCAGGCCGAACTGTGGCGCGGCTACGCCCAATTGTGGGAAACGACGGCGCGCCGGCTCGCCGGCGAGCAGATGGCGCCGGTAGTGGCACCGGATCCTGCGGACAAGCGGTTCAAAGACAAGGACTGGGACGAGGAGCTGGTGTTCGACGTCGTCAAGCAGTCCTATCTGCTGACCGCCAATTGGCTGCAAGCGACGGTCCGCAACGTCGATGGCCTCGACCCCAAGACCGCCGAGAAAGTCAATTTCTATACCCGCCAGATCATCGATGCGGCGTCACCGAGCAACTTCGTCGCCACCAACCCGAAGGTGCTCAAGGCGACCATCGAAAGCAAGGGCGAGAACCTGATCAGCGGCCTCGACCACATGCTCGAAGACTTGGAGACCGGCAAGGGCCAGCTGAAGATCTCGATGACCGACGCCGAGGCGTTCACTCTCGGCGTCAACGTCGCCGCGTCCCCGGGCAAGGTGGTGTTCCAGAACGACCTGATGCAGCTTCTGCAGTACGCGCCGGCATCCGACGCGGTTGCGAGACTACCGCTCCTAATCGTGCCGCCGTGGATCAACAAGTACTACGTGCTCGACCTGCAGCCGAAGAATTCCTTCATCAAGTGGGCCGTGGATTCAGGCATCACCGTATTCGTGATCTCGTGGATCAATCCGGACCATTCGCTTTCCCACAAGACCTTCGACGATTACATGATGGAGGGTCCGCTGGCGGCGATGCAGGCAATCGAGCAAGCGACCGGCGAGCGCGAGATCAACCTCGTCGGCTACTGCATCGGCGGCACGTTGCTGGCGGCGACGCTGGCCCACCTCGCCGGCAATGGCGACCCGGAGTGGCAGGGCCGGGTGGCCTCGGCGACCTATTTCACCACCATGGTCGATTTCGAGGAACCCGGCGAGCTCGGGGTCTTCATCGACGAGGAGCAACTGGCGCTCCTCGAAGAGCACATGGAACGCAAGGGCTACCTCGACGGCACCCACATGGCGCAGGTATTCAACATGTTGCGTGACAACGATCTGATCTGGTCATTCGTCGTCAACAACTACCTGCTGGGGCGCGAGCCGCTGGCGTTCGACCTCTTGTACTGGAATTCCGATAACACCCGCATGCCGGCGATGATGCACGGCATGTACCTGCGCAAGATGTATCTCGAGAATAAGCTGGTAGAGCCCGGTGGCATCACGCTCGCCGGTGTGCCACTCGATCTCCGCAAGATCGACGTGCCAACCTACATCATTTCGACCAGCGAGGACCATATCGCGCCGTGGAAGTCGACCTACAAGGCAACGCGGCTTTACGGCGGCCCGGTGAAGTTCGTACTGTCGGCGTCGGGCCACATCGCCGGCGTCATCAACCCGCCCGCCGCCGGTAAGTATTGCTACTGGAGCAATCCCAAGAAGGCGAAGAACCCCGACGTCTGGTTCAAGGGGGCTGCGCGGCACGAAGGATCGTGGTGGCCGGACTGGCTGACGTGGATCGGCAAGTTCGCCGGCGGCCGGGTCGAGGCCCGCGTCCCCGGCAAGGGCGGACTGAAGGCGATCGAGGATGCGCCCGGGTCCTACGCCAAGGTTCGGATCGGCGCCTGAAAGGGGGACGCAGTGGCGACATGAACAAACGACATTCCATCGACGCCCGGACGGACACGCAGCCGGGAAATTTCGGCAAGGACGCGATCTATGACCACCTCGAGCTGTTGGCCGAGATGGGCCAGGAGTTCGCCTCGTCGCTCGACATCCAGGCGTCGCTGACGCGTGCCATCGAACACATCACCGAATACGTGGACGCCGAGGGCGGTGCGCTGTTCCTGCTCGAGGACGACGGCAAGTTGCTGCGTTGCCACGCCTGCGTCGGACCGACGGAGATCACCGGCCTGACCCTCAAATCGGACCGCGGCATCGTCGGGCGCTGCGTCAAGAACAACCGCGGCGAGATCGTCCGCGACGTCGCCAAGGACCCCGGCTTCCACAGCCAAGTCGACGCCACCACCGGCTTCACCACGCGCTCCATCCTGTGCGCGCCAATGAGCGTCAAGAACGAGTGCATCGGCGCCATCGAGCTGATCAACAAGCGCGGCGGCGACGGGCTGTTCGCCGACGCCGACCTGCACCTCCTGCAGGCGATGAGCGCCTCGGCGGCGCTCGCCATCCTGAACGCCCGCATGGCCGAGAAGCTGGTGGAGCAGGAACGGGTCGCCCGCGAGCTTGAGCTGGCGGCGGAAATCCAGCGCTCGCTGCTGCCGAAGCCGGGCACCGGCGATTTCCCGGTCGCCGGCGTCAACCATGCGGCGCGCACGGTGTCGGGGGATTTCTACGATTTCTTCACGCTCGGGGACGGCCGCATCTGCTTCAACCTCGGCGACGTCTCCGGCAAGGGCATGAATGCGGCATTGCTGATGGCGAAGACCGCTAGCGTCTTCCGGTGCCTGGGAAAAACCCTGCATCAGCCGGGCAAACTGCTTGGACGGATCAATTCCGAAATCTGCGAAACCGTCACCCGCGGCATGTTCGTGACCATGGTCGGCGGCGTCTACGATCCGGAGACCGGCATCGTCCGGCTGGCGAACGCCGGCCATGAGCCGCCGCTGTTTCACGACACCGCCGGCGCGTTTACCAGCTTGCCGGCGGACGCCCCGCCGATCGGGATTCTGCCGCTGTTGGGGGAAGGGGAGGATTATCCTGAAATCGAACTCAGGCTTGACGGCGGCACGCTCTACATCTTCACTGACGGGGTGACGGAAGGCTATCTCGAAGATGGCCGGGAGCTGGAGGTCGGGGGCCTGAAAAAGTTGCTTCGTGAGAACGCCAGCGCCAGCCCCGGCGACCGGTTGGCGGCCGTGATTGGGCGCATCGACCGGGGCAATAGCGTGCTCCGCGACGACCTGACGATGATCGCCATCGATGACCGCGCGGCGCACGCGCGGCGCACGGCGGCCGGCAGCGCGCCGAGGGCAAAAGCCGCGGCGCGGCCGACCGACGACAACGACGAGGTGCTTCTCACCGTCAGCGTCCCATCGCAGCCCGATCGGCTGAAACTGATCCGCAACGCGGTCGCCGAGACCACCAAGCTGTGCGGCTGCTCGGAGGATGTCTGCCGGGATATCGTGATCGCCGTCGACGAGGCGTGCCAGAACATCATCCGCCACGCCTACGGCGGTTCGCCGGACGGTGAGATCTCGATGGAAATCCGCCGGCGCGGCGGCGAACTTGTTTTTCTGCTCCGCGACTATGCCAAAATCATCGATGTTTCCGCGGTCAAGCCACGCGACCTCGACGACGTCCGGCCCGGAGGGCTGGGCACCCACTTCATTCGCGAAGTGATGGACGAAGTGACGTTCCTGCCGCCGCCGCAAGACGGCGGGAACTTGCTCAGATTGGTAAAGCGACTGTCATGAGGGCTATCGGATGAAACATGAGATACGTGAACAAGACGGTGCCACGATCGTCGCTTTGACTGGCGATGTCGATTTGCAGAATTCGCCCGAGGCCCGCAAAATTCTGCTTTCCTGCGTCGACAAGAAACGACCGGTCCTGGTCGACTTGAGCGGCGTCGGCTACATCGATTCGTCAGGCGTTGCCTCGTTGGTGGAAAGCCTGCAAACCGCACGCAAATCCGGTTCGAAGCTGGTGCTGGTGGCGGTCAGCGACGGTGCCCGTCGGGTGCTGGGACTGGCGCGGCTGGATAAGGTGTTCACGATCTGCGCGACGGTCGAGGAAGGCCTCGACAAGGTGCGTTGAGCGGCAGCCCAATGCAGTCGACAGGTACCCCCAATCCCGTTTCCCGGTTTTTCGATCGCGTCGGCCGCACCACCGTCGCCGGCATCGAGGAGATCGGCAACGGCGGCGTGCTGGTGGTAGAGAGCTTCTTCTGGCTGCTGTTCGGCCCACGCCGCAGACAGCCGGTGCGCGTCGATTCGGTTTTCGTGCAAATGGTCGAGATCGGCATCCAGGCGATTCCGATCATCGGGCTCCTGGCGGCGACCATCGGCATCATGCTAGCGATTCAGGGCATCCATACGCTGCGCATCTTCGGCGCCGAAACCCGGGTCACCATCGGCATCGCATTTTCCGTGGTGCGCGAGTTCGCGCCGCTGATCACCGGCATCTTGGTCGCCGGGCGCTCCGGTTCGTCGCTGGCGGCGCGCATCGGGACCATGAAGATCAACCAGGAAATCGACGCCCTCAAGGTGATGGGAATCAACCCGACCCGGTTCCTGGTGGTGCCGGCGCTTTTGGCGATGATGGTGATGGTGCCGGCGTTGACCATTTTCAGCGACCTGATCGGGCTGCTGGCGGCGGGACTGTACGTCAATGCCGACCTCGGCATTTCTCTCGCCGCCTATTTCGACGAGGTGCGCGACATCCTGTCCGTCGACGACGTGTGGCACGGGCTTGGCAAGAGCGCTATCTTCGCGGTGTTGATCGCGGTCATCGGCGTCGTCAACGGCGCTTCGGTGGTCGGCGGCGCCGAGGGAGTCGGCAAGGCGACGACGCGCGCCGTGGTGCAATCGATCTCGGCTATCATCGTGACCGACATGATCTTCGCCTTCGTGGTGACGCGCTGACATGAACGCGCCCGCCGAAAACCGCACTGCCGAAGGGACATCATCGCCGGCCACCGGCGAGAGTCCGCGAAGCGTGATCGAGGTTGAGAACCTAGTCACCCATTACGGCGACCGGATGATCCTCAAGGGCGTGACCATGGACGTCCGCGAGAACGAGATCATGGTGATCATGGGCGGCAGCGGCTCGGGCAAGAGCACGCTACTCCGCCACTTGATGGCACTCGAGGCACACACCTCGGGAACCATGAGGATTCTCGGCCGCGACATCAACAAGCTGAGCGCCATCGAAATGTTCGACCTGTGCAAAAAGCTCGGCGTTGCCTTCCAGGGCGGCGCGCTGTTCAGCTCGATGACGGTCGGCGAGAACATCATGCTGCCGCTGCACGAACATACCGACCTCGACCCGACGACCATGGAGATCATGGCGCGCATGAAGCTCGAGGTCGTCAATCTCGCGGGATTCGAGAACCTGATGCCGTCGGAGCTGTCGGGCGGCATGATCAAGCGGGCGGCGTTCGCGCGCGCCATCGTCATGGACCCGAAGATACTGTTCTGCGACGAGCCGTCCGCCGGGCTCGACCCGGTGGTCGCCTCGGCGCTCGACGACCTGATCCTCGACATGCGCGACGCTATGGGCATGAGCATCGTCGTCGTCACCCACGAGCTCGAAAGCGCCTTCAAGATTGCCGACCGTATCACTATCTTGGACAAGGGAGAAATCCTAGTGATCGGCACCGTCGACGAGATCCGGCAGTCGAAGAGCGAGCGGGTGCAGAACCTGCTCAACCGGGTGCCGGCGGACGACACCGTCGATCCGGACGAGTACCTCAGCCGGCTGACCGGCGAAGGGATCTTCCGAGGCGCGATGCTATGAGAAGCAGCAAGATCAACTATTTGCTGGTCGGCGTCTTTGTCATCGGCATGGTCGTCGCGCTGGTCGTCTCGGTGGCGCTGCTGACTGGCCGCACCGGCGCCGCCGACCGCTACTACAGCTATTATGAAAATGTCACCGGCGTGAAATTCGGCACCCAGGTCGTCTATGAGGGCTATCCGATCGGCCAGGTGGAGCAGGTCACGCCTGAGGAAAAGGACGGCCGGATGCGCTTCCGGGTCGATTTCGGGGTGCTCGAAAAATGGCGGATTCCGGCCGATAGCATCGTCGAGATCGCGGCCCCCGGCCTGCTCGCCGCCGTCACGCTGAGCATCCACGCCGGCAAGGGCAAGGAATCGCTGAAGCCGGGGAACGAGGTCAAGTCGCGGGAACGCTCCGACATCTTCTCGGTGGTGTCGTCGGTGGCCAGCGATTTCGGCGAATTGACGGAAACTAACGTCAAACCGCTGCTGGCCAACGTCAACCGCGCCGTCGAGACGATCAACAGGATCATGGAAAAGGAAGGCGAGAACCTATTCCGCGACGCGCGCAAGGTAACCACTGACCTGGCCGGGGTGGTAGGCATCCTGGCGGAGAAGGTTCCCCTGATCACTAAGGACATCGAACTGTTCATCGGCAAGATGAACAAAACCGGCAATGAATTCGAACAATTGATGACTCCCGCCAACCGCCAAAAACTCGAGGCAACCATCGCCAACCTGAACCAGGCCTCGTCGCAAATGAACGGTATCCTGAAGGACATTCAGGAATGGACGAAAAAGGACGATGGCGACGTACGCAAGACCGTGGCCGAGACCCGCTACATCGTCGAATCGGTTTCGCGACACATCGATTCGATCAACCAGAACATGGAAGGCGCGGCGCGCAACATGTACGAGTTCACCCGGCAGATCCGGCAGAACCCAGGCCTACTGCTGGGCAGCCAGGCGCCCGAGGACAAAGGCGCGGAACGGCGCAAGCCGTAGCCCACCGCAGAATGGACAAAGAGGGAAGACGCCGACAAATGCGACGACGGGCAATGATCAAGGCGCTACGGCCGATTCTGGCGATAGCTGTCGCCGGCGTCGTTGCCGCGTGCGGCTCGGTGCCACCGGTGCCCGAGGATCAGTTCTATCGCCTGAAGGCAGTGCGCGCGGAATCCGCGGCGCCGGTCAAGCCGTTGTTCCCGGGGACCATCGAGATCGACCGCTTCGTCGCCGACGGCGTGACTGCTGGGCGGCCGATCGTATATTCGGAAGCCGGCAAGCCGCACCAGGTGAAGGAATACCACTATCACTTCTGGACCCAGCCGCCGACGGTGATGCTACGCGACGAATTGGTCTCATACCTGCGCGCCGCCAACGTCGCCAAGGTGGTGGTGACGCCGGAAATGCGGGTCAACGCCGACTATGTGCTGACCGGCAAGATCATCCGCCTGGAAAAGGTCATCGGCACGCCGCCTAAGGCGGTGCTGGAGATCGAGCTCGGGGTACGTAAGGCGACCGGCGGCGAACTAATCTTCCTCAACACTTATCAAATCGAAGCGGCGTCCGACGGACCCGGCGTAGACGACGCGGTGCATGCGCTTAACGCAGCCCTCTCCACCGTCTATGGCAGATTCGTCACCGATCTCGCCAAACGATAGGTCGGTTATTGGCGCTATGGCGCACAAATCCACCAATATCACTCCCGTCGCTCACGGCGTGTCGGACCAGGCGCGCTGGCGCCGTCACGGCCATCGCGGCGGTGTACTGTGGCTCACCGGCTTGCCGGGCTCCGGAAAATCGACCTTGGCGTTTGAGCTCGAGCGGCGTCTGTTCACGGCCGGCTACCGGGCCTATGTGCTCGACGGCGACAATCTCCGTCACGGATTGAACGCCGATCTGGGTTTCTCGCCGGCCGACCGGTCCGAGAACATCCGCCGCGTCGGCGAGGTCGCAGCGTTGTTCACCGGCGCCGGCATGGTAGTCATCACCGCCTTCATATCGCCCTACCGGTCCGACCGCGCAGCTGCCCGCAGGGCGGCAAAAGGCAACTTTCACGAAATCTTCCTCAGCGCCGGCCTCGCGGTGTGCGAGAAGCGTGATCCGAAGGGTCTCTACAAGAAAGCGCGACAGGGAAAGATCATCGAGTTCACCGGGGTCACCGCGCCCTACGAGGCTCCCGAATCGCCGGAGCTGACGATCGATACCGGTGCAATCACAGTCGAGCAGAGCCTGCGACTGCTCATCGACCACGTGGATAAAAATTTCAAACTGCCGGCCGATTAATCGGCGCGCGCGACGCGCCTACATGTCGAGGGCGCGCTTGTAAACGTCAAGTACTGCTTCCATCTGCGATCGATCGCTGGCATCCATCTTGCGGAGCCGGACCACCTGTCTGAGGATTTTGACGTCGAATCCAGCGCCTTTGGCTTCCGAATAGACCTCCCGGATGTCGTTGGCCAGCGCCTGCTTTTCCTCTTCCAGCCTCTCGATGCGCTCGACGAAGGACCTGAGCCGGTCCGCCGCGACACCAGCGATCGCCGCCATGTTGAAACTCTCCCCGCCAATCGAACCCGGTTTCGCGATAGCGGCCCGGTCACGACTCGCCGGGCCGCCCGCGTCGGCCGGCACCATAATCGCCCGCCGGGTGTGCTGGCAAGCAGTCGTTGAAACCGTTGCCGCGACTCGCGCGCGGCCGTCGGGCTTGCGTGGCTCCATCGTAACGCGTTACAAATAAGCCCGTAGATTCAAGGAGATTCGGGTTTGGGAACGTTGGACTTCAGCCGGCTGAGCGCGTTCGTCGTCGACGACAACGAATACATCCGCTCGACCGTCGAGAACCTACTCCGGCAGTTCCGATTCGGGCGCATCGCATCGGCATCGAACGGCGAGGGGGCGATCGAGCACCTGAAGGTGGCCGGCAAGCTCGGCAAGGCCAATGTTCCCGACATCATCATCTCGGATCTGGTGATGGCGCCGATCAACGGGCTGCTGTTCCTGCGCTGGGCGCGCTCGGCGAAGGAGTCCCCCAACAGGATGATCCCGTTCATCATGCTCAGCGGCGCCGCCGACATCGCCTACGTCAATTCGGCGCGCGACCTCGGGGCGACCGAATTCCTGGGCAAACCCTTCTCCGCGGCCTCCGTCTACAAGCACATCCTGCAGGTCATCGAGCGGCCGCGCCAATTCGTGACCACCATTAAGTACTTCGGTCCCGACCGCCGGCGCCGCAAGGAGAAAGACTGGAAAGCCACCGAACGGCGCAAAAAGGACGACAAGGAAGTCACCATCGTGTATTCCGCCGACAAGGTGGTGAAGCCGAAAAAGCCCAGCGACGTCTGGTATTTCCGTCTGCCCAACACGCTCAAGGAGAAGGCCGGCGGCGCCAACATCACCGGCCCGGCCGAGCTGCCGACCGAGCTGCTGGCAGAAGCCGAGATGCAACTGCAGCGCGCCGCGCTCGATTTCTCGACTTGGGCACTCGAATACCTGGCCAAGCTGTCGGAGCTGTGCACGCAGGCCCTGGCCGAGAAGGCCGTTCGCACGCCGCATTTCCAGAACATCAACCTGCTGGCCCTTGAGCTGAGGGGGCAGGGCGGCACCTTCGGCTATCCGCTGATCTCGACGTTCGGCAAGATGCTCTACGACTCCACCATCGAAGGTTGCCCCGAGGACGACAACGCGGTCGAGATCGTCAAGGCCCACATCGACGCCATGCGCGCCGTGCTGCGCGAGAAGATTTCCGGCGACGGCGGCAAGATCGGGCGCGAACTGACGGCGTCCCTCACGCACGCCGTGGAGAGCCGGCGCCAGCCGGCGGCGACGTGACGGTGTCAGCCGCGTCGGCTCCCGCATTGGATCGTGGACTGATCGCCGACGGGCACCGTCGTTACGGCCCCCCAACGCGGCGACAAGGATTCGGTGGATCGTCGTGCCCGGAACGATTTGGGTTTACGGGTGCGGCGCCTAGCGCCGTCGCTATCCTGACCGGAACCCCCTAATCTCTATTCGAAGGCCGCCTATCCCGAGCACCTGTATCAATTCGTCCAGTTCCTGGGGATTGTCCTTATTTCCGTGTTTCTCTACCGCCCGCGAGAGTCGGAAATCTGGATTCCTTACTACCGGAACCTGCCGTACGCGATAGTGCTAACTATTGTAAAGATATTGAATTCATTATATAAATGGGAAAATTGATCAATTTATTAACTTCAAAGTCGGCACCGGCGCCGGAGGAATGTCTATCACCCGGCGTGCGGTAGCGTGCCTTTTCGGCGGGCCGCCGTTCGAGAGTAGCTTGATGCCCGTGGGACCCTTCGCCCCGGTCAGACCCTGGAAAGCGACCGCCGCATGAGAATCTCCATTTTCCTTGATTGCGACGGGATCATCATCCGGACGAACGTGCGTCACTGCCGGCCTTAGGCCGTTACATCGATGGACGATTTCGAGGTACTGGACGGCGCCGAGGATACCATCCGTATGCTTTGCGCCGCCGGCTTTTTCATCGCCGTCCTTTCCAACCAGCCGGACGTGGCGACCGGCAAGGTGGACCGGGGGTTCGTCGAGGCGATCAACGCCCAGATCAAGTAAAACCTGGGGATCGATGAAATCCGGGTATGCGACGAGGTAGACGACCCCGATGCGACTTGTTACAAGCCCAAGCCGGGAATGCTGCTCGATTCGGCAAAGCACAACGATCTCGACCTCGGTCGCGGCTACATGGTGGGCGACCGCTGGCGGGACATGGTGCGGACATGGCGGCGGGATGCTTCACGATCTTCATCGACAACGGCTATCGCGAACTACGCACCGACGATCCCGATCGCGTCGTCCGTTCGCTGGCCGAAGTCGCTGATTTGATTCTGGCGCTCCACGCGAAGCGGATTAATCATGATGAATGCTCGGAAACTAAGTGACCTAAAGATAAAAATATTCGCCGACGGCGCCGACCTCGCCGGCATCCGCGAGATGGCCGCCAACCCGCTGATCAAGGGCTTCACCACCAACCCGACGCTGATGCGCAAGGCCGGCGTCGGCGACTACAAGGCGTTCGCGCTCGACGTGCTGAAGGTCGTCCCCGACAAGCCGATCTCGTTCGAGGTATTCGCCGACGACTTCGCCGGGATGGAGCGTCAGGCGATCGAGATCGCGTCGTGGGGCCGCAACGTCAACGTCAAGATCCCGATCACCAACACCCGGGGCGAAAGCTCAGGCCCGCTGGTCGGGCGACTGTCGAAACGAGGGATTACGGTCAACGTCACCGCCCTGTTCACCCTCGACCAGGTGGCGGAGATCGTCGAGGCGCTGGATGCGGCGACGCCCGGCGATCCTGTCGGTGTTCGCCGGCCGCGTCGCCGACAGCGGCCGCGACCCGGTGCCGCACATGCAAAGCGCCGTCGAGATCGCCAAGGCGCGGCCCAAGGCCGAGGTGCTGTGGGCGAGCCCGCGCGAGCTCTTGAACATCCTCCAGGCCGACGCGGCGGGATGTCACATCATCACCGCCACCAACGATATCCTGAGGAAACTCGCCCACGTCGGCAAGGACCTGGAAACGTTCTCGCGCGAGACGGTGCGGATGTTCCACGACGACGCCCGCGCGGCGGGGTATATCATTCCCACGGGAGAATTGGATGCTGCGGAATAGACCCTGCGGCCACGGGTTTCCTGTCGCGGAGCAAGCATGGTGAAGTTCCGTAAAATTCTCGTTACCGGCGGCGCTGGCTATTGCGGAAGCATACTGGTGCCTCAGTTGCTTGACCGGGGACACGATATCACCGTTTACGACATCATGTATTACGGGGACAGCCACCTGCCAAAGAACAATCCGCATCTGAAACTGGTGCGGGGCGACATCCGAGACGCGGCGCACCTGGCGGGATGCCTGGATGGCATCGAGGCGGTGCTGCATCTCGCCTGCATCTCGAATGACGCCAGTTTCGTGCTGGACGAGGCCTTGTCTACGTCCGTCAACCTCGACGCCTTCGAGCCGATGGTGGTGGCGGCCAAGAAGGCGGGCGTCCGGCGCTTTGTCTACGCCTCTACGAGTTCCGTCTACGGCGTCTCCGACAAGCAGAATGTCACTGAGGACCACCCTCTCGTCCCCTTGACGCTTTACAACAAGTACAAGGGGATGTGCGAGCCGCTGCTGTTCAAGCACACGGACGAAACCTTCGTCGGTGTCGTGTTCCGCCCGGCCACCGTGTGCGGATACGGCCCGCGTCAGAGGCTCGACGTGTCCGTGAATATTCTCACCAACCACGCGGTGAACAAGAACATGATCACCGTCTTCGGCGGCTCGCAACTGCGCCCGAACCTGCACATCCAGGATTACGCCGATGTCTGCAAGCTGCTGCTTGATGCGCCAGACGAGAAGATTGCCGACCAGGTCTTTAACGTCGGCGTCCAGAACATGAGCATCATGGAGATCGCCCTCATCGTGCAGAAGGTCGTCGCGGAAGAATTCCCGGAAAAGGGCAAAATCTCAATCGACACCACGCCGACCGACGACATCCGCTCCTACCACATCAACTCGGAAAAGATCCGGCGCGTGCTGGGATTCCTGCCGAAGCACACCATCGAGGAAGCCGTGCGCGACCTCTGCCGGGCATTCCGCGACGGCCGGCTGCCGAACAGCTTCGACGACGACCGCTATTACAACGTGCGTACTATGCAGGCGATCGATGCCAGGTGATCGCGTGGCGGACTGGGCCCGACGAGGAAAATCGGAGACTCCGACGTGCCCGAACTAGGTCAGGAAGCCGGCACGGCGACCTTTCCCGTGTTGGTGATCGGCGACAGCGGCGGTCCGCACGTGCGGAGTCGTGCGCTGGCGATGGCGTGGCTGGGCTACGAGATCCACACCGTGACGCCGCGTCCCTCGGGCGTCGTCGAACTAAATGAAATCGGGCCTGTGGCCTCGCGCTTCGGGAACACGCCCTTTCTCAGCCTGTTCAATCCTGCGGCCGCCTTGCTCGACCTTTGGCGACGGATCAGGAAATCCGCGGGCGAAATCGTCCATATTCACTATGCGAGCAGCCTGGGGGCATGGCTATTCGTCGCCTCGGGCGACCGGCGGCCACTGATCGTTTCCGTCATGGGCGGGGACATTCTGTTCGACGAGCAGGGCGACCTGTCTGCCCCAGCGCGATGGCTGACGCGACAAGTCCTCCGCCGGGCGGACTTCGTGACCGCCAAATCCGAATATCTGGTTGATCGGTTGGTTGCACTGGGCGTCCGGAGGGAACGCATAGGGAAAATACTGTGGGGCGTGGATACGGATCTGTTCAGGCCTGCTTCCGACGGCGGCGGGCGCAAGGCGGCGCCAGGGGCCACCGGCGATGGACCGATGATCTTCAGTCCCCGCATCCTGAAGCGTTTCTATCGCACGGACGTCATCCTCTCGGCGTTGCCGGCGGTCTTGGCGCGATATCCGAATGCGAGACTGATCATCGCCGAGTACGAGAGCGATCCGGTGTACAAACGGGAGATCGAATCGCTGGCGCATGCCTTGGGGGTGGCCGGCTCGGTCGCCTTCGCCGGAGTGATTCCTCATGAGAGAATGCCGAAATTTTACAACGCTGCGGATGTCGTGGTCGGGATTCCGCCTTCCGACGCCTTTCCGCAGACGGTTCTCGAGGCGATGGCGTGCGGCCGGCCGAACATCGTTTCCCGGCTATCGCGTTACAGCGAATTCCTCGTCGACCGGGAATCGGCGTTGTTCGTCGATCCGACCGCCGAAGGGGTCGCGGCTGGGATCATCGAGCTCACGCAGGATCGGGAACTGGCGGCCCGCATCAGCCGGAACGGCGTCGCAATCGCGCGCGAAAAAGCTGAACTCGCCCGCGAGGCGGCGAAAGTTTCAAGCATTTACCAACGCCTGCGCCGATCACAATCTCGTGGACCGCTGCCTTGGGCTGCGCGCGCGGCGGCAAAGGCCATTCTCTGCGGCCTGGCGGCGCGCGACGCGTTGCGGGCGGCGTGTTGCGGTTGGCGGACCGACGGAATGGCACTAAACGACGCCAATACCCCTCTCGTCACCCGATCCCTCAAGGAGGGAGGAGTAGAATGACGGCGATGTCCCTCGCCGTAGTGACCGGCGGCGCCGGTTTCATCGGCAGCCATATGGTCGACCTGCTGGTGGAGCGGGGATACCGCATCCACATTATTGACAATCTTGCTGGCGGACGCG
>Ga0214472_10002895_pt1 | contig 18273 bp, 17 predicted proteins | sample RVTome_6_FD_207662 | JGI IMG/M metagenome (GOLD analysis project Ga0214472, IMG submission 207662) | Soil microbial communities from uranium-contaminated site in the Upper Colorado River Basin, Wyoming, United States - RVT140D175 | ecosystem: Environmental > Terrestrial > Soil > Contaminated >...
AAGAAGGCCAGGTGAGGTGAGCATACCGTGATACTGGAAGACAAGGACCGCATCTTCACCAACATCTATGGCCTTCGCGACAAGTCGCTGAAGGGCGCGATCGCGCGCGGCCATTGGGACAATACCAGGGACCTGCTCGACAAGGGCCGCGACTGGATCATCGCCGAGATGAAGGCTTCGGGCCTGCGCGGGCGCGGCGGCGCCGGATTCCCGACCGGGCTGAAATGGTCGTTCATGCCGAAGCAGTCCGACGGCCGGCCGCATTATCTCGTCGTCAACGCCGACGAATCCGAACCCGGCACCTGCAAGGATCGCGACATCATGCGTCACGATCCGCACACGCTGGTCGAGGGCTGCCTGATTGCCTGCTTCGCCATGGGCGCCAACGCCTGCTACATCTACATCCGCGGCGAATATATCCGCGAGCGCGAGGCGCTGCAGGCGGCCATCGACGAGTGCTACGACGCCGGCCTGATCGGCAAGGACAACAAGCACGGCTGGGACTGCGACATCTACCTGCACCACGGCGCCGGCGCCTATATCTGCGGCGAGGAGACGGCCCTGCTCGAAAGCCTCGAAGGCAAGAAGGGCCAGCCGCGCCTGAAGCCGCCGTTTCCGGCCAATGTCGGCCTCTATGGCTGCCCGACCACGGTCAACAACGTCGAATCGATCGCGGTCGCGCCGACCATCCTGCGTCGCGGCGCGGCCTGGTTTTCCTCCTTTGGCCGGCCGAACAATGCCGGCACGAAACTGTTCTGCATCTCCGGCCATGTCGACCGGCCGTGCACGGTCGAGGAGGCGATGTCGATCCCCTTTCGCGAGCTGATCGAGCGCCATTGCGGCGGCATTCGCGGCGGCTGGGGCAATCTCCAAGCCGTCATTCCAGGCGGCTCATCGGTGCCGCTGGTCCCGGCCGACCAGATCCTCGACTGCCCCATGGATTTCGACGCGCTTCGCGACTTGAAATCCGGCCTCGGCACCGCCGCGGTCATTGTCATGGACAAGTCGACCGACATCGTCCGCGCCATCGGCCGGCTTGCCTATTTCTACAAGCACGAAAGCTGCGGCCAGTGCACGCCGTGCCGCGAGGGTACCGGCTGGATGTGGCGCGTTGTTACCCGCATGGCCGAGGGCAGGGCGCAGAAGAAGGAAATCGACTTGCTGCTCGACGTCACCCGCCAGGTCGAGGGCCATACCATCTGTGCGCTCGGCGATGCCGCAGCCTGGCCGATCCAGGGACTGATCCGGCATTTCCGCCACGAGATCGAGGAACGCATCGACGCCTATTCGCGCGACGCCCACAAGGCGGCGCCGGTGCTGGAAGCGGCGGAGTAGGAGGAACCCATGTGCGTTTCGCATTACGGCTACGAGCCAAGATTTCTGATCCGCGAAACCGAGGAACGCCTGAAGGGCGTCAGATTCGCCGATAATCCGGCGCCGTGGCGGTTTGCACCGGCATTACCGGGCGCAGTGGCGGCTTGGTTGAAGGCGCTTGCCGATGACGTTCGCCGGCTGGCGCGCTTGCGTGGAGCTTCGACATGAAGCACATCGCAGAACTCAATGTCGGCAAATTCCGCTATCCGACCACCGATCCGCGCATGGCCGAATTCATGGACAGTCTCGACCGTGTCAACGCGCTCGCCGAGCGCTCGAAGGGCTTTGTCTGGCGGCTGAAGGATGACAGCAACAATGCCACCGAATTCCGCATCGGCGACGACATGGCCGTCAACCTGTCGGTCTGGGAGACACCGGCCGATCTCGAAAACTATGTCTTCCGCACCGTCCACGTGCAGTTCTATCGCCGCCGCGAGGAATGGTTCAACCTGATGAAAAAACCGCATGTCGTCTTCTGGTGGGTGACGGAAGGCCACCAGCCGACGCTCGACGAAGCCTGGCAGCGTCTGCTGCACTTTCAGGAACACGGGCCGTCCGAACACGCCTTCGGCTGGGCCGAGGTGATGGACGCCGAGCGCCGCGCCAGCCTGCGCTGCGCGTGAACCGGAAACCGGCCGAATGACCAAGCTGATCGTCGATACCACCGAGGTCGAGGTTCCCGACCACTTCACGCTGCTGCAGGCCTGCGAAGCGGCGGGCGCCGAGATTCCGCGCTTCTGCTATCACGAGCGCCTGTCGATCGCCGGCAATTGCCGCATGTGCCTGGTAGAGGTCAAAGGCGGACCGCCGAAGCCGCAGGCCTCCTGCGCCATGGGCGTGCGCGATCTGCGCCCCGGCCCGAACGGCGAACTGCCGGTCGTGCTGACCAAGTCGCCGATGGTCAAGAAGGCGCGCGAAGGGGTGATGGAATTCCTGCTCATCAACCATCCACTCGACTGCCCGATCTGCGACCAGGGCGGCGAGTGCGACCTGCAGGATCAGGCAATGGCCTACGGCATCGACCAGAACCGCTTCCACGAGAACAAGCGCGCGGTCGAGGATAAGTATATCGGGCCGCTGGTTCGCACGCGCATGAACCGCTGCATTCACTGCACGCGCTGCGTCCGCTTCATCAGCGAAGTGGCGGGCGTCTCCGAACTCGGCCTCATCGGCCGTGGCGAGGATGCCGAGATCACCTCCTATCTCGAACAGGCGATGACCTCGGAATTGCAGAGCAATGTCATCGACCTTTGCCCGGTCGGCGCGCTGACCTCGAAGCCCTATCAGGACAGCGCGCGGCCCTGGGAACTGACCAAGACCGAGTCGGTTGACGTCATGGACGCGGTCGGCAGCGCCATTCGCGTCGACACGCGCGGCCGCGAGGTCATGCGCATCTTGCCGCGCCTGAACGAGGCGGTGAACGAGGAGTGGCTCTCCGACAAGAGCCGCTTCGTCTGGGACGGACTTCGCACCCAGCGTCTCGACCGGCCCTATGTCCGCAAGGGCGGCAAGCTCGTTGCCGCCTCCTGGAACGAGGCCTTCGCCGCGATCAGAGAGAAGGTCGTGGTGACGAAGCCCGAACGCATCGGTGCCATTGCCGGCGATCTTGCCTCGGTCGAGGAAATGTTCGCGCTGAAGGCGTTGATGCAGTCGCTCGGTTCGGCAAGTTTCGATTGTCGCGAGCCCGGCAACGTCCTCGATCCGGCGCGGGGCAGGGCGACTTATGTTTTCAACCCGACCATCGACGGCATCGAGCACTCCGACGCGCTCCTGATTGTCGGCGCCAACCCGCGCATCGAGGCGGCAATCCTGAACGCCCGTATCCGCAAGCGCTTCCGCATGCCGGGCGATTACCCGATCGGCGTCATCGGGCCGAAGGAAGAATTGCGCTACGATCATATCCATCTCGGCAACGATCCGAAGGCGCTGGCCAATCTCGCCGCCGGCAAGGGCGAGTTCGCCAGGAAGTTCAAGCAGGCCGAACGGCCGCTGATCCTGATCGGGCAAGGCGCACTGACGCGACCCGACAGCGCAGCAACCCTGGCGCTTTGCGCGAAACTGGCCATTGAATGTGGCGCGGTTGCCGATAATTGGAACGGCTTCGGCATTCTGCATACCGCCGCTGCGCGCGTCGGCGGGCTCGATATCGGCTTTGTGCCGGAAAAAGGCGGCATGGACACCGCCGCTATGCTCTCCACGGCGGACCTGCTGGTTGCGCTCGGCGTCGACGAGATCGACCTGACCAAGTCGAAAGCGTTCGTCGTCTATATCGGCAGCCACGGCGATGCCGGCGCCCATCGCGCCGATATCGTCCTACCGGGCTGCGCGTGGACGGAAAAATCCGGCACGTTCATGAATACCGAGGGCCGCGTCCAGGTGACCAGCCGGGCCGCGTTCGGGCCGGGGGATGCACGCGACGACTGGGCGATCCTGCGCGCATTGTCGGCCGTGCTCGGCAAAACTCTGCCATTCGACAGCCTCGGCGAGTTGCGCAAGGCGATTTATGCGCAATTCCCGCATATGGCGGGGGCCGGCGAGGTTGCGCCGACCGACGACGCTGATGTAAAGGCCTTGGCGAAATCGGATGCTGGCGGCAAACTCGATTCAGCTCCGTTCGTCAGCCCGATCCGCGACTTCTATCTGACCAATCCGATCGCGCGGGCGTCCAGGGTCATGGCCGAATGTTCGCAGCTTGCGGCCGGCGGCTTCCAACAGGCGGCGGAATAGGTATTCATGCAGTCCTTCGTCGACAGCTACCTGATCCCCGGCGCGATCATCGTCGCGCAGAGCCTGCTGCTGCTCGTCGCGCTGCTGATTTTCGTCGCCTATGTCCTCTACGCCGACCGCAAGATCTGGGCGGCGGTGCAGTTGCGGCGCGGACCGAACGTTGTCGGCCCGTTTGGCTTGCTGCAATCCTTTGCCGACCTGCTGAAATTCGTCCTCAAGGAGCCGGTCATTCCGGCGCCGACTTCCAAGGTCGTGTTCCTGCTCGCGCCGCTGGTCTCGGTGACGCTGGCGCTCGCGACCTGGGCGGTGATCCCGTTCGACGAGAACTGGGTGATCGCCGATATCAATATCGGCATCCTCTACATCTTCGCGATCTCGTCGCTGGAAGTGTACGGCATCATCATGGGCGGCTGGGCCTCGAACTCGAAATACGCCTTCCTCGGCGCGCTGCGTTCGGCCGCGCAAATGGTTTCCTACGAGGTCTCCATCGGCTTCGTCATCATCACCGTGCTGCTGGCCACCGGCACGCTGAACATGACCGGCATCGTCTTGAGCCAGCAGACCGGCGTCGGCACTATGCTCGGCCTGCCGGCCACCTTCCTTGACTGGCACTGGCTGGCGCTGTTCCCGATGTTCGTCGTGTTCTTCATCTCGGCGCTGGCCGAGACCAACCGCCCGCCCTTCGACCTGCCCGAGGCCGAATCCGAACTGGTCGCCGGTTTCATGGTCGAATACGGCTCGACACCCTACATGATGTTCATGCTCGGCGAATATGCCGCCATCTGCCTGATGTGCGCGCTGACGACGATCCTGTTCCTCGGCGGCTGGCTGCCTCCGTTCGATTTCGCACCCTTCACATGGGTGCCGGGCATCGTCTGGTTCGTTCTCAAGGCGACGCTGGTGTTCTTCATGTTCGCCATGGTCAAGGCGTTCGTGCCGCGCTACCGCTACGATCAGTTGATGCGGCTTGGTTGGAAAGTGTTCCTGCCATTGTCGCTGTTCATGGTGTTCGCGGTCGCGACCTTCCTCCAGATCACGGGGCTGGCCGCATGAACGCGATCGCGCAAGCCGCCAAGGGCATGCTGCTCGCCGAGTTCGCCGCCGCATTCTGGCTGTCGATGCGCTATTTCTTTGCGCCCAAGGCGACGATCAACTATCCGTTCGAAAAGGGCCCGGTCAGTCCGCGTTTCCGCGGCGAACATGCGCTGCGCCGTTATCCGAACGGCGAGGAGCGCTGCATCGCCTGCAAACTGTGCGAGGCGATCTGTCCGGCCCAGGCGATCACCATCGAGGCCGGTCCGCGCCGCAACGACGGCACGCGCCGCGCGATCCGCTACGACATCGACATGGTCAAATGCATTTATTGCGGCTTCTGCCAGGAAGCCTGCCCGGTCGATGCGATTGTCGAGGGGCCGAATTTCGAGTTCGCCACCGAAACGCGCGAAGAACTCTATTACGACAAGGAAAAGCTGCTCGCCAACGGCGACCGGTGGGAACGCGAGATTGCGGCAAATCTCGCCAAGGATTCACCGTGGCGCTAGGCGCCCGGCAAGGGATACGGGACGGGCGATGGGACTGAGCGGGTTTCTGCCGGCGGTGTTCTTCTACCTGTTTGCGGGCGTGCTGATCGCGTCCGCATTCATGGTGATTGCCGCGCGCAATCCGGTCCACTCCGTCCTGTTTTTGATCCTGGCCTTCGTCAATGCCGCGGGCCTGTTCCTGATGAGCGGCGCCGAATTCCTCGCGCTGCTGCTGATCGTCGTCTATGTCGGCGCCGTCGCGGTGCTGTTCCTGTTCGTCGTGATGATGCTCGACGTCGATTTTGCCGAATTGCGCGAGGGCTTCCTGCAATATCTGCCGGTCGGCGGCCTGATTGCCGGCATTGTGCTCGCCGAACTGCTTCTCGTCACCGGCACCTGGGCGATCGCGCCGACGGCGGCGGGCAATGCCGTCCAGCCGATTCCACCGCAATCTGCCGTCCCCAATATCCAGGCGCTCGGCGACATCCTCTATACGAAGTACATCTTCTTCTTCCAGATCGCCGGCCTGATCCTGCTGGTCGCGATGATCGGGGCTATCGTGCTGACGCTTCGCCACAAACCGAACGTGCGCCGCCAGGACATCTCGCGCCAAGTCGCGCGCACGCCGGAGACGGCCATAGAGGTCGTCAAGGTCGAAACCGGCGGCGGCGTATAGGAATCGGCATCATGGAAATCGGCATTTCCCACTATCTCGCCGTCAGCGCGATCCTGTTCACGATCGGTATGCTCGGCATCTTTTTGAATAAAAAGAACATCATCATCATCCTGATGTCGATCGAACTGATCCTGCTCGCCGTAAACATAAACTTCGTCGCTTTCTCCAATCACCTCAACGACCTGATGGGCCAGGTGTTCGCGCTGTTTGTGCTGACGGTAGCCGCCGCCGAAGCGGCGATCGGCCTTGCCATCCTCGTCGCCTTCTTCCGCAACCGCGGCTCGATCGCGGTCGAAGACGTCAACATGATGAAGGGTTGAGGCGGCGATGTATCAGGCTATCCTGTTCCTGCCGCTCGCCGGCTTCCTGCTTGCCGGGCTGTTCCCGCGCCAGCTCGGCGCCAAGGGCTGCGAGTATGTCACCAGCGGCTTCCTGGTGATTGCCGCGATCCTGTCGTGGATCGCGTTCTTCACTTTCGCGCTGAGCGAGGACCCGCCCTACACGATCGACATCGTCCGCTGGATCAATTCCGGCGCGCTCGGCGTCAACTGGGCGATCCGCGTCGACACCCTGACCGTGGTCATGCTGGTCGTCGTCAATACGATCTCATCGCTGGTGCACATCTATTCGATCGGCTACATGCACCACGATCCCGATCGGCCGCGCTTCTTCGCCTATCTGTCGCTGTTCACCTTCGCCATGCTGGCGTTGGTCACCTCCGACAACCTGGCGCAGATGTTCTTTGGCTGGGAGGGAGTCGGCCTCGCCTCCTACCTGCTGATCGGCTTCTGGTACAAGAAGCCTGCGGCCAATGCCGCCGCCATCAAGGCGTTTATCGTCAACCGGATCGGCGACTTTGGCTTCGCGCTCGGCATATTCGGCGTGTTCTACCTGTTCAATTCGATCGAGTTGTCGACGATCTTCGCCAGTGCTTCCGAATTCGCGCAGGTGCAGGGCAGCGAACCCGGCGAAACCGTGCTGCAGTTCCTCGGCTATTCGCTCGACAGGAACGCCGCGCTGAACGTGGTTTGCCTCCTGCTGTTCATGGGCGCGATGGGCAAATCGGCACAGTTCCTGCTGCACACATGGCTGCCCGACGCGATGGAGGGCCCGACCCCGGTCTCGGCCCTGATCCACGCCGCCACCATGGTCACCGCCGGCGTGTTTCTCGTCGCGCGCATGTCGCCGCTGTTCGAGTACGCGCACACGGCGCTCGCCGTGGTTACGCTGGTCGGGGCGGTGACGGCCTTCTTCGCGGCGACCGTCGGCCTCGTCCAGAACGACATCAAGCGCGTTGTCGCCTATTCGACCTGCTCGCAGCTTGGCTACATGTTTGTCGCGCTCGGGGTAGGGGCTTACGGCGCGGCGATCTTCCATTTGTTCACCCACGCCTTCTTCAAGGCGCTGCTGTTCCTCGGCGCCGGCTCGGTGATCCATGCGGTATCCGACGAACAGGACATGCGCCGCATGGGCGGCCTGCGCACGCATATTCCGATAACCTACTGGGTGATGGTGGTCGGCACGCTGTCGCTGACCGGGTTTGGCGTGCCCGGCACGATCCTCGGAACGGCCGGATTTTTCTCCAAGGACGCGATCATCGAGAGCGTGTTCATCGGCCACAATCCGTTTGCGGGTCTTGCATTCCCGCTTCTCGTCGTCGCCGCGCTGTTCACCAGCTTCTATTCTTGGCGGCTGATCTTCATAACGTTCCACGGCCGGCCGCGCGCATCTGCAGAGGTGATGGACCACGTCCATGAATCGCCGTCGGTGATGCTCGTGCCGCTCTACGTGTTGGCGGCCGGCGCGCTGCTCGCGGGCCTGCTCTTTAGCGACTATTTTCTCGGCCACGATCCCGAAGCGCACAACGCTGCCTGGTACAACGGCTTCTGGCGTGAGGCCCTCTTCGCCGGTGAAGGCAACGAGATCCTCGAGCATTTCCATGGCGTCCCGGTGTGGGTGAAGTTCAGCCCGTTCGTGATGATGGCGATCGGCTTTGCCGTCGCCTGGCTGATGTACATCCGCTCGCCCGACCTTCCCAAGAAGCTGGCGCGCTCGCAGCCCGGCCTCTACGCCTTCCTGCTCAACAAATGGTATTTTGACGAAATCTACGACTTCCTGTTCGTGCGGCCGGCGATGGCGCTGGGCCGCTTCCTGTGGAAGCGCGGCGACGGTTGGCTGATCGACGGCTTCGGCCCGGATGGGGTCTCCGCCCGCGTTCTCCAGGTTGCCGGCCGCGTCGTCCGCCTGCAGACCGGATATGTCTACCACTACGCCTTCGCGATGCTGATCGGCATTGCCGCGCTCATCACCTGGTCGATGTTCGGCGGAGCGGTGCGATGAGCGAGTGGCCGATCCTTTCAGTCATCACTTTCCTGCCGGCCTTCGGCGCCTTGCTGGTGCTGTTCATCTCCGGCGAGAGCGAAAACGCGCGCCGCAATATCCATAATGTCGCGCTGTTCACGACGATCATCACCTTTGCCGTCTCGCTGATGCTCTGGGCCGCGTTCGATCCGGCCAAGGCCGATTTCCAGTTCGTTGAGAAGCAGCCCTGGATCGGCAATTTCATGAGCTATCACATGGGCGTCGACGGCATTTCCATGCTGTTTGTCGTCCTGACCGCTTTTCTGATGCCGCTTTGCATTCTGGCAAGCCGTGAATCGATCCGCGACCAAGAGCGCGAATACATGGTCGCGTTCCTGCTGCTGGAAACCTTCATGATCGGCGTGTTCACGTCGCTCGACCTGATCCTGTTTTACGTTTTCTTCGAAGCCGGCCTCATTCCGATGTTCATCATCATCGGCGTTTGGGGAGGAAAACGTCGCGTCTATGCGAGCTTCAAGTTCTTCCTCTATACGCTGCTCGGCTCGGTGCTGATGCTGCTCGCGATGATGGCGATCTATTGGGACGCCGGCACCACCGACATAATCGTGCTGTTGAAGCACGACCTGCCGGCGACGATGCAGCCCTGGCTCTGGCTCGCCTTCTTTGCCTCTTTTGCCGTGAAGATGCCGATGTGGCCCGTGCATACCTGGCTGCCGGACGCCCATGTCGAGGCGCCGACCGCAGGCTCGGTCATCCTTGCCGCCATCCTTCTGAAGATGGGCGGATACGGCTTCCTGCGCTTTTCCCTGCCGATGTTTCCGCTCGCCAGCGCCGATTTCGCGCCGCTGATCTTCACCCTTTCGATCGTTGCGATCATCTATACGTCCCTCGTTGCCCTGATGCAGGACGACATCAAGAAGCTGATCGCATATTCCTCCGTCGCCCATATGGGCTACGTGACCATGGGCATCTTCTGCGCCAATGTCTACGGCGTGCAGGGCGGCATCTACCAGATGCTCTCGCACGGGCTGGTTTCCGGCGCATTGTTCCTGTGCGTCGGCGTCATCTACGATCGCATGCACACGCGCGAGATTTCCGCCTATGGCGGACTCGTCCACCGCATGCCGAGCTATGCGACGCTATTCATGATCTTCACACTCGCCAATGTCGGCCTGCCCGGAACCTCAGGGTTCATCGGCGAGTTTTTGACGCTGCTCGGCGCGTTCCAGGTCAACACCTGGCTGGCCGCGCTCGCCACCACCGGCGTTATTCTTTCGGCGGCGTACGCCTTGTGGCTTTACCGGCGCGTGATTTTCGGCGCACTCGAAAAGGAATCGCTGCGCGCTATCGCCGATCTCTCCGCGCGGGAAAAGGCGATCCTCATTCCGCTGGCGGTGCTGGTGATCTTTTTCGGCATCTACCCGGCGCCGATCTTCGACGCCACCGCGGCATCGGTCGACGCGTTGGTCCGCCAATACAACGACTCGCAGGCGGCTGCCGGTTCGGTAGTCTCGCTCGCCGGTCAATGACGGAAATGTGCCCATGAGCTCGACCCTTGCCACCGATCTGTCGCTCGTCGGCCCGGAGATGATCCTCGCTGGTTCGGCGATGCTGCTGTTGATGATAGGCGTCTTTCGCGGCGAAAAGTCGACGGCGCTGGTGACCGGCCTTGCGATTGCAGCGCTGGCGATTGCCGGAATATGGCTGGTCTGGTTCACGCCGTTCGGCTTCGCGTTCGACGGCGCGTTCGTTTCCGACCCGTTCTCGCGATTGATGAAGGTCCTGGCCCTGATCGGTTCCGTTGTCGCGATCGCCATGTCGGTCGATTTCTCGCGCCGCGAGAATTTCGAGCGTTTCGAGTTTCCGGTTCTCATCCTCCTGTCGTCGACCGGGATGATGCTGATGATCTCCGCCGACAACCTGCTTGCGCTCTATCTTGGCCTGGAGATGCAATCGCTCGCCTTGTACGTGCTGGCGGCCTTCAACCGGGATTCGCTGCGTTCGACCGAAGCGGGACTCAAATATTTCGTGCTCGGTGCGCTGTCCTCCGGCATGCTGCTCTACGGCATCACGCTCATCTACGGCTACACCGGGCATCTCGACTTCGCCGCCATTTCCGCTGTCATTTCCGGCGGTGCGCGGCCGGTCGCCGTGCTGTTCGGCCTGGCGTTCATCCTCGCCGGGCTGGCGTTCAAGATTTCGGCGGTCCCGTTCCACATGTGGACGCCGGATGTCTACGAAGGCGCGCCGACGCCGGTGACCGCATTCTTCGCGGCCGCACCGAAGATCGCCGCCATGGCGCTGATCATCCGCGTGACCATGGGCGCCTTCGAGCCGGCGTCGGTTGACTGGCGCCAGATCGTTTCCTTCATCTCGATTGCTTCGATGCTGCTCGGTGCGTTCGCCGCGATCGGCCAGACCAACATCAAGCGCCTGATGGCCTATTCCTCGATCGGACACATGGGCTATGCGCTGGTCGGCCTTGCCGCCGGCACCCAGGACGGCATCAACGGCGTCATCCTCTACATGCTGACCTACCTGGTGATGACGCTCGGTACGTTCGCCTGCATCTTGGCCATGCGACGCAAGGAAGGCATGGTCGAGGGAATTTACGATCTGGCCGGCCTGGCAAGCCGCAGCCCGGTGATGGCGCTGATGCTGACCGCGCTGCTGTTCTCGCTGGCCGGCGTTCCGCCGCTTGCCGGCTTCTTCGCGAAATATTTCGTGTTCGTCGCGGCGATCGAGGCGCGCCTCTATGCCCTGGCGGTGATCGGTGTGCTCGCTAGCGTCGTCGGCGCCTTCTACTATTTGCGGATCGTCAAGGTCATCTGGTTCGACGAAGCCGAAGACAGCTTCCGCCCGATGCCGGGCGAACTGAAACTGGTCCTCGGCGCGAGCGGCCTGTTCGTCATATTCTTCTATTTCGTGGCCGGGCCCCTGGTCCGGCTGACCGGTGGCGCGGCTGCCACGTTCTTCTGAGATTGCCGGCGTGCGCGAAGCGCCAATCTTTCGGCATATCGCCAAGGAGGAAACCGGTTCGACGAATGCCGATTGCCTCGAATGCGCGCGGCTCGGCGACCCCGGCAATCTGTGGATCACGGCAATGCGCCAGACCGCCGGGCGCGGGCGGTCCGGACGGAGCTGGACCAGCGCGAGCGGCAATCTGTTCGCTTCGGTTCTGCTGGTCGATCCGGCGCCGCCCGCCGGTCTCGCAAATCTCGCATTCGTCTGCGCGCTGGCGGCTAGCGACGCGGTTATCCGGGCGGCCGAAATATTCGGCGCGCCGTGCGCGGTTTCCCTGAAATGGCCGAACGACGTCATGATCGACGGCAGCAAGGTCGCCGGCATCCTTCTGGAATCGGCGGTGCTTGGCAAAAAAAACGCGGTGGTCGCCGGCTTCGGCGTCAATTGCGCCAGCCGTCCCGACGATACACACTACCCGGCGACGCATCTGGCCGCGCATGGCATCGATATTCCCCCGGCCGACCTGTTCTCGATATTGTCGGCCTGCTTCAGCGAACGCCTCGGGCAATGGGATCGCGGCACAGGTTTTCTCGCCATCCGCGACGACTGGCTCGCGCGCGCGGCCGGAGTCGGCGCCGCCATCGTGGCGAGATTGCCCGATCGCGAAATAAGTGGGACCTTTGCAGGCGTTGACGAAGAAGGATACCTCATTCTCAAATCCCCCGACACCGGCGTCCATCGCATCGGCGCCGCCGACATATTTTTCAGGCAATCATGAGTTTCGGTTGAAGCATGGATAGTTCCGATCTGGTTTTCGTTCCCCTCGGCGGTGTTGGCGAGATCGGCATGAACCTGGCCTTGTACGGCTACGGCCGGCCCGACAAGCGCGCCTGGATCATGACCGATTGCGGCGTCACATTTCCGGACCCGCGACACCCCGGCGTCGATCTGGTGATGGCCGATGTCCGGTTTGCCGTGGAACTCGGCGACAATCTGAAGGCGATGGTGATCACCCACGCGCACGAAGACCACTACGGCGCGATCCTGTCGCTATGGCCGCGATTCAATGTGCCGGTCTGGTGCACGCCGTTCACCGCGGGGATGCTGGAAGCAAAAGCGAACGAGGAATCGGGCTCCCCGAAAGTGCCGGTGACGGTCTATCGGGCAGGCGACAAATTCAGCATCGGACCGTTCGAGATCGAGGCACTGCATGTCGCCCATTCGATCCCCGAGCCGGTCTCGCTGGCGATCACCACTCCGCTTGGCACTGTCATTCATTCGGGAGATTGGAAAATCGACGCCGCGCCCACCCTTGGCGCAAATACCGATGCCAATGCGTTCCAGCGCCATGGCGAAAAAGGCGTGCTCGCCCTGATCTGCGATTCCACGAACGCAACACGCACTGGCGCTTCGCCGACCGAGCAGGAAGTCAGCGACAGTCTCGCCTCGATCATCGAGGAAGCCAAGGGCAGGGTGGCGATCACGACGTTTTCTTCCAATGTCGGCCGCATCCGGTCGATCGCGCTCGCCGCCAAGAAAGCCGGTCGCCGCGTCATGCTGATGGGGCGTTCGATCCTGCGGGTTTGCGAAGTCGCCGACGGTCTCGGCTATCTCGACGGTCTCGATCCGTTTGTCGAAGAAGACGAATTTCCCTCGATCAACCGGCGCCAGCTTGTCATCATCCTGACCGGCAGCCAGGGCGAGGACCGCGCCGCGCTTGCAAAACTGGCGCGCGACGAACATCCCCGCATTCATCTGACCGCCGGCGACCTCGTCGTCTATTCGGCGCGCGCGATTCCCGGCAACGAAAAGGCGATCAACGACACCAAGAACAGATTGATCGAACAGGGCATCGACATCATCACCGACGACGACGCGCTGGTTCATGTCTCCGGACATCCGCGCCAGAACGAGCTCGAGCAGATGTATTCCTGGGTCAAGCCGCGCGTCTGCGTGCCGGTTCATGGCGAGGCCGCGCATCTGGTTGCGCACGCGGCACTTGCGGCCAGTCTCGGCGTCCCGCAGGTCGCTCCGGTGCGCAACGGCGATATCCTGAGGCTGGCGCCGGGGCCGGCCGAGATCATCGGCGAAGCGCCGCATGGGCGCATCTACAAGGACGGGCATGTCATCGGCACCGAGGACGATATCGGCGTCGGCGAGCGCCGCACGCTATCCTATGTCGGCACGGTTGCCTGTTCGATCGTGCTCGACCGTAGCGGCCGCATGGCCGACGACATCGACCTTGCCGCTTTCGGATTGCCGAAACGCACGCTTGCCGGCGAGGATTTCGAGGACATGCTGGCCGAAGCGGCCGTGGCGGCGGTCCAGAGCATCCCGCCGGGCCGCCGCAAGAACGACGAACTCGTCGCCGGCGCGGCCGAAAAGGCGATCCGCGCGGCCGCGCGCGACCATTGGGGCAAAAAACCGGTTGTGACGGTTTTCGTGGCGATCGTCTGAACTATTGGGCTCGCAATGATCGGAAAGCTCAATCACGTGGCGATCGCCGTGCCGCGGCTTGATGTCGCCGCCGCGGTCTACCGTGATGGCCTCGGCGCGAAGGTCTCGCCACGCCAAGCGCTGGCGGAACACGGCGTCACCGTCATTTTCGTCGAATTGCCGAATACCAAGATCGAACTGCTCGAGCCTTTGGGCGAAAATTCTCCGATCGCCGAATTTCTTCGGCGCAACCCAGCGGGCGGCATGCATCATGTCTGCTACGAAGTCGACGACATCATCGCCGCGCGCGACCGTTTGCGCGCTGCCGGCGCCAGGATATTGGGCGATGGCGAGCCGAAAGTCGGCGCCCATGGCAAGCCGGTGCTGTTCCTGCACCCGAAGGATTTTGCCGGCACGCTAGTAGAACTGGAGCAGGTCTAGCAGATGTCGCTGTTCACCGGTTTCGCGGTCTATTTCATCATCTGGTGGGTCACGCTGTTTGCCGTATTGCCGTTCGGCGTGCGCAGCCAGGCGGAAACGGGCGACTATGTTCAAGGTACCGACCCCGGCGCGCCGGTTCGCCCGCGCCTTTGGCTGAAGCTGGCGGTCAACTCCGTTGTCGCCGGAATTGTCTTTCTGGGCTGGTGGCTGCTGTTCTACCGGATGGGCTTCAGCCTGGATGATCTGCCTTCGATCTTTCCCCAGGACCGGTCTTGAGCCCGGCGCAATAAAAAACAGGGCCTTTCGGCCCTGCGAGTAAGTTATTTGCGTGTCTCGGATCCACTGCCCGAAACACCGCAGAATCTGCGGTGCCAAGGCGGCTGCGGCAAATCGCGCCGGGATCCACATCCTCCCAGACTGAGACCGCTGAATGCCGGTGTCCCGGTTCTGTTATGCGCGTGAGATAAGCACAGGGTGCCCAAAAAGTCACCGGCAAAAACACCAATCTGGGAAATATTTGAACAATTCCCGCCATTTCGATGGGCCACAGCAGGCGAAATTGGCTGTGCGGCACATGGTTATTTGCAGGATTGCAAAAGCGAGGGCCGCCGCCGGGCTCTCTTGTGAAACAGCGTGGGAGCAGGTTTATAGGCCGCCAGCCGCCGCAACCATGATTCTGCAGCCTGCAAAAATGCGCCTGTCCCGATATTTTCTGCCGATCCTCAAGGAAACGCCCAAGGAAGCCGAGATCGTTTCTCACCGGCTGATGCTGCGCGCCGGCATGATCCGCCAGCAGGCCGCCGGCATCTATTCGATGCTGCCGCTCGGCCTTCGCGTGCTCGAAAGGGTCAACCGCATCGTGCGCGAGGAGCAGAACCGTTCGGGCGCCATTGAAATCCTGATGCCGACGATCCAGTCGGCCGAGCTATGGCGCGAGAGCGGCCGTTACGACGACTACGGCAAGGAAATGCTGCGCATCGCCGACCGCCATGACCGCGAGATGCTCTACGGGCCGACCAACGAGGAGATGGTCACCGACATCTTCCGCGGTTATGTGCGCTCCTACAAGGACCTGCCGCTGAACCTCTATCACATCCAGTGGAAGTTCCGCGACGAAGTACGCCCGCGCTTCGGCGTGATGCGCGGTCGCGAATTCCTGATGAAGGACGCCTATTCCTTCGACCTCGACGAGGCCGGCGCGCGCGCTGCCTATAACCGCATGTTCGTCGCTTATCTGCGCACCTTCGATCGCCTGGGCCTGAAAGCGATCCCGATGCGCGCCGACACCGGTCCGATCGGTGGCGATCTCAGCCACGAGTTCATCATTCTCGCCGACACCGGCGAGAGCCAGGTATTCTGCGACAAGGCCTATCTCGACATGCAGGTGCCGGACGCCACGGTCGACTTCCGCGACGATGCCGCGCTTGCCAAAATCGTGCGCAAATGGACAACGCCTTACGCTGCCACCGATGAAATGCACCAGGAAAGCGCCTGGTCTTCGGTTCCCGAGGCAAACCGCCTTTCGGCGCGCGGCATCGAGGTCGGCCACATTTTCTATTTCGGGACGAAATATTCCGCGCCGATGAAGGCTGTTGTCACCGGACCCGACGGCCGTGACCATCCCGTCCATATGGGTTCCTACGGCATCGGGCCGACGCGCCTTGTCGCCGCCATCATCGAGGCGTTTCACGACGATAACGGCATCAGGTGGCCGGTCGCCATCGCCCCTTTCGATGTCGGCCTGATCAACATGAAGCCGGGCGAAGCCGCTGTCGACGCGGCCTGCGCGCAAATCGAAAAGGGTCTGGAGGCAGCCGGGTTGGACGTGCTTCATGACGACAAGGACGATCGCGCCGGGGCAAAGTTTGCGACCATGGATCTGATCGGCTTGCCATGGCAGGTCATCGTCGGCCCGCGCGGACTTGCCGAGGGCAAGGTCGAGATCAAGCGCCGGTCCGACGGCAGCCGCGAAATGCTGTCGCCCGAAGATGCAATCAAGCGATTGAGCCTTGGCCGCGATCGCTGAAACCGCTGCACCGGCGGCCGCTGCCAACAAGCCGGCCGGCGCGTTTTCCGCCTTCGAATGGATGCTGGCGATACGCTATCTGCGGGCGCGACGCCGCGAGGCATTCATTTCGGTTATCGCCGTCATCTCCTTCGTCGGCATAACCCTCGGGGTTGCCACGTTGATCATCGTCATGGCGGTGATGAACGGCTTCCGCGCCGAACTGCTCAATCGCATCCTCGGGATGAACGGGCACGTCATCCTGCAGCCGGTCGAAAGCGAATTGACCGACTATGAAGATGTGGCCGCGCGCCTGAACCGCGTCGCCGGCGTCCGGCTTGCCGCGCCGCTGATCGAGGGCCAGGTATTTGTATCCGGCCGCGGGCAGGGGACCGGCGCGCTCGTGCGCGGCATCCGCGAAGCCGACCTGAAGCAGGTCTCCGGCATCGCCGACAACATCCGCCAGGGAACCTTGGAAGGGTTCGACAATTCGGAAGGCGCCGCAATTGGCGTCCGCATGGCGCAGGGCCTGGGCCTCAGCATCGGCGCCATGATGACGTTGATCGCCCCGGAAGGCGATGTCACGCCGTTTGGCACCACGCCGCGCGTCAAGTCCTATCCGGTCGTCGCGATCTTCGAGATCGGCATGAGCGAATACGACAATACCATCGCCTATCTGCCGCTGTCGGAGGCCCAGCTCTTCTTCAATCAGGAGGGCCGCACCAACGCCGTCGAAATCTACCTTGACAATCCGGATAACGTCGACCGGGTGCGCGCCGAGATCGAGAAGGCTGCGGAGCGCCCGCATTTCCTGGTTGACTGGCGCCAGCGCAACACTTCGTTCTTCACCGCGCTCCAGGTCGAACGCAACGTGATGTTCATGATCCTGACGCTGATCATCCTGGTCGCGGCGCTCAACATCGTTTCCGGCCTGTTCATGATGGTCAAGGACAAGGGCAGGGACATCGCCATCCTGCGCACCATGGGCGCTTCGCGCGGCGCCATGCTCCGTGTCTTCATGATGACCGGCTCGGCCATCGGCGTCGCCGGCACGATTTGCGGCGTGCTCCTCGGCATCCTTGTCAGCCTGAATATTCGCGCAATCCAGAACGCGGTCGACTGGTTGGTCGGCGGCCAGGTCTGGGACCCGACGGTGCGCTTCCTGTCCGAAATCCCGGCAAGGATGGACGCGGGCGAAACCGTCGCCGTCGTCATCATGGCGCTGACGCTTTCCTTCCTCGCGACGCTGTTTCCGGCATGGCGCGCCGCGCGCCTCGATCCGGTCGAGGCGCTACGCTATGAATGAGGTGCTGCGGCTCGAAGACGTCCGCCGCGCCTATCGCGAAGGCCGTTCGGAACTGGTGGTTTTGCAATCGGCGGAATTGGCGATTGCGGCCGGCGAAATGGTCGCGCTGGTTGCGCCTTCCGGTGCCGGCAAATCGACGCTTCTGCATATCGCCGGCCTGTTGGAACGGCCCGATGGCGGCGACGTATTCATCGAAGGCAGGCCGACGCGGCAGCTCGGCGACGGCCGTCGCACCGCCCTCCGGCGCAACGTGATCGGCTTCGTCTACCAGTTCCACCATTTGTTGCCGGAATTCTCCGCGATCGAAAACCTGATGCTGCCGCAGATGATCGCCGGCATCTCGAAGGCGCAGGCCCGCCTTCGCGGCGAGGAACTGCTCGGCTACATGGGGATTGTGCCGCGCGCCGATCATCGGCCCGGCGAATTGTCGGGCGGCGAACAGCAGCGGGTCGCGATCGCGCGCGCCGTCGCCAACTGGCCGAAACTGCTGCTGGCCGACGAG
>Ga0214472_10002896_pt1 | contig 18272 bp, 14 predicted proteins | sample RVTome_6_FD_207662 | JGI IMG/M metagenome (GOLD analysis project Ga0214472, IMG submission 207662) | Soil microbial communities from uranium-contaminated site in the Upper Colorado River Basin, Wyoming, United States - RVT140D175 | ecosystem: Environmental > Terrestrial > Soil > Contaminated >...
GAGGCTCGCAAATTTTCAATCATTTCGACGTACAAGAGGTACTTCGAAATGATTGAAAATTTGTGGCAACGAAGAAGGTGAAGAGTTTTTACGACGCCATCACATCTGATTGGCCGTGGTTTTTTTGGAAGGGGCATTTTTCTGGAATGGATCTGCAGGACTGTAAAGGTTTTTATCCAAGAGCATGACATTGCGGTCCTGAATGTCGCTGGAAACAGAGGGAGTAAGGACCCGAGATTGGTAGTTTGGGAGAATATCAACAGGTTGATGTCGACTTTATGCTGTCCACTACTTGCCAAGGCATCGAGCCTGATCCCCCTGGCTTACAATATCAGGCCAAAATATCAGGCCAAACCGCTCTTTTTCCAATCCCCTTCAAGCTGCAGCTTGTCCTTCAGAAAGTTCAGGAACATTTCTTTGCTGCCGTTTTCCTGACTGAATCGAAGATATTCCTCTATCATCGTTCTTTGATCATGGGGTTTATAGAGTGCCCACTCAATAAATAAATCTTTTATCTGTGCGTTAGTCATGCCGTTTTCTCTCCGGTTGAATCTGATGGTGTACCCAGGAGTATATATGCTACGACTTACAAAAATCTTACAATCTGACCATTTATTAAAAATAAATCGAACACCTGTCTTTTTTTGTGAAAATCAGACGTTTCAGGAATGGCGGTATGGTTGGCGGGATAGCGACAAGGTCAATTTAAAAAGAACGCTAATTCAATATCATACCAGAACAAATGGAGGAGCAGGGATTCGAACAACATAAACATGATATTGATATCATACAATTATATTTGTTTTAAATTTTTAAAGTACCAACGAATGTACCAACAAATTCTTACTTCTTTTTAATCTTGCTTTGTATCACCACCCCCAACTTCAGCACCGGAAGAATTATTGATATCAAGGTCGGTCTTTCGCGTAGGCTGGTCAGTATTTTTTCTTGGGTAGTTTCCAGGGCAGTTTTTTGGGTAAAATCCTGTCCAACGGCCAGTTCGCACTCATAACCAACGCTGAGAGCATTACGATGTTTGAACATGCCATATGCCTTGATACCCAGATAGAGGCACACTCCGCCGGCAGCAATCAAGCCAAAACATACTAATATCAGGTGTGACTTTTCCGGGGAAGAAAGCTGGTTTGTAACAATTACCGTGTATATAATCAGAGCTACCATCGGAATCATCAGCAGATTGCCAATGATGTCAATTGTAAGCTCTGATATTTCTTCTCCCAGAGATTGACCAGGGCTCCGCAATAGTTCGATATTCAATGGGGACTTGCGATTCCTCGTAGTTCTCCTAAACAAATAGAGAACAAGGTAGGCAGGAACTACCATCAATGCAAAGACCGCAACGGAAACGAACAAACTGTTAGGGATAGTTACACTCATGGTTCTCCCTCATTATAAGCTATTATCACTCATGAATAGCCATGCCCCCTTTTAAACCTCCAAGCCGATCGTAAACCTGACTGCCCAACCATTTGGAAACCAATTCTTGTAACTCCGGCTTAATCATATAGTCGGTGAACAGCTCTTCGTTCATCTCCATGCGTTCGATAAACAAAGACTCCAGCACCTGACGGAAAACCAGCTGAAATTTATCGAAGGAATTCACTTCGGCAGCCTTGCGCAAGGTTTCGTTCTGGCTGGCTGCTTCGGCTATTTGATCGAAAAAGAGCTGATCCACTTCGCTCAATTCGCTGCCGAATCGCTCATTGATCATATCGATCAGCCGCGACAGCGTTAGGTACTCTTCATGCACCTCACCGGTACCGACCTCTCGCGGCCCGTCGAGCGGCTTGACATAACCGGCGCTCAAATCGATTGAGCCTTCGCTGATCTTCTGCAAGCGATAGTAATCAAGCTCAATCTCTTCATCGAACTGGTAACCCGGCCCGGTTTTACGTTTGGGTAGTTTCAATGCCAAGTATCGGAGATAGGTGAAGAGCTTCTCCAAATCGCTGTCCTGATACGGGATCACCTGACTTAAGAAACCGTAGAGATTGCGAAAGGCCTGGGTTTTGCCCCGCCAAAGCTCGGCCTCTTCCTCCTCGTCATTTTGCAGTTGGGCGAACCGGGCCACCGCCTGATCGAGAATGGCATTCATATTTTTATGGTCGGTCGGACTCTGGCGACGTTTGGGGGCAAAGAAGATTCGGGCGAAATCGTCCACTTCGGTGTGCAGATAGATGCCCGCACCATCCAGCTCGGCCTTGACCTCGTAGAGCCGGTCCGGGTCGACTTCCTCACCCATAACCGATCCTTCGTAATATTGGCGGAAGGCTTCCTGGATCTCCTCCGGGTCATTGACGAAATCGAGAACAAACGTGTCGTCCTTCAGTGGATGGGTTCGGTTGAGGCGCGACAGGGTCTGCACGGCCTGGATGCCCGCCAACCGCTTATCCACATACATGGTGTGCAGCAAGGGTTGATCGAAACCGGTCTGGTACTTTTCCGCCACCAGCAGCACGCGATATTCCGGTTTGGCAAAGGTTTCCGGCAACTCTTTTTCTTTTAACCCGCCGTTCATCCCGATTTCGGTATAGGTTTTCTCCGGCACCTTGTCGTCTTCAACTGTGCCGGAGAATGCCACCAAGCTCTTGATGGGATAGCCCTTCTCCCCGATATAGCGGTCAAATTCCTGCTTGTAGCAGACTGCCTCCAGCCGCGAACCTGTCACCACCATGGCCTTGGCGCGACCGCCAATCTTGTGGCGGGTATGCTGTTGAAAATGCTCGACCATTATCTCGGTTTTCTGGCCGATATTATAGGGGTGCAGCCGCATGAAGCGGGCCAGCGCCCTGGCGGCCTTCTTGCGCTCGACGTTGGGATCTTCCTCGGCCTTCTTGATCAGCTTGTAATAGGTCTTATAGGTCACATAGTTTTTGAGCACGTCTTCGATAAATCCTTCCTCGATGGCCTGACGCATGGTGTATCGGTGGAACGGCTCGCCGCCCCGGCCGAAGATGGCCAGGGTCTTGTGTTTGGGGGTGGCCGTAAAGGCAAAAAAACTCATGTTCGGCTGGCGGCCGCGTTTGGCCATCGCCCGAAACAATCGCTCAAGCTCAACTTCGTCTTCATCTTCGGCTAATTCCTGAGCTTTTTGGCGCAATTCGGCACCGCCCAGAACGCCTTTCACTTCGGTGGCCGTCTCGCCCGACTGGGAGCTGTGTGCTTCGTCGATGATCACTGCGTATTTGCGCGTCGGCAGATAGTTTTTTGCCGCGTCTCCCCGTTCCTCGGCCAGCTTCATCAATTGCCCGGAAACGAAGGGGAATTTCTGCAAAGTGGTGATGATGATCGGCACACCCGCTTCCAACGCCTCGGCCAGCTGGCGGGAATCCTCGTCGACCTTCTGTACCACCCCCTGGCGATGATCAAACTGGTAGATGGTGTTCTGCAGCTGGCGGTCGAGCACCACCCGGTCGGTTATCACCACCACGCTATCAAAGACACGTTCATCCTGTTGGTTATGCAGGGACGAAAGCCGATGCGCCAGCCAGCCGATAGTATTGCTTTTGCCGCTGCCCGCCGAGTGCTCCACCAGATAATTATGGCCAACCCCCTCACTATAGGCGGCGGCCACCATCCGTCGTACCGCCTGCAGTTGGTGGTAACGGGGAAAGATCATCGTCTCCTTGCGTACCTTCTTGCCTTCATCGGTGATCTTTTCCTGCACATCGAGGTGAACAAAACGGGCCAACAGGTCAAGCAGGCTGTCGCGGGAAAACACCTCCTCCCAAAGATAGCCGGTCTTGTAGTTGCGCCCCGCCTTATCCGGTTCGTTGCCCGCGCCGCCCTGATTACCCCGGTTAAAGGGCAGAAAGTGGGTGCCGGTCCCAGCCAGACGAGTGGTCATATGCACCTCCTCGGTATCCACCGCGAAATAGACCAGGATGCGTTTGCCGAACTGGAAGACCGGCTCGCGCGGGTCGCGGTCGTGGCGGAACTGATGGATGGCATTGGCTGCCGTCTGGCCGGAGAGCGGGTTTTTCAGTTCCATGGTCGCCACCGGGATGCCATTGACCGACAGCACCACATCGAGCGATTTCTCATTCTTCAGGCTGAAATGCAGTTGCCGGGTCAGGCCCAGCCTATTGGCCCGATAGCGCTCCGCAAGCTCGGGATTGAGGCCGTGGGCCGGGCGGAAGAAGGCGATCCGCAGCGTCTTGCCGAAACACTTGAAGCCATGGCGCAGGGTGGTCAGCACCCCGTGGGTGTCCAGCCATTTACAAAGAGCCTGGAGCACCCGTTCGCCGGTTTCGTCCCCGTGCAAAGCTTCCAGCTTCTGCCAAACCTTGGCCTGGGTTTCGCGGATGAAGGCCAGCGCTGTTTCCGGGAATATCGCCCTCGCGCGGTCGAAATCGACGGAGGGGAGCTTGGCGTAGCCGCCCGCAAGCAACGTCTCCTCGATGGCGGTTTCAAAGGCGGCCTCGGAGGTTTGTTTCATCGTTGGGTTCTCCGTTTGGCGGTGCGCACTCGGTACAGACGCTCGGTAAAGCCGCCTTCGGTTTCAAAATCGGCGGCCAGCCGTCCGACCTGCCGGTCGAGGAGCGCGCAGGCCACCGCCAATAAAGTCAATGCGGCATTGGCTGAGAGTTCGGGGTAAAGCTCCGTTGACTTGGTGGACATTGTGGACGCAGTGGACTTTTCGGAGCCTTGTCCAGCTCGTCCAGTCAGTCCGGAATGTCCACTTGACTTCGCTGCCTCTATCACCCAGACCGCTACCTCGTCGGCGGTTTTACACCGCCGGTCGATCAAGTTCTGCCGCAGCGGGTTTTCCCGCTCCCACTGCACCAGCCCCCGCTGACGCAGAAAATCCTCGTAGTCGAGCTTCAGCTCCTCCAGGCTGGCGCGAGCCACCTGCGTGAGTTTCAGCTCGGTTTTCTTCGAGGTCGCCGAGGCCTGCGAGCCTTCGGCGATATTCTGCACGCCCGACCGCGCCGCCTGCACCATTTGATCCTTCGTCCGGCTGAACCGGTCTATGTATTTGTCGCAAAACCGCACCGTGATGTCGTAACAGAGCTGTGCCACCTGAAAACTCTTCAGCTTGCGGTAACCGCCGTGCTTGGGGATCAGATCAGACATGACACCTCCCCTTGATCCTGTCCGCTTTGTCCACCCGAGCCGCAGCTCCGTCCCTTCCCCGTCCACCCTGTCCACCCCGTCCACGCATCTCCTCGATGGGGATTTGACCGGTGACGGCGGCGGTGATCAGGGCGGCGCGGCGTTCTTTGAGTAACAAGATGGAGTGTTTCAGAGTAGTAGGCGGGCCTTTATCTCAGATACACAAGTTACACTTCCTAGTAGTTGGATGGTGTTAGCGCGGCTCATCAGAACGTCACCGCGCTTTATTTCGTATTCAGTCAACGGATCAGTCCCTTCCGGAAGATGCTTGTTTTCGGTTGGATTAAAGACCCAAGAGTTGACCGATCCAACCTTTAGCACTCCCCATTCCTCTGCTTCTGCTGGGAAACTGTCACATTGTGGCGACCAGCCCTGTTCCATCGTTCTGAGATGGTACTTTAATCGATCTACTCCCCAATGCGCCGGAATATCCCCCAACCAATCGAGGCCGGAGGGTTTGAGAGGGGCGTCGGGGGCGAAACCGCGGGTGACTTTGCTACTGATGAAAGCGGCGCGCTTTTCTTCCAGCAGGGCCAGCATCTTTTCCTTTTCCGCTACCAGCGCATCGATGTGTGCAGTTTCGCGGTCGAGGTAGTCGGCGATCAGGCGTTGGATTTCAAGCGAAGGCAAAGGAATTAGTGTGCTCGCTCCCAATAGCACCCTTCGGCAAGCCATATCGTGTAACGCCAGTTGCTTCTAGTTCTAACTGTAGCGCGACAGGGCGTGACTGCACACAGCTAAAAAGAAAGCGGCCATCGAGTGCGTCGCTATTCGGGCGTATGCTTGTCGACGTTGCTGACGGTGTAGTAACAAACAGCTTTGATCGGCACAGCTTGCCAACCATTTTGAAGGATCGAGAACAATTCTGGTGCTTTCATTCCCCCACCTCCTCACCCCATTCAGTAAGCTTCCGACGCAACAATTCCTTGTCCGGCAGGTAGAGCTGGTATTCTCGGGCGTGGATGTTGGCCTCTTTCGGCAGAGTGATTTTGACCAGGGCGTCATGCTTCTTTTTGCAGAGAACAATACCGACGGTCGGCCCTTCGTCCTCCAGCTTTACGAAACGATCGAAGTAATTGACGTACATCTGCATCTGGCCGAGGTCGCCGTGGCTGAGCTTGCCGATCTTGAGATCGATCAGTACATAGCAGCGCAGCAGCCGGTTGTAGAAAACGAGATCGACGAAGAAGTGCTCCTCATCGAAAGTAAACCGTTTCTGACGGGCCTCGAAAAGGAAGCCCTTGCCCAGTTCGAGCAGGAAATGTTCGAGCCTGTCGATGATGGCACTTTCCAGGTCGGATTCGGAATACCTCGCCTTTGCATCGAGCCCGAGAAATTCGAGCACATAGGGTTCCTTGAGCAGGTCCTCGGGACGGGCGACGGTCTGCCCTTCGGCGGCGAGTTTTCGCACCCCCTCCTTGTCACGGCTGAGGGCCAGCCGTTCATACAGCCCGGAGTTGAACTGGCGCTTGAGTTCCGGGAGCGTCCAGCCGCCTGCGGCCGCCTCGATCTCGTAGAAGCTTCGTTCAGCCGGATTGTCTATGGAAATCAGGAGGACGTACTGCGACCAGCTCAGCTTGAAGGGAGATGCAAATTTGCCAGACGGCGTCTGGGATTTTGGGGACATCGGCAATTTCCCAGATGGCGTCTGGGAAATTGCGTCAGCAAGAGATTTGGTAGACGGTACCTGCGATATTTGCGCAGCCCGATCTTGATAAGCCAGGAAAAAACGCCGCATGTACTCAAGATTCGAACGGGAAAAGCCCCGTCCAAACTCGGAGGTCAGTTCGGCGGACAGCTCTTTAAGCAGCGCCGTCCCGTACTCTGCCCGTTGTTCGCCATGCTGCTCGTGCTCGACAAGGCGTCGGCCGATCTCGAAACTGGTCAGCACCTGAAGCAGGTCGACCGACTGCACAACTGCCAGGCGGGCGGAGCGGATCAAGTTGCGAAGTTCGTTGAGCAGCACCTTCACTCCGTCACCTCCCGCAGCAGCGCCATGATCCGCTTCTCCACCGCCTCCAGTTCCTCGTCGATCTCATGCAGCGGGCGCGGCGGCCGGTACTGGAAAAATTCGCGGTTGAAGTTGATTTCGCAGCCCACCTTGCCGATGCCGCCGTCCTGCTCGTCCAGGGTCTCGCGGTCGATCCAGGCATGATTCACATAGGGGCGCACCTCGCGCAGCACATAGCTGATGACGTCTTGCTTGAGCGGGATATTCTCAAAGTCCTTGAGCGTCGAATCGGCCTCATACTCGATAACTTTGCCCTTGCCGTCGGGATTCAGGCCGAGCAGGGCTTTGAGTTCACCCTGCCCAAGCGCCGGCGGGGCCTGGCCGGGGAACAGGGCATCGAGATCAAACCCAGCCATCTTGTGGTATTTGGCGATCACCGGTTCGGCGTCGGGATCGACCATGGTGAAGGCGTCGCGAAAAACTTTTTTCTGCGCGGTGCCTTTGGCCCCTTTGGCCCAGCCTTCTACATCTTCGGGCAAGCGCTTGACGGTCTTCTGCACCTCATCCCAGACCTGGTTCCAGTCATAGTACGGCTCGGCACCCAGTGCCTCCTCGATGGCCAATACGGCATCGAGCAGCTCGGAGCAGGTGTCAAGGTAGCGTTCCTTGGCCTCCCGGGTAAGCTGGAAGCGCAGGCGCAACGGACGCAGGATGGTAACGCGGCGGTAACCGAAGGCGGTGTTGTCAAATATCTTGCTTATCTTAGATTCGGCTAATGCACCGTGCTCGCGGGTAATCTCGTCGATGGCGGCCTGGTCGAGGTAGCGGCGCTTGTTGCCGAGGCTGCGTTTCATCGGCGTCCAGCGCTCGCGGGCATCGATCAGTTGAATCTTGCCCTGGCGGCGCGGCACCTTGCGGTTGCTGAGCACCCAGACGAAAGTGCCGATGCCGGTGTTGTAAAACATCTGCTCCGGCAGAGCGATGATGGCTTCCAGCCAGTCGTGCTCGATGATCCAGCGGCGGATTTCGCTTTCGCCGCTGCCCGCGCCGCCGGTAAAGAGCGGCGAGCCGTTGAAGACGATGCCGATGCGCGAGCCGGGCTTGTCGCGGTTGCCTTTTTCCCACGGCTGGAGCTTGGCGATCATGTGGATCAGAAACAGCAGCGCACCGTCATTGACCCGAGGCAGCTTGCCGCGATAACCGCGAAAGTTGGGCCAGCGGCCGATCTCCTTTTTTTCCCCCTTCCAGTCCACGCCGAAGGGCGGGTTGGCCAGCAGGTAGTCGAAACGCATGGCGTCGAACTGGTCGCCCGTCAGGGTATTGCCGTACTCGATGCGGCTGTCGCGATGGCCCTTGATGAGCAGATCGGAGGCGGCCACCGCGTAGGAGCGCCGGATAAGATCTTCGAATACGAGCCCCATGGTAATGTTGTCCACATGCCGGGGATGCAGGTCGATTTCGGCAAACTGGGCGACCACCTGGTAGAGACGGTTGGCCTCTTCGAGCTTTTCGATCTCTTTTTCAAACTCGAACCGTTCGAATATTTTGCGAATATTTTCGGAGAAGCCGTTGATATAGTCAGCCAGGTGACGGCCGATATTATCCGGATCTCCTTTGAGTTTGCGAAAATCGAGCCGGCTGTGGTTGTGGAAGCCCAGCGGCTTGCCGTCTTCATCCTTAGCCAGCTCATTAAGTACCCCATCGATCAATTGCGGGTCCCTGTCTTTCAGGGTGCTATGGCGCTTAAGCACTTGCTCCTTGGTCAGGGCAAGGACGGCATCAAATCGGCGCAATACGGTCAATGGCAGCATAACCCTTTCGTACTGCGGCGGCCGGTATGGCCCTCGCAGCAGATCGGCAACGGACCAGATGAAATTAGCAAGTTGCTGAAAGTTGCCTGGAGTCATGAGTGTACATCCATATTTCGAATTTCAGGTTGCCGTTACGCCTATTGATTACACAGAAAAAACTGTTAATTACTTGATTGCAAGCTATGGGCAACATCGCCTTCTTGAAGACGTAGCGAACAGATTCAGAAGCATAAACATTATTTAAATTCATTCAGCAACTTATAACATCCAGAATATTGCATGCAAGGCAAAACGTCATCTTTTAGCGGATTCCATCGGACAACAAAAAACCCGCATTCCTTTACGGAAGCGGGTTTATCGGACTTTATCGAATTAAATAAAACAATGAAATGGCGGAGGAGCAGGGATTCGAACCCTGGGTGGAGTTTCCTCCACAACGGTTTTCGAGACCGTCCCGTTCGGCCGCTCCGGCACTCCTCCGCGAGACGACATTGATACCAATATTTTTTTTGTTCTTCAAGAAGTTAAATTGCACCGCAGTTATTTGCTATGCAGAAATAATTTGACGGTACAATCGACATGTTGCTATATTTTGTTAGACAAAAGTTGCCGCTCTGGTTAAACCCGGAGTAATCAAACTCGGAGACAAACAATCGATCACTCATTAAAACAGCCGGCAAAGGTACAAGGTGAACCCATGAAATATTATTTTATTCCTCTTCTTTTATTTGTATGTTTCGCCCATCCATCTTTTGCCGGCCCCCTGCCGGATGTCCCGCATATTGTCGTCACCGGGGAATATGAGCTGCGCGCCACACCGGACATTCTCACCCTATCGCTCAGCATCGCGGAGACCGGTTTCGAAGTGGCTGCAGCCAGAGACAGTATTGAAACCCGATCAAAAAAGCTGATACGTTCCCTGGAAACTCTCGACATAGCAAAAGAAGATATCAATTCGGCCCAACTGCAGATCACTCCCCATTACAACTGGAACAACAACGCTCAAATATATGCCGGTACGGAGGTTTCCAGGATTGTCGAAGTAACGCTCAGGGACCTCAGCCGCTATGACGACCTCATCCGGTCTATCATAGACGCCGGAGTAGCACAGATTCATTCAACCAGCCTCAGTTCCTCCATGGAGAAAAAACTTCGGGAAGAAGCCCTTCGCGGAGCCATCGCCGACGGTATGGAGAAAGCCAAAATCATGGTGGCCCATCTGCCGCAACAGATCGGTCCCGTCTATTCGATCTCACCGCAATCTTCCAACGCACCTTTTGCCGACACCCGGTTCGCGATGGCTGAAATGGGCAAACAGAGCGCTTTTGAACCGGGCACCATACTTTTCAAGGAATCACTTCAGCTGGTTTTCTACCTGGTGAAGGAGAAATAAACAGCGGATCAGGGCAAGCTATCACCTTCCTTGCCGTCCTTGCCTGCCTTGCCTTCCTGCCAGAAAGGTCCTGACAACCTGCTCCACTGCATGTTTCAGCAGGTTAAAAGCATCGTGCATCGCTGACTCGAGTGTTTGCGGTCCCTTGCAGAGAGAAAAGAGTGCATTGATTCCTATATCGTACAGTTCGTCTATTCTCTCACCAACTCCACCGCAAACTGCGATACAGGGCACTCCGGCCTCTTTTGCCGCGCGGGCAACACCGGCTGGGGCCTTATCGTATTTGGTCTGGAAATCAATCCGGCCTTCAGCCGTCAGGACCAGGTCCGCGCCGCGGATTCTTTCTTTCAGGTTGACCATATCGATGACAAGATCGATCCCCTTTCTCAGCTCCGCTCCCAGAAAAGCATGCAAGCCGCCGCCTAGTCCTCCCGCGGCACCGGCTCCGACCATGCGCCGGATGTCTAGTCCCATTTCCCGCAGAATGACCGCGGCTAAATTTTCCAGCCCTTCATCGAGGGCTTTAATCTGCTCAGCTGCAGCACCCTTCTGGGACGAATAGGTGTACGAAGCTCCATTTGGACCCGTCAGGGGATTGGTGACATCACACACGCCTTGAATAGCCACGGCCTGTAGCCGATTGTCCACCTCGCTGCTGTCTATGGCATGAATCAGCCTCAGTGAACTGCCGATCGGCACAAGCGCAAGACCGCCTTTATCCAGGAACCTGTAGCCGAGAGCCGAGGCCATGCCGATGCCGCCGTCACAGGTGGCGCTCCCGCCAAGCCCGACGACAATCCGTTGCACACCCTTGTCCAAAGCCGCCAGAATCAACTGCCCGGTTCCATAGGTCGAGGTTTTGGTCGGGTCCTGTTTATTTTTTGGAAGAAGAGCGAGGCCGCTTGCCCTGGCCATCTCAATCACCGCCAGTTTCTGCCTTTCGACCAGACAGAAGACGGAAGATACCGGTTCCATCCTGGGACCCATTACCGAAGTCTCGATCAGTATTCCTGAAAGAGCCTGGGCCATGACTTCGGTGAGTCCGTCCCCGCCATCTGCAACCGGAACGCACACGACATCACAATCCGGAATTACCGCCAGGATCCCCATTTTCATGGCGTTCGCCGCTTCCATGGCACTGAGACTCCCCTTGAAAGCATTTGGTGCGGCAATAATGCGCATAATTTCACCTGAGACTGTTTTTTGTTGAGAAATCAACTTACCGGAAAATCGATAATAGCCGGAAATCTCCCTGACACCCATCGGAGAATCAGTCTATTGTACCGCAAACGCTCATTACTGAATCCTTTGATATACTGAAATTCTTTGCATATTTCGTCAACAAAGTTATCTTTGAGATCAAGCGCAAGTAAAATAGGATGTGTTCGTAACAGCCTTAATAACTTCAATTTACGTCATTCCGGGTCAAGCCCGGAATGTTTGAAACCTTTATGAAAAATTGACTCTTCTTGGAAATCATGTGGACCAACTGCCGACTGCTGCTCTTCACCAGATACCCTGAAAAGGGCAACACCAAAACCAGGCTCATCCCCGAACTTGGTGCAGACGGCGCAGCACTGCTGCAAAAGCGGCTCACCGAGAGAGTCGCCATGCAGGCAAACCTGCTAACGGAGCGCTCAGGTATTGAAACCATAGTGCACTATGCCGGGGGTAACGGCAAAAAGATGACCTCCTGGCTGGGACCGATGAACTGTATTGAACAAACAAGCGGTGATCTCGGCCAGAGAATGCGCTCTGCCTTCGAAGACTCCTTTGCCGGCGGTACTGAAACTGCAGTGCTCATCGGCAGCGATATCCCAGATATCACTGCGGATCTCCTGCAACAGGCCTTTACCTCCCTGACGACCAATGAAGTGGTCATCGGTCCCACTCGGGACGGAGGCTATTATCTGATCGGCCTGGTTGCCCGGCAGGCGCCGCAGCTCCTCCCTCTCATTTTCGAGAAAATGATTTGGTCTACCGGAGATGTTTTGGCCAATACTATAAGGCGCCTTGAACAGGCCGGCTATGATGCCGCAACCCTGCCCTTCCTGAGAGACATCGATCTTCCCGAAGATCTCCCTTATGCCCGGGTCCTGGGTTTGTTATGACCTTTGACGTTTCGATCATCATCCCCACCCTGAATGAGGAACAGATTCTCGGCAACACCCTTTACCGGCTGCAGAATGCAAAAAATTCAAAAACCTGCGAACTGATTATCGTCGATGGAGGCAGCAGTGATGCGACCCTGTCCATAGCGCAAAAGGCGGGCTGCAAAACCATTTCCAGCCCCAGAGGGCGTGGCAGGCAGATGAATTCAGGCGCAGCCGCAGCGATGGGCGAAGTATTGCTTTTCCTCCATGCCGACACCCTGCTTCCAGACAATTTTCCCGGCCTCGTTCTTAACGCCGTCAACCAGCCTGGAATCGCCGCCGGTGCCTTTTCCCTGGCAATCGACAGTCCCTCAAAAGTCCTCGCCACCATCGCCTGCCTGGCCAATCTGCGCTCCCGCCGGTTGCGACTGCCCTACGGTGACCAGGCACTGTTTACAACTCGCACCATGTTTGCTGCCATAGGGGGATTTCCAGAGATAGAGATAATGGAAGACTTCGTTTTCATAGAGAAAATAAAAAAAATCGGCAAGATCGTTATCCTTCCGGAGCGCGCAACAACCTCCGCCCGCCGCTGGCAGAATATGGGTATAATACGAACCACCCTCATAAACCAGCTGATCGTTTGCGGCTATAGTCTCGGGGTACCTCCTGCCACGCTTGCCGGATGGTATAGACGCCTGCGCGGGATAGGTAAACAGCCCCGGTGAATGGGCAGGATTGACATCTTCTCGAGAAGCGGTTACTCCAAATCGCTTTAAAACTATAACAGACTGATAACAACCATAATAAAATTTTCTTGTTCCTGCCCTATCACTCTTTTTTTTCAAATGATATACTTTACTTCAATAATTTTATTATAGAGTTCAATTTATATAAACGTAACAAACTGAGGAAGAAGCAATGTTCAAAACATTCAACAACGTCCAATTCACCACCAAACTCTTTATAGCAGTGGTGTTAATCTCCGCGGTCTCGATCCTGGTAACCTCCGGAAACGCGATAAGGATGGCCGACAACGGCCTCTATACCCTGGGAGAAAACGCCATGAAAGATGTCCATCAGAGCGCGTACAACTCCCTGCTCATGTACGATAAAAATATGCGAAAGAAACTTGACGGTGACCTGCTTCTTTTGGAACAGCAGCTGAAATCCAAGGGTGCCGTCTACCTCGACGAGGGCAAACTGCTGAAGGAGACACTGGTCGATCAGGTAACCAAGGAAACCATAACCAAGGAAATCCCTCAACTACAGGTGGGAGTCAGCTATATTAACGGCTACTTCGATATCGTCGACAATATGGAAGCCGTTTCCGGCTCTTCCGCCACTATTTTCCAGCTGGTGGACGATAAACTGCTGCGGATTTCCACCACCGTAAAAAAACTGGATGGCCAGCGTGCAGTCGGCACATATATTTCCTCGGACAGCCCTGTATATAAGTCCATTATGCGTGGAGAAACCTTCCGGGGCAAGGCCTATGTCGTCAATGACTGGTATCTTACCGCCTATTCCCCACTTCGCGACATGGACAACCAAATCGTCGGGGCAATTTATGTCGGGCAGTTGATGCTCAGTTCTCAGGTAAAAGATTATATTTCGGAGACTAAAATCGGACCCGGCTATTTCTTCGTTTATGAAGAATCAGGAAAATTTCTGATCCACCCAACCCATGATGCCACAAAAAATCTTTTCGATATGATCCCACAGTTTAAGGATTTTAATGAAGGTTTTCTCAGATACGACTGGGAAAAAGGTGAAAAAATCTCCTACGTCAAGAAACTGGAGGATTGGGGTGTCTATCTGGCAGTCGCACTGGACAAAGCCGATCTCGTCGATGGTCTGGATGTAAAAATGTTTCGCAATAACTTGCTGGTCGGACTCATTGTTATCGGAGCAGGCATTTTAGTAGCTATTTTCCTTGTCCGGTCCATCAACAGACCACTGAAGGAACTGGCGGCAAAAAGCGTTAAGGTCGGAGATGGCGACTACACCATAAATTTTTCTTCCGAGAACAAAGATGCCATCGGCCAGCTCACTAATTCTCTCGGGATTATGGTTGGCAAATCCAAGGAAATGTTGCAGGATATTATCAAGTCCTCCCAGGCACTTGCTGCGGCATCAAACCAGCTGGCCAACATTTCCGAGTATATGGTGACCAATGCTGACTCCACGACGGCAATTGCCGACGAGGCCGCGATGAACGCCGGTGAGGTATCGGACAATATGAACTCCATCTCGGCTGCGATGGAAGAATCAACGGTCAATCTGGACATGATAGCTACCGCTTCCGAAGAAATGGGCAATACCATCAGGGAGATTGCTGAAAACAGTTCCAGGGCGCGCCTTACCACAGAAGAAGCGGTTATCAGCGCCAAAAAATCCCACGAAGGGGTTAAGGAACTCGGCGAAGCGGCCCGATCCATCGGTACGGTGACCGAAACGATCACCGAGATTTCCGAGCAGACCAACCTGCTGGCCCTGAACGCCACCATCGAGGCGGCAAGGGCTGGGGAAGCCGGCAAAGGGTTTGCCGTAGTTGCCAATGAGATAAAAGAACTTGCCAGAGAAACTGCCTCGGCAACAAGTAAAATTAAAGCGGCAATCAATGAGATCCAGAAGCAGACAGGCGCAACCGTAAAGGATATTGAAGCCATCACCCTGGTCATCAGCGACGTAAACGATATCGTCTCCAGCATTGTGACCGCGGTAGAGGAACAGTCGATCACTACCAACGAAATTGTCAGCAATGTGACCCAGGCTTCCAGTGGTATTACGGAAATAAACCAAAACGTGGCCGGCAGCAGCAAGATGACTGCGATGATGTCGGAAGGTGTCGGTCAGGTAAAAGCAAGGTCCATTGAAGTGAAAGAAAACAGCCGGCAAATCCGTGCTTCGGCCGATGAGCTGTCGGAGCTTTCAGAGAAACTTACCCAACTGGTATCAAAATTTACTATTTAGTGCTAACGGGAGCCCACGGGGCGGCTCCCCTGCGGTGAATTGACGATGGTGGAATTATCCCGTAGGGGCGGGCCCCTGTGCCCGCCCGCAGGAGTATGGGCGGGTCCCCGTGCCCGCCCGCTCCTCTGTCGTCATTCCGGGCTTGACCCCAGCACGCAACCATATTGATATCATCCGGGGGAACTCTTTGCGTCGCCATCAAAACTTTACAAACATTGATTTCATACACATTGTAAAAAAACTTTCGGGTAGGCCAGACAGCACCTATAACACAGATATTTTCAGTAAGAATTGAGAGGAGAATTATTCATGTCGAGCAGCTTCGGTACACTCTTTCGTATTAGTACTTTTGGTGAGTCCCATTGCAAAGCGGTGGGAGTGGTAATTGATGGCTGCCCTCCGGGGCTCTCACTTTCGGCAGAAGATATCCAACCTCAACTCAACCGGAGACGTCCAGGCCAGAGTGCACTGTCAACGGACAGGCAGGAAGCCGACCAGGTGGTTATCCTGTCCGGAACCGAAAACGGCAAAACCCTTGGCACTCCCATTGCCCTGCAGGTGGCCAACAAGGATCAGCGGCCGAAAGACTACGGCAATATGCAGGACATTCCCCGTCCGTCACATGCCGACTATACCTACCAGATGAAATATGGCATCAGGGCATCTTCCGGAGGCGGGAGAGCAAGCGCCAGAGAGACTATCGGCGCCGTTGCCTCGGGAGCGGTCGCAGCCAAAATTTTGCAGGAAAAATTCAATATCGACATCGTCGCCTGGGTCAGCAGTGTTGGTGAAATCGATTCAAGACCAATCGACGGCAATACCATCACCCGATCTGACGTTGACAGCACTATCATCCGCTGTCCCGATCAAGCCGCCGCCGCAAAAATGGAGCAGCTGGTGGCGAAACTGAAAGAAAGAGGCGACTCGGTGGGAGGCGTTGTCTCCTGTGTTATTCGCAATGTACCAATAGGACTGGGAGAGCCGACTTTTGAAAAGCTGGAGGCCAAATTGGCTCAGGCCATGCTTGCCATCCCGGCGACCAAAGGTTTTGAAGTCGGTTCAGGATTTGCAGGAACGAGAATGCGCGGATCCGAGCATAACGACCCGTTTATTCAGAAAGGTGTCCGCTTAGGGACGACAACCAACAACTCCGGAGGAATACAAGGCGGGATTGCCAATGGCGAACCGATACAATTGCGCATCGCCTTCAAACCACCGGCAACCATCTCTCTGCCTCAGGAAACCGTGGATTTTTCTGGAAAAGCTGCAATACTTGAAGCGAAAGGCCGTCACGATCCCTGCGTTGTGGCCAGAGCCATACCCATCGTCGAGAGCATGGCTGCCCTGGTCATTCTCGATATGCTTCTTCGTCAGGAAGCACGAAAAGCCCTGCAATATTGACGGGAACTAAATGGTTCCGAAATAAATTCAACCGGCCGGCACAGCCTGGCCGGACCTAGCACATTTTAAGTAAATACTTGTTGAATCTCTTACCGGAAAGCGGTATTCATTTGCGGTTCTGGACAGCAAATAGGTGTGCTTATTTTTGCTTTACCGTATTACTATTTATTACTGCAATTGAGATTATTCATTTGGAATAGAGCATCGTAACAAGTTCAACCATCTCAAATATCTCTACTATCTCAATTAGCAGTGTTTTTTTCCGGCGGAACTTTAAATGACTCCGAAACGCCCGGCTTTCAGCTGGTATCTTGACCGATTCTCCCCCCCTGAAGGACTGCTTCTTCTGATCCTCTCAGTATTTGTCGGGGCAAGTACCGGCCTGGCATCCGTTTTCTTTGTAAAACTCATCTTTGCCATTCAGGACTTTTCCTACGGGTCCATATCCGGTCTGCTCCCCTTTCTCGGCAAATGGATCTATTTGATAGTGCCGATTCTGGGTGGGTTGTTCGTCGGCCCTCTTATACTCTTTGCCCAGGAAGCCAAAGGACACGGTGTCCCGGAAGTTATGCAGGCCCTTATCCTGCGGGGCGGACGTATCCGGGCCAGGGTTGCCGCAGCCAAGATTACCGCATCCGCACTCTGTATCGGTACCGGCGGCTCTGCCGGCCGGGAAGGTCCGATCATCCAGGTCGGCGCGGCACTCGGTTCCACAGTCGGCCAGATCCTGCGACTCTCCGATGAACGTATTCGCAATCTGGTAGCCTGTGGTGCAGCAGCAGGAATTGCCGCAACCTTCAACGCCCCCATTGCCGGTGTGGCCTTTGCCATCGAGGTCCTTATGTGCGGGCTGCAGATGCGCGCATTCGGCAATGTTGTCATAGCCGCAGTTGCCGCCTCCGTGGTCAGCCGCAACCTCATCGGCGACCGGTTTGCCTTCGAGGTCCCCTCTTACAGCATCAACAGTTCTGTAGAGATCATTTTGTATTTGATACTGGGACTTGTCGCAGCCATTGTCGGCGTCATGTTTATGAAGATGTTGAATTTCTCGGAAAATGTTTTTGACCGCTGGAAATTTCCCCAGCTTTTCAAACCGGCAGTCGGCGGCATGCTTCTCGGGGTGCTTGGTTTGCTGTATATGAATCTGCCGAATCTTACTTTTCCGATGGGTTCGGGAGCCCACGGAGCCGGACTTGATACGCCCATCCCGCATATGTACGGCTCGGGTTTTCCTTTCATTGAAGCTGCGATCCAGGGAAATGCGCCACTTTGGATTTTACTGATCCTCATTTTCCTCAAACCTCTGGCCACATCTTTCACCCTCGGTTCCGGAAATTCCGGTGGTGTTTTTGCGCCGTCACTTTTTACCGGTGCCATGCTGGGCGGCGCCATGGGCCACCTTTTCAGCTACTGGTTCCCTTCTATCGGCAATAATACCGGCGCCTTTGCCCTGGTCGGCATGGCTGCACTCTTTTCGGCTACGGCGCGGGCCCCGCTCACCGCAATGCTCA
>Ga0214472_10002898_pt1 | contig 18270 bp, 10 predicted proteins | sample RVTome_6_FD_207662 | JGI IMG/M metagenome (GOLD analysis project Ga0214472, IMG submission 207662) | Soil microbial communities from uranium-contaminated site in the Upper Colorado River Basin, Wyoming, United States - RVT140D175 | ecosystem: Environmental > Terrestrial > Soil > Contaminated >...
AGAGACTTGATTAAAAAGAAGTACGATATAGAAACAGTAGTTATACCAAATGGTGTTACATTGCCAGAGATTCCCGCTACAACATATGCATTGGAGAAATTTGGTCTTGAAAAAAGACGATATATTTTATTGGTGAGTCGTTTTGTTCCTGAGAAAAGACATCTGGACCTTATTAATGCATTTAATGAAGCGAGTTTACAAGGGTGGAAACTTGTATTGGTAGGGGATGCAGATCATCCTGATGACTATTCCAGAAAGGTAGTTTCTGAATCAAAGAGATTACCAAACGTAGTGATCACAGGGTTTCAAAGCGGCGTGCTGCTTGCGGAACTCTATGCAAATGCGGGAATCTTCGTTTTGCCATCATCGCACGAAGGTCTTCCTATAGCGATGCTGGAGGCGATGAGCTATGGATTGCCAGTTTTTGCAAGTGATATACCTGCAAATATTGAAGTAGGGTTACCGAAAGAAAACTACTTCCCTCTGGGAGATATTGGTTACCTTGCAAAGATGTTAAAAGGAAGAGCGATTGAAAGGTATACAGAAGATATTAAAGAGAAAAACCGCAAGTTAATTATCGGTAATTATAATTGGGATAAAATAGCAAAAGAGACTTTGGCCGTATATCAACGGGTGTTAATGATTGGATCTTAATAGTAGTCATAATTATCTAAGCCCAGTGAGAATTTGGAGTCTAGCAGTCTATTATCATCCTTCGTCATTTCAAATATTTGCTGGGTAATAGTATAAAGTTCTCCAGAAGTTCTGGATTTGGTCTTGAATGGCCAGTTTTCATGCAATAGGTGGTTTAAATTTATACTGGTTAGTTTACCTTTTTTAACAATTGGTATTGCAGGGACGATTCCGCGATTTATCATATTTCGAAGGATGTGATTTAATAACCTGCTAATTTCCATCCCAATTGGCCCCATTTTGGTCGCGTTTTCTTTTCCAAGACTGATTTTAGGATTATCAATTCCTAAAAAGTTACATAGCTTGCTTAGGAAACTTTGCTGATCTTGTACAAATTCCTCAAATGTCAAAATCAACAAACCTGATGGGAAAGTAGATTTTAATAGCTCAATATATGGAGAAAAATAAAATCGATCCAGAGACATCAGCGGGGCTTTTTGATCATTTTTGAAACCATAAAATACACGCGGCCTGGTAGTGCCTCCGGAATATAAATATTGTCGATAAAATGATTGAGCCAGCGAATCCTGACGGCGTATAACGATAATGATTTTTGCATTGGGAAAAACAGAGTGTAAGTTGGAGATTATAGGTGATCGATGGTCCAATCCAATCTCTATTACACCCGCATATGGTGGGCCAGAAATCATTTCGTTAGACAGAAGAGTCACCTTATCTTTGAGGAATAGTGGTGTTAAGATGTTTCTTGCATTTCCAGGATTAAAATATAATGGGTCTTTTTTTGTTGCTAAGTGAACAAATTTTTCCATTTCAGGAATTTGTGTGGTGAATAGGTTCAGGTTTTTGCAGGCAGGGAAGAACTGTCTTTGCAAGGTAGTGGTTGCAGTCTTATGTAACCCAATATGAATAAATATATCGTTGGTCATTTCTATGCAATCAGAAAACGGCTAACCTTCAAATATAATAATTATCTATTCAGTGAAAATTATATCCGGTCGGATAAAGCATATAGTATGCTAGGCCAAAATTATATACACAACTGGTATAATAATCAGAATTATTTAGCCATAGGGCACTCATAATTTATGAGTGCAGTATTTCTACAAACAATACTTGGGCATTAATATTTAAAGATAACATCTCATGAACGTAAGTGAACGCTATGTCTATATAAAGAATGGTGATGTGGTAGCACAATTGCAGCGTATTGCAGCCTCGGGCGATAATAAAATAACAAGCGGTCCAGATGCATTTATATATGATTTTTTATCTAAAATTGGAGATATACCCGTTTTTGTAGCTTCTCGATCCAGCAGGAATGCTATTTACGAAAATAATAATATTACTGCCTGCACGTACAAAGCCAATGGCAATATTGTCGTCAAATTATTTAGGATAGTATTAGCAACAACAGAACTTTCTATTCGCCTACTATTTTACAAGCCTTCTAAAATAATATGTGGGACAACGGGTGGATTTCTTTGGGCATCATATTTTGTATCTAGTTTTTATTCCATACCTATTATTTACTCGTGTCATAACAGAATAATTAATCATCATAATGGGTTATTAAAACGATATGCCATGAAAATTGATAATTGGTGTGTTCGCCGTTGTAATAATGTTATTTGCCATGGACCTTTTTTGCGGGATCAATTAATAGCGATTGGTGTTTCACCCTCGAAAATATTTGAGTTCGATGTGGGATTTTATGACTTATATCAGAGTTCCAATATATCAGAAAGTTATAGAATTCCCGGCATTGCAGAAAATCACAGGATTATATTGTACGTTGGCCGGATTGAAAAAGAAAAAGGGGTATGTGATTTGCTGGAGGCATGTGCTGGAGCATTTTCCATGATCTCTGATGTTCATATTGTTTATATCGGTAGAGGATCGGCACTAGAAAAATTACAGAAGGAAGTTGAACGGTTAAAACTGAGCGATAAAGTACATTTTCTTGGTTACATTAATCATGAAAAAATTGTAGATGTTATGAGGCGCAGTGCAATATTAGTAACCCCGACACGTGTCGAATTCCCGGAAGGACGATGTATGTCTGCAATGGAGGGGTTGGTGCTAGGCTTGCCGGTTGTTTCTCCTGACTTTGGACCTTTCCCTTACCTTATACAGCATGATTATAATGGATTATTATATGAGCCTAATTCAATTACAGACCTTCGCGAAAAAATAATAATCCTAATTAAGGATGCTAAACAATATGACAGATTAAAAATAGGGGCGAGAATCACGGGAAATAAATTGATGAATCCTGAGATGTCATTTGGTGAGGCGATATGCTACGCATTCAGTCACTAATGAATCGATCGACGCTTAATATAAATGCTATGAAATATGGACATATTGGATAGTACTTATAGAGTTGTGTATTTATCAGGTACTTTATGTTTATATATTTGTGTCGTCAAGAAATCCACAAATCTATCCTTAAAAATAGGATGAAATTATTGGTATGTTTATTAGTGGTGTGGTCAGAAAGTCAATCAAAAGATAAATAAAAAGCTATAACATCAATAGGTATTCCATTGCGCTATCGTGCTGAAATTGATGGGTTGAGGGCCGTGGCTGTAATCCCCGTAATATTATTTCATGCAGGGTTTGAATCTTTTAGTGGTGGTTATGTTGGCGTTGATATTTTCTTTGTCATTAGTGGCTATCTTATTACATCTATCATATGGAAAGATATGGGGGAGGGAAAATTCAGTCTTGTAAAATTTTATGAAAGAAGAGCACGACGTATTTTGCCTGCTTTATTCTTTGTTATGTCTGTATGTATCCCATTCGCGTGGATATGGTTACAACCACGAGATATGAGAGATTTTTCTCAAAGTATTGCTGCTGTTTCAACATTTTCTTCTAACATTTTATTTTGGCTTGAGAGTGGATATTTTGATGCTGAAGCAGAACTTAAGCCATTGCTGCATACTTGGAGTTTGGCAGTAGAAGAGCAGTACTATATTCTATTCCCTTTGTTTCTAATGATAACACAACGTCTCAATACGATTTGGATAATCGCTATACTTGGTATTATTACTCTTCTGAGTTTTAGTATGGCTCATTGGGGCGCATACAATAACCCGTCGGCATCATTTTATTTATTACCAATGCGCGGTGGAGAGATCTTATTGGGCGCATTTGTAGCATTTTATTTGATGAATCGAAATAGTTTTATTGAAGTAGCTTTAGTTAACCAGTTTGTCAGTTTGATCGGTCTATCGTTAATAATTTATGCAGTTTTTGCATTTAATAGAGAGACGCCTTTCCCGAGTATTTATACGCTCATTCCCACAATTGGTGCAGTTCTTGTAATACTCTTTACATCGGATAAAACACTTGTGTTTCGTTTGCTTAGTAATCCTGTAATGGTGGGCATAGGATTAATAAGTTACAGTGCATATTTGTGGCATCAACCTTTACTTGCATTTTCAAAATATCGTGAATTGAATGAAATATCATCAATCGAAGCGTCAATACTATGCATTGTCACATTACCTATGGCATATCTCTCTTGGCGGTTTATAGAGATACCTTTTCGTAATCGTCAAGTTATACCTACAAATGTATTGTGGATAACAGCAGTGGTAATGTTCATCCTCCTTTTAAGTTTTGGTATTGCTGGACATTTAAGTGATGGATTTGTAAATAGAAATGTTGGTATAAAAGCATTACTTTATGAGCCTGATAACCGAAAACTTCAGGAAGAAAGTTGGAACTTTCTGCGATCCATATCTATGGATAAAAATTATAGAGTAGAAAAAAGTCCTTTTGATAAATTACTTTGGTTTGATTTAAATGATAAACGTACGCAAATGCTATTGGTGGGTAACTCACACTCAAAAGACTTATTTAATGATCTTTATTATAGCGATGACGCAAAAAGATATTTCCAGATAGCGCGTTATGGTGCGCAACTACGAGCACTTGTAAATAGTAATCATGAATTTTACGACACGCCTAACTACAAAAATTCGCAACTGGTTGTGCTGGTTACGAAATACTCTCAATCAGATGTTGATGCTTTAAGCAGTATAATTAGCCACGTCAAACAAGACAATAAACATGTTATTGTGGCTAAAAATATTTTCGAGTTCAGAGATTTCGGATGGGCAAATTTAGCGGATTATGAGATCAGTAAAATAGAGTCTACTCTGGATCTTGCTGAGCAAAGCGATCAAGTTGCGAAGATCATTAATACTAAATATTATAAAGAATATAATAATAATATTTCGGGTGATATAAGATTTTTAGGCTACAATGCGGAAATTGAAATAATTGGAAAAAAAATGAATGTTCCAGTTTTGGACAGAATGGACTATATCTGTTCAGATGCAGACATGATTTGTTATGCTATTGGTGAAAAATTGAAAAAATATTTTTTTGATTACGGTCATCATACACTAGAAGGAGCAAAGATTTTTGGTGCTAGAGTTGATTCTATTGGATGGCTGGATGAGATTATATATAGGCGGTAACTTATGAATACCGCAGATGTAATGTGTGAGTGAAAGTGTATTCCCTAGCTATAGTTAAGGAATATATTATGAGGTGAATACAGATATTATTTTTGTTGCATTTTCATGGGTATGGTGTTTTAGAGCATAACTATAAGCACATTCCCCCATATTATTTCTTAGCTCATTATTTTGGATAAGTGCCTCGGTATATTCCCGCAGCAAGTCATAATTGCCCGCAAAAAAACCTAGCTTTTGGTCATCAAAGATATTATCTGGATTTACGTTAAGGCTGACTACAGGTACTTTTCTCATCCATGCCTGGATAAAAGTATTTGTAAAACCTTCCCACTTGCTGGTATTAACCAGTATATGAGATTCAGCGAGGGTAGCATTTACCTTTTCCTGAGGGATAAAACCGAGGTATTTAAGATTTTCTGTTGAGTGTATTTGTTTTGTGATGTCTGTTTTTAAGCGTAAATTACCCTGCATTGCACCAATCATAATAAATTCGAGATTGGGGGTCGAAATAAAATCATGGGCCAACTGTATAAATATTTCAGGTTGCTTGACGGGTTTTAAGTTGGCTATCCATACTACTTTAATAGGACTACATTTTAACATTTTTTCTTTTGGGATCGGGTGAAAGTTTGCAATTATCTCGGTAACATCTCTACCATAATTACTTTTGAGTTGTCTTGCTTGTGTGTTAGTTTGTGCAATTATATCGGTGGTATGAGCGACCCCGTATTCAAATATTTTTCTGTCGATATAACGGAGAATTATGTCTGACGCGAATCTTGATTTGAATGGGATCGTGTCAGTGTCAGAACTTATGTGCCAGACTAATTTGCAATTGTTTCGTTGCGCATAGAATGCTGCAATTCCCGTATAGGCGCATCCTATTCTGGTATAAATGATATCCGGGTTGATTTCATGCAGGGTTTTCAATAATGGTAGTGTATCAAGAAACAAGTACCCTCTTTTTAGTATGCCGAATGGGTTCCTGATTTTGATTATTTTATATCCATTGGGTTTAAAAGATGGTTCTACGTTTCTTGCTACGTAGTATATATCGAATCTTCCTGATGCGATTAAAGCATCAATTAAACACGCTGCCTGATATTGTGCCCCACCCATTCTGACTGTCCAATGGCCCGGGATGACGATGCAAATTTTTATTTTTTCTGTTGGTTGCGCCATGAAGTTACTATCATTGCCTGTTGCTATGATTATTTTGAATAAAATAGCTTGAGTATTATATACTGTTGGGAGAGATGATGAGTGTTAAATAGTGGGGGAGCATTATCCTGACAGTTGCATTAAATACCCACCTGATATTTGGGCAAACAATGTGATTTACGTACTATTTTGCATAGACCCACCACACGCTAAATAATACGATTTACGCCTTGACATACATCCCATATGGGCGTGAGGTTTTATGTATATTGGTATTTATTATTTAAGGTATGTATCCCGGTGGTAGATAAGGAAAGGCAAACGTTCCCGGCGGGCCGAATGTGTCAATTGCTGTGTGCCATTCTGAAACTGTCGGACTCCATGATTTGTCGAATTCAACAATTATGTTATGTACCGGAATTATACCGGGTGGGTCATCCCCAGTTTGCCCAAGTTTAGAATCTTTTATTATACCTTTCGGAGCTCCAGAAAGCGCCCAAATAATGTGTGATGGTGTTTGAGCAACGGACATATTGCTATAGCCCCACGGATTTGGAACACTGGCATCGAAGTAAGTATTTTCCCTTACACCATTGTATTCCGTTGCTTGGATCAATTGTCTAATGTCTTTCTGATGAACACCATTAAGAGAAAACCGACTATCAGGCGGAAAGCTACTAGTATTAGACAACTTCACATCAGGGTATGACATACAAAGTTGCGATGATCCTACGTATAGATCCCAAACACCATTATTGTTAACAGAATTCTGAAATACAGGGATGCTGGATTCGTTCCATATAGCAGAAATTAGCTTAGAGCGTAATCCAACACCATGACGGTAGTTGCCTGTGTCCCAGTCCTCTGGAAATGTTGGGCCTGCAAATGTTTCTTCTAATTTAATGCCCATTACCCTATCGATATTACCCGTGGATACCAAGTGATTACGCATTGCTTGATGAAATGCAGCATACTCATCCATAATAGGCGGAGAAGAGCCTACATTTGTTAGTCCTCGTATATCAGGCCCGGCAAACCTGTAGTACTTGGGTATAATCCTTCCTGCTCCACTCGCACCACCAGTAACGTCTGAAAATACTCCATCATACGGGCTATTTGCCAACCATATAGGTGCAGCTGTGCTACCAAAGCCGATATCCAGTACATCTATAAATACTAGAGCTCCTTCGTTCTGCACGGCATTTATAGTGAAGATCGCATCTAAAAGACTCCAATCGTAGGCTGGGTCAGTATGATCTTTTGGATTTTTTGGCTTCACATTTTGGTCAACATAAAATCTGTACCAATTCAGCCTTCTGGCTACGCCGCCGTATACCCCGGGCGGACGGTAAGATACTTTCCGATTCAGGCTGGATGTGAAAAGTGCCTGCCATTTTGATTCTGTTACCGATGGGGGCTGGTTTTCATTAGCCGCTATGATAAATCCTGGACGAAACTTCAAATTCGTTCCTGGAAATACGCCGGCCTGTACACTTGGAGCAAAAAGATCACCCCCTGTACATTGCATAACCCCATCCTCGGTCTGGAAGCATAGGCCGGTTGGCGGTGCCGGCGGAGCGCTGAACGTGATCGCAGGTATTCCTAAAATGAGAAGAAATATCAGAAATGAAAAATAATTTCGAAAATCCTTTTTAACAATAGAGAGTCCTTTTCTTTGAATTTCTAGGGCCATGTGGTCGATAAATTGCTTCATTGTGTTTTACCTGCTATCTCTGTGTTTTAATGTTATCGATTGAGAATGGAAAAATATTAGTCCGATTGGTCAGATGACACTGCATAATGCCGGTGTGCTTTCCGACATCCCCTCTGCATTATAAGCCTTTAATGTGAAACAAATATTGTCACCTACGAGAAGGCCGAGGTCATCCCATGAACGATATTCAACAGATGGATTTATTGGATCGAATCCTGCCATATTGATTGGTATATCAGACACTTGAGTGGTGGCTGTATCTGCTGTGGGTCCATAATACACGATATAACCGAGTACATTATCGGGGTTAGTATCCCAAATTAATGTTAACACTGTATTAAGGTTGTCAGTAGTATCGCTGTTTTGTCCGTAGACTTCAATCTCGTATATATTAGCATATGATCCGCTGTTGGCAGAGTTCAATGTAATACGAATGTATTGAGCCTCGGTAGGATTAAAGGTTAGTTCCGTCCATTGTATTGCAGCGGATAGAGCGTTGCTGGCCACCGCTGTCCAGTTCAAATTATCCAGTGATAATTCAACGGTGTAATCATAAATTCTGCCTGTATCGTATCCAAAGAAGGATATACGTGTTTTGTTAACCTGGTGTGGCGAACCAAGATCGAGTGTTATCCATTGGGGCATGCCGAGCATAGTCCATTGAGTTGTCACATCACCATCAATTGCATTTTCGGGGAATCTGTCTCTGGAAACGTCATAACCAGACGCAGTCACTGAAACTACGTTGAGCAGTTCGGCTTGCGGGTTATCTTCACTTGGGGCGGGGTCATTACCGCCGTTGTCCGGCGCAGGATCATTGCCGCCCGTGTCCTGGCTGATAACTGTTACCGTTAGTGATGTGCTTGTGATCTGTGAATTGGCATTAATACAATTCAATGTGTATGCCGTAGTGGCTGTGAGTGGCCCGACTGCCATACTGCCAGACGTGGCATGTGTTGAAGACCAGCCTCCGATCGCGCTGCACGACACGGCATTGGTGGATGCCCAGGTCAGGGTTGTGGTCCCGTTATAAGCGACTTCAGTTGGACTTGCCGTGAAACTGATGACGGGCGCTGCAATATTATCAATTTCTCTTACGGTGGTATTGATTTCTTCCAATTGCGTATCTGTTAATAACACGACATCGACGATGGCATTATTGAAATCGCTGCTATTTGTGCTGGGCAGAACTGCCTCAATATCCACGGCACGGGCGCCGGCAGTGAGTGTGTCGATGACCTGAGCCAGTGTGGTCAAGTTTACGCTGGGGCTATGAACCTGTGCGGCGCCGATGGCGGTTTTGGCCTGTTCAAGCATGGCCGCAGTAATGGTGATATCGGCGGTGGTTTTCGTGGCCTCGGGCAGGCTCGTCCGGATGGCATTATCGAGTAAATCGGTGGCCCAGGTGCCATTGACGTACAGGTTGTTACTGAGGGCCTCGACCAGCACCTGTCCGGAGACGATATTGGCTGTAGCGGCTATCAAAGGGCTTGTACCGCTGCTTCCATGGCCATCCAGCACGCCATCGGTCATGTCGGTGGCCATGGCCGAGATAATGTCATCAGCGCTCAAATTATTGCCAGATACTAGCAGGGCTGTGCGGGTGCGGCGGATCATCTCGGCCAGCACTTCGCTGGCCTTGACGATATCAGCTACATTCCGGGTGGTAACCGGGGTCGTTATAGGGTTGGGTACAACAGACGTATCCAGGCCGAAATTAAGGTGCTGCAGGATGGTTTGATTGGCCAGACCCAGATTGGTGGCAGTCAGGCCTCCCGGCATGGACTGGGCGGTCTTAACGATCAGGGTTGAGAAAGGGTTGATATTGGCGATGGAGTCATTGGCGCTCATCACCACAGAGACCATGGCAAAGTCAGGGGCTGCGCCGGTGACCATGTCGATACCTGAGGTGGCTGTAATGGTATAAGGATAAGTAGCTTGATCCGGCACCATGACCTCATAACCTGCGTAGATATCACTGATGGTGCTGGCCAGCACGGTCCCGTCGGCTGCATTGACTGTAATAGTGGCACCTGTGATTGGCCCGTCGCCAACGCTGCCGCTCAGCATCATTTGGCTTTCGTTATTATTAGTATCGTTATTATTAGTATCGTTATTATTGGTATTGTCGTTTATGCTTTCCAGTACTTGATTTATGTTATTCAACGCCTCGCTGGCGCCGCCGCCACAGGCGGTTAGCAGGCTAAGCAGAGATACGATAATAATGCTGTGGACAACCGGTCTGAAAACTTCAAATTTTGACATGCTACTGTGACCTCTACTGCAACACGTAATTTGTGTTGCATACATCCTCGCTTTATTTGGCCGGGGATTCTGAGTGGGGGGTCACCTAATCGATGTGATCATGCTCACAAAGCGGAGATTTTGTGTGACGGGGTTCACAAAACGGGAAGAAAGATTTTTGAACTGTCTTGTAATGGGGATTTTTAAGTAAGAATCCTCCAATCCGTCATTCCCTCGGAAGAAGGAATCCAGTGTTGGTTGGGATTGAGGGAGATGGATCCCCGCTTTCGCGGGGATGACATATCGTCCTGTTCGTCATTCCCTCGGAAGAGGGAATCCAGTATCTTGTATTTATGATTGAACCTGCGGTTTACATTATGGCTAGTAAGAGAAACGGCACACTGTATACCGGTGTTACTGGTGATTTGTGTAAAAGAGTTTGGGAGCATAAGAATAATTTAGTAGATGGATTTACTCAGAAATACAGTGTTCACCAATTGGTTTATTTTGAACTACACGAAGAGATAGAAGCCGCTATTCAACGTGAGAAACAGATAAAGAAATGGAACAGGGCTTGGAAAATTCAACTGATTGAAAAAATGAATCCTCAGTGGCAGGATTTATATGAAAGTATTATTTAAAAGTATGGATGTTTCCGGATTGATTTGACTGGATCCCCGCTTTCGCGGGGATGCAATTTTTAATAAAAGATAAACAACTACAGGAAATCGCGGTATATCTTCTATGCCTACAACAGAGATGGTTTTTTTAAAGGGTATGCTTAACCTGTAAAAGGTTTCAATTGGCCGAATAAAAAGGTTTCAATTAGCCGGACCACTTTGTTACAATCGTCCGTATGGTTACCCAACCGTTTATTAGCCGGCTTATCCGTCCTAGATTGATTGAAGCACTCGACGACACTCCGGTAGTATTGGTGCATGGTCCGCGCCAGTGTGGTAAAACAACATTGGTGCAAACTGTGTCTGGCTATACCTACATAACATTCGATGATGAGGTGCAGCTTGTTGCGGCTAAGGCAGACCCTGTGGGGTTCGTGATCGACCTGCCCAGCAAGGTGATTCTCGATGAGGTACAGCGAGTGCCTGAGCTTTTCATGTCGCTGAAGGCTTCTATAGATCGCGACCGACGGCCTGGACGATTTATTCTAACTGGTTCTGCAAACGTTTTGTTGGCGCCAAAATTGTCTGACTCGCTGGCCGGGCGAATGGAGTTACTTCGTTTATATCCACTGGCGCAGTGCGAAATTGACAGAACACCTTCCAAATTTCTTGACGCGCTGTTTTCGCATGGATTTAAACCAAGACAATATGGACGCTTGGGAGCTGAACTTCGAAGTCGTATTGTTGCAGGTGGGTATCCCGCCGCGTTGGCTCGTAATTCCGGGCGCCGCCGCCGAGATTGGTATAATGCTTATATTGAAACATTGGTACAGCGCGATGTGCGAGAGCTTGCACGAATCAGTAGATTAGATGCTTTACCACAGTTACTGCAATTAGCAGCAACCCAAACAGGTCGATTGCTAAATGTTAGTGAACTGGCCTCACCGTTTCAATTGAGTCGCCCGACCATTCGCGATTATATGACGCTCCTTGAGCGTATTTTTTTGATTGAGTTATTACAGCCGTGGCATAGCAACCGATTGAGTCGATTGGTGAAGACCCCTAAATTACATCTAGGTGATACAGGTCTTGCTGCGACTCTACTAGGCGTGGACGCCGCTGCGCTTGCAAAAGATCGCTCATTGATGGGCCAGTTGCTGGAAACATTCGTTTTTCAGGAGCTTCGCCGACAGGCAAGTTGGCATGAAGAGGCCATTCGTTTCTACCATTTTCGGGATAAGGACGCATATGAAGTAGATATCGTATTGGAGCGTTCAGGAAGGGACATTGCCGGGATTGAAATCAAAGCAGCAGCAACTGTCACGGAATCGGATTTTCGTGGACTCAAAAAACTTAAGGATACAAGTGGTAAACGGTTTGCTGCCGGTGTTGTACTGTATGATGGTGAGAATGCCGTAAGATTTTCAGATGATTTATATGCCGTGCCACTTAAGGCACTTTGGAGTGTAAAGTAACAATACACAAAAGAGGTACTCAAAGATATTTTTAAAGAACTATCACTTTATCGTTGAGGTGACTGCTATGCGCTCTGAATATGATTTCTCAAAATCGAAGAAGAACCCCTATCCCCAGGCTCTTAAAAAGCAAATTACTATTCGTATAGATGAACCGACTATCGAGTATTTCAAAAAGTTATCTGAACAGATGGGCGTACCGTATCAAAGCTTGATTAATTTATATCTGCGCGAATGCGCCGAGTCACATAAGGTACTTAAACTGAAATGGGCTTGAGCAGTGGTTATCGAACCGGAGTGCTTTGACTGGATCCCCGTTTTCGCGAGGATGACGTTGAAGAGAGCGGGGATGACGTTAGAGAAGAAGGGGATGATATTTTAGATACGCCAGGGTCTGCACGTGATGTTTGCAGGGATGCCTTCGACGGCCAGGGCCGCGATGTATCGATGATCAACATTGAGTTCATGCAATGTCCAGCGCGATGTTTCGTCCGGATCCCATTGACAGTTTATTAATGCGGCGGGTTTTCCGGGGGTCAATGAAACACTGAATTTGCTAAGGGGCGTCATCAGCCCTTCACCACGCGCCTTTAGGTAGGCCTCTTTGCGTGTCCAGCAGTTGTAAAATCCGCGTGTCTTTAGGTGTATTGGCAAGGAATACAGGATGGACGCTTCTTGTTCAGAAAAGAATCGTGTTGCGATTTTGTCGGCCTCGACGTCATTTCTGATTTGCTCAACATCGATACCGATGTTTTTTTTCTGAGTAATTGCATACAGTGCCATCCCATGTGAATGTGAGACATTAAACATCAGGTTTTGATTGTCCGGATGATTTTGAAGCGCAGGTTTTCCTTGCGGGTTATAGCAAAACGAAATTTCTTCAGGCGTTGTATGCAGATAGTGACGGAGTATTTCTCTCAACAGGCCACGCGCGGCAATAAAATGATTTTTATCCCGTTCAAAACGAAACCGCTCTGCGCGGGACTGCTCGTCAGCGCTGAGCGTCCGGTAGTACTGTTGAGTAAACGATGCATACCGGTCGAGCGCTGCGTACCATACATGAACCTCACCTTCACGTAGATCCGGTAACTCCGGTTCAAGTTTGTCTGTTTTAACAAGTGATAACACTGTGTTGTTGTCCTGTTGGTTTTTTATTAAGGTTTCCAAAAAAATCCCCCCGCGCTACGCGCGACCCCCTTTATCAAAAGGGGTGTGTTGTGTTCGTTTCAGCGCGCGGCCCTTCCTTTATCGGAGGGGTGGGTTTTAAAACGATCTGTCATGCCCGCCCCCGATCGGGGTCGAGGGCAGGCTCCAGCAGGCATCCGGTTATTTGTAATTTTATAGATTCCCGTTTTCACGGGAATGACGATGATGTATTTATTTTACCTTTCTTTGTTTGATCGTTTCTTGATGTTTGCGCAGATGTTTATTCAACAACTTTGCAATCTCCCGGACATAAGGCTCCTCGAGAATCTCTGTATGTCCTGCTTTGGGAACGTAATATGTTTCCAATTTGCCGCGTAATAGTTTGACCCAGTAGGAGGGGGCTTTCAAGTAACCGCTTTTATCGCGCAGGAATCTCTTGTGGCCGGGCATCAGTAACAGTGTGGTTTCGTTACATGTGCGAGGTTTATAACGTAATAGTGCCGTTGCCGCCAATGGGTGAACATATAGCCGCTTTTGCTGAGCAGTACCCTCTTGTCCTTTTGGTTCTGTCTTGATGAGATGTAATTTGTGTAGAAAATGCACTAACTTTCTCTTGATACGAGCTGCAAACCTTGTCTTGATGATGTGAAAGAACTTGTTTTTCAGTCCTTGCACCTTCTCAATATCGGTCAGTTCATAGTTCAGGCGATCATACACGCTGTAATGACCCGGCTTGATCGGGTCGATGAGCGCAAGGAGTGCGACTTCCTGATGGGTATTCCTCAATTGCCGTGCGATCTCATAAACGAGCGTTGCGCCGACGCAATAGCCACCGAGCAGGTACGGGCCTTGCGGTTGAATGCGCTGAATCTCCATTAGATAATACGCCGCAATCTCTTCCACACCTGCATTCGGAGAAAGCCGGCCGGGAGTCGCTTGATGTTTGGACCAGAACCAGTATACCGATTGATCGGGATCCATATGGCGCGCCAATACCTGGGTATTTCCATAGATGCAGAAAAAAGGTATCTTGCTGCTTCCAGTTCGTAATGGCACCAGTCCGCTTTCGGAACACATGACCGCCTTGTCACGCAAGGTGTTGGCCAGACCTTCGACAGTGGGAGTCTCGAACACCGTGGCAACGGAAATCTTTTTGGCGAATATTTTTTCAATCTGTGCGGCCATGCGTGCAGCCAGCAGCGAATGCCCGCCGAGATCAAAGAAATTGTCTTCGACGGTGATATTCGGGATATCAAGTAGTTCTTCCCACAGATTGATGAGCTGAAGCTCGAGGACATCCTTCGGGTCACGCGCGGTTGAGGCTGGTCCCATCGCTGTATATATCGGTGTGGGTAATGCCTTGCGGTCTATCTTGCCGCTGGACAATAGCGGCAATTGATCCTGAAAAACATACGCCGCCGGTACCATATAGTCGGGCAGTTTTTCCTTCAGATAACGTTGTAATTCCTTGGCGGTCAGATCGTCTTGCTGTTTAATGAGATAGGCCACCAGACGTTTATCGCCGGGTGTATCTTCCCGCAGGATGACGGCGGCCTCACGGACGGAGGGGTGCTGGGTCAGCAGGGCCTCGATCTCGCCGAGTTCGATCCGAAACCCCCGCAGCTTGACCTGATGATCGATCCGGCCGATGAAATCGATATTGCCATCCGGCAGATACCGCGCGAGATCGCCGGTCTTGTACAGCCGCGCCTCGGGATCATCACTGAAGGGATCGGGAATAAAACGCTCTGCGGTTAAATCAGGTTGATTCAGATAGCCCCGCGCGAGTCCTGCGCCACCGATAAACATCTCGCCCGCCACCCCGATCGGGACCGGGATCAAATGCTCATCGAGTAAATAGATCCGGGTATTGGCGATCGGCCGGCCGATCGGCGCCTTGGGGGTCTGGATATTCTCCGCACAATCCCACAAGGTGGCATTGATGGTGGTCTCGGTCGGGCCATACTGGTTATAGAGCCTGGCCTGGGTCTTGGCATAGAAGCGTTTGATCAACTCAGGCGGTAATAACTCCCCGCCGGAGAAGACATGTTTGAGGGAATGACAGGCCTCGATGCCGGGCTCATCGAGCAAGACCTGGATCAGCGAGGGTACGACCTCCATGACGGTGATGTGCTGTTTTCTGATCAGATCGACAAGATAAGCGCTGTCGACATGGCCGCCCGGCCGGGCGATGACAAGCCGCGCCCCTTGCGTCAGAGGCCCGTGAAACTCCCATACCGACGGATCGAAGCTGAACGGGGTCTTTTGCATGACACTGTCCTGGGCGGTCAATGGATAGTGTTCCTGCATCCAGAAGAGGTGATTGCAGATTGCGCTGTGGGCCACCATGACGCCCTTGGGTTTGCCGGTCGAGCCCGAGGTATAGATGACATAGGCCAGATGATCGGCGCGGGTGATGTGTTGAGGATTATTCCCGGCAGCTTGGGCAATACGGTCCCAGTCACTGTCAAGGCACAGCACGGCGGCGCGGTGGGCAGGCAAGCGATCGAGCAGGGCCTGTTGGGTCAACAGCACCGAGACCGCGGCATCGTCGAGCATAAAGGCGAGGCGTTCTTTGGGGTAGTCCGGGTCGAGCGGCACATAGGCACTGCCGGCCTTGAGGATGCCGAGCAGGCCGATGACCATTTCCAATGAGCGTTCCATGCACAGACCGACCAGGGTGTCTGTCCCGATACCATGCCTGCGCAGTGTATGGGCGACCTGATTGGCCTTGCGGTTGAGTTCGTGGTAGGTCAGGGACCGGTCAGCGAAGACCACGGCGGCCTGGTGAGGGGTGCGGGCCACCTGGGCTTCAAACAACTGCTGCAGGCAGACGTCCTTGGGATACGCCGCCACCGTCTGGTTCCACTCAACCAGCGAATGTTGGTGTTCGACAGCGGTGAGCATCGGAATCCTGGTAATGTGTTGTGCGGGATTTCTCACAATTTCTGTCAACAATGTCTGGTAATGTCCCACCATGCGTTTTATGGTGGTGGCATTAAACAGATCGGTGTTGTATTCCATACGCCCGATGATTTTCCCGTCACGCTCCTCGAGTTCGAGGGTCAGATCGAATTTCGATGTACCCGTTTGCAATTCAAGCTGGCTCACCGACCAGTCAGATTCACGGTTTGGCATGGCAGGCTCCATCACGAAAGCCACCTGGAATAGCGGGTGGTATGCAGGATCACGTTGCGGATGTATCGCCTCGATCAGTTTGCCAAGCGGCATGTGTCTGTGGTCATAGGCCTCGAGCATGACCTGCCGCACCCGTTGCAGTAATTGTTCGAATGTCAGGTTGCCTGATAGATCAGTGCGTATAACGAGCATGTTCAGGAAATAGCCGAGTATCGAATCAAGCTCGGGACGGGCACGCCCGGCTTCCACGGTACCTACAGCCAGATCATCCTGACGTGTGTAACGCCACAATAACATCTTAAAGGCCGCCAGCAACATCATATAAAGCGTTACCCCTTGATGACGTGACAATTTATTCAACTCGTGTGTTAATGACGCCGGTATTGTCAGCGTATGATATGCGCCGTTAAACGATTGCACGGGCGGCCGCGGCCGGTCGGCGGGCAGCCCCAACGGTAAAATACCTTGCAACTGTTTTTTCCAGTAGGCGATATGGGTATCCAGCACATCCTGTTGCAACCACTGTCTCTGCCACATCACATAATCGATGTATTGTAATTCCGGAATGTTCGATGAGGGCTGCTTTTCCGTTAGAAGCTGTTTGTAGGTCTCTTCCAGTTCCGGCACCAGAATGTTGTAGACACTGACGGCATCCAGCACGATGTGATGCAGGACCAGATAGAGACGGCTGTGAGTATCGTCGAGTTGCACCAGCCGTGCCCGCATAAGCGGTGGTGTGGCCAGATCAAACGGACGCCGCGCATCCTCGGTGGCCAATGACATGCCGTATTGTTCGCGCTCGTGAACGGGAATGGAATTCAGATCCGTTACTCTTAATCTGAATTTGGCATCAGCGCAAACGGTCTGAACCGGTATACCGTCCTCGGTGGTGAAGGCCGTGCGTAAACTGTCATGACGATGAATCAGTATTTCAAGCGCTTTTTGGAGTTTTTCTGCATCAACAGATCCCTGCAGATGAATCGTAAATGCTTCATTGTAGAGGGGCAGGTCGGGGTGCAATTGTACGGCCATCCAGACATCTTGTTGTCCGTACGAAAGCGCCAATGACCGCCTTTCATGATAATGCTGTACCGGCGGCGGCATTATTGTTTGCCGGAGCGGGTCGCGTTCGATCACCTCGGCCAACAAGGCCACGGTGGGGGCATCGAAGATGGTTTTGTAGGAAAACTGTACGCCTATTTCATCATGCAGGCGCGTGATCAGCCTTGCTACTAACAGAGAATGGCCGCCGAGTTCAAAGAAATTGTCGTGGATACCCACCTTGTCGACAGCCAGGACGCTCTCCCAGATCTTTACCAGTGTTTTCTCAACAGTGGTACGTGGCGTAACGTAGGTATTTGTCAAATCCGGTCTGGTATGTTCTGGCGTTGGCAGCGCCTCACGGTCTACTTTGCCATTCGGTGTCAGAGGGAACTGTTCCATGAACACATAGGCAGATGGGAGCATGAAGTCAGGCAGCATCTCCTTGAGGTAGTGGCGGTATACCCGGTGTGATATTGTTTGATTGGCAGTGGTTACCAGATAGGCCACCAGACGTTTATCGCCGGGTGTATCTTCCCGCAGGATGACGGCGGCCTCACGGACGGAGGGGTGCTGGGTCAGCA
>Ga0214472_10002899_pt1 | contig 18265 bp, 12 predicted proteins | sample RVTome_6_FD_207662 | JGI IMG/M metagenome (GOLD analysis project Ga0214472, IMG submission 207662) | Soil microbial communities from uranium-contaminated site in the Upper Colorado River Basin, Wyoming, United States - RVT140D175 | ecosystem: Environmental > Terrestrial > Soil > Contaminated >...
CAGCATCCGCACGGAGCCGGGCGTCCAGACGCTGACGCGTGAGATGACGGCGGCGCGACTCGCCGCCGCCGGGGAACGGAGCCGCAACTGGAGCGAGTTCAGCAATCACCTGCCGGATGCGCCGGTGGCGGTCCGCGGAGAACTGACCTACGCGTACGGGCCTGAGTGGATCGATATCGCGCCGAGCCGGCTGGCGACCCCGGATACGTACGTCGAGCTCGAGGGACGCACGGCGTACGGCGACCGGTCCCGGATCAACTTCCACGTGACCAGCGCCGACTGGCAGGAAAGCGATCGGCTCTTTGCCGGCATCCTGACCGCATTCGGCTCCAGGACGGGCGTCATCCCCATCGGAGGCTACGGCACCTTCGACGGCGTGATGGTGAACAACGTCAGGCGTCCACGCATCGAGGGCACGTTTGCCGGCGAGCGGATGCGTGCGTTCGACGTGGTATGGGGCGGGATTACCGGACGCGCCGTGATCGAGAACTCCTACGTCGACGTGACGAACGGCATCATCAGCGAGGGCAATTCCGTCATGCAGGCCGACGGGCGGTTCTCGCTGGGCTTCCCGCGCCGCGACGCCGGAGAAGAAATCAATGCCCGCATTCGCGTGATCAACCGGCCGCTGAGCGACCTGCGGCACGCCTTCGAGCTGGACGACTACAACGTGGACGGACTGTTCTCGGGCGAGTTCCACGTCTATGGCGCGTATCTGACGCCCTTCGGCTTCGGTCAGATGGCGATCGTCCAGGGCGTGGCGTACGGGCAGCCGTTCGAGACGGCGATGGCCGCGGTGCGGCTCGACGGCGAGGGCGTGCGGCTCGACTCGCTGCAGATCGTGCAGGGCGGCGGCCGCGCGCTCGGCGCCGCGTGGGTCGGGCTGAACGGCACCTACTCGTTCAATCTCGATGGCCGCGGCATCCCGATCGCCAGCATCGCGCTGCTCACCTCGTCATCGGCGCCGCCGCTCTCGGGACGCCTGGATTTCACCGCCGGCGGGAGCGGCACGTTCGATCGTCCGCGCTACGACGTGCGCGCCACGATGGGCGACGTGTTCGTGGGCGACGAGGGCGTGGGACAGATCGTCGTCGACCTGAACATCGGCGGCGACCTGCTCACCGTGAAGCTCGAGGCGGCGTCGCCGCGCCTGGCGGTCTCGGGCGCAGGTCGCATTGCGCTGACCGAGACGATGGATGCCGAGCTCTCGTTCAGCGTCGCCGATACATCGCTCGATCCGTACATTCGCGCCTTCAACCCGCAGTTGTCGCCGTTCACCACCGCGATCGCCAGCGGCAACGTCCGCGTGGCGGGGCAGCTCGCCAATGTCGACGAGCTGCTGGTGGAGGCCTCGGTCGAGCGCCTCGATCTGCGGCTGTTCGAGTACCGGCTGCGCAACGCGACGCCGATTCGCCTCGCGCTCGACCGCCACACGGCGCGCATCACCGAGATGCGCCTGGTGGGCGACGAGACCCAGCTCGATATCGAGGGGACGATCGACCTGCACAACGATCGGATGGCGGTCCGTGCCACCGGCGACGCGGGCCTCGGCATCCTGCAGGCGTTCGTGCCGAACATCCGCAGCTCCGGTCAGGCGTCGCTCCAGGCCACCTTCGAGGGCCCGATGCGGGACCCGATTGTGAGCGGCACGATGAACGTCGACGACGGCCGCATCCGCCATTTCGATCTGCCGCACGCCCTCGAGAGCATCTCCGGGCCGCTGCGCTTCGACACCCGCAGCGTGCGGCTCGACGACATCACCGCGCGGCTCGGCGGGGGGCCGGTGCGGTTCGGCGGCCGGATCGACGTCGAAGGCTACCAGCCGACGCGCGTCGACGTGACGATGACGGGCGAGAGCATGCGGCTGCGCTTTCCCGAGGGGATGCGTTCGCTCGTGAACGCGAGCCTCACCGTGCAGGGCCCGGTCGACGCCCTGACGCTGGCGGGCACGGTCGATGTGCGGAACGCGGTGTACACGCGGCCGTTCGATGAAGGGGGCGGCCTGTTCAACCTCACCGCGGGCGGAGCGGCGGGCGCCGGCGGCGGCGCGCCGCTCGCGACGACGCTGCCGCTGCGCTACGACGTGCGGATCGTCGCGCCGTCGACGCTGGAAGTCAGGAACAGCACGGCGCGGCTCTTCGCGAACGCCGACCTCCAGCTGCGGGGCACCTACGATCGCCCGCTGCTCTTCGGCCGCGCCGAAGTGGACCGCGGCGAGTTCACCTTCGAGGGGCGGCGCTACGAGGTGACCCGCGGCACCATCGACTTCAACAATCCCACCCGGATCGAGCCGTTCTTCGACATCGAGACCGAGACGCGCGTGCGCGTGCCCGGTCAGACGTACCGCGTGATTGCCCGCGCGGCCGGCACGCTCGACCGGCTGACCCCGTCGTTCGAGGCCGATCCGCCGCTGGCCGAGGTCGAGGTGCTCAGCCTGCTGTTCGGCGACGTGGCGCCGGGGCAGGACGTCGAGTTCGTGCAGTACAACACCAACATCACGCCGCAGCAGCAGCTCCTGCGCGAGCGCGCGACGCGCGCCATCACCGGGGCGTTGTCATCCGAAGTCGGGCGCGTGGTCGAGCAGACCTTCGGCGTCGACACCTTCCAGCTCACGCCGTCGCTCGTCGATCCCAACGCCCAGTCGTCGCGCCTCGATCCGGCCGCCCGCCTGACGATCGGCAAACGGATCTCCGAGCGCATCTACCTGACCTATTCGCGGAGCCTCTCCTCGTCCACCCGCGACCAGATCATCCTGCTCGAATACGACCAGACCGATCGCTTCTCCTGGATCCTGTCGCGCAACGAGGACCGCACCTACGCGCTGGACGTCCGCGTCCGGCACGCGTTCTGATGCTGGCCGTCGTCCTGGCGACGGCGCTGCTCGCCCAGGCTCCGCACGTCATCACCGAGGTCCGCGTCGAACAGGAAGGCCGCACGCTCGACGATCGCGTGATCACCGCGCTGATCGAGACCACCCCCGGCGAACCGCTGTCCATGCGCGAGGTGCGCGACACGCTGTCGCACCTCACCAGCCTCAATCGCTTCGAGGATGTGCAGGTGTTCCAGGAGGACGCCGGCGCGGGCATCCGCCTGCGCTACGTCCTGTTTCCGCTGCACCCGGTCGATCGGATGGAGTTCCGCGGCACGCTCGGTCTTTCCGAGGACGAGATCCAGCGCGTGTTCACCGAGCGGTTCGGCGCGGCGCCGTCCGCGGGGCGGGCCGGGGACATCGCCGAAGCACTGCGCGCGTTCTATCGCGACCGCGGCTACGCATCCGCCGAGGTGACGCCGCGCATCGAGGAAACGCACAACCCCGATCGCGCGACGATGGCGTTCGATATCCGCGCGGGGTCGCGGGCATCGATCGGCCGGGTCGACGTCGACGAAGTGGATGGCAGCGGACGGCCGGTGCCGGGCGGCGTGCCGATCAGAGTCGGCGATCCGTTCGACAACGACGCGATCCTCCGCGAGCTGGATCGGTACGTGGCGGCGCTGCACGCGCGCGGGTTCTACGAGGCGCGGGCGTTCCACACTTCCGCCTTCGACCCCGACGGCACCGCAACGGTCAGGGTGAACATCGACCGTGGGCCGCTGGTGTCGATCGCGTTCGCCGGCGATCCGCTGCCCGAGGCCGACCGCGAGCGCCTGGTGCCGGTGCGCGCCGAGGGATCCGCCGACGAGGACCTGCTCGAAGACGCCAACGCCGCCATTGAAGACTACCTGCACGCACGCGGCTATCGCGACGCCGAGGTCCAGTACTCGCGCACCGAAGGCGAAGGGACCGTGACGATCACCTACAAGATCGCGCGCGGGCCGCGCTACGTGGTGGACATCGTCACGATTGCCGGCAACATGGCGGTGCCGACGATGGACCTGACCGAGCTGTTGCAGGTGGAGCAGGGCGCGCCCTACGTGCAGGCCGAGGCGGGCGCCGGCGCGGCGGCCATCCGCAATGCCTATCGCGCGCGCGGCTTCACGCGCGCCGAGGTCAGGCCGACCGTCGTCGAGCTCCCTGGTGACGCCGACGCGGCGCCCGGGATCGATCGCCACGTCGACGTCCGCTACGCCGTCACGGAAGGTCCGCGCACGCTCGTCGGGTCGATTGGATTCGAGGGCCACACGGCGCTGTCCGAATCGCAGCTGCGCACGCTGATGACGACGGCGCCCGAGCGGCCGTACTCGGAGGGCGAGATTGCGCTCGACCGCGACCGCATCGATCTCGAGTACCGCAATCGCGGGTACGAGGCGGTCGTCGTAACGCCGGTCATCTCCCTTGTCGAGAACAGCACCCGGGCCGACATCCGCTTCGACATCACCGAAGGTCCGCAGGTGTTGGTCGATCACGTCATCATCATCGGCAACCAGCGCACGAGCCTCGAGACGATCGAGCGCGAGGTGCTGCTCAAGCCCGGTCAGCCGCTCGGCTACTCGGCGCGCATCGAGACGCAGCAGCGCCTCGCCGCTCTCGGCCTCTTCCGGCGCGTGGCCGTCGACGAGCTGCGCCACGGCGGCGAGACGCGCCGCGACGTCCTCATCCAGGTGGAGGAGGCGCCGCCCACCACGATCGGCTACGGCGGCGGCGTCGAAAGCGGCACGCGCCTGCGGCCGACGGGCGACGGCGGGCAGGCGGAGGAGCGCTTCGAGGTGGCGCCGCGCGGCTTCCTCGAGATCAGCCGGCGAAACCTGTGGGGGAAGAACCGCGTGGTGTCCCTGTTCACGCGCGTCAGCCTCCGTTCGCGCGACATCGTCCTGTCGGGTGAGGGCATCCGCCTCCCACAGCCCGCCGAGGGGAGCGGCTACGGTTTCAACGAGTACCGCGTCGTCGGGACGTTCCGCGAACCGCGGCTGTTCAACAGTCCCGCCGATGGCCTGGTGACCGGTATCCTCGACCAGGCGATTCGATCCAGCTTCAACTTCGTGCGCCGCGAGGCGCGCGCCGAGGCCGGATTCCGCTTTTCGCCGCGCTACAGCGTGGCGGGACGATACTCCTACGAGCACACGCGGCTCTTCGACGAGAAATTCACCGATGCGGAGAAGCCGCTGATCGACCGCCTCTTTCCGCAGGTGCGATTGTCGAAATTCTCGGGGTCGTTCATTCGCGACACGCGCAATGACGTGATCGATCCCGACGGCGGCACCTTCGTCATCTTCGATACCGAGCTGGCCCCGCGCATCGCCGGTTCAGAGGTGGGCTTCCTGCGGTCGTTCGCGCAGGGCTTTGCCTATTACCGCGTGCCGGCGCCGCGGCGGACGGTGCTCGCGTTCGGCGCGCGCCTGGGCCTGGCGCAGGGCTTCCGCCGCACGGTGGTCCGCGAGGACGCGGACGGCGAGCCGATCCCGGGCCCCGACGGGCGGCCAATCGTCGACGTCGTGCAGGACCTTCCGGCGAGCGAGCGGTTCTTCGCCGGCGGCGACACGACGGTTCGCGGCTTCTCCCTCGACCGGCTCGGCACCGACGCCACCATCAGTCCGACCGGTTTCCCGACCGGCGGGAACGGACTCGTCGTGCTCAACGGCGAGCTTCGCGCCACGCTCATCGGCAGCTTCGGCGCCGTCGCCTTCATCGACGCCGGCAACGTGTTCCTGCGCGCGACCGATCTCGACCTGGGCCAGCTCCGCGCGGCCGCCGGCGTTGGCATTCGCTATCAATCGCCGGTCGGGCCGATCCGAATCGATCTCGGGTTCAAGCTCGATCGCCGCGAGCTGTCGCCCGGGCGCCTCGAACGCCGGAGTGTGCTGCATATCTCCCTTGGACAGGCGTTTTGATCAGTGTGTTGAGTCCCGTGGAGCGAGCCGTGTCCGCTCTTTTTTCTCGTGTGGGGCGAGCCTTGTCAGGCTCGCCTGGCGGACCTGACACGGTCCGCCCCACGGGAGAAAGAGCCACTCACAAGGCTCGCCCCACACGAGTGCGTGTGTTTGCGGGAGTCATTGTGGTGTCGTCAATTCCTGTTAATGGGCAACAGCTTCTGGACCGCGTCGTGGCCCGCGTGAACGGCACCGCCATCACGCTCACCGACGTGAACGCCGCGATCGCGCTTGGTATCGTCAGTTCGTCCTCGGCCATTGACCGGCTGATCGACCGCCAGCTTGTGCTGGCCGAGGTCGCGCGCTTTCTCCCGCCGGAGCCGCAGGCATCCGCCGTGGCCGTCGAAGCCGGTTCGCTGACGACGAACGCCGGGCCGGAGCTGGCCGAGGTCATGGCGTCGACCGGCATCGACGAGGCGCGCATCCGCGAGATGGCGCGCGAGAACCTGCGGATTCAGGCGTACCTGAACCAGCGGTTCGGCGTGACGCCGCAGCTGACCGAGGAGGAAGTGGCGCAGTACTACCGGATCCACCCCGAGGAGTTCACGCGGAGCGGCACGCTGATGCCTTTCACCGAGGCCGAACCGCTCGCGCGCGAGCGCGCGGCGGCCGAGCGCCGCGCCACGACGGTGGCCAGCTGGATGCGCGACCTGAGAACGCGGGCCGAGATCGCGAGGCCCGCTGACTGACGAATTGACGAATTGACGCATTGTCGAATTTCAATTCCTCAATGCGTCAATCCGTAGATTCGTCAATTCAGGATCCAGTAATCGCCACCCGCAGCACTTCCAGCGCATTGAATCCCGCGTGGCTGACGAGCGGCGCCACCGCGCTCCGCCGGCGGAGATAGAGGACGGCCCAGAACGCGCCCAGCAGACCGGTGGTAATCACCGCATCCCACCCCTGGACGTTGTGGCCGAGACCGAAGGCGACGCTCAGCACGACGACGCCGACCGCCGCGCCGCCGAGATGCCGCTCGAAGCGGCGGAGCAGGAACGCGCGTTGCAGCTCCTCGCGCACGCCGCCCGCCAGGATCGCCACGATCGCGAGGAGCGCCGCCCCGCCGGCCGTGCCGGCCATCTGCTCGAGCGGGTTCGTCGGGACGTTGTGCAGCCAGGGCGCTACCGCCATCAGCACGGTCAACAGCACGACGACGAGGAAGAAGACCACCGGGATGAGCAGCGCGCCGATGATCGCCTCCCTTCCGACGGGACGGCTCCCGAGCCAGAGGTCCCGCACCCGCTCACCATGCGCGACGGTCAGCGCGACCATCAGGCCGACCAGGACGATCGTATCGGCGACCGACAGGGTGACGACGAAGCGCAGGGAGAGCTGGCCGGCCTCGTCGAAGGGCATCCACCCCGCCATCGCGAGGATCGAGGCGATGAGCACCTGGGTGGGAACGCTGGAACACAGGAGGACCTCGGCAATGGCCGTCATCCGCGGGGGCAGCCCCTCGACGCTCATAGATGTGCTAGACCGTGTAAAAACGACAGGCTAACATCGGCCTCAGGCGTTTCGATGGCATCCTTACGGGCATGTCGTTTCCCAATCCCCAGCCGGCCGCGCCGTTGTCGCGGCCGGCAAACTCGCGCTCGAAGGCTAGTTGCAACCAGTGGCCAATCAGTCCGAACGGTCCAGTAGTACTCGCGACCGCGTCCTGATCGTCGAAGACGACCCGACCACCCGGCTCGGGCTCACCGAGCTCGTGCGTACGTGGGGATTTGCCACCGAGGCCGCCGCCGACGGGGAAGAAGCGCTCCAGCGTATCACCGCCTTCCGCCCCTCCATCATCATCAGCGACCTCGTGATGCCGCGCATGAACGGGCTCGAGCTGCTGCGCGCGCTCAAGGAGGAGGGCGGCGAGCTGACCGTCGTCATCCTCACCGCGCAGGGGACGGTGGAGACGGCGGTCGAGGCCATCAAGGAGGGCGCGTACGACTACCTGACCAAGCCGATCGAGCCGCAGCGCCTGAAGATCCTCCTCGACAAGATCGTCGAGCGGCAGGACACCCGGCGCGAGGTCAAGGTGCTGCGCCGCCAGCTTCGCGACCACGGCACCTTCGGCAAGATGATCGGCAACAGCGCCGAGATGCGGAAGGTCTACCAGGTGGTCGAGCAGGCCGCGCCCACCCAGGCGTCGGTGCTGATCTGGGGCGAGTCGGGCACCGGCAAGGAGCTGGTCGCGCAGACGATCCACCAGCTCTCGCCGCGCGCGCAGATGCCGTTTGTGCCGATCAACTGCGCGGCGATTCCCGAGACGCTGCTCGAAAGCGAGATCTTCGGCCACGAGAAGGGCGCGTTCACCGGCGCGGCCGAGCGCCGCGAGGGCTGCTTCGAGCTGGCGGACCGCGGGACGCTGTTCCTGGACGAGATCGCCGAGATGACGCCGGCCACGCAGGTGAAGCTCCTTCGCGTGCTGCAGGAGCAGAAGTTCCGGCGTCTTGGCGGGCGCGCGGAGCAGACCGTCGACGTCCGCGTGATCGCGGCGACCAACGTCAATCCCGTCGACGCGGTGAAGAACGGGAAGCTGCGCGAGGACCTCTACTACCGGCTCAACGTGTTCGCGATGGAGCTGCCGCCCCTGCGCCAGCGAAAGGACGACCTGTCGCTGCTGATCCAGGCGTTCCTCGCCGAGTTCAACGCGAGGAACGCCAAGTCGGTCACAGGGGTCGAGCCGGGGGCGATGCGGATCCTCGAGCAGTACCACTGGCCCGGCAACGTGCGCGAGCTGCGCAACGTCGTCGAGCGCGCGGTCATCCTGAGCTCCGGCGAGTTCATCGAATCGAAGCACCTGCCGCCGCTCGCCATCGAAGCGCCCCCGGGCGCGGAGGGCCCCACCATCTCGCTGGAGCCGGGGACGACGGTCGAAGAGGCGGAGGAGCGGCTGATCCTGATGACGCTGCAGCACACGCATGACAACAAGACGCGGGCGGCGGAAATCCTCGGCATCAGCCTGAAGACGCTGCACAACAAGTTGAACCGGCTCCGCGGCAAGGTGCCGGGCAAGGCGCTCACCCAGCCGTGATGCGGCAGGAGCAGACATAGTCCGCATGCGGCTGGGGATCAAGGGCAAGCAGATCGCCGGGGTGACGGCCATCGTGGGTGTGGCGGTGGCGGTGCTGAGCGCCCTGTATGTCACTCGCCTCGCCGAGGTCGTGCTGCAGGAGAGCCACGCGCGTGGGCTGCTGCTCTCGAACCTCATCTTCCATCGCGCGCGCCAAGTCGTCACCTCCAGCCCCGAGCCTTATGCCGCGCTGCGCGCCGATCCCGGCCTGCGCGCGATCCTCGAGTCGACGATTTACGGCGAGAGCGTGACTGGCGCCTCGATTCTCGATGCCAGCGGGACGATCATCGCGAGCAGCGACACGTCACGCGTGGGGTTCGGGGTCAGCGCGGGGGAAGACCTTGGCGCGCTCCTCCAGCAGGACCCGCTGGATCAGCTGCGCGTGATCTACTCGGAGGAAGGACGAACGCTGGAGGTGCGCCAGCCGATGACGCTGGGCGACGAGGCGTTCGGCTCGATCCGCATCGGCGTCTCCACCCTGCTGATGCGCCAGGAGCTGGACGCAGCGCTTCGCCCCGCCCTGCTGACAGCGGCCATCGCGATCGCCGTGGCGGTGTTCGTGGCGGCGCTGCTGGCGCAGCTCCTGCTGCGCCCGATTCATGTGATCCGCAGCGGTCTGACGCGGCTCGGGAAGGGGGAGTTCGGCGCGACCGTGGACCTTCCGCCCGGCGACGAGTTCGGCGACCTTGGAGAGTTCTTCAACACGGTGAGCCAGCAGCTCTCCGCGGATCGCATGCACCTGAGCGGACAGGATTCGACCAACCTGCAGTCGGCGGTCGAGCGCGCGATGGCGTACTCCCGCAAGCTGGTGGCGCTGGGCCGGCTGACCGCCGGCATCGCGCACGAGGTGAAGAATCCGCTCAACGCGATGATGATCCACCTCGAGCTGCTGCGCACGAAGATCCGCAGCGGCGCGCTGGCGCCGCGGCCCGAGCCGGTGGCCGCGACCGGGGCGGTGATCGGGCTGGCCGAGGCGGAGCGGGAGCCGGGGCCCTCGGCCGCCGTCCAGGGCGCGCTGGCGCACGTCGAAATCATCGAGAGTGAAATCCGCCGGCTGGACGAGGTGGTCCAGGGGTTCCTGAAGTTCACGCGGCCCGAAGAGCTCCGCCTGGCGCCCGTCAGCCTGCCCGACCTGTTCAACGAAATCATGCCGGTTGTCCAGCCCGAGGCGCAGGCCCACAACGTCAAAGTGGTGGTCGACGTGCCGGCGTCGCTGCCGCCGGTGAACGGGGACCCGTCGATGCTGCGCCAGGCGTTTCTCAACCTGGCGATCAACGGCTGCCAGGCGATGCCGAACGGCGGCACCCTCCGGCTCGTCTGTGCGGCGGCCTCGGGCGGGCGCGTCGAGGTCCGGATCGAGGATACCGGCGTCGGCATCCCGCCTGAGCACCTTCAAAAGATCTTTGACCTGTACTTCACGACGAAGGATCATGGAACGGGGATAGGCCTGTCCATGGTGTACCGCATCATCCAGATGCATGACGGCGAAATCGAGGTGCAGTCGACGCCGGGCAGCGGGACATCGTTTCGAATTCTTTTGCCAAAAGCACAGGCGGCCTGAAGCCATGCACAAAGCACAAATCACAAGGCACAAGGCACAGTTTGGTTCTTGGATCTTGTGCCTTGTGACGTGTGCCTTGGCGGCGAGCGGATGCGCAGCGCGAGCCGCAGAAGCGCCGGATGGCCCGCCACTTCTGGTCCCCGCGCCTCCCGAGCGCGTGCTCGCTCCCATCGAGGAGGCGCCCGTCGCGGCGGCGCCTGAGCCCGAAACGCCGGCGGCCGCCGTCCCGGCGCGCCCGGCACCCGTTGCGCGGCCGGCGCCTGCCGCCCCGGCCCCACCCCCGGCCGCTGAGGCTGCGCCTGCGCCCCCTCCGCGGGATCTGCGCCCCGCGTCGTCGCCGAACAGGGCCACTGAAGGGAGCGTTCGCGAGCTGTTGACGCGCGCGGCCCGGGACATCAACCAGGTGAACTACAACCGGCTGAGTTCCGAGGGGCGTGCGCAGTACGACCAGTCGAAGCGTTTCAGCATTCAGGCTGAGCAGGCGCTGCGCGAGCGCAATCTCGTCTTTGCCGCGACGCTCGCCGACAAGGCCGCGACGCTCGCAACTGAGCTGTTAGGGCGCTGACGTACCCATCAACGACACCCAGTAGCGTTCCGTTACCCATCCCTTGAGGTTACGGCAGGGCTTGTCCGCTCGAAAACCTGGCAAATATTGCGGGTCGCGTCACTGCACGCCCCAATTCCGTGATTGGCACACCCTCTGCTCTATAGATGGACAGAACGACAGTTTCCTCTCCCCGCAGCGAAAGTGGCGGGGATTATCCGCTAGAGAACCTGCCTGTGCACCCGGGGGAGGCGCTGAAAAGCGACTCCCTCCCACCTTCTTCCCGTCATCCGAGATCTCAAATCATTGATTTTCAAATGCATAGGGAATTTGTGATCGGTGATCTGCGATGGGCTATTGCGTACAATAGATATTGCGCTTGCCCTAACGGAAAGGCGCTATATGTTGTGGTTTTGTAGTTGACAAAGGCGTTACGCGGGCGCATATTGTCGCTCGCGCTTGAAGAGGTGAGGCCGGATCTCCCAGCTCCAGGCCAAGACGAATCCCCTCAGGTCGTCTAGAGCGCGCTTCACAACGTAGGCCGGGTTCCGCGAAGCGGACCCGGCAAGAGGTCACGAATGCCCACCGGGGTGGGGGCATTCGTCGTTCGGAGGAACCATGGAAAGAGGCCCTGCGCGGGAAACCCAGCCTGAGGGATTGGCGCGAGCGCGGAAGACCGCCGAATCGAGGGGCGTGGTCGCGCCGGGACTCGAGTTCCCTCGCTATTTCACGCTGCCTGGCGTCGATCCGTTCGACGAAGTCGAATGGGAGATCCGCTCGGCGGTGATCGGCAATGAGAAGGGCAGGGTCGTCTTCGAGCAGCGCGACGTCGAGATCCCGAAGTCGTGGTCGCAGCAGGCCACCAACATCGTCGTCTCGAAGTACTTCCGCGGGCAGCTGGGCGGCCCCGAGCGCGAGCGGAGCGTCAAGCAGCTGATCGGGCGGGTCGTCGACACGATCACGCACTGGGCGCGCGAGCAGAAGTACTTCGCCAGCGAGGACGCGCTGCTGTCGTTCTCCGCGGAGTTGAAGCACCTGCTCGTGTACCAGAAGGCGGCCTTCAACAGCCCCGTCTGGTTCAATTGCGGGTTCGAGAAAGCGCCGCAGTGTTCCGCCTGTTTCATCAATTCGGTCCAGGACACGATGGATTCGATCCTGACGCTGGCCCGGACCGAGGGGATGCTCTTCAAGTTCGGCTCGGGCACGGGCAGCAACCTGTCGGCGATCCGGTCGTCGCGTGAGCTGCTGGCGGGCGGAGGCACGGCGAGCGGCCCGGTGTCGTTCATGAAGGGGTACGATGCGTTCGCGGGCGTGATCAAGTCGGGCGGCAAGACGCGCCGCGCCGCCAAGATGGTCATCCTGAACGCCGACCATCCCGACATCATGGACTTCATCAACTGCAAGGTGGAGGAAGAGAAGAAGGCGTGGGCGCTGATCGATGCCGGCTACGACGGGTCCTTTACGGGCGTGGCGTACGGGTCGATCTTCTTCCAGAACTCCAACAACAGCGTGCGCGTGACCGACGACTTCATGCGCGCGGTGCTGGACGACGGCGACTGGCAGACGAAGGCGGTGACGAGCGGCGCAGTGGTGGAGACGCACAAGGCGCGGGAACTCATGCGGAAGATCGCGGAGGGCACGTGGGTGTGCGGCGACCCCGGCATGCAGTTCGACACCACGGTGAACGACTGGCATACCTGCCCGGAGACCGGCCGGATCAACGCGAGCAACCCCTGCTCGGAGTACATGTTCCTGGACGACTCGGCGTGCAACCTGGCGTCGATCAACCTGATGAAGTTCGTGAAGGAGGACGGCGAGCTCGACGTGGCCGCGTTCAAGTCGGCGTGCCGCACCCTGATCACGGCGCAGGAAATTATCGTCCCGAACTCGAGCTACCCGACGAAGGCGATCGAGCGGAACAGCCACGATTACCGGCCGCTCGGGCTCGGCTACGCGAACCTCGGCGCGCTGCTGATGTCGCGCGGTCTGCCGTACGACAGCGACGAGGGCCGGGCCTACGCGGCGGCCATCACGGCGGTGATGACCGGCGAGGCGTACGCGCAGTCGGCGCGGATTGCGCGCGACCATGGCGGGCCGTTCGGCGGCTACGAGAAGAACCGCGAGCCGTTCCTGCGCGTGATGCGCAAGCATCGCGACGCCGTGGGCGAGATCGCGTCGAAGTTCGTCCCCGCCGATCTCTACGCGGGCGCGAAGCAGGCGTGGGACGAGGCGGTGGAGCTCGGCGAGGACTTCGGCTACCGCAACGCGCAGGCCACCGTGCTGGCGCCCACCGGCACCATCGGGTTCATGATGGACTGCGACACCACCGGTGTCGAGCCCGACATCGCGCTGGTCAAGTACAAGAAGCTCGTGGGCGGCGGCCTGATGAAGATCGTCAACGGCACCGTGCCGATGGCGCTCGCGAAGCTGGGCTACACCAAGCCGGAGATCGAGGCGATCGTCCACTCCATCGACGAGCACGAGACGATCGAGGGCGCGCCGTTCCTCAAGGAGGAGCACCTGCCCGTGTTCGACTGCGCGTTCAAGCCGGCGCAGGGCGAGCGGTCGATCCACTACATGGGCCACATCCGGATGATGGGCGCCACGCAGCCGTTCATCTCGGGGGCGATCAGCAAGACGGTCAACGTCCCGCGGGAGGCGACGGTCGAAGAGGTCGAGAAGGCGTACCTCGAGTCGTGGCGGCTCGGCGCGAAGGCGATCTCCATCTATCGCGACGGCAGCAAGCGGACGCAGCCGCTCAACACGTCGAAGGCGGGCGTGGCGGACACCCGAAACAACGTGGGGGCCGGCTTTAGCCGGCTCGAGGGCGAGGTCGTCCGCGAGGTCGTGAAGATCGTCGAGCGCCCGACGCGGCGGAAGCTGCCCGACGAGCGCCACTCGATCACCCACAAGTTCGACATCGCCGGGCACGAGGGCTACATCACCGTCGGGCTCTTCGACGACGGCACGCCCGGGGAGATCTTCCTGACGATGGCGAAGGAGGGCTCGACGATCTCGGGCTTTGCGGACGCGTTCGCGCAGGCGATTTCCTATGCGCTGCAGTACGGCGTGCCGCTGCAGGTGCTGGTGGACAAGTTCAGCCACGCGCGCTTCGAGCCGTCGGGGATGACGAAGAACCCCGAGGTGCGGTTCGCGAAGTCGATCGTGGACTACATCTTCCGGTGGATGGCGACCAAGTTCCTGTCCACGGAGGCGCAGTTCAATGCGGGCGTGAACCTTCGCGAGAAGGCAGAAGAGAAGCCTGCGCCGCCGTCGCCGGTCGTGGGGGCCGGCCACCTCCGCCAAGGCTACGGTGCCCAGGGCTCTGAGCGGCTCGAAAGCGAGAGGAAGCCAAAGACTTCCGAATTCGCCGCGATCCAGAACCAGGAAGACGCGCCGCCGTGCTCGACCTGTGGGTCACTGATGATCCGCAGCGGCAGTTGTTACAAATGCACTAACTGCGGCACCACCAGCGGTTGCGCCTAGGATGCGGCGCGGACCTTAGAGAGGCGGCGCGGACCCCGCGGTCCGCGGTTATGAGAAGTAGAGGCGGACCTTCAGGTCCGCCTCTTTTTTTCGTGGGGCCCGGCTTTAGCGGACCGGCCCCGCGCTCGCTTAGAAAGCCTCAATCGTCGTCCAGCACGAACCGCTCTTCGGGCTTGAGCTTTCGCGATGGCACGAAGCCGACGGTCTTTCGGTGCGCGTCTGACCGGAGCACCCACGCGATCTCTTCCATCTCGCGAATGGTTGGATGCTCGCGATTCACATAGTCGGTGCAAAACGTGACTGGGAAGGAAATGCGGCGGGGCTCGTCGAGCATCCGGCACTCGACGACTTCATCGTTGAGCCTGCCGCCTCGTACAACAACTGCGTGACGGCAAGTGTGGCAAAGCGGCGCGTCGCTACCTTGGACGGTGCCGCCGTGAATCTTGATTCTCATGAATCGCTCCTCGCGGCTATGCGGTTCCTATCATCGGCACCTCCTTGAATGAGTCATGCGGACGACGATGGCATCGTCGAACACGCTTGTCAACTGCGTGATACGCTTTCCCGACGCATGCGCCGTTTTGTTACCATCGGAGTCGCGCTTCTGTGGACGGTGATATCCGCGGGCGTTCACGCTCAGGGTGCTGAACGCGCACTCGCGCGCGAGATCCTGCGCGAGCTGATCGAAAGACCAACCACCGCCGATCAGGGTGCGACACCGCGGGCCGCGCAGGCTATGGCAGACCGCCTGGTCGCCGCGGGCTTTCCGCGCGAGGACGTCCGCGTCCTCAATCTGAATCCGCGCGTCGGGAACCTGGTCGCGCGCTTCCGTGGCAGCGAACCCAATCGGGCGCCCATCCTGCTCATGGCGCATATCGACGTCGTCCCCGCGCTGCGCGAGGACTGGTCCGTCGATCCCTGGGTGCTGACGGAGCGCGACGGCTGGTTCTACGGCCGCGGCACCACCGACAATAAGGCCGGCGCCGCGATGCTCGTCGCCAACTTCACCCGGCTCAAGCGCGAAGGCTGGCGGCCGCGCGGCGACCTCATCATTGCATTCACCGGCGACGAAGAGACCACACAGGCGAGCATCCAGTGGCTGCTGAAGGAGCACCGGCCGCTCGTCGATGCGGGCTTCGCGCTCAACACGGATTCGGGCGGCATCATCCTGAAGGACGGGAAGCCGTCTCTCTTTACAGTTCAGGCGAGCGAAAAGATCTACGCCGATTACCAGTTCTGGTATCGCATGATCAAGACGTTCGGAGAAGACCGCTGAGCGGCCCGGTGATTCTTTCCCGGCCCGCGACCGGCGATTACGATCCCGCCGCTGCAGGCTATCTCGGCCTCGCGCCGGACATTACCGATGCGGTGTCCCAGCTGGTTTCGCAACGTGATGCCGTCGGTCGGCGCCTGTCCGCAGTCAACGCGACCGCCGCAGGCCATCGCTACGCACCCGGCAAGTGGAGCGTACGCGAAGTGGTCGGTCATCTGTGTGACGCCGAGCGGATATTTGCCTACCGCTTGCTGCGAATCTCGCGCGGCGACGAGACTCCGCTGGCCGGGTTCGACGAGGACACCTACGTGTCGGCCGGTTCATTCGACCGCCGCGAGTTGAACGCCCTCATCAAGGAATGGATGGCCACGCGCGATGCCACGATCGCGCTCGTGCGCGGCCTGCCGCCAGACGCGTGGATGCGTCGAGGCGTCGCGAACGGAGAGAACGCCACAGCATCCGCGCTCGCATACATCATCCTCGGCCACGTCGAGCATCATCTCAAGGTGCTGAAGGACCGATACGGTTTGTAAATAGTCAGAACGCGGCCTGCGGCGGCGGGTGTCTCGCGAAGCAAGCCGGCTCGGTCGCCGCTGGCGGGTCGCGGACCAGCCGACATCGACATGGTCAGCATCCGCGAGAACAACGAAGGGGAGTACTCGGAGATCGGCGGTCGCCTCTATCGCGGAACGTCCGAGGAGCTGGCCGTTCAGACGGCGATGTTCACCCGCAGCGGCTGCGATCGGGTGATGCGCTACGCCTTCGAGCTGGCGATGACGCGCCCCCGGCGCCGCGTGACGTCAGCCACCAAGTCCAACGGCATCATGCACAGCAGCCGTACTGGGACGAGCGCTTCGCCGCGATGGCGAAGCAGTACCCGGACGTGCGGACCGACCAGTATCACATCGACATCCTGACGGCCCATTTTGTCCAGCGTCCCGACCGGTTCGACGCGTCGTCGCCTCGAACCTGTTCGGCGACATCCTCTCGGACCTCGGACCCGCGGTCGCCGGGTCGATCGGCATCGCACCCGGCGCCAACATCAACCCCGAGAAGGAATACCCGTCGATGTTCGAGCCGGTGCACGGATCCGCGCCCGACATCGCGGGGAAGGCGATCGCCAACCCGATCGCGCAGGTCTGGACCGGCGCCATGACGCTCGACCACCTCGGCCACGCGGACGCCGGCCGCGCCGTGGTCAGGGCAATAGAGCGCGTCGTCGAGGACGTGAAGGTGCTGACCCGCGATCCCGGCGGCACGGCTTCGACGAGTGACGTCGGAAAGGCGATCGTGGCCGCGATGTGATCAGTTCGCGAGGAACAGGCTCTTCGGGATCTTCGCGGCGACGAGCTGCGTGAGGTCCACGGCCTCGGCCACGTGGAAGTCCACGGCCAGGCTCGCGAGCGAGTACGCCCGATCGGGTGTCAGCCCTTGCTCCTGGACCAGGAAATTCACCACCTCCTCGACGGCTTTCCGCATGGCGCGATCGAGGTCCACGTCAATGCCCATCAGGATGTGGTGCGTCGGCGTGTCGGCGCGCGGGCTTCGCAGCGGCCTGCCCTTGTGGACGATGAACCGGAAAACGCCGGTGAGCGACTGCTCGAGCGCCGTACCGCTGACTTCGCCATCGCCCTGGACGCCGTGCGGATCGCCGGCATAGAACAGCGCGCCGGGGCGGAACACCGGCAGGTACAGGGTGCTGCCCGCAGTCAGGTCCTTCAGATCCAGGTTGCCGCCGTACTCGCCGGGCGGCCGCGAGCTCTGGATGCCTGGCAGGGTGACCCCGGGCTGTCCGACCATTGGGCTCGACGGTGCAACAGCAAGTATCCCCATGAACGGTGCGAGCGGCACGCGGATGCGATCGGAGAACAGCACGACGGGCCGGCCGTTTTCAGTCGCCGTGCGATACATGAACCGCGTGGTGGGCGGCAGCCCCAGACCTGAATCGCCGGCCCTGGTCCCGGGGTACTCACGCCCAAGCACCCCCGCATTCGCTCCAACGGTGTTGAAGCCATACGGCACGCGCGGGGTGAGATCGAGTATCTGGACTTCGAGCGTGTCGCCCGGTTCGGCCTCCGTAATCGCAATCGGACCCGTGAGGACGTGGATGCCGAGGTTGCCTTCCCGGGAGCGCGACTTTCTCGACGCCCAGAAGTCGCGCACGTCCTGCAGGATCTCGTCCGGTTTGATGCCGAAGGATCCGAGAAACGTCACCGGATCCTGATCCTGCGTCGAGCCGTGATGCGAGATCGTGTCGATGCGGACCGTCTGCCCCGAACGGATAGTCAGGACCGGCGCCTTGTCGGTGGGGAACCAGCCCCACGTCACGTTTTCCGGCCGTGACGGCAGGAAGTGGTCTGCGGCCGTCGCCGGACGCTGCGCGGCCAGGGGCGCGAAGACGGGCGGAAGCAGCAGGATGAGCGCGGCTGTCAGGCGAAGTCTCGCCGGGGGCGATCCGCGGAAGCGGATCGCCCAGCCAGCACAGCTCGTGGGGGGGGGGGGGGGCCCCCCCCCCAGCGCCCGCGGGGG
>Ga0214472_10002900_pt1 | contig 18261 bp, 9 predicted proteins | sample RVTome_6_FD_207662 | JGI IMG/M metagenome (GOLD analysis project Ga0214472, IMG submission 207662) | Soil microbial communities from uranium-contaminated site in the Upper Colorado River Basin, Wyoming, United States - RVT140D175 | ecosystem: Environmental > Terrestrial > Soil > Contaminated >...
GGATCGGTACCCAGCTCCACGAAGGGCTGGTCCGCGAAGGACGCCGAGCCCGTGACATCGACCGCCGAACCCGTGACCACAGCATCCTGCACGCCGGCGGTGGTCACGGCGGCCGGCGGCGGGAAGGCCGGCGTGGGCGGCCGGGCCTCGTAGGACTGGGAGATGGACCGAACGCCCACCTGAGCCACCCAGTGCGAGTAGCACAGGTACCCGGGGTCCCCCAGGTAGTCGGGATCGATGTACAGGTCGGGACGCCCCACGTGGTACCGGATCAGGTCCACGTAGTTGTCGCGGTAGGAGGCGTCGCCGGTGACCAGGTACAGCTGGTAGAGGGCGAACGGCCGGGTGAAGTTCAGGCCGCCGGCGTGACAGTTGGCCGGAGCGGTGACCGGCGGGATGTTCAGGCCCTCGGCCGGGAGGCGGGCCAGGATCCAGTCCCGGACGTGGTCGCCGAAGATGTGGGCCACCGTAGCCAGCCGCATGATGCAGGCTGGCATGAACCCGGTCCGGGTGGTCTGCCGGTCGCGGGTCGCGGGACAGCTGGTGTCCAGGTTGGCCTCGAACAGCGGCCGGGCCGCGTCGCGCACCGCCGCCAGCAAGGCGGGATCGTTCGTGTACCGAGCCCACACATCCAGGTTGAGCAGCGACCAGCTGTAGTTGGGATGGGCCTCGTTGAGGATGTAGGTCCGGGCGTCGTTGTTGACCTCCCGGGCCCGGAACCAGGCCACCATCTCGTTCGCCGCGTAGTCGGCCATGGCTCGCGCGTCCTGCTTCCCGGTGGCCAGCTCCCGCTCCCGGGCCAGGATCAGGAACCAGCCGAAGCCGTAGGGGTTCTCCGTGAGCGGCAGGTCGAGCCCCTTCGCCCGCTCGTAGGCCATCTCCGCGGGGAACAGCGAGACGCCACCGGGCGCGATCTGGGCCTCGGCCCTGTCCAGGTAGTCCTGCGAGCCCGTCCGGCGGAACAGGGCGTGGTGCGAGTACGCAGCGTGCGAAGCTGAGTGCCAGTCGATGCACCCGTGGAACACCGGGCTCAGCGGGTCGATGGCCGAGTCGTGGCGTTGGAAGCAGTCCAGGATCGGCGGGGCCAACTGGGTGTAGAGCGACACCCGGTCGGCCAGGAAATCCTCCCAGGGGTCCTGCGCCGCCACTGCCGGCCGGGCGGGAAGGAACCCCGCAGCGAGCGCAGCAACGGCCACCACTCCCAGGGCTCGATATCGCCATCCACGTGAGGGAATGGACCTTTCCACGCCTAGCCGCATCCTTCCTCCCGAGGCTCGTCGGGCGGCTCGACCGGTCGAGGCTCCATGGTCAGCGCCCCCGACACGCTCCCCGCCACGGGCGCGACGACGGTCAGGATGTCGCCGGGCAGGATCTCCGTTCCCACCTCGGCCGGGTGTGGCCGAAGCTCGCGGTTCACGTTCTCGAACAGACAGGTCAGGGCACCGGCCGGAACGCCGGTGATCTCGCCCTCCTCCGCCACCAGGTAGGCCCGCACGCCGCCGGCCGACACCGAGACGGTCTGTGAAGCCTGGAGGGCCACCGCTCGCTGGGCAGGGTTCAGCAGCGAGAACCAGTTCAGGCGGTCGCCGGTCTGTCCGGCCGGGATCGTGTACCCGTCCGCGGCGTTGCCCGCCGCCACCGCGGCCCCCCATCGGGCCAGATCCAGGGCCCCGTTGCCGTCCTCCGCCGCGACCTCCAACAGGCGGATGTTGCGGGCTGCGGCGCCGCCCGAGCTCGTGGCCAGGGCCTCGGGCATGGCCTTGATCAGGTCGATGAGGCCCTCGGGGCCGTGCGTCGCCAGGTACGTCCACCAGAAGTAGCACGCATCGTAGGTGTGCCCGTTGAACGGTCCCACGGCCTGGGCGGCGATCCATCCTCCGCGTCCGTTCTCGAAGCCCTCGCACCCGTTGCCGCTGTCGTTGAAGTGGATGGCCCCCGTCTGGAAGGAGTTCGGGGCGTTGTCGTGCAGGGACTCGCTGGCCCGGGCGGAGCCCTCGATGAACGCGTTGGTGAAGGCACCGCCCTGCGCGTTGCTGTACCCGCCCTGGAGGCTGTGCACCATCTCATGGCCGATCACCGTCTGAACGAACTTCTCCGAGTCCGGGTACGAGACCGGGACCAGGACGGGCGCCAGCTCTGGGAACAGCAGCGCGATGTGGACCTCCATGGCATCGGCCAGGTACGAGCAGGCCAGGCACACGGGGGCCAGCGGTGAGTCGACGTTGATGTAGCCGGCCCGCTCCGGAAGGCCCGTATCGCCGCCCAGGATGGTGCGCCCCGTGTTGTCGAACGGGTCATCTACTCCCCACCGGATGAAGTCCTTGTAGTGCGCGACGACCCCGGCCAGGATCGTGCGCAGTCGATCCGCCTGGGCCACACCGGTATCGACGCCCGCATCCGGCGTGTACGGCGACAGCCCGTAGGACACCTTGATGGTCAGGCCGTCCTCGAACTCGTACTTGAGGTCGTCGCCCGGGCCCACGCCGGCGATCAGGGCGGCCCGGTCAACCGCAGCCTGGCGCTCAGCGACGGAGCGGTCCAGGAGGTCCTGGACGGTGGCGTCGATGGCGATCCGGCCGTCGGGAGCACGGGTGAAGGTGCGGGTGTGACCAGGAAGCGACGTGATGCCTTCCAGATCGCCGATGGACGCGGTCCCGCCGTCCGCGTGTCTGCCAACACCCGCCGGAAGCACCGCCGCACCCGGATCCCACCGGGTCGTGGTGAATCCGGCGCTTCGGACCCCGGCGTCATCCACCGCCACCGTCCACCGGCTCTCCGCGCCATGGCGCCCGCCCGTCGTGGTCAGGGTGACGGCAGGCCTCGCGGACACCACATCGCTCACCACGACGTTCCCCAGGTACGGCATGGCCGCCACCGAGGCGAAGGCCGCAGCCACGCGGGCCCGAGAGGCTCCCGCCAGCTGCTCAGCGGCAGCCCGGTTGAAAGACCCGACCGAGCACCACTCGCCGCCCACCCGGAGCAACGCGTTGGTGAAACCGGGCGCGATCCGCGGATCCATCACGGTGGCCACGTCGAGGCCCGCGATGGTGGATACCTCTACCAGGGAGGCCTGATCCCCCACCAGGCGAGTGGCCGCCTCCCGGATCCCCCGCTCGCATGCGGGTGCCGGGGCCGGGGCCGCCGTCGCCGCAACCGCCTGACCTCCGACCACCATGACGATGCATGCCCCCGTCACGATCCGTCTCATGGCTGCCTCTCTTCCTGGTGGTCGCTCGAGCCCACCTCGATCCCCTCACCTCCCTTCGACACGGCGGTCCGGGAACCCTTTGTGCACATGCACAATGGACAAGGCTCGCCGTTCGCTAACGGGAAGCGGATGGAACGGCACCGAAAGAGCACGGCTACCCCTGAAGTCACCTCATCGTCATGCGTCAGCTGAGCGGGCGGCGTCGCCGGGCCCGTCTTCCAGCACCGATGGCCCACGCTGCTCCGGCGAGCCGGAGTCCCGTAGCGAGCCGCCCCTGGACAACTCGGAGGGCCCCGGCGGCTCCAAGGGACCATGGCTCCCCGAGAGGTCCACCGGCCTCCTGGAAGATGGCCAGCGCCTCCCGGTTGACCTCCTCCACGCTCTGATAGGTGGAGTGCGGAACCCACGTTGGGCTCGGCCCGAGCGTGTGAGCGCAAGCGAGGCGGCGAGCATACCCTAGGTCGAGTGACCGAGAAGGCAACGCCTGGGGGCGAACCCGTCCGAGCCGCCGAGATCATCGCCGCCACGTGCCTGGCGACCGATCTGGGCATGGGGTTCCCGTTCGAGCACGGTCTTCACGGCACGCTTATGGCCATGAAGCTCGCCGATCTGCTCGACGTCGATAGCGAGACCAAGTCCCAGACCTACTACGCCTCCCTCCTGATGTACTCGGGATGCGCGACGGACCTGGACATCGCGCCACGCATCTTCGCGGGGAGCAGGACCGAAAACTTCACCCCCAGGATGATGGGATCGCCGCTGGAGGCCTTTGGGGGCCTCGTTCGCGCCCTCCCTCCTCCGGACGCCCCCCCTCTCCGACGCGCCTACGAGGTCGGGAGGCGGCTGATCCCAGTGGGGAGATTCGTGAAGCCCCACCTCACGGCCCTCTGCGAGGTCGCAGAGATGATGGCGAAGCGGCTCGGCCTGCCGCCCGAGGTGCACAAGCTTTTCGTCCTCCTGACCGAGCGCTGGGACGGAAGGGGGATGCTGAAGCGAGCGCAGGAAGAGGAGGTCCCCTTGCCTCTTCGCATCGTCGGGGTCGCGCGCGACGCGGCCTACCAGCGGATCCTGGGCGGCGACTCCCATGCCGTGGAGGTGATCCGCAGGCGGGCCGGGCACGCCTTCGACCCCCGCATCGCGGCCCGGTTCATCGAGGAGGCGCCGGAGGTCCTGGCCGCGGCGGACGGAGTCGGCCCGGCGTGGGAGGCGATCCTGGCCGCCGAGCCCCGCCCCTGGCTGACGCTGCAGGACCAAGGGGTGGACCGGGCGCTGGCCGCGATCGGTGACTTCGCCGACCTCGTGTCACCCCACCTATCCGGCCACTCGAAAGGGGTCGCCGAGCTCGCCGAGGCCGCGGCCCGACTCTGCGGCTTGGATACCTCGGACGTCGCCTTGGTGCGGCGCTCGGCGTTCGTGCACGACGTGGGGCGGGTCGCGATCGATCCGCGGATCTGGCAGAAGCCGGCGGCCCTGACGGTCGACGAATGGGAGCAGGTGCGACTGCACCCCTACCACACCGAGCGCGTCGTGCTCCACCCCGGCTTCCTCGCCTCGCTGGCCGAGCCGGCGTGCGCGCACCACGAGCGGCTCGACGGGGACGGGTACCACCGAAGGATGTCGGCCTCCGCCCTCCCACCGGCTGCACGCCTCCTCGCCGCCGCCGACGCGTTCCACGCCATGCGCGAGCGGCGCCCGTACCGGCCCGGACTCTCACCGGAAGAGGCCGCGAAGCTCCTCAGTGAGGAAGCGCACGCCGGTCGACACGACTCCAAGATGGTCGCCGCCGTGATCGAGGCCGCGGGGCAACCGGCGCCGCCGATCGAGCGCCCGGCCGGGCTGACCGAGCGGGAGGCCGAGATCATCGGGCTCCTCGCCCGGAGCCTCCAGACGAAGCAGGTAGCCAGGAGACTCAACATATCGGTCAAGACGGCGGACCGCCACATCCAGAACGCCTACCGGAAGGTCGGCGTCTCCACCCGTGCAGCCGCCACGCTGTTCGCGATGGAGCACGGCCTCGTGCCCCAGCCTGTCCCCTCCGTGCGAGCGGCGACGGATACTCGACGCTGAGCTGACCCGACGCCGACCGGTCCGGCGCCTCGGTCCTCTCCAGGGGCGCACCCTCCGCATGGGGAGAACTCCCGATTCCTCCCCTATCCGGCCGCGCGTACGGTCACGACATGGGAAGGATCTCGCTCCTGGGCGCCGGGGTGCAACTCCCGAGGATCGCGTATGCGGTGATCACGGGGCAGCCAGGGTTCATCGCCGGGTGCGCGATCTCCGCCGCCGTCCAGACCCGCAACTTCCTGGAGGCGAGCGGGATCCGCCACGTCGTCAGGGTTCAGGGATCAAGGGGGTGGTGTTGATGAACGCTCAGCAACGCGAACGGATCGGGACGATCGTCATCGGGGGTGGGCAGTCTGGACTTTCGGTCGGGTACCACCTTGCCCGTCGCGGCATGTCGTTCCTGATCGTTGACGCGAACGACCGGGTCGGGGACGCCTGGCGCAACCGCTGGGACTCTCTGCACCTGTTCACCCCCAACCGTGTCAACGGGTTGGATGGGATGCCGTTCCCCGGCCCCCGTTGGGGATTCCCGAGCAAGGACGAGTATGCAGACTACCTCGAGAGCTACGCCGAGCGGTTCGAGCTGCCGGTGCGAAGGAACGTCCGGGTTGACCGCCTGAGCAGGAACGGGAACGGCTTCCTGGCGGCCGCCGAGGATCGACGCTTCGAAGCCGAGAACGTGGTCGTCGCGATGTCCTCCTGGCAGCGCCCGAGGGTGCCGGACTTCGCGTCCCAGCTGGATCCCTCGATCGTCCAGCTCCACGTCGCCGACTACCGCAACCCCGGGCAGCTCCGCGAGGGGGACGCCCTCGTCGTCGGGGCGGGCAACTCGGGAGCCGAGGTCGCCATGGAGCTCTCCAAGACCCGGCGGGTCTGGCTGTCCGGCCCCGACAACGGTGCCCTCCCCTTCCGGCTCGACAGCCGCGTGGGGCACATTATGGGGCCCATCGTGGCCCGGGTCCTCTTCCACCGGGTGCTCTCCACGGGCAACCCGATCGGACGGCGGATCCGCCCGAAGATCCTCGCGAAGCGCGATCCTCTGATCCGGGTCAAACCGAAGGACCTCGCCGCCGCCGGAGTGGAGCGCATCCCGAGGACGACCGGCGTCGAGGACGGGTGGCCCAGGCTCGAGGACGGCCGTCGCCTGGAGGTCGCCAACGTGGTCTGGACCTCCGGGTTCGATCCGGGGTTCGACTGGATCGATCTTCCCGTGCTCGGCCCGACGGAGCCGAAGCACGACGGGGGGATCGTCCGCTCCGAACCCGGTCTCTACTTCGTGGGCCTCCGCTTCCTGTACGCGAAGTCTTCGGAGCAGATCCACGGAGTCGGCCGCGACGCCGACCGCATCGCCGACGCGATCGCCGCCCGCCATACGCAACGAGTGGGACTTCCGAATCCAGACATCACCAGGCCCTGATCTCTTCGTACGGCTTCTGTGGCACGGATGCGGCTCGTCATAGGTCCTCGTGGGCGTACGCGATCGCCGCGTCGAGGTCCATGGCTCTGCCCTCGGCCATGGCCTGGTTCACCGCCGTGTCCCCGATGGCCTGGCGGGCAGCGGTCAACGGATCGCCTATCAGAACCCGAGCGACAGGAGGCGACAGAGCTCCGTTGATCTCCCGCGCCGCCTCGGCAGCCCCCCACAGCCGCGCCCCCCGGTCGTGTCGACCCATCTCGCCCTCCAGGGCACAGAGCAGGAACAGCAGACCCGTGCCCACCGGGCGGTTACCGGCAGACATCATGACGTCCAGTCCCCGCAGGTAGTAGGCCTTGGCGCGCTTCTTGTCGCCTAGGAAACGGTACGCGTTGCCCAATCCGATGAGCGCCTCGTTCAGCTCCCACCGCTCGCCCACTTCCTCGAATAGCGTCACCGCCTTCTCGAAGAGCGGCACCGCCGCCCCCGGATCGCCCCGTCCCATCCCTGCCACCAAGCCCAGGCCCCGGTAGGCCTTGGCGATGCCTTTGCCGTCCTTCAGGTCCTCGGCCAGGACCAGGCTCTGACGGAACAGATCCTCGGCGGCGTCCACTCCCGAACCGCCGCTGAGGAAGGCACTCGTGAGCCTCAGCGCGGCAACGTTGTAGAGGCCCTCCACCTCCCCGCGCCGGTCCCCGCTCTCCCGGAACAGGCGCAGGGCCTCCTCGTGGTGAAGCTCCGTGGCCGGGAGGTCGGTCCCCCACCAAGCCAGCCCTCCCGCGGCGGTATGGGCTCTCGCTCGGACACGTGGCGACGACCCTTCGAGCGCGAGCAACTCATCGAGCGCTCTCCTTCCCTCCCAAAGCGGGCCGCGGAGCTGCCAGAACCGCCACAGCGCGGCCGCGATGCGGAGCCCGATCTCCGCTTCTCCGCTATCGATCGCCCACACGATCGAGGCGCGCAGGTTGGCCCGCTCCTGCTCGCATCGGTCGAGCCACCGCGCCTGGTCCTGGGTCGTCAGGTGCGCCTCGGCCTCCTCCGCGAAGGCCATGAGGAATTCCGCCAGACGGCGCTGAGTGGCATCGGGATCGAACTCGTCGCCGAGTCGCTCGCCGGCGTACTCGAGGATCGTCTCTAGCATGCCGAACCGCGGTTCCCCATCCCGAGGCTCGATCCGTCTGAGCAGGTTCTTCTCCACCAGAGCCTCAAGTCCGTCCAGAACAGGCTTCGCGAGATCGCCCGGATCACAGACGGCCTCGGCAGCTTGCAGCGAGCACCCGCCGGGGAACACCGAGAGCCTGGCGAACAGCCGGCGTTCCGGCTCCGGCAGGAGGTCGTAGCTCCAGTCGATAGCCCCGCGTAGGGTTCGCTGCCGCTCAGGCCGGCCCTTGGCCGCACCCACAAGCAGCGGGAGGCGCTGGTCGAGGCGGGAGAGCATCGCCTCGGGGGTGAGGACTCGCAGTCGACTGGCAGCGAGCTCGATCGCCAGCGGCAGGCCGTCGAGCCGGGCGGTGATCCCGGCGACGGCCCGGGCGCCATCGTCGGTGAGCTCGAAGTCCGGCTTCAATGCTCGGGCCCGGTCGACGAACAGGACCACCGCCTCGTAACTGGAGAGCTCCTCCGGAGCCCGGTCAGGGTCGGGAACCTCGAAGGGCAGGACCTCATATTCCTGCTCGCCGTAGATGCCGAGGGCCGTCCGGCTGGTGACCAGGATCCGCAATCGTTGCGCCGTCGAGAGCAGGTCCTCGATCATCCCCGCGGCCTCCAAGACCTGCTCGAAGTTGTCGAGCAGCAGCAGCAGCTCCCGTTCGCTGAGCCGGGCCCGAACAGCCTCCAGCGCGTCGCCGCCCTGATCCACCACGCCGAGCGCTCGGGCCAGGGTCGGGGGAACCAAGGAGGGATCTCGGACTGGTGCCAACTCGACGAAGAAGGCGCCGTCCGGGAATTCGCCGAGCAGCTCCCCGGCTACCTCAACAGCCAGCCGGGTCTTACCCGAGCCACCGGTGCCGGTTAGGGTGACTAGCCGATGCTCCTCCATAAGATCCTTGACCCGCGCCAGATCTCGTTCCCGCCCTACGAAGCTGGTGAGCCGGCTGGGAAGGTTGGTCGGCCGAGCGTCGAGGGTCTCGAGCTCAGGGAACTCGTCCGGGAGTCCCGCTATATGAAGTTGAAAGATCCGGATCGGCAAGGCTAGGTCCTTGAGCCGACGCTCTCCCAGATCGCGCAGGCCCACATCTTCGGGAAGATCCTGGGCAACCAGCGCCCGTGTGGCGTCGGAGAGCAGCACCTGGCCCCCGTGACCGGCTGCCGCGACTCGGGCAGCTCGGTTCACGTCGATGGTCATGTAGTCGTCTCCCCCCAGCCGGCCCTCTCCGCTGTGTATGCCCATCCGCACCCGCAGCGGCCGGCCGGGGGGCCAGTCGTGCGCGTGGAGCTCCCGCTGGGCGGCCACGGCGGCCCGCAGCGCCCCGAGTGCCGTGGGAAAAGCCACGAAGAACGAGTCGCCCTCGGTGCGAATCTCCCGTCCCTCGCCCTCGGAGATGGACGTTCGCAGAATCGCGGCGTGCTCATCCTGGACTTGGCCATAGGCCTCGCCAAGCTCCTGGAGCAGCCGTGTGGACCCCTCGATGTCGGTGAACAGGAACGTGACGGTCCCGGTGGGCAGAGGCTGCGGCGAAGTCCCCATGGTCCCCCCGAAGTCTAGCCTGAACTTCGGCCGACGGATTGGGAGCCTGACCCACGCCACCCGCCCTCATTGGGCGGAGCCATCGGGAAAGCGGCGCTCGGTCGGGAACATGGCGGTCGTGGGCACGTCTCTGGCACGGCGGCGCGATGGCCCGGTGCGAGCCCAACAAGGGAGTGCTGACCGGGCTCTTCCGGTGGGCGCTGGTGGTTTCGAACCACCGACCTCCGCCTTGTAAGGGCGGATGAGACACCCCCTGCGACCTGCGGAAATGGCTGAATATGCCGGCTGACCAGCGGTTTTCATTGCTCAACGTTTCGCATCATTTCGCAACGTTTCGCGAACGTTCGCGGGACCGTTGCGGGACCGTTCGGGCCCATAAAGGATTGGGAGGAGCTTGGCCCCACGCACAGCGAGACGTTCGGCACCGCGATGCCGGCGGCGGCGTTCATCGTGGTTGCGGTGCTCCTCGCTCCCCGCTGGCTGGTTGAGGTCGAGGCCGACGCCATGCGCCCTGAGCGCCGCCCCTTCATAATCGTGACATGTCGCCCGGCAGGGACCTTCCAACCGGAACCCTTACATTCCTGTTCACGGACATCGAGGGCTCCACTCGCCTGCTTCAGGAGCTGGGCGAAGGGTACCGCAGTGTGCAGAACGACCATGGCAAGATCATGCGCAAGGCGATCGCCGAGGGTGAGGGGGTCGAGATTCGAACCGAGGGTGATTCGTTCTTCGCGGTCTTCACGACGCCGTCCGCCGCGGTTCGCGCCGCCGTCGCCGCGCAACGAGGGCTAGCCAGCCACGCGTGGCCGCACGGTCAACCGCTGCAGGTGCGGATGGGGATGCACACCGGCGAGGCGGCCCTCGGCGGAGACGACTACCTGGGCATCGACGTCAACCGTGCGGCGCGGATCGCCGCGGCTGGTCACGGCGGCCAAGTACTCCTCTCGGACGCGACTCGTGGCCTCGTCGAACAATCGCTGTCGGAGGGGGTGCGCCTCCGCGATCTCGGCGCGCACCGCCTCAAGGATCTGGCGCTCCCGATGCGAATCCACCAGCTAGACATCGACGGCGTCAGCGACGAGTTCCCGGAGTTGAGCACCCTCGACGCCCGCCCGACGAATCTCCCGATCCAGCTCACGACCTTCGTGGGAAGGGAACGGGAAATCGAACGCATAGGACGGTTGCTCGGGGAGCATCGCCTCGTGACGCTGATGGGGGCCGGGGGCTCAGGCAAGACGCGTCTGGCCGTCGAGGTCGCCGGAGAGCAGCTGGGCAACTTCCACGACGGAGCGTTCTTCGTCGACCTCTCGGCGATCCGTGATCGAGCCCTGGTCCCTTCCTCGTTGGCGCAGGCACTTGGGCTGACCGTCGCACCGGGCGGCGACTCGCTCGCCGCCGCGAGGGCCCACCTTCGGGAGCGCGAGCTCCTACTGATCCTCGACAACTTCGAGCAGGTGGCGGCCGGCGCGAGCGTCATCGAGGACCTGCTCGCGTCAACCACCCGGCTTCGGATGCTCGTCACCAGCAGGATGGCACTCCGCGTCTACGGGGAGCAGGAGTTCGAGGTTCCTCCCTTCGATGCTCCCGAGCCCGAGCGCGGGACGGAGGAGCTCTCGCGATCGGACGGGGTGCTTCTCTTCGTCGATCGCGCACGAGCGGTAAAGCCCGACTTCGAGCTGACGGATGCAACCGCTCCCGCGATCGCCGCGATCGTGGCGAAACTCGACGGGCTGCCGCTCGCCATCGAACTGGCCGCCAGCCGCGTTCGTGTCCTCACCCCGAAGGCCATCCTCTCCCGGCTCGATCAGCGCCTCTCGCTTCTGGCGGGTTCCGCGCGAGGCCGGCCCGAGCGGCAGCAGACCCTCCGAGCTGCCATCGAGTGGAGCTACGACTTGCTCGAGGAACGAGAGCGGCGGGTGTTCGCCCGGCTGTCCGTGTTCCCTGGCGGGTGCTCGATCGAGGCGGCAGAAGCGGTTGGAGCCGAGGATGCGGGGGTCGCGGTGCTCGACGCGGTGGAAGCCCTCGTCGAGCAGAGCCTCCTTCGGCAGGTCGAGGGCGCCGAGGGCGATCCCCGGTTCCGGATGCTGGAAACCATCTCGGAGTACGGAGGCGAGCGTCTCCGCGAGGAGTTCGATGCCGACGCGACGCGCCGACGTCTCGCCGAGTTCCTCCTCGACTTCGTCGAGGATGCCGAGCCCCATCTGTTGATGAAGGAGCAGGCGGTGTGGCTCGATCGATGCGAGCGGGAGCGTCCCAACCTGCGAGCGGCGATCCGCTGGGCCCGCGAGACGGGGCATGCCAACATCGGGCTTCGGACGGTCACCGCACTGTGGCGTTTCTGGCACCAGCGGGGTCCACTGTGGGAGGGCCGGCAGGCTCTCGATGAGCTTCTCGCGCTCGGGGGGTCCCCGGAGATTCGCGCGCGTGCCCTGAACGCCGCCGGCGGGATGGCCTGGTGGGAGGGCGACAGCGCCGCGGCACAACGATATCAGGAGGAAGCGCTTCCCCTGTTCCGCCAAATCGGGGACCGGCGGGGAGAGATGGAATCCCTCCAGGCCCTGGCCACGGCAATGACCTTCGGCGCCGGCGGTCCAGTCGAAGAGCGGCTCCGCGAGAGTCTGGCGATCGCCGAGGAGCTCGGTGACCGGAACGGGGCCGCCTTCGCGAACCTGGGGATGGGGCGTCTCATCGCGCTGGCCCGGGGGGATCCTGCGACCGCGATCCCGATCATGGAGCAAGCGCTCCGCGCGTTCGACGACCTCGGCAACCTGCAGGGGGTGGCCGAGTGTCTTGTCTCGATAGGCCACGCCTCGCGACGTCTCGGTGAGCCTGGCCGGGCCAGAGGCAACTACCTTCGTGTCATGGACATGCAGGTGGAGGCGGGGAATCGCCCGGGAATCACGGGCATGCTGTTCTTCCTCTCGAGCGTGGAGGGAGAGCTGGGGCGACACGAGCGGTCCGCCCGGCTCTGGGCGGCTGCGGAGTCGGCCCGGGAGATCACTGGGACCCTGACCCCGCCCGCGGCCCAGGGCATGATCGGCGACCCCGTCGCCGCCGCCCGCGAGGCCATCGGTGACGAGATGGTGGAGCGCGCCCTCGCAGCGGGCAGGACGATGGATCACAACGCAGCCGTAGCCTATGCGCACGAGACGGAACCCACCGGCCCGGACAAATGAGCGGCGTTGCCCTGCTCGCTTACTCGCCGGAGGTCCTCGAATACCACCACGGCCCCTGGCGGTTCGCCGAGGTGCGGACGTGGCGGGATTCTGGAAGGTGGTGCGGCTGTGTTCGTCTACGGATTGGTCATTCGGCCTGGTCCAGCTAACCGCGCCGAACGGCTGCATCACCGGGCGGAGCCTAGAAAGCGATCATCGGGACGCCGCCCCGCGACCTGCGGATTCGTGGGCGCTGGTGGTTTCGAACCACCGACCTCCGCCTTGTAAGGGCGGCGCTCTCCCGCTGAGCTAAGCGCCCGACGCCTTCATGGTACCCCCTCACCCCCGGACCTACCGGCTGGTAACATCCTCGATGAGCCCGAGCCGTGCGAACGGAGGAGGAGCCGTGGTGGAGTTCGAGAGCATCACCTACGGGATCCACGACGGGCTGGCCACGATCGAGCTGGCTCGGCCCGACAAGCTCAACGCCATGAGCAGCCAGATGTTCAACGAACTGGGGGAAGCCGCGGAGCGGGCTGCCGCGGACCCGGGCATCCGGGCCGTCCTCGTGAAGGGCCAGGGCCGCTCGTTCTCCGCCGGGATCGACATCAACCTCCTTGGCCAGCTGGCGGGAACCCGCGGGGCCCGCTTCCGGACCTTCGCCCGCACCGCCCAGCGCCCCTACCTCCTCCTGGCCCAGATGGAGAAGCCGACCATCGCCGCGGTGCACGGTCACGCCTTCGGGTCGGGGTTCCAGCTGGCCTTGGCCTGCGACCTCCGGATCGCCGCCGAAGATGCGACCTTCGCCATGCTGGAGGTCCGCTTCGGCCTGATCCCCGATCTGGGCGGCGGCCACCGCCTGGCCCGCCTCATCGGACCGGCCCGGGCCAAGGAGATCGTGTGGACCGGCCGGGAGATCGTGGCCAAGGAGGCCGAGCGCATCGGCCTGGTCAACCGTATCGTCCCCGCCATCACCCTGGACGAGCAGGCTGAAGCGTACGCGCGTGAGCTGGTCTCCGCGCCGCCGATCTCGCTGGCGCTCTCCAAGAGCCTGCTCAACCGGGCCATGGAGATCCCGCTGGAGACCTCCCTGGAGCGAGAGGCCCAGGCTCAGACGGCCTGCGTGGACTCCGAGGACCACCGCGAGGCCATCCAGGCCCATCTGGATAAGCGGGCTCCCCGCTTCACCGGCCGGTAGCTGGGCTAGGCGACACCCTCACGGCAGTCCTTCAGCGCCTTGTTGGCCTTCTTCCGGCCTTGCTCGGCGGCGTCGGCCCATCGCTCGAACTGCGCTAGATCGAGGTTCGTCGCCGCGTTGAACGTCCGGACCTGGCGGTTCCACAGGCGGACGTCCGCATCCAGCGCCTCGAGGCATACCACCATCACCTCGCGGAGGCCCCCGGTCGTCTCGCGTTCCGACCTGAGCAGCCCCTCGGTGCTGGTTAACCGTTGCTCCAGCGTCTCGATGTCGCCGCGCGCGTCGTCGAGGCTGGTCTGGGTCTCGTCGAGCCGTGCGACGAGGCCGTTGTGATCGACGACGAAGCTCCGCCCCAGCCCGGCGGCGACGACAGCGCCAACGGTCCAGGCGAGCCATGGCCGTCGTAGGAGCGCGGGCTTGGCCGCTGTCTGCGTCTGGGCAGCAGGCACCGCATCATGCATGGTTTCGGACATCTGTGGCCCCTCCCTGATATGGGTGTACCGATAGGTATTCGCCGCCGGAGGCCTATCCCCTGCCCGCTCAGTCCCCTGTCTCGGCGACCTCCAGCAGGGGGATGCCCTCCTCGGGATGCTCCACCGCCACCCCGTCGGTGACGCGGTCGGCTGGATCGTGGGAGGCCCGGAGCCGCGCGTACAGGGGCACGGCCAGCGTGGTGAACAGGCCGCCCACCACGAATCCGGCGGGGATCGATCCGGCCTGTGACAGGTACCCCAGGCCGGCCTGCCCTCCGACGCTCCCCACGCCGGCCAGCAGCGAGTCGAACGACACGATGGTCGCTCGCTGCTCGGTGGGGATCAGGGCGTGGAGGTACGTCTGCTTGAGTGGCCCGGCCAGCCCGAAGGTCACCGCCCCGAGCAGGAACAGCGGGACGGCGATCCAGAACGACCGGATGGCCCCCACACCGATCATGGCCAGCGGCAGGAGCACGGCGGCCCCCAGGAGCACCGTCGTCCGCCGCCGGCCCGGCTTGGCCACCTTCCCGACCAGCGCGTTCCCCAGGATCGTGGCCAGCGCGAACGTGGCGGCGATCAGCCCCGACAGCCACACCGCCGGGGAGCCCCACAGCTCCAGGAAGTACGGCTGCCACGCGTACCAGGCCCAGGAGAAGAACGAGGCGAACACCAGGGAGACAAGCATCAGCAGGCGGACCGAGGGTTGCCGCCACCCGAACCGGACCCCGGCCCGGGCCACCTTGGCCATCTCCCCCCGGAGCCTCTTCCACCGCATGGCCTTCGGGGTGAAGCCGTGGTCGTGCATGGCCCGCCACCCCACCACGAACGCCGCCGTCAGGAAGCCGGCCCGGACCAGGTACGGCAGGGACAGGTCGAGGGACCCCAGGAGGCCGCCTCCCACCGTGCCCACCAGCATCGACGCCCCGAACACCATGTGGCCGCGGGCGAACACGCGGTCCATCTCCCCCCGGAACCCGCTGGCCTGCAGGGCATCGACCAGCCAGGCCTCCACGGCCCCCGAGTAGAACGTGAACCCCAGGCCCAGGATGATGCCCGCCAGCGAGAACAGGATCACGCCTCCGCCCACGGCGGCCACCCCCACGTAGGCCATCGTGCCCACCATCAAGACGGAGGCGCTGAGCAGGAACGAGACTCGGCGGCCCCGGGTGTCGGCCACCACGCCGGTGGGGACCTCGAACAGGACCATTCCGGCCGTGAACACCGCGTTGGCCACGAACACCTCGAAGATGTTCAGCCCGGCATCCAGGAGGAACAGGGTGTTGATGCCCCAGATCAAGGATGCGGACAGGTTGAACAACAGCGTGATCAGCAGGTAGGTCCGCACCACGCGCCCCGGATCCATCAGGGGAGGGTAGCACCGGATCCCGAGTTCTGTGCACTTGCACAAAGGTCTGGGCCCCCCGATCGGCGAATCCTCCATGAGCCAGGCAGGACCGCGGGACCCCAGAGCCCGCGCCGGACGAAGGAGGACGGCGATGCGACGTGTCCACATCATCTCCCTGATGACATCTTTGGTGACCGTGTCGATGCTGGCGGCTATGCCGGCTCGGGCGGCCACGCCATCCTCGGTGAGCGGACTGAGCGCGAGCGTCTCCGGCGGGACCATCTCCGTCACCGGGACGGCAGCCTTCGGAGGCGAGGACCCGGTACAGGTAGGCGACGACGCCGTGAACGACAACCTCGGTGGGGCCCAGACCGCTCTCCTGGGCATCGACCTGGACCGCATGCTCATCTCTCAGCCCAACCCGAACGTCCCCACCCTCCAGTTCACCCTGGATCTGAACGGCATGACCGGCGGGGGCATCCCGGAGCATCTCGCTTACAACTGGGACATCCGTGTCGACGGTGGCTCGGTCGGCAACGGCGCCGACTGGTCCATCAAGTCCTGGCGCACCAGGGCCCTGGCCACCACCGTCGATCCCTACGCGGCGGTCTTCACCTGCGTCCCCTCGGGCACCGGGTCCTCCTGCACGGCTGGACCCCAGGTACCGGTTGCATACGACGGCACCGCTTCGGAGATCCGGATCAGCGTCCCCATGGGGACCATCGGGGCCAGCCCGGGATCCACCATCGACGCGTGGCTCCGGATCAGCGCACCCGTGTGGGTGGGCGGCACGGCCGCCACACAGACCCTGGCCGGCTTCTACGACACGGCCACCCACGACCAGTACGTGGTCCCCACCAAGACGGTCCGGCTGGGCATCGCGCCCACCGGCTCCCCCATCAGCTACACGGCGACCGCGTCGCTCTCCGGCTCCACGTTCTCGGGGAGCCTGGCGGTCCCGGGCCCCGGGGTCTACGACGTGGGGGCCCAGGCCTGCTTCGGCGCCAACTGCGGGACCGGGACGGTCACGGTGACGATCAGCTGAGGCAGTAGTCGGGGATCAGGTACTCGTCCGGATCCTCGGGGTCCTCCTTCGGCTTGAGCACCGGCTCGAAGCACAGGGCGTGGCCCTGGTTCGAGTTCCCCTCCAGGAACGTGATCCCGTCCACCTCGTCCTGGTGCGGGCCCGTGTACCGGAGGACGTAGAGGCCGTTCCGAAGGTCGGCCACGTAGATCAGGCCGTCCTTGATGATGGGATAGCTCCACATCACGACCTTGTCCTGGCCCGCGGACAGCCGGGGGTCCTCCGTGCCCACCAGCGGGAGAGGCTCCGGCAGGAACTCGGCGACCTGGTACGGCTTGGCCGGGTCTGCCAGGGAGATGGCCTGGAGGCCACCCGAATGCCACGTCACGAAGGCGATGTTCGGCGTGAGCGTGGGGTTGTGGGCGGAGAAGGAGGTGAAGGGCCTCGGCTCGTACTGCGAGCAGAGGACCTCGATGTTCTGGGGGAGCCGGTACTCCGAGACCACGGCCGGGAGGGCCTCGTCCGAGATGTCGATCAGGCGGGCCCAGCCCCACGGGCATCCGTGAGCGGAGCCGGTCGCCGTCCCGTACACCTCGTCCGCCGCGAAGGCCCAGTCCCGTCCCCACAGCTTGATGGCGCTGTGGGCCCCCGGACCGGGCCAGCTGACTCGATCCGAGTTGGCCGTCACCTGCCGGAGCTGGGGGCTGGCCACCCCACCCGTGAAGTCGGAGACGTCGGCCACGGCGAATCCGCCGGTCAGCAGGGCGAAGTAGGCTCGGCTCCCGTCGTTGCTCACCGACAGCGAGTGCAGCCCTCCCGAGTACCCGTGCCCGCCGTTGAACAGCTGCAGGGGCTCACCGCCATCAAGCACGGGCGAGATGTCGTAGATCTGCATCGTGGATCCGGCCCCTGCGGCGAAGATGAGGGCCCGGCCGGGGTCGAACGGGTCCTCCCACAGGTAGAACTCGTGGGTGTTTCGATCGAACTGCAAGATCAGCTCCGGCGCCGCGGCCTTCTCCCCCGAGATGTCGTAGAACCGGAAGTTGTTCACTGACGGCGCCGAGCAGAGGTGGGCGCTTGCCCCGCCGCAGTTCGTGTGCAGCACCACCAGGACGTCCTGGGAACGCCACACCCGCATCTCACGCGAGGACTCCCCCGGGTTCCCCTCGTTGGGAGGCCCGATCTCGTACGCAACCTCCGGGTCCGCGGGATCCGAGACGTCCACCACCATGATCCCGGCCCGGTTGGCGTTGTTCTCCTTGCCGTCGGTTCGACTCCCCACGTAGGCGTAGTCGCCGTGGACGGCCAAAGCCGCGTTCATGCCTCGATTGAACAGCGGGTCGTGACCGACCAGCTGCACGTGACCGGTCGGGCCGGGGTCGAGGTCGTCGCAGTACTCCGGTATCAGGTACTCGTCGGGGTCCTCGGGATCCTCCTTCGGCTTGAGAACGGGCTCGAAGCACAGGGCGTGGCCCTGGTTCGAGTTCCCCTCCAGGAACGTGGTCTCCTGGACCTCCTCCTGGTGGGATCCCCAGTACCGCAGGATGTACAGGCCGTTGCGCAGGTCTACCACGTAGATCAACCCGTTCTGGATGATCGGGTAGCTCCACATCACCACCTTGTCCTGGCCCGCGGACAGGCGAGGGTCCTCGGTGACCACGAACGGGAGCGGATCCGGCTTGAACTCGGCCAGC
>Ga0214472_10002901_pt1 | contig 18257 bp, 18 predicted proteins | sample RVTome_6_FD_207662 | JGI IMG/M metagenome (GOLD analysis project Ga0214472, IMG submission 207662) | Soil microbial communities from uranium-contaminated site in the Upper Colorado River Basin, Wyoming, United States - RVT140D175 | ecosystem: Environmental > Terrestrial > Soil > Contaminated >...
AAACGCCGACGATCTCGCTGCTCGTTGCCTCTTCCTTGATCCATTTGATGAAGGCGCGCACGTCCGGTGACAGGTGGCGGCCTTTTGGCCAGACCAGCCAGTAGCCGAAATCGATCGGGATCGAGCCGCTGGCAAAGGGCGCGACCAGGCGGCCGGCGGCGATGTCATTGGCGGCGATGGCCTGTTTGGCAAGGGCAACGCCGCGCCCGGCGGCGGCCGACTCGATCACCAGGATGCCCTGGTTGAAGCGCGGCCCCCGGCTGCCATCGACGCCGGTCACGCCGTGCGCGCGCAGCCAGCTGGCCCAATCCGGGCAGGACGGGTCGTTCTCAGAACTCTCATCGTGCAGCAGCGTATGGTTCTTCAGGTCTTCAGGCTTGCGGATCGCGTCCGGCCCTTCCAGCAGGCGGGGCGAGCAGACCGGCAGCACGGTCTCGTCCAGCAGTTTCTCGGATTTCAGGCCTTCATAATTGCCGCGCCCGTAGCGGATCGCGAGATCGGCGTCGGCGGTGTTGAAGTCGGTCAACGACATGTCCGCGGAGATCCAGGCCTCGACGCCCTCATTCGTCTGGTTGAACTTTTCGAGCCGTGGGGCAAGCCATTTGGCGGCGAAGGACGGCGCGCAGGTGACCATCACCCGGCCCTTGCGGGCAGGGGCCTGCATGATCCGGCCGGCTTCGGAAATCCGCTCGAAGGCCTCGCGCACCAGGGGCAGGCTCGCCTGCGCGGCGTCCGTCAGCAACACGGAACGGCCCGTACGCTTGAACAGCGGCGTGCCAGCAAAGTCTTCCAGCTGCCTTATCTGCTGCGAAATTGCACCCGGCGTGACATTCAGCTCCTCGGCCGCCTGGGTGAAGGAAAGGCGCCGTGCGGCCGCTTCGAAGGCACGCAGGGCATTGAGCGGCGGAAGGCGGTCGGAAGGATCGGACATGGATAGTTTCTCTAAATGATGGACTTAGGGGTTGCCCGTTGCTACCGGGGCGTCAAGGAGGCTTTGTGCATATGCCCCTCCAGAACCGCTAAACAAGAGAGTTGCGCCCCATGCGCCAGTTTCCGGCCTTTTTCAATCTTGAAGGCGTCCGCGTCACCGTTTTCGGGGACGGCGAGGAAGCCGCGCGCAAACTGCGTCTGCTTGCCGCCTCACCGGCAGACCTTGTTCTGGTGGGCGGATTTGCCGACGCTGACCTCGCGGCCGAGTTTGAAGGACGGGTGACGGTGGTTGACCGCGCTCAGCGGGACGGCGCGCTGCGCGGCGCGCGGCTTGCCATCATCGCCGAGACGGACGCCGCGCTGCGGGCCGAGGCGCTCGCCGCCGTGCGCGCTCACGGGATCCCGGTGAACGTGGTTGACCAGCCGGATGACTGCGATTTCACGGTTCCCTCGATCCTCGACCGGGGCGAGATCGTGGCCGCGATCGGGTCCGGCGGCGCCTCGCCCGTGTTGGCGAAATCGGTCCGCGCCAAGCTTGAGGCTCTTTTGCCGAGCCGGATCGGCGACCTTGCCGCGCTCGCCCGTCGGCTCCGGCCGTTCGTGGCGCAGGCGATCCCCGACCCGGTTTCCCGCCGCCGCTTCTGGGAGCGCGCGCTGACCGGGCCGGCCGCCGAGGCGGCCTATGCCGGCGAGCTCGATAAGGCCGAGGAACTGCTGCAAGACGCGGCCCGCGCGCCCTCGCGCAATGCCGGTGTTGTCCATATCGTCGGCGCAGGGCCGGGCGACCCGGAACTGCTGACGCTGAAGGCGCTGCGCACTATCCAGGAAGCGGATGTTGTCTACTATGACCGCCTCGTCAGCCCCGAGATCCTGGCGCTGGTGCGCCGGGATGCGACGCGCGTCCCGGTTGGCAAGTCGAAGGGTGACCATTCGGTGCCGCAGGCCGAAATCCAGCACCGGCTGGTCGCGTCCGCGCGCGAAGGCCTGCGGGTTGTGCGCCTGAAGGGCGGCGATCCTTTCATCTTTGGCCGCGGCGGCGAAGAACTGGAAGCGGTGCGCGCCGAAGGCATTGCCGTGCATGTCGTGCCCGGCATTTCATCCGCCCTCGGATGTGCGGCCTCGGCCGGCATTCCGCTGACCCACCGCGACCATGCGCAGACGCTGACTTTCGTCACCGGCCATGCGAAATCCGGCGGTGTGCCGGATCTCGACTGGGCGGCGCTGGCGCGTCCGGCGCAGACAGTGGTCGTGTTCATGGGTGTCGAGACGGCGCCGGTCATTGCCGAACGCCTGATCGCGGCGGGCCGCGATGCGCACACGCCAATCGCGGTGATCGAGAATGGCACGCGCCCGGACGAAATCCGTGTGTTTGGTGAGCTGTCCGAACTGCCGTTCCTGATCGAGGAGGAGGGGATCCTCGGGCCCGCGCTGCTGATCATCGGCGAAGTTGCCGGACTGCCGCTTTCCAACGTCCAGATCAGCCAGTTCCTGCCGCCTGAGTTTGCAGGCGCTTCGCGCTATGAAGCGCTGGCAGGCGAGGAGTAGACCGCCATGACCTCGGTTCGCCCGAAACTGAAGCCTGAAACGCCGAAGGCCGTGACCGGTTGGGCAACGGCCACGGGCCGTTCTGTCTGGCTCGCGGCAGATGGTTCGTGGACGGAGGATGCTGGCCAGCTCGGCGTGTTCACCGGCGGCGAGGCCGAAGCGCGCCTTGCAGCAGCACTGAAGCAGGAAGGCGTCGTCACCGATCCCTATTTCATGGAAGTCACCGAAACCGGCGCCATCACGGGGCGCGAGACCTTGCGCGAATCCATGCGCGCCGAGCCGGCGCTCGCATTTGGAGGCAAGCCATGATCCGCATCTTTGGTGACAGTATCTCGGGCAACTGCCTGAAAGTGAAATGGGTGGCCGAGCGCCTTGGCCTCGCCCATGAATGGGTCGAGATCGACATCCTGAAGGGCGAGACGCGCACCGACGGTTTCTTGGCGCTGAACCCGTTCGGGCAGGTCCCGGTCGTCCAGTTCGACGATGGCCGGACGCTCTCGCAGTCGAATGCCATCATCCTCTACCTCGCCGAGGGTTCAAACCTCATACCGCAGGAGGCTTTCGAGCGGGCCAAGATGCTCGAGTGGATGTTCTGGGAACAATATTCGCACGAGCCGACGATCGCCGTGCGCCGCTTCCAGAAACACTATCTGAAGAAGTCCGACGATGCGATCGATGCCGATCTCCTGGCCAAGGGCCGCCGGGCGCTCGGCCGGATGGAAATGGCGCTGATCTCCAGCGATTTCATCGCGGGCGGGGCGGCGCTGACGCTCGCCGACATTGCGCTCGTTGCCTATACGCGGATGGCGCATGAAGGCGGCTTTGACTTGAGCGAATTTCCGGCGGTTCACGCCTGGGTGGCGCGGTGCGAGCTCGAACTCGGCCTGGCGCACCTGCACGAGGTAACGCATGTATAGATATGACGAGTTTGACGCACGGATCGTCAAGCAGCGCGTGGAGCAGTTCCGCGGGCAGGTGGCGCGCCGGCTGTCGGGCGAGCTGCTCGAAGACGAGTTCAAGCCGCTGCGCCTGCAGAACGGGGTGTACCTGCAGCTGCACGCCTACATGCTGCGCATCGCCATTCCGTATGGCCAGCTCAGCCCCCGCCAGGTGCGCTGCCTCGCCGGGATCGCGCGCGATTATGATCGCGGCTACGGCCATTTCACGACGCGCCAGAACATCCAGTTCAACTGGGTCGCGCTGAAGGACATTCCGGATGTTCTGGAGCGGCTTGCCGAAGTCGAGATGCATGCGATCCAGACCTCCGGCAACTGTATCCGCAATGTGACGACGGACCATTTCGCCGGCGCCGCGCAGGACGAAGTGATGGATCCGCGCGCCTGGTGCGAGATCATCCGTCAATGGAGCACGTTCCACCCGGAATTCGCCTTCCTGCCGCGCAAGTTCAAGATCGCCGTCACGGCGGCCGAGCATGACCGCGCGGCAATCCGCGTGCATGACGTTGGCCTGCATATCCGCGAGACGGATGGCGAGGTGGGCTTCGAAGTCTGGGTCGGCGGCGGGCAGGGGCGCACGCCGCATATCGCCACGCTGGTGAACCCGTTCGTGCCCGAAGCGCGCATCCTCGATTATCTTGAGGCGATCATGCGCGTCTACAACCGCCACGGCCGGCGCGACAACAAGTACAAGGCACGCATCAAGATCCTCGTCTCGGAGCTTGGCGAGGCGGAATATATCCGCCAGGTCGAGGAAGAGTACGCCGCACAGGCCGCCGCCGAGAAGGTCGATCTTCCGCAGGCGGAGATTGACCGGATCCATGCCTATTTCGCCCCGCCCGCGCTGGCGGCGAAACCTGAAGCGTCCAGTGCGTTCGAGGCCGCTAGGGCCGCCGATCCGTCGTTTGCGCGCTGGACGCGGGCCAACCTGCATCCGCACAAGGTGGCAGGCTATACCTCCGTCACGGTCAGCCTGAAGCCGCTCGGTGTGGCGCCGGGGGATGCGACCGACCGGCAGATGGAAACCGTCGCGGATCTCGGCGAAAAGTACGGGTACGGAGATATCCGCGTCAGCCATGCGCAGAACCTCGTGCTGCCGCATGTGGCGCTGGATGATGTGCCGGCCGTCTATGCCGCGCTCGACGCGGCCGGGCTTGGCGCGGCGAATGAAAGCCGCATCACCGACATGATCGTCTGCCCGGGCCTCGACTTCTGCAACCTCGCCAATGCGCGCTCGATCCCGGTCGCGCTGGAGGTCCAGAAGCTGTTCGCCGACCCCGACTATGAGGAAGACATCGGCAAGCTGCACATCAACGTGTCCGGCTGCATCAATGCCTGCGGCCATCACCATGTCGGCCATATCGGCATCCTGGGCGTCGACCGGAAAGGGGAGGAGTTCTACCAGATCCTGCTCGGCGGCCGCGCTGACGAGAAGGCGGCGCTCGGCGAGATTGTCGGCCCCGGCCTGAAAGCCGAGGACGTGCCGGGCGCGATCCACCGGGTGGTCGAATATTACCGCGCCCAGCGCACCTCGCCGGAAGAAAAGTTTATCGACACGTTGGAACGCCTCGGCCACCAGCCCTTCCAGGAGGCCCTCTATGCCGCTGGTTAAAGAAGGCGCCGAGATCGCCAATGGGTGGACCTTCATTTCCGATGGCGAAGAGCTGCCGGACAAGGGCAAGGTTTCGGTAACCCTGGGCCGGTTCCTGGCGCTCAAACAGGGGCATGAGAACGGGCCGTTGCCGGACGGGGTGCGCCTGCGGCCTGCCGACGAGCCGGCGGGGCTCGCGCCTTACCTGACGGAACTCAGCCTGATCGAGGTGGATTTCCCGCGCTATACGGATGGCCGCGGCTTCAGCCAGGCCCAGCTGCTGCGCCGCCGTTTCGGCTATGACGGTGAGCTGCGCGCGGTCGGCCATGTCCTGCGCGATCAGATATTCTACATGCACCGTTCAGGGTTCGATGCTTACGAAACAAGCCGCGCAGCCGTATCTGAAGTAGCGGAAGCGCTTGCCGAGTTCACTGAGGCCTACCAGCCTGCAGTCTCTGGCCCGGCGGCGGTCTTCCGCAAGCGACACGGAGCCTGAGGCAGATGCCCTTTGACAGTCTGATCGAAAGCCCGGCCACGGACCCGTCCGTGCGGCTCGCGCGCCTCAACGGCGAACTGCGTCAGGCCTCGGCCCAGACCATCCTGCGCGCGGCGATCGTGCGGGAATGGGCCGGCAAGCTGACCTATGTGTCGAGCTTCGGCGCCGAGAGCGCGGTGATGCTGGCGCTGATTGCCGATGTCGATCCGTCGCTGCCGATCCAGTTCATCGATACCGGCATGCATTTCCCGCAGACGCTCGACTACCGCGACGAGGTCATTGACCGGCTCGGCCTGACGGGCGTGCGCACGATCGTGCCGAACGAGGGCGAACGCCGGCTCGACGATCCGAAGAACATGCTCTGGAAAACCAACACGGATGCCTGCTGCGACCTGCGCAAGGTGCGTCCGATCGAGCCCGCGCTCGAAGGCTTCTCCGCCTGGATCACGGGCCGTAAACGCTTCCATGGCGGCGCCCGCATGAGCCTGCCGGTGTTTGAATTTGCGGCGGGCCGCTACAAGGTGAACCCGCTGGCCGGCTGGAACCAGGACGATGTCGACCTGTTCATGGAACAGCGGCGCCTTCCGCGTCATCCGCTGGTCGCCCAGGGCTATCCCTCGATCGGTTGCTGGCCGTGCACGCAGCCGGCCGACGATCCGGACAATCCGCGCGCGGGCCGCTGGGCCGGTCAGGACAAGACCGAATGCGGCCTGCATGTCGAGCGCAACGAGCGCCCGCGCGTGTTCTGAGCCAGATTCCCCGGGGCATCACACCGCCATATCCGGTCGCCCTCTCCTCACGGAGAGGGCGTTTTCTTTTCAGCGGCGCCGGTTGAAGACATGCGAGAGGGCGATCGCGGCGGCGGTTGCCACGTTCACGCTGTCGAAACCCTCCGTCATCGGAATACGTACCGGCCGCGCCCGGGCGATCAGGTCCGGCGAAAGGCCGGGTCCCTCGGCGCCGAGCAGGAGCGCCACGCGGGCCGGCACCGCGAGGGAGGGCAGGGGCGCTGCATCCGCCCGGGGTGTCAGGGCCCAGACCTCGTAGCCGCGCGCCTCGGCCGCATCGATGAGGCCGCTGCCGGACCCGCCTCGCGCGAAGGGCAGCCAGAGCGCGGTGCCGGAGGAAACACGGATGGCCTTGCGGTAGAGCGGGTCGCAGGATGTCTCGTCCAGCAGCACGGCGCCGGCGCCGAAGGCGGCCGCGTTGCGGAAACAGGCGCCGACATTGTCATGGTTCGAGAGCCCCGCGAGGAGCAGCGCCGCGGCGCGTCCCTCCGCAGGCAGAATATCTTCCGGGCGGTTCGGTGCATTCTTCTTTCCGCAGGCCAACACGCCCCGGTGCATTGGGAAGCCCGCGACCTGATCCATCACGGCCTGCGGCGCGGCATAGACCGGCACGCCGTCCGGCACGTGTTCCAGAAGGCCCGCCAGCGGCGCCAGCCGGGTTTCGCACAGGAACAGGCTCTCGACCTCGAACCGGCCGCGCGTCAGAAGGGTCTCCAGTGTCACCTTGCCTTCGACGATGAAGCGCCCGCCGTGACCGTTTGTCAGGTCGCGCTCGCGAATAGACAGAAAAGCCGCGATCCGTGGGTCGTCAGCGTCTGAAATCGGTGTTGCCTTTTTCAATCAGTCATCTTCTTTATGTCCCGAGGAAGAGGGCGCACACCATGAGCACTACACCCGATGTCCCGCCTTATGCGGATGCCCCGCCGCAACGCAAGTCGCGGCGGGGATGGTGGATACTCGGCGGACTGGGTTTGGCAGCCGTCCTGCTCGGCATGTGCGTGAAAGGCGGGGTTGACCTCTTTGCCGCTATTGGAGAGCGCAGCGCAGCGTCGGTGGCGATTGCAAAGCAGTTCACGGCAGGCGGTCTGCCCGCAGCAAGCGATCCGATCTATTCCCGCCGCTCGGGGGTCAACGACGATGCGGTTGACAAGGTCAATCGACTGATCGCCCAGTTCGGTTCCGTATCGGACTTCACGGACGCGAGTTGCACCCTGAACAGCGCTGCCAATACCAACGCTGCCGAATCCGGCACATTCGCGAACTGCGCCTTGTCGGCCAAAGCTGTTCTATCGCCAGTCAATATTACGGTTCGCTGGATTCGCGAAGATGAAATCTGGAAGCTGCTCGCGTTCAATCTCAACTACACGGATCAGAGCTTGTTGCTCGACAAGGCGGAAGAACTCGACCGGCGCGCAAGGGAAGAGGGCGGTCCTGCTGAAGAACCGCCCCCTGAAATGCCTGAATGATCCGTGTGCCGAAGGGGCACAGACGGCTCAATTGACCAGCAGGTCGACGATCACGTCGGCAATCAGGCCGCTCGCCACATCGACGAGATAGACGTCTTCCTCGACGAGAACCCACCGGTAGCCGCGCGGCGCGGGCCGCAGGTCATAGCGCGCCCAGTCGCCGAAATGGACTTCGCGGTATTCGACCGGGAGGTATTCACCCCTGCCCCAGATCTTCTTGGCATGGCCAGGCGGAATCTTGCCCTGTTTGGCAAGACCGGGTGGCAGGTCGTGCCCGCGCGAGGATGGCGGATCGGCATAGGCGACAAGTCCGGCGCCAAGGGCGCCGGCGAGAATGAATGTCAGCTTCCGGACAGGCATGGTCAGCCTCCTTCTGTTGGAGTTGATCAACGCGGGAAAGCGGTGACCGGTTCCACTCAATCCCCGACGGGCAGGCCCTGTTCCTTGGCGAGGCGCTTCATCGTCTTCTGCAGCTTTTCGAAGGCGCGCACCTCGATCTGGCGGATACGTTCGCGGCTGACGCCGTAATGGTCCGACAGTTCCTCAAGTGTTTTCGGCTCGTCAATCAGGCGGCGCTCGGTCAGGATATGGCGTTCGCGCTCCGAGAGGTCCTCCATCGAGCGGGTCAGCAATTCCATCCGCGAGTCGAGTTCCTGCCGGTTAGCGAAGGTCTCGGCGGTGCCAAGTTCGTCATCGGCGAGCCAGTCCTGCCACTCCATGTCGCCGTCGGTGCCCATCGGCACGTTGAGCGAGGCATCGGAGCCGGACATCCGGCCATTCATCGAGAACACTTCGGCCTCGGTGACGTTCAGCTTCTCGGCAATCAGGCGGGCCTGTTCGGGCTTCAGATCGCCCTCTTCCAGCGCCTGCATCTCGCCTTTCAGGCGGCGCAGGTTGAAGAACAGCTTCTTCTGCGCGGCCGTGGTGCCCAGTTTCACAAGGCTCCAGCTGCGCAGAATGTATTCCTGGATGGCGGCGCGGATCCACCACATCGCATAGGTGGCGAGGCGGAAACCCTTTTCGGGGTCGAACTTCTTGACGGCCTGCATCAGGCCCACGTTGCCTTCGGAGATCACCTCGGCCATCGGCAGGCCGTAGCCGCGATATCCCATCGCGATCTTTGCCACGAGGCGCAGGTGCGAGGTCACCATCTTCTCGGCGGCCTCGGTGTCTTCCTGGTCGCGCCATTGGCGCGCGAGCATGAATTCCTCGTTCTTCTCAAGCATCGGGAATTTGCGGATCTCGCTCAGGTACCGGCTCAGTCCCTGTTCGGGACTAAGGGCCATCGAGCCCGCTTTGGTTGGCGTGTTCGCCATCATTCGTCCTCCTGTTCAGGGCAGGTCCCGTTGTCGGCGGCCCACCTCTTGATTCTGGAACTTCCCCGGCACCCTAGTCCTGCATGGCAGCGACGTCGCCGCCGGAGAGACGCAATTCACTCATTGCGTCCGAGCATAAATAGGAATTGGGGCAAACATAGGGAAGGGGGCCGGGCAGCTGCAACCGGAGAAGGCAGTGGCCGGCATTACCTCGGGCTCGTGGGCATATCTGCGGCGGGGCAGAATGTGTTAGGCTGGCGCCTGGAAAAAGTAGGCTGGCTATGTCGAAACAGACCCTCTTCCTGATGCTGATCCTGAGCCAGATCGCGCATTCGGTGGAGGAGTATGTCTTCCGGCTATGGGAGGTGCTGGCGCCCGCCCGCTTCCTGAGCGGCCTGTTCACCGATGATCTTCAGGCGGGCTTTGCCGGTTTCAACATCGCGCTCTGCCTGTTCGGTCTTTGGTGCTACGTTGCCCGCGTGGCGCCGGAACGCCGGGGCGCCACCGGCCTCATGTGGTTCTGGGTTCTGCTGGAGGCCGGCAACGGCGTCGGCCATTCCCTGTTTGCGATTTTGGCCGGCGGCTATTTCCCCGGAGTTGGCACCGCGCCCCTGCTCATGCTGTTCGCCTTCCTGCTGGGCCGTCGGCTAGTGCAGCCCGGCGGCGGATAGCAGGCCCGCGCCGCCACTTGGTTCTTCTCGCTGCTGTTCGGGCGGAGCCTGTCGAAGCCGTCCTTCGATGCCGGTCGCTATGACCGGTCACTCCTGCGCGGGGCTGCGCCGCTCTTCAGCCATGTAGGAAGCCGAGCGCATTTCGAAAAGACGGCTGGCCGTGCGCTGGAATTCGAAGGCGCCGTCGCCGTCCGGATAGAGCCGGTCCGGCTCGGCGGCGGCGCTGGCGACCAGTTTGACCCTTGCCTCGTAGAGGGCATCGATCAGGCTGACAAAGCGGGCGGCCTCGTTGCGCCGGTCCGGGGTGAGCAGCGGGATGCCTTCCAGCATGACGGTATTAAAGGTCGAGGCAATGGTCAGGTAGTCGATGGACCCGAGTGGGCGCGCGCAGAGTTCCTCGAAGGTGAAGCGCGCGACGCCTGCCGCTTCGCGCGCGACTTCCAGCTTGCGGCCCTTGACCGTCAGCACGCAGTGCTGGGCCTCGGCGCCCAGCGTCAGGCGGGTCCAGGCCAGGTCCAGCGCGGCATTGCTGCCCGGGCCCAGCGGCGCATACCAGACCGGCGCCTCGACCAGCCGGTCCAGCCGGTAGTCGCGCGCCGAGACCAGTTCGAACACGCCGCAGCGCACCTTCAGCCGCTGGATGAAGGGCAGGAACAGCTGCCGGTTGATCCCGTCCTTATACAGATCATCCGGGTGGCGGTTGGAGGTCGCCACGACGGTGACACCGTGGCTGAACACCGCATCGAACAACCGGCCGAGGATCATCGCATCGGCGATCTGGGTCACCTGGAATTCGTCGAAGCAGAGAAGCTGCGCCTCGCTTGCCACCTGCCTGGCCACCGGCGCAATCGGGTCATCGCCCGCGCCGTTCACGCGCCAGGGCGAGCGCTTGCGCTCCGCTTCGCTCATCTTGCGCCAGATATCGAGGCGTTCGTGCACCTCGGCCATGAATTCGTGGAAGTGGACGCGGCGCCTCGGAGACACCTTCGCTTCGGCGAAGAAGAGATCCATCAGCATCGACTTGCCGCGCCCGACGCCGCCCCAGAGATAGAGCCCGGGCACGGGTTCCGGCGGCTTGCTGAAGAGGCCGCGCTTCTGCGGCGCGGACAGGGCGATGGCGAGCGCGTCCAGTCGGCCGGCGGCGTCTGCCTGCGCCGCGTCGCCCGTCAGCGTGCCGGACGCCACCCGCTCGTCATACCGCGCCCGGACCCCGCCCATCCCCGCCTCAGCCAAAGCGCTGCGCCGCCTGGGCGACGAACTCGCTCCAGGTTTCGGGCCGCACGATCAAGGTTGCGATGACGCCCGCGACCGCGCCGCCGAGATGGGCCTCGTGTCCGATGATCCGGTCGGCGCGCATCGAGAAGACATAGCTGAGGGCGATATAGGCAATGCCGAACACGATGCCCCACATCGGGATCACGAAGAAGGCGAGCAGCACGGCGAAAGGCTGGAACAGGCAGAAGGCGAGGATCATGCCGGACAGGGCGCCGGAGGCCCCCGCGGCGCGGTAGTCCGGAACATTCTGATTGTGCAGGTAGGCCCACAGGCTGCCGCCCAGCAGCGAGGCGAAATAGACGATGGCGAAGCCGACCCCGCCGAGGACGTATTCGCAGATCGGGCCGAACATCCAGAGGCCGTACATGTTCAGGAAGAGGTGCGGCCCATTGACGTGGAGGAAGCCGGAACTCAGCGCGCGGTGCCATTCGCCCTGTTTCCGCATCGGGCCGATCCAGAGGATGTTCTGCTGCATGAAGGCCGGATTGCCGAAGGCGATCAGGCTGGCGGCCACGTTCAGAACGAGAAGGCCCATCGTCACGGGCGAGGCGATGAGGCTGTCCATGCGGTTACCTTGGGATGGGGGGCCGGAAACGACAAGCCGCCCGGAAGCATTCTTCCGGGCGGCTTAGCAAGCTGTAGCAATGGGCGGCAAGCCTGCCTGTCAGGCAGCGCGGGCCGGGCGGCCAGCGGCGGTGCTGGCGCCGGCGGCCGGCATCAGTTCCATGAAGAAGTCCTCAAAGGATTCCGGGCGCTGGATGAAGCGGTTGAAGGGCAGGTTGGCCTTGAACACGGCCTGGGGGTGGATATTGGCGCCGCAACGGACCGCCGAGGCGACCGCCTGGTCGCGGTTCTCCTGCGAGGAGACGACGGCGATGCGGTATTTGCCCATATTGGCGACGCGGGCGATGGTCATGTCGGCGTCCATGCTGTCGGGCAGGCCGAGATCGAGCACGACAAGATCAAAACGCTCAAGCCGGAGGCGCATTTCGGCGGCCATCAGGGTGGATGCCATAACGAGGTCAACCTGAACGCGTGCACGCGCCGCCTTGTCAGCGGCAATCGCCAGCATGTCGCGCACCGGCTCATGATCCTCAACCCACAGAACTTTCATCTACAACTACCCCGATTAGGAAACTGGCGGAGGGGAAAAGCGTTAAGCCGGGCCCCGTGATGGGTTCACCATGCCATGCGCGTCTTGCGCCTTGGTAAAGCGAAACTTTCCGAAGTCTTTAAAATGGCCCTGAACGCACTTTTTTTGGGGGCCGCGCCCCTGCACCTGTCCCTTTGCAGCCAAACGGCCCCGGCCTATGCTCCGGCAAGCCCGCAAAGCCGGGCTGCGGGAGGTAATTCAGCATGCCATGACCGACGATGCCGTCACACCGAGTGTCAAAACTCGGTCGCTCTCTGCCTTCCTTCCCGCCGAGGAACGCCAGGACGCCCATATCGTGGACGTGCTGATCGAGGAGCGCTGCCCGAAACTGCGGGCGAGCGCGGCCTGGCCGGTGGCGCGCCCGCTGCTCTACTCGGTCCTCGGCTATGGCAAGGCGCGGGCGATGGCAGACGAGCTCGCCCAGCTGACGGGCCGCGAATCATTTGACCGGTTGTCGCGCCAGCTTGCCTTCGACATGACCGTTAGCGGTCTCGACCGGCTGCCGGAGACGGGGCGTTGCATCGTCGCGGCGAACCATCCGACCGGCCTTGCCGACGGGGTCGCTGTCTGGGACCTCCTGAAAAAGAAGCGCGACGACATCGTCTTCTTTGCCAATGCCGATGCTATCCGGGTCAATCCGCGTTTTGAGGATGTCATGATCCCGGTCGAATGGGTTGTCGCCAAACGGTCACCGGCCAAGGCGCGGGAGACGCTGAGGCGCGCCGCCGAAGCCTTCGCGCAGGAGAAGTGCGTCGTCATCTTCCCGTCCGGCCGCCTCGCGGCGAAGGTGGGCGGCCAGATGCAGGAGAAGGACTGGTTCCCGACCGTCGTTGGCCTCGCCCGGAAACAGACGGCCCCGGTTGTGCCGCTCAATCTCGATGCCCGCAATTCGGCGCTCTATTATCTCTTCTGCGATCTCTCGAACGAGCTGCGCGACATCACGCTGTTCCACGAACTCCTGAACAAGCGCGGCTCGAAGATCCGGATGACGTTCGGGAACGTGATCCATCCGGATCTGCTGCAGGGTGACCCTGCCGGGGTCACCGAAATGCTGAAGCGCCACGTTGCCTACGCCCTGCTCGCCGACGCCGACGCACCTTTCCGGACCTGACGCGCTTGCGGCCGGGGCGAATGCGCCCTAGAGGCGCGCGCCATGATCGAGATTGTGCCTGAAACCCCTGCGCTGCATGCCGAAGCGATCGAGGACCTCTTCGACCGCACCTTCGGGCCTGGCCACTTTGCCAAGACGGCCGAGCGGCTGAGGGAACATTCCGCCTCGCTGCCGGAGATCAACCGCGTCGCGGTCGAGAACGGCAAGGTCATCGGTGTCTGCCGCGTCTGGCCGCTCGTGGTGGGGGAGGCGCGCCGGCCGGCCCTGTTCTACGGCCCGGTCGCGGTCGATCCGGCGTTTCGCGGAAATTTCCTCAGCCTGCGTATCACCGAGGCGGCGCTTGAGGCCGGCAAGCAGGCAGGCTGGCCTGCAGCCATCCTGATCGGCGCACACAGCCTGTTCGGCAAGGCCGGCTTCCAGGTCACACCAAAGAACCGGCTGACCTTTCCGGGTCCGCAGGACCCGGCCCGTGTGATGGTGCGCGATCTTGCCGGGGATGCAAGCCTCCTCGAAGGCCTCGTGACTGCGGCTTGACAGACTTTCCTCCGGCGTCTTGAAGGGCCGCTCGCCCAATCGGAGATGCGCTCGTTACCAGCGCCTTCCACGTTTCACCACACTGCGGAGCTATTCCTGATGGTACGTCCCATTCTCGCCGGGCTTTGCCTGCTTGCGCTTTCCAATTGTGCCACGCCGCCAGCGCCAACGCCGGTGAGCGAGGCCTATGGGCCCGCCTTCTCGCCGAGCGAGTGGCGCAGCGACATGGCGGGACCCACCACGAAGGTTTTCGTCCTCGCCAGCACCCACCTCTCCGGCTTCGGCGAAGGCTTCGACCGCGCGATGCTTGGTCCGCTGATGGACCGGCTCGCGGCGTTCAATCCGACGATCATTACCCATGAAGGGCTCAGCGGCGAGCAGTGCGAGCTGTTGCGCGTCAATCAGGCCATCTATGGCACGACGTTCAGCGACTATTGCTGGGACCTGACCGAGGCCGCCGCGGCAACCGGGCTCGATCAGCCGTCCGCCCGCGCCGAGGCCGAGCAGATGCTGGCCGATTGGCCGGCTGACCCATCGGCCAGCCAGCGCCGCCGCCTCGCGGCGCTGTTCGTCGCCAGTGGTGACCGTGCTTCCGCCATGGTCCAGTGGTTGCAGCTTTCCGAAGCGGAACGAATCAAGGGGGAGGGCATCAATGACTGGATGCTCGGCGTCCTCAACCGCCAGCGAAAATTCTCCAACGAAAGCTATGACGTGGCAGCTGTGCTCGCCGGGCGTCTCGGATTGCAGCGGGTGTATGCCGTGGACGATCATACTGCCGACATCATCTACGCGGGCACCAGCGAAGGATACGGAAACGCCATCCAGGCCATGTGGCAAGAGGCCAATGCCGAGGGCAATCCGGACATCGGCGCTATCAATGCTTTCGAGAAAACAATGACCACCGGCGAAGATCTGCTTACCTATTACCGCATGCTGAACGCGCCGGCTGCAGCACGGGCTTATGTGGAGGATGACTTTCACCGCGCGCTGAAGCTTGCCGGCCCGGAATTCCATGGCCGGCAGTACGTCGCCTGGTACGAAACGCGCAACTTGCGGATGGTCTCGAACATCCGGGCGGCCATAGGCAACCATCCAGGTGCCCGCGTCCTCAACGTCGTTGGCGCCTCGCACAAGGTCCACTATGAAGCCTATCTGGGCCAGCTCAGCGATGTCGACCTGGTCGATCCTGTCGCCATACTGGGCGAGTAGCGCCTCAGCGGCCCTCGCGCCGCCAGGCGAGGAGCAGCATCAGGATAAGGGCTGCCGCGGCAAGGATGCCCGGCAAGAGTGGCTGGCTGGTTGACGAGCGCACGGCATAGGCGCCGCGCTCGCGCAGGCCGATCCAGCCATTGCCCGCTGCCGTGCGCTGGTTGCCGATACGGCGGATTTCCGGAATGTCCGTACCCGCCTCATTCAGCCGCAACACGCCGCCGCCGGTTGCGCGGGCGACCGGCTCAAGGATGTCGGAGGTCGACGTGAGGTCGGCATACTCCTTCGGGTTCGCCGGGCCGTTCAGGGCGATCGCTTCCAGTCCGCCGGCTCGGGCGCGGTAGATACCGAGTTGGTCGATCGGCGCCTCGGCTGCGAACACGCCGGGCCCGCGGTTGACCCAGGCCGGGCGCAGCCGGTCGCCTTCCGGCGTCTCGATCTCGAGCGGCGGCGCCGTGTCGAGCAGCGTGCGCAGTTCAACCGCCGCCTTGCCGCCCTCTGCCTGGATCGAGAGGCGGCGCTCTTCCAGTTCCGGCTCCTTCATCATCCAGTGCACCATCCGGCGGATCAGTTCGGCGAACGGGCCGCCGCCATCATGGCCGCTGGCCCAGAGCCAGATCTGGTCGGACATCAGCATGCCGACGCGGCCCTTTTCGACGCGGTCGACAATTAGCAGAGGGTGGCCTTCGGGGCCGCTGATCAGCACATCGCCGGCCACGGCGTCGGCTTCGATGAAGCGCATCCAGCTGCCCCATTGGGTATCGTCCAGCGGCGCGGTCACCGAGTGGCGCTTGCCGGGGCCGGTCAGCGACGGTTTGAAACTCCCGGTACGGATGGCGCCGGTCGGCGTCGCCGGCAGCACCGAGGCGAGCGGTGAGCGCGCAAGGCTCGCCGGGCCGGCAAACTGCTCGCCCGCGACGATCAGCAGCGCGCCGCCATCGGCGACATAGCGCGACATGTTGGCAAGATAGGCCTGCGTGATGACGCCCTGGCGCTCATACTGGTCGAAGATGATGAGGTCGAATTCGGTCAGCTTCTCCTCGAACAGTTCCTCGGTCGGGAAGGCGATCAGCGCGAGTTCCTCGGGCCTTGCATAATCCGTCTTGAAGGGCGGCCTGAGGATCGTGAAGTGGACAAGGTCGACCGACGGATCGGATTTGAGCAGGTCACGCCAGACCCGTCCGGCCTGGTTCGGCTTGCCGGTGACAAGCAGCACGCGCAGCCGGTCGCGCACGCCGGCAATGGTCATCGCAGTGCGGTTGTTGGCAAGCGTCAGTTCCTCCGGGCCCGGCGGCGCCTCGATCACCACCATGTTCTCGCCGCGCCGCTCGATTTCCACGGGAAGCGTCGTGTCCTCGCCGGCCTTGACGCGGATGCGCTCCGGCGCGCCGCCATTCAGCGACACCTGCAGCTCGACATCCCCGCCGCGCGGGTCTTCGACCCGCACGACAAGCTCCGCGCGTTCGCCGACAATGCCGAAATTCGGCGCATTGACGATCCGTACACTGCGGTCGCCGCGGTCCTCGTCGCCGGCGATCAGGCCGTGCAGGGGTCCGATCAGCGCCTCGGTCCGCGCCGGGTCCGGAAGGTCATGGATCTGCCCGTCGGTAATCAGGATCGCCCCGGCGATCCGGTCGCGCGGCACGTCGGACATCAGGCCTTCCATTGCGCCATAGAGATAGGTGCCGTCATCGCCGGAATTGGTCTCCAGGGTCCGGACCTCCAGCGATTTGTCCTCGGCGAGCTTTCCGATCAGGGCCTTGTAGGCCGTCTCGGCGGCCTTTGACCGGTCGCCAAACTGCATGCTTTCGGACCGGTCGAGGATTACAGCCGTGACCGAGGGCAGGGGCTCGCGTTCCTCATGCACGATCGACGGATTGAGCAGCGCCGCCGCGAGCAGCAGGAGGCCGAGCGCCCGTGTCAGCCAGGCCCGCCCGCGCAGCGCGAAATAGGCGGTCCAGGCGAGCGCCGTCAGACCGGCGAGGCCCCAGAACAGCGGCCAGCCGAGGAAGGGCTCGAAGCCGAGGCGGACGGCTTCGTTCATTGCGGGTCCTCTCCGGGGTCCGGCACGGGCAGGCGCGGCTCGTTCTCGCTGCCTTCCTGTTCGCCGAGGCGTTCCAGCAGCGCGGGCACGTGCACCTGGTCGTCCTTATAGCTCCCGGTCAGCACGTACATGATGAGGTTGACGCCGAACCGGCGCGCTGTTTCCCGTTGGTCTGCCCCTCCGTCTACGGAATAAAGATCGCGTCCGTTCTGGTCCACCGCCCAGGCCGAGGCCCAGTCAGCATCGCCGATGAACAGGCGCGAAACGCCGTCCCCGCGCGGCGCGCTGGCCTGGCCGGACTGCTCGATCCAGAGCCGGCGCCCGGCAAAGCGCCCCGGAAAGTCATCGATCAGGTAGAAGCTGCGCGACAATACATGGTTCTGCGGCACCGGTTGCAGCGGCGGCACGTCGAGCCCTTCCAGCAAATCCTCCAGCCCGGTCACGTCAGTCTGCGTGCCCGCCGTCTCGCCCGCGCGCGTATCGATCAACAGCGCACCGCCGGAGCGCAGGTAGGCATTGAGACGCTGCACTGCCTTGTCCGGCAAGGGCCCGGAATTGCCCGGCACGTTGAAATAGATCAGCGGATAGAGTTCCAGCGCGTCGGTCTCGGGGTTCACACCGTGCGGCTCGGCCGGCTCCACGGATGTCCGCATCAGGAGGATGTTCGAAATGCCGATCAGGCCCGCCCGCGTGCGCGCGTTGAGCGCGCTGTCGGCTGTCTCGACATAGGCGAGGCGCATTTCCAGTGCGGCTTCGATCTGTTTCTCGGGCGTGTCGCCCCCCGGCAAGGGCACCACGCGCGACGCGGTCGAGACCTGGCGGTAGCTGCCGTCCGGCATCAGCTGGTAGTCATACTGGGCGGCCGCCCGGTCCGGAAAGGCTAGCGACAGGGCAGCCATTGCCACGAGCACGGCGCCCACGTTGGCTACCTTCCGCTTCGGTGCAAACCTGCGGAACCGTCCGGCTACGAACAGAGCGATGAAGAGGTCGATGGCCAGCAGCCCGGCGGCAAAGGACAGGAGCGGCCCGGCAAGGCGCAGGGACCGTGCTTCCGCGTCACCAAGCAGGCGGGCCGCCGCCGGCCAGTCGCGGATCAGTTCGGGCTTCGCGCCCGCGCCGGCATTCAGCGCGCGTGTTCCGGCAGGTCCCTGGTAAAGTCCCGGCGGATGGAT
>Ga0214472_10002902_pt1 | contig 18256 bp, 16 predicted proteins | sample RVTome_6_FD_207662 | JGI IMG/M metagenome (GOLD analysis project Ga0214472, IMG submission 207662) | Soil microbial communities from uranium-contaminated site in the Upper Colorado River Basin, Wyoming, United States - RVT140D175 | ecosystem: Environmental > Terrestrial > Soil > Contaminated >...
CCCCAGGCCAGCCCGGCCCCGAAGGCCACGGTCAGCACCAGCTGGCCGGGCCGCAGGGCGCCGCGGCGCCAGGCGTGGTCCAGGGCGATGGGGACCGAGGCGGCCGACGTGTTGCCCACCTCTTCCAGGTCCACGAACACCCTGTCCATGGGGAAGTGCAGGCGGTCGGCCACGGCCTTGATGATCCGGGCGTTGGCCTGGTGGGGGACCAGCAGGTCCACCTGGTCGGGGGTGTGCCCGGTCTTGTCCAGCAGGCGGGCCGCGGCGTCGGCCATGCCTACCACGGCGCGCTTGAACACCTCACGTCCGTCGGGCATGCGGATCTTGTGGCGCTGGGCCGCGGCCGTCTCCGGGGTGGCCGGCTCGGCGGAGCCGCCGCCGGGGATCTCCAGGATCTTGGCGTACCGGCCGTCGTTCTCCAGGATCGAGCCCAGGATGCCCGGCTCGTCGCCGGGGGTCAGCACCGCTGCCCCCGCGCCGTCGCCGAACAGGATGCACGTGGTCCGGTCCTCGAAGTTCACGAACCGCGATAGGACCTCGGTCCCGCACACCAGCACGGTCTCCGCCCGGCCGCCCTGGATCTGCCCGGCGGCCATCTCCGTGCCGTAGATGAACCCGGCGCACGCCGCGGCCAGGTCGAACGCGGCCCCGGAGATCCCCAGCCGGTCCTGGACGAAGGAGGCGGTGGAGGGGAGTGGCTGGTCGCCGCTCACCGTGGCCACGATGGTCAGGTCGATGGCCGAGGGGTCCACGCCCGCCGCGTCCAGCGCGCGCTGGGCGGCGTCGGCGGCCAGGGTGGAGGCGGTCTCGCCTTCCCCGGCGAAGTGGCGGGCCCGGATCCCGGTCCGGGACACGATCCACTCGTCGGACGTGTCCACGAGATCCTCGAACTCCGCATTGGTCACCAGTCGCTCGGGCAGCGCGGAGCCCACCCCGGCGATACGGGCGAAGGGCATCAGGCAGGCTCGATGGCCACCACGGCGGATCCGGGGACCACCGGCTCGCCCTCCAGGCCCATCACCGCGGACACCCGACCGGCGAACGGGGCCCGCAGGACCTGGTCACCGGAACCGTGCACGATCCGGGCGATGGGCTGCCCGGCCTCCACGACCTCCATGCCTCGCTCGAAGCGCTTCGGGGGGAGGAACCGCAGCCGTCCCGAGGACGAGCTGACCAGGACTCTGAACGTGGCGTCGTACTGGGTCATCTGTTCGCTCCTTCGTCGATCACGGCCTTGACGTCCTGGGGGCTGCCCACCGGGACCGCCCGGGCTCCGGGCACGCATCGCTTGACGAGCTTGGTGAGGACCTCGCCCGGGCCGGCCTCGACGTACAGCTCGATGCCCTCCTCGGCCATGGCCCGCATCGAGCGCTCCCACTTCACCGGGGAGACCACGTGGCGTCCCAGCAGGTCGCGCATGGCCGACGGCTGGTCGGTGGGTCGGCCGGAGGCGTTGGGCACGATGGGGAACCGAGGCTCCCGGAAGTCGAGCGCGGAGATGGCCGTGCGGACCGGGCCGGCCGCCGGCTGCATCAGCGTGGAGTGGAAGGCGCCTGCCACCTTGAGGCGCACGGCCTTGGCCCCGCGGCTCCGGGCCAGGTCCTCGGCCCGCTCCACGGCGGCCACGGAGCCGGACACCACGGTCTGCTTGGGGCTGTTCTCGTTGGCCACGGTGAGCACGTCGCCCCGGCCCGCGGTGCGCACGATCTCCTCGGCTTCCTGGGGCGAGATGCCGACCAGGGCGCTCATGGTTCCCGGCTGCTCCCGCCCGGCGGCCTGCATGGCCCGCCCCCGCTCGACCACGGTCCGCAGGGTGGGCATGGGCTCGGTGGCGCCGGAGGCGGCCAGGGCCACGAACTCGCCGAGCGAGTGCCCGGCAGCCATGGCGAACGTCACGCTCTCGGCCTCCAGGACCCGGAACGCGGCCAGGTCGCAGGCGAACAGCGCGGGCTGGACCACGGAGGTGTCGGCCAGGCGCTCCTCATCACGGCAGGCCCCGACCACGTCGTAGCCCAGGGTCTCGGAGGCCTCGGCCAGCGCCCTGGCCCCGGCGGGGTGCTCGGTCCAGGGATCGGCCATGCCGGGGTACTGGGAGCCCTGCCCCGGGAACAGCACCGCGATCCTCACCCTTCGAATCCCTCCTCGGATATGCGGACGCCCGCACCACGGCGGGCGTGCACTGGGTCCGACCCGAACCTCTGGCCCGAGGTTACAGACCTCCGGGGGTTCCCATCCAGTAGGTTTCCAGCCGGTAGGTTGAGCGGGGATCGGGGCCCGTTTGCGCTATGATGGCGCGTCCTGTAGGGAAAGACGTGACTCCCCCCCCGATATGAGGCATCCTATGAAGCGCATGAGCACCGAGCCCACCGCTTCCCAGGACCGTCCTGAGGGTCTGGCCGGGTGGCTGGGCCGGGACATGGCGGTGGACCTGGGGACGGCCAACACCCTGGTCTACGTCCGGGGCCGGGGCATCGTGCTCAACGAGCCCTCCGTGGTGGCCATCAACCAGCTGACCAAGCAGGTCCTGGCCGTGGGCGCCGAAGCCAAGCGGATGATCGGGCGGACCCCGTCGCACATCACCGCCATCCGGCCCCTGAAGGACGGCGTGATCGCCGACTTCGACGTCACCGAGAAGATGCTCCGGTACTTCATCCAGAAGGTCCACACCCGCCGCTTCCTGGCCAAGCCGCGCGTGGTGGTGTGCGTTCCCAGCGGGATCACCGGCGTGGAGCAGCGCGCGGTCGAGGAGGCCACGATCTCCGCGGGAGCGCGCGCGGCGTACATCATCGAGGAGCCCATGGCCGCGGCCATCGGCTCGAACCTGCCGATCCACGAGCCCACGGGGAACATGGTGGTGGACATCGGCGGCGGGACCACCGAAGTGGCCATCATCTCGCTGGGCGGCATCGTCACCGCGACCTCGGTCCGGGTGGGCGGCGACGAGCTTGACGAGGCCATCATCCAGTACGTGAAGAAGGAGTACTCCCTCCTGCTGGGCGAGCGCACCGCCGAGGCCCTGAAGCTGGCCATCGGCTCCGCGTTCCCCACCCCCGACGAGATGATCGCCGAGATCAAGGGCCGGGACCTGGTCACCGGGCTCCCCAAGACGATCCACGTGTCTGCGGAGGAGATCCGCAAGGGCATGGAGGAGCCGGTCAACGCCATCATCGACGCGGTCAAGAACACGCTGGACCGGTGCCCGCCCGAGCTGGCCGCCGACATCATGGACAAGGGCGTGGTCCTGACCGGCGGGGGGGCCCTGCTGAAGGGCCTCGACGAGCGCCTGAAGCACGAGACCGGCATGCCCATCCACATCGCCGAGGACCCGCTGTACTGCGTGGCCGTCGGCTCCGGGAAGTGCCTGGAGGAGTTCGAGATCCTGAAGCGGGTCCTGATCTCCTCGGGCCGCCGCTGATCGCGGTCCCGCGCTAGACTCCTCTCCCGTGGCTGTTCAAGGACGAGCCCGGAGCACCCGACTGCTGGTCGTCTCGCTGGTCGTGACCAGCCTGATGACGATCACCGTGGACTACCGTGCCGGCGAGGAGGGGCCGCTGGCTGCTCTCGGGCGCGGCGCCCTGGGCATCGTGACGCCGATCCAGGAGGCCATCTCCGGCATCTTCCGGCCCGTGGGGACGTTCTTCTCCACGCTGGCCAACCTGGGCGACCTCAAGGCCGAGAACGCCCGGCTCCGGGCCCGGCTGGAGCAGCTGACCGGGGAGCAGGCCCAGATCCTGGACCTCCAGCGGCAGAACGACCTGTTGCGCCGTCAGCTGGACCTGAAGGAGCGCCTGGGGTTCGAGACCCGCGGAGCCACAGTGATCGGCGAGAGCGTTTCGAACTTCGAGTGGGCGGTGATCATCGACCGCGGCTCCGACGACGGCGTCCGGCTGGACATGCCGGTCCTGGCCGCCGAGGGACTGGTCGGCCGGGTGGTCAAGGTATCGGGCGGATCGTCCAAGGTCCGCCTGATCATCGACCCCCGGTCCCGGGTGGCCGTTCGGCTGAGCAGCACCGGCGAGCAGGGGGTCCTGGTGGGCCGGCGGGCCGGGCAGGACCTCCGCCTGGACCTGGTGGACCCCGAGACCGAGGTGGCCGCGGCGGAGCCCGTGATCACGTCGGGCTTCGAGGGCGCCGTGTTCCCCCCGGGCATCCCCGTGGGGGTGGTCTCCGAGGTCATCCCCTCGGCCGTGGACCTCTCCAAGCACGTTATGGTCCGGCCCCTGGTGGATGTCTCGCGGCTGGACCACGTGCTGGTGGTGTACTCGTCCTTCGCCCAGGCCAACCCCGGCGCGTAGACTCGTACCGTGCGTCGCTCGATCGCCTGGACCGCCATCGTGGTCACGGCCCTCCTCCTGCAGTCCACGGCCTTCGCCCAGGTCAAGCTGCTGGGGGCCAAGCCGGAGCTGATGTACCTGGTCACGGTGGTCCTGGCCATGCTGGAGGGTCCGTCGGTGGGGGCCATGGGCGGGTTCGCGGCGGGCATGGGGCAGGACTTCCTGCTGAACCAGCCCAAAGGCATCACCGCGCTGACGCTGACCCTGCTGGGGTACGTGGTCGGCACGGTGCGCCAGTTCATCGTGACCCCCAGTCCCGCCCTGCCCATCCTGCTGGTGGCCGGCGCCACCTTCGTGGGCGTGCTGTTCTACGGGCTGGTGTCGTTCTTGATGGGACAGCTGGCGGTGGGCTTCCTGTTCCTGCTCCGGACCGCCGTGCTCTCGGCCCTCTACAATGCGGTGTTGACCCCTCTCCTCTTCCCTCTCCTGCGGCGGGTGACCGAGGCGTCCCGGCCCAGGAAGGTGTTCCGGTGGTGATATGACGGAAGGCAAGACGGGCGGCAGGCTCCGGGTGCTGGCCGGTGTGCTGGCCTTCATGCTGGCGGCCATCGTGACCCGGCTGTGGTTCCTCCAGGTGATGGCGGTCACCGACTACCAAGCCGCGGCGGAGTCCAACCACGTACGCAAGGTCCCCATCCCCTCCCCCCGAGGGCGGATCATGGACCGGAGCGGGAACCTCCTGGTCCGCAACCGGACCAGCCAGGTGGTGACCGTCCGGCCGATCGACGTTCCCAACGTGGAGCAGCTGCTCCTGGACCTTTCCGCGGTCCTGGACGTCCCGCCGGAGGAGCTCGGCGAGCGGCTGGACGATCCGGACTACGGGTCCTTCCAGCGGATCCCGGTGGCCGTGGATGTGAAGGAGCGCGACATCCTCTACCTGGCCGAGCACAAGGACGAGTTCCCCGGCGTGGATTACGGCCTGATGGGCGTCCGGGACTACCCGCACGGCGCCCTGGCCGCCCACGTGCTGGGGTACCTGGGCCAGTTGGGCCCCGGCGAGCCGAAGCCGTTCAAGGAGCATCAGCCCGGCCAGCCGGTGGGCCGCGGAGGCGTGGAGCAAGCCTACGAGGCGTGGTTGCATGGCCGCGACGGCTATCAGTTCGTGGAGGTCGATGCTCGTGGCAAGCGGATCGGGCAGCTCCGGGCCGAGCAGCCTGTGGAGGGCTACGACCTGGTGCTGTCGGTCGACCGTCGGATCCAGCGGGCCGCGGAGAACGCTCTGGCCGAGGGGGTCGAGCACGCCAAGGGCGTGTACCACGAGGACTCCGGGAAGTACCTCAAGGCCCCGGCGGGGGCCGTGGTGGCAATGGACCCGCGCAACGGCGAGATCCTGGCCATGGCCTCGTTCCCCACCTACGACCCGCGCGTGTTCCTGGAGGGCCTGACCCAGCGGGAGTGGCAGCAGCTCAACAACCCGAAGAAGAACTACCCGCTGAACAACCGGGCTACCCAGGGCCAGTACCCGCCGGGGTCCACGCTGAAGCCCCTGGTGGCCGCGGCCGCGGTCAAGGCCGGGTACGCCAGCGTGAACGGGTTCTACCCCTGTCCCCCCGAGTTCCGGGTCAAGGGCGACACGTCCAAGACCGTGTGGCGGAACTGGAAGGACACCGACAGCGGCGTGATCTCCTTCGGGCAAGCCCTGATCGAGTCCTGCGACACCGTGTTCTACCGGTTCGGCCTGGACTTCTACCGCGAGCGGAAGATCCACGGCGAGCTGCTGCAGCGCCAGCTGCGAGGGTGGGGCATGGACCGCGACACGGGCGTGGACCTCCCGGGCGAGCAGTCGGGCCGGGTCCCCGACGCACAGTGGAAGTCGGCGGTGCACGAGGAGGAGCCGGAGCTCTTCCCCGACCCCGTGTGGTACCCGGGGGACAGCATCAACATGTCGATCGGGCAGGGCGACCTGCTGACCACGCCCCTGCAGATGGCCCGGTCGTTCGCGGCCCTGGGCAACGGGGGGATCCTGTACGAGCCCCACGTCGGCCTCCGCGTCCAGACGGCAGACGGCCGGGTGGTGGAGCGGGTCTTCCCCAAGCGGGTCGGCAGGCTCCCGTACAGCAACAAGGTGCTGGCCAGGATCCGGGGAGCCCTCCAGGGCGTGGTGACCAACGGCACGGGCGCCCAGGCGTTCCTAGGGTTCCCCACGTCGTCGATCCCGGTGGCCGGCAAGACCGGGACGTCGGAGGTGTTCGACAAGCAGCCGCATTCCTGGTTCGTGGCCATGGCCCCGGCCGACGACCCCCAGATCGTGGTGGCGGCCATCGTGGAGGAGGGCGGCCACGGTTCGGAGGTTGCCGCGCCCATCGTCCGGCGGATCCTGGAGCACGTGTTCGACCTGGAGGTCACTCCGTTCCGGCTGGGGGTGGCGTCGGACTGATGGACACCACCGCGGGCTCAGGCTCCTGGTCCGAGCGCTCCGCCCTGCGCCACCTGGACCCAGGCCTCCTGGCCGCGGCCATCCTGCTGGCGGTCTACGGCCTGATGCTGATCTACTCCGCGACGCACCAGAGCCTCCGGGCGCTGGGCGACACCGATCCCGGCGCCTTCATGAAGAAGCAGTTCGCCTTCCTGCTGCTGGGGCTGATCGCGATGGTGATCGTGGCCACCTTCGACTACCGGCTGTGGAAGGTGTACGCGCCGATCGCCTACGGGGCCCTGCTGGTCCTGCTGCTGCTGGTGATGACGCCGCTCGGGAACCGAACCCTGGGGGCCCAGCGGTGGATCACCCTGCTGGGATTCCAGTTCCAGCCTTCGGAGCTGGCCAAGCTGACCGTGGTGGCCATGCTGGCCGCGTACTTGTCGGAGATCCAGCGCACCCTGACCCTGGAGAACGTGTGGCGGGCCAGCGCCCTGGCCGCGGCACCCATGCTCCTGGTGTTCTTCCAGCCGGACATGGGGACCTCGATGGCCTTCGCGGCCATCCTGCTGGGCCTGTTGGTGGTGGCCGGGGCCAAGACCAAGCACCTGGGGGTCCTGGCCCTGGCTGCGCTGTTCGCCGTATTCTTCGCGTTCCGGGTAGGGATCGTTCAGGACTATCAGATCGCCCGGCTCACGGCGTTCATCGATCCCACCGCGGACCCGGAGCGGGCCGGCTACAACATCACCCAGTCCACGATCGCCATCGGCTCGGGGGGCCTGACCGGGCGCGGGTACCTGAAGGGCACCCAGACCAACCTCGATTTCGTGCCCCAGCAGCACACGGACTTCGTGTTCACGGTGGTGGGGGAGGAGTTCGGGTTCCGGGGGGCCCTGGTCCTCCTGTCGCTGTACGCCCTGCTGTTATGGCGTGGCATCCGGATCGCCATGCTCTCCAAGGACGCGTTCGGGACCCTGCTGGCCGCGGGCATCGTGTCCATGATGGCCTTCCAGATCTTCGTGAATATCGGGATGACGATGGGCATCATGCCGGTCACGGGCATCCCGCTTCCCCTGATCTCGTACGGGGGGACGGCCCTGGTCACGAACCTGATGGCCATCGGCCTGTTGATGAACGTCCACATGCGCAGGTTCAAGTAGGGGCCCTCCCGCCTGCTATCCTGTGTCCAGATGTCCCCGTTCCCCCGCACGACCCCGGGTCAGGCCTGGGTGACGCATACTCGGAGCGAACAGGTGTTCGCTACCAGGTGGGAACGGACCAACCGTGGCCGGACGGCCGGCCCGCGCTCCGCGCGCGAGGCCCCCCGGCCGGGAGCCGCAGGCTCCCCGAAGAAAGGATCGTGGCATGACCGAAGAGGCCCGGGCTCCCCAGGAGGAGCCCGCCGAAGGCACCACCCCGTCCCGCCCCCGCCGCCGCCGCAGTAGGGGCCGCGGGCGGGGCCGGGGGTCCGGCCAGGGCGCGGCTCAGAAGGCGGAGGCCCAGCCCGACGCGCCGGCGTCCGCCGATGCGGCTCCGGAGGGAGAGGGGCCGAAGACGCCTGCCCGTCGCTCGGGCACCCGAAGCCGTTCCCGGGCCAAGCCGAAGGAAGCCCCCCAGCAGGAGGCCGCCGGTGAGGCTGGAGAGGGCGACGGCAAGCCTGCGCCGCAGCGCCGATCCCGTTCCCGATCCCGTCCCCGCTCGCCGGGGGCGGCCAAGGCGACCGAGGAGAAGGACGTCGAGGCCGACGCCTCAGAGGACCCCGGGAGGGGCGGGGAAGCGTCGGCCGACGGCCAGCAGAAGGCACCGGGGACCGGGAGCAGCGCCACACGCCGCCGCCGGCGCCGCAGGCGCAAGAAGCCGGCCGAGGAGGCCGGGTCCACGGACACCAAGCCCGAGACCGAGGAGAAGCCGTCCCGCCCCGCCAAGAAGCGGGAGCGGAAGCCCCCCTCGGAGGCCCGGTCCGTTCCCGGCACCCGCACCGCGCGCCGACGCCGCGGCGTGGTCACCCGCCGCCGGCGACGCGACGAAGACATCCGACCCGAGCGACGCCTCGACAAGCTGATGCTCATCACCGAGCACGGGGACCGGGACCAGATCGCCGTGATCGAGGGACGGGAGCTGGTGGAGCACTACGTGACCCGGGCCGGAGCAACGTCCATGGTCGGCAACGTGTACCTGGGGCGGGTCCAGAACGTGCTGCCCGGGATGGAGGCCGCGTTCGTGGACATCGGCCGGGGCCGCAACGCCGTCCTGTACGCCGGCGAGGTCTCCCACGACGAGGACGTGGACGAGGAGTCCCGCCGGATCGAGCAGGCGCTCAAGCCCGGCCAGGGGGTGCTGGTCCAGGTGACCAAGGACCCGATGGGCGGCAAGGGCTCCCGGCTCACCGGCCAGATCTCGCTGCCGGGCCGGTACCTGGTGTACGTGCCCAACGGTGGAGCCTCGGGGATCAGCAAGCGCCTCCCCGACAAGGAGCGCGACCGCCTCCGGGACATCATGAAGGAGATCCGGCCCTCCGGGGCCGGGGTGATCGTGCGCACCGCCGCCGAGGGCGCATCGCCCGAGGGCCTGGCCGAGGACCTGGAGCGTCTGAAGAAGGCCTGGGAGTCCATCCGCCGCAAGGCCAAGCGCGGCAAGCCCCCCAAGCCCTTGTACGAGGAGCCCGAGCTCACCGTGCGCGTGATCCGCGACGTGTTCTCGCCCGTGGAGTTCCGCGGCGTGATCACGGACTCCGAGAGCATCTACGAGCGGGTGACCTCGTACCTCAAGGACGTGGCCCCGGACCTCCTGGACAAGGTGACCCTCCACACTGGCCCCCTGCCCGTCCTGGAGGAGCACCACGTCCACGAGCAGATCCACAAGGCTCTGGAGCGCAAGGTGTGGCTGCCGGCGGGCGGCTACCTGATCATGGACCGGACCGAGGCCATGACCGTGATCGACGTCAACACCGGCAAGGCCGTGGGCAAGTCGAACCTCGAGGAGACCGTGGTCAACACGAACCTGGAGGCCGCCCGGGAGATCGCCCGCCAGCTGCGCCTGCGGGACATCGGCGGGATCATCGTCATCGACTTCATCGACATGCTCCTCCAGGCCAACCGCAGCAAGGTGATCCGGGCCCTGAAGGAGGAGATGGCTCAGGACAAGACCCGGTCGCAGGTGTTCGACATCACGCCGCTGGGGCTGCTGGAGGTGACCCGCAAGCGGGTGTCGGCCGGGCTGGTGGAGTCGTTCTCGGAGACGTGCCCGACGTGTGAGGGGCGGGGTATCCTCGTCACCCTCGAGACCTAGGAGGCAACCAGCATGTACGCAGTTGTCAGGGTGGGTGGGAAGCAGGAGCGCGTGCATCCCGGGGACGTGATCGAGGTCGAGTACATGAAGAAGGCCGACCCGGGGGCCAGCATCGAGCTGGAAGCCATCCTGGTCGTGGACGACGACGGCAAGCCGCACGCCGGCAAGAGCCTGACCAGGGCCAAGGTCACCGGGCGCCTGCTGGGGGAGAAGAAGGGCGACAAGATCAAGGTGTTCAAGTACCGGCCCAAGAGCGGGTACGCGCGCACCCAGGGCCATCGCCAGCTGATGAGCGAGCTGGAGATCGAGCAGATCGCCCTGGGCGACAAGGTGGCCCGCAAGCCGGCCGAGGAGCCAGCCGAAAAGCCGGCCCCGGCCAAGAAGGCGGCTGCCAAGAAGACCGCGGCCAAGAAGACCGCTGCCAAGAAGACCACCGCCAAGAAGCCCGCTGCCAAGAAGCCCACGAGCAAGAAGACCACCGCCAAGAAGACCACCGCCAAGAAGACCACCGCACGCAAGAAGGCGTAGGGGCGCGGGTCTGCTACCCTGGGGCGGCTATGGCACACAAGAAGGGCGGCGGGACCACCCGCAACGGACGGGACAGCAACCCGAAGATGCTGGGCGTGAAGACCTTCGGCGGCCAGGAGGTCACGGCCGGGTCCATCATCGTCCGCCAGCGGGGGACCAGGATCCACCCCGGCGACGGCGTCCGCCGCGGCGGCGACGATACCCTGTTCGCCCTGGTACCCGGGATCGTACGGTTCCACACCTCCCGGGGCCGGCGGATCGCCTCGATCGAGGCCCCCGCCGAGGCCTCGGCCTAGCCCGGCCTCTACACTCGCCCCATGGCCTTCGTCGATGAAGCCGTGGTCTTCGTGCGCGCCGGGCGGGGCGGCAGCGGGTCGGCGTCCTTCCACAGCGAGCCCTTCAAGCCCCGGGGCGGCCCCGACGGTGGCGACGGCGGCCGGGGCGGCGACGTGATCCTGGAGGTCTCCTCCGAGGTCTTCGACCTGTCGACGATGGCCGACCATCCCCACCAGCGGGCCGAGCCCGGCGGCCACGGGCAGGGGAAGAAGCGCAAGGGCGCCGACGGCGGGGACCTGCTGATCCCCGTCCCGGACGGGACCCTCATCCTGGAGGAGCGGGGCCTGGTGGCCGACCTGGTGGGCCAGGGCGCCCGGGTGGTGGTGGCCCGGGGCGGCCGGGGTGGGCGGGGGAACGCCTCGCTGGCTTCTTCGCGCAACCGGGCCCCGAAGAGCGCCGAACAGGGCGAAACGGGGGAGGAGCGGCGGCTCTCCCTGGAGCTCCGGCTGGTGGCCGACCTGGGCCTGGTGGGCCTGCCCAACGCCGGGAAGTCCACCCTGCTGGCCGCGCTCACCGCGGCCCGGCCAAAGGTGGCCGACTACCCGTTCACCACGCTGTCGCCCAACCTGGGCGTGGCCGGCGACGACGAGGCCCGGTACGTGATGGCCGACGTCCCCGGACTGATCGAGGGCGCCCACGCGGGGAAGGGCCTGGGCGATCGGTTCCTGCGCCACGTCGCCCGGTGCCGGGCCCTGGCGTTCGTGGTGGACCTCAGCGCGGCGGACCCCGCCGCCGACCTGGCCACGGTCCGGGCCGAGGTCACGGCCCACGACTCCGACCTGGCCGGGCGTCCGTGGGTGGCGGTGGGCACGAAGGCAGACCTGGTCCCCGACGCCTCGGAGCGCGCCCAGGCCATCCCCACCGAGGTGGTGGTGGTGTCGGGCGTGACCGGCCAGGGCCTGGACGACCTGCGGGCCCGGCTGGAGCGCCTGGCGCGGCACGAGGCCCCGCCGGTGGCCCGGGAGCCCTACGTGGTCCTCCGTCCGGCCCGGGACACGTTCTCGGTCCGCCGGGACGCGGAGCGGTTCGTGGTGGAGGGAGCGGCCGTGGAACGATGGGTGGCCGAGGCGGACCTGGAGGACGAGGAGGAGGTGGCCCGGCTCCAGAAGCGCCTCCGGCGGGAGGGCGTGGAGAAGCGCCTGGCCGAGGCCGGCGCCAGGCGGGGGGACGAGGTGGTCATCGCCGGGCAGGCCTTCGCGTTCCTCCCCGACCAGGAGCCGGCGTGACCCGCCGGCTCCCGCCGGTCCGGCGCCTGGTGGTCAAGGTGGGCAGCGCCGCCCTGATCGGGCCGGACGGCGAGGTGTCCGCCCGGCGCCTGGCCAAGGTGGTCCGGGATGTGTCCGACGCGGCCCGGGGCCGGGGCTGCGTGCTGGTGTCGTCGGGGGCCATCGCCACCGGCCTGACCCCGCTGGGCCTGGCCCGGCGGCCCCGGGACATGCCCACCCTCCAGGCCGCGGCCGCCGTCGGCCAGGGGCGCCTGGTCGCCGGGTACGCGCGGCTGTTCGCCCGGCGGGGCCTGGTGGTCGCTCAGGTCCTGCTGACCCAGGACGACTTCGTCCGGCGCCGGCACTACGTGAACGCCCGCAACACCCTGGAGCGGCTCCTCAAGGCCGGGGCGATCCCGGTCGTCAACGAGAACGACACCATCGGCACCGAGGAGATCCGGTTCGGCGACAACGACCGCCTGGCCGCTCTGACCGCGGTGATGCTGGGCGCCGACCTGCTGGTGCTCCTGTCCGACGTGGACGGGATCTACACCAAGGATCCCGGCCGGAAGGGCGCCGCTCTCCTGGAAGAGGTGGCCGATCTCTCGGCCATCGAGGCCGGGGCCACCCGGAGCGGCCTGGGCAGCGGGGGCATGGCCTCCAAGGTCGAAGCGGCACGGATCGCCACCGCGGCGGGTGTGGGCGTGGTGGTGGCCGGGGCCGCCCGGCGCGACGTGGTGGCCCGGGTCCTGGCCGGGGAGCCGGAGGGGACGTGGCTCCCGCCCTCGGGCGGCAAACGGCCTTCGCGGAAGGCCTGGCTGGCCTTCGTCAGCGGCCTCCGGGGGAGGATCGTGGTGGACGCCGGCGCCGAGCGGGCCGTCCGTGAGGCCGGCCGGAGCCTGCTGGCCGCGGGCGTCACCGGCGTGGAGGGCGACTTCGAGGCCGGCGACACGGTGGAGGTCGCCGGGCCCGGTGGGACGGTGTTCGCCCGGGGCGTCACGAACCACAACAGCCGCGAGCTCCCCGCCCTGGCCGGGACGCGCGGCGGGGAGAGCCCGGTGATCCACCGCGACGAGCTGGTCCTCCTGGACTGACCCCGGCGTACCATGGGCCCATGGGAGCCCTGGACGCGATGGCCGGCCCGGCCCGGGAGGCGGCCCGGGCCCTGGCCGTGACCTCCTCGGAGGCCAAGGACGCCGCGCTGGCCGCCATGGCCGCCGCCCTGGAGGCCGAGGCCCAGGCCGTCCTGGAGGCCAACGCGGCCGACGTGGACGCGGCGCACCATGAGCAGGCCCCGGCGGCCGTGGTGGACCGCCTGACCCTGGACCTCGAGCGCATCGAGGCCATGGCCGAGGGCCTCCGCACGCTGATGGCCCTGCCCGACCCGGTGGGCGAGGTCCTGGAGGAGCGGACGCTCCCCAACGGCCTCCATCTCCGGAAGGTCCGGGTGCCCCTCGGCGTGATCGGGGTGATCTACGAGGGGCGTCCCAACGTCACCGTGGACGCCGCCGGGCTGGCCCTCAAGGCCGGCAGCGCGGTGGTCTTGCGGGGCTCGCGGATCGCCGAGCGGTCCAACGCGGCCCTGGTGGCCATCCTGGACCGGTCGGGGACCGGGGCCGGCCTCCCGCAATCCGCGGTCCAGGCCGTGCCCCCCACCCGGGAGAGCGCCCGGGACATGATGGCCGCCCGGGGGATCCTGGACCTCCTCATCCCCCGGGGCGGGAACGACTTGATCCAGACCGTGGTCACCGAGTCCGTGGTCCCCGTGGTGGAGACGGGCATCGGCAACTGCCACGTGTACGTGGACGCCTCGGCCGACCTGGGCAAGGCCCTGGACATCCTGGTCAACGCCAAGGTCCAGCGGCCCGGGGTGTGCAACGCCGCCGAGAGCTTCCTGGTCCACGCCGACGTAGCCGAGGAGTTCCTGCCCAAGGCCGTGGCCGCCCTCCAGGAGCATGGCGTGGAGATCCTGGGCGACGAGCGGGTCCGGGCGGCAGGCCGGGGCGTGGGCGTGGCCACCGACCAGGATCACCGCACCGAGTTCCTCGACCTCCGTATCAGCGGGAGGGTCGTCGGCTCGCTGGACGAGGCCATCGACCACGTCAACGCGTACGGGTCCGGGCACACTGAGGCCATCGTTACCGAGGACCCGGCCGCCGCCGACCGGTTCACCGCCGCCGTGGACGCCGCCGCGGTGATGGTCAACGCCTCCACCCGGTTCACCGATGGCGGAGAGATGGGGATGGGCGCCGAGATGGGCATCTCCACCCAGAAGCTGCACGCCCGAGGCCCCATGGGCCTGCCCGAGCTGACCTCCTACAAGTGGATCGTCCGGGGAGACGGCCAGATCAGGGCCTGAGGCCGCGAAATCCCCGCCTGACCCCCTTCACGAACCTACAATCGCCCCGTGGAGCCACCGAAGCGCCTGGGCGTGATGGGCGGCACCTTCGACCCCATCCACTACGGTCACCTGGTCACCGCGGAGGGGGCCCTGGTGCGGTTCGCCCTGGACAGCGTGCTGTTCGTGCCCACCGGCCAGCCGTGGATGAAGGAGGCGCGCGACGTCACCCCCGCCGAGCACCGCTACCTGATGACCGTGATCGCCACGTCCAGCAACCCCCGGTTCCACGTGTCCCGCATCGAGATCGAGCGGCAGGGCTCCACCTACACCGTGGACACCCTGCGCGACCTGTCCGAGGAGTACGGATCCGGCACCGAGCTGTACTTCATCACCGGCGCCGACGCCGTCCTGGAGATCTTCCACTGGAAGGACCCTGAGGAGATCCTGGGCCTGGCCCACGTGATCGCGGCCACCCGGCCCGGGTACGACATCGCCACGTTCGAGGCCGAGGCCCCTACCCGGCACCCCCACATCACGGTGCTGGACGTGCCGGCCCTGGCCATCTCCTCCACCGACATCCGGGAGCGGGTCCGACACGGCGAGCCTATCCGGTACCTGGTGCCGGACGGCGTGCAGACCTACATCGAGAAGTGGGAGCTGTACCGGTGAAGGGCGCCGAGGAGCTCCTCCGCGAGGTCCAGGAGCTGCTGAAGAAGGGCTCGGCCCAGGCGCCGGCCGAGGCCCCGCCGGCCCCGCCGGACGCGGCGCCGACGGAGCCCGCCGTGCCCCCCGCCCCGCCCCCGCCGACCGTCGTCGACCGGCCCGGCGTTCCCCACCCACCCCCCGTCCGGCCCCGGCGGGCCCTCCGGCACCATCCGCCCCCCCGGCCACGCCGGCGGTGGCTGCGGGGTGGGCTGGCGGCGCTCCTGGCCGCAGCGCTCGCCGCGGGGGCTGTGGTGGCCGTGGTCACGCTTCGGGCCGAGCGGCGCACGGATGGCCCCGGCGGGCAGGCGGCGCCGCTCCCTCCCCAGGAGGTGGTGGCCTGGACCGTGTGGCACCAGAAGCCCCGGGTGTCCTTCGTGACGGTGGTGGCTCATGGCCAGGGGCTGGACCCGGTCATCCTGGGCGTTCCCGTGAACACCGTGGCCACCATCCCCGGACGGGGCCTGGGAACGGTGGAGGACGCATCCGGGACCGGCGACGCCCGCCTGGTGGGGACCATGGTGTCGAGTGTCCTTGGGGTGCGTGTGGACCACGTGGTGGCCACGTCCCTGGAGGATGTGTCGGACGCCGTGGACCGGGTGGGCGGCGTGCGCGCCGGGGGCCAGACCGTGGACGGCCCCGGCCTGCTGGCCATGCTCACCCAGCGGAAGGTGGACCGCGAGCTGCGCTTCCTCCGGTGGCAAGAGGCCGCGCGATCCCTCCTGGCCTCCGCCGCGGACGCGCCGGAGGCCCTTCGCCGCCTGGTGCCCGACAGGACCGTGCCCGTGTTCCGGGCGGTGGGTGCGGAGGCCCCCGCCCCCCTCGAGCTGCCGGTGGAGGACGTGGGCTCCGGGCTGGTCAGGCCGGTGAAGGACGAGGTGGCGGCCCTGGTGGGGGAGTGGTTCGTGCCGACCGCGATGACCGGCCGTTCCGTGCGCTTGATCATCCTGAACGGCAACGGGGTGCCGGGGATCGGCGAACGGGTCGCTCGTCTCCTCGTCCCCGCGGGGTTCCGGCTGGTATCCTCGCAGAACGCGTCCACGTTCGAGGAGGAGACCACGCTCATCGTGATAAGCGACCAGCGATTCAGGCCGGAGGCCGAGCTGGCCAGAGACCTGCTGGGCGTGGGGCGCGTGGTGATCGATCCGCAGCCGACCAGCGTCGCCGACGTGACGGTGGTCGTGGGCCGGGACTTCAGGGGGCGCTGACGGCGGCCCGCGACCAGGCGCTCGTGGCGGCCCGCGCCGCGTCTTCCAAGCAGGGCAGGGACATCGTGGTCATGGACGTCCGCGACCTGATCGGCATCACCGACTTCTTCGTGATCGCCGCCGGGACGAACGAGCGGCAGGTCAAGACGATCTCCGAGGAGATCCAGCGGACGCTCAAGCCGGATGCCGGCAAGCCCGTGCGCCGGGAGGGCGAATCCGAGGGACGATGGGTGCTCCTGGACTACGTGGACTTCGTGGTCCACGTGTTCCACGAGGAGGACCGGGCTTTCTACGACCTGGAGCGGTTGTGGGCCGACGCCGCCCGGGTCCCCTGGGAGGACCAGGCCGCGTCCAGCGGGTGAGCACGGGCTGGGCTACGCTCGGCCCATGGCGCAGGTGACCGACGACCTGGTGCAGCGAGGCCGGGAGGCCCTGGAGCGCCACGCCTGGCAGGAGGCGTTCGATCTCCTGTCGCGGGCCGACGCCGAGCAGGAGCTCACCGCGGCCGACCTGGAGCTGCTGGCCCAGGCGGGCTGGTGGGCCGCCCACCTCCCCGCGTCGATCGCCGCCCGGGAGCGGGCCTACGCCGCCGCCCTGGCCGCGGGAGACACGGCCGGGGCGGCCGACGCGGCCCTGAAGGTGGCCCGCGATCACGGGCGGAGCCTGGCCGTGGCTCAGGCCCGGGCCTGGTTCGCCCGGGCCGAGCGGCTGCTGGAGGGGATCCCGGAGAGCCCCACGCATGGCTCCTTCGCCCGGGACCAGGCCATGCAGGCCTTGATGGAGGGCCGGCTGGACCGGGCCCTGGAGCGAGCCACGGAGGCCGTGGAGATCGGCTCGCGGACGGGCGATCCCAACGTGCAGGCCTTGGCCATCCACATGAAGGGCCAGGTCCTGGTGGCCATGGGCCGGGTGCAGGAGGGCATGGCCCTGGAGGACGAGGCCACCATGGCCGCGGTGAGCGGGGAGCTGCGGCCGGACATCACCGGCGTCATCTACTGCAACATGATCGCCACCTGCACCGACATGGCCGACTACCGCCGAGCCGGCGAGTGGACCGAGGCCGCCAAGCGGTGGTGCGATCGGCAGTCGATCAACGGCTTCCCCGGCGTGTGCCGCGTCCACCGGGCGGAGATCATGCGCCTCAGGGGGAGCTGGCTGGACGCCGAGGAGGAGGCCACGCGGGCCTGCACGGAGCTCTCCGACTTCGGCTTCTTCAACATCGCCTCAGACGCGTTCTACGAGCTGGGTGAGATCCGTCTCCGGATGGGCGAGGTGGCCCTGGCGGAGGAGGCGTTCCGGCAGGCCAACGAGATGGGACGCGATCCCATGCCCGGCCTGGCCCTCCTCCGGCTGGCCGAGGGGAAGCGCGACGCGGCGTGGGCGGCCATCCGGCGAGCGGTGGACGAGGCCCCGGAGGAACCGCTCCGCCGGGCACGGCTCCTGCCGGCGTTCGTCCGCATCGCCCTGGATGTGGGGGAGCTCGACCGGGCCCGCACCGGGGTGGAGGAACTGGAGTCCACGGCGGCCACCTTCCAGACCCCCGCCCTGGAGGCCATGGCGGCCACGTACCGGGGGGCCCTGCGGACGTCCGAGGGCGATCCGTCGGGGGCTCAGCGGAGCCTGCGCCGGGGCGTGGAGCTGTGGCGGGAGATCGATCTGCCGTACGAGGCCGCGGAGGCCAGGGCACTGCTCGGAGCGGCCTACCGAGCCGAGGGCGACGAGGACGCGGCGCTCTTGGAGCTGGACGCCGCCCGGGCCGCGTTCGAGCGGCTGGGGGCGCCCCGGGACGTCCAGCGGATGGTGGACCTGATGGGCACGGCGGATGCCGCCGGGGCAGGGGGAGAGCGCGTGGAGCGGGCCTTCATGTTCACCGACATCGTCCGGTCCACGAACCTGGTCGAGGCCATCGGCGACGAAGCGTGGGCGGACCTGGTCCGCTGGCACGATCAGCTCCTCCG
>Ga0214472_10002903_pt1 | contig 18236 bp, 12 predicted proteins | sample RVTome_6_FD_207662 | JGI IMG/M metagenome (GOLD analysis project Ga0214472, IMG submission 207662) | Soil microbial communities from uranium-contaminated site in the Upper Colorado River Basin, Wyoming, United States - RVT140D175 | ecosystem: Environmental > Terrestrial > Soil > Contaminated >...
AGCTGATCTTCGCCGATCTTCGAGGTCGACGCTTCATGCTCGACCTGCGCCGTGTTGTTGAGCACCTCGAGATACGGAAAGGTGTGCGCGCCGCACTGGTCGCCCAGCAACAACGAATCGCATTGCGAATAGTTCCGCGCGCCGCTGGCCCCTTTCATGACCTTCACCAAGCCGCGGTAAGTATTCTGCCCGTGACCGGCGGAGATGCCCTTGGAAATGATCGTGCTTTTGGTGTTCTTGCCGATATGGATCATCTTCGTGCCGGTGTCGGCCTGCTGATAATGGTTGGTCAGTGCCACCGAGTAAAACTCGCCGACCGAATCGTCGCCTTGCAAAATGCAGCTCGGGTACTTCCAGGTAATCGCCGAGCCAGTCTCCACCTGGGTCCAGGAAATCTTCGAGCGCTTGCCCAGACATTTTCCGCGCTTGGTGACAAAATTATAGATACCGCCTTTGCCGTCCTTGTCGCCCGGATACCAGTTCTGCACCGTGGAGTATTTGATCTGCGCGTCGTTGTGTGCCACCAACTCGACCACCGCCGCATGCAGCTGGTTCTTGTCGCGCATCGGCGCGGTGCAGCCTTCGAGATAGCTCACCACCGCGCCTTCCTCAGCGACGATCAACGTGCGCTCGAATTGGCCGGTTTCGGCCGCGTTGATGCGGAAGTAAGTCGACAATTCCATCGGACAACGTACGCCCTTGGGAATATAACAGAACGAGCCGTCGCTGAAGACCGCGGCATTGAGGGCGGCGAAAAAATTGTCGCTGTAGGGCACCACGGAGCCAAGATATTTCTGCACCAACTCGGGATGGTCGTGCACCGCTTCGGAAAACGAACAGAAGATAATGCCGAGTTCGCCAAGCTTGCCTTTGAACGTGGTGGCCACCGAAACACTGTCGAACACCGCGTCGACGGCCACGCCGGCGAGCCGCTCTTGCTCCATGAGCGGAATACCAAGTTTGGCATAGGTCTCGAGCAATTCGGGATCGACTTCCTCCAAGCTCTTCGGACCGTCCGCTTTAGTTTTCGGCGCCGAGTAGTAGCTAATCGATTGATAGTCGATGGTCGGATAGTGCACCTTAGCCCACTTGGGCTCGGCTTGGGATTTTTCCAGTTTGGTCCAATGGCGATAAGCCTTCAGGCGCCATTCGAGCATGAACTCCGGCTCCTTCTTCTTCGCGGAAATCAGCCGGATCACATCTTCGTTCAATCCCGGCGCGACGGTGTCCGCTTCGATATCGGACACGAAGCCATATTTATACTCGCGCTGGGCCAAATCTTTGACTGCTTGTGTTGCCATCTGGGTCTTTCCTAACTTAAACGGTAAACGACGCGCCGCAGCCGCAGGACTTTTTCACGTTGGGGTTCTGAAATACGAAGCCGGACTGCATCAGCTCGTCTTTGTAATCGAGCTCCGTGCCGGTCAGATAAAGTAAACTTTTCATATCGATCAAAACCTTGGCGCCATCTTTCTCAAAGACCTTATCGCTGCCTTTGGGCTGATCTATATCGACCTTGTATTGCAGCCCCGAGCAGCCGCCGCCGACGACTTTAACGCGCAATCCCTGCCCTTGGCGATTATCCGCGTTGAGCAACTCTTTGATCCGCGCCGCGGCGCGGTCGGTGACACTCAATCCCGTCGCCATGATGCTTCTCCTCTTCGCTTCATTACTTTAGCCGGCGCGTTTTTGCTGCCGCGCGTTCTTAGCTTTGTAAACCGGCGAAATCTCTCTCAGCCGGCGCACCTCTTCAACCACGCGGTGAATTGTAAAGTCAATTTCTTCCTCGGTGTTGAAACGGCCCAAGCCGAAGCGGATCGCGCTATAGGCGAGTTCGTCGCTCACGCCGAGCGCTCTCAATACGTAAGACGGCTCCAAGCTCGCCGAAGTGCAAGCCGAACCGGTAGACACGGCGATCTCTTTCAAAGCCATCAGCAGCGACTCGCCTTCGACGTAGGCAAAGCTCAAGTTCAAATTGCCCGGCAAACGCTGCACCGGGTGGCCATTGATGCAAACGTCATCAAGCTCGGCGAGGATACCCTCTTTCAGCCTTTCGCGCAGTGCGATCAATCGCTCACCTTCCGCGCTCATTTCTTTTTGCGAAATTTCGCACGCCTTACCCAAACCGACGATGCCCGAAACATTCAACGTCCCCGAGCGCATGCCCCGTTCATGGCCGCCACCGTCGATCATCGGCGTGAGTTTGACCCGCGGCTTGGTCGAGCGCACGTAGAGCGCACCGACGCCCTTGGGTCCGTACATTTTATGCCCCGTCAAAGACAATAAATCGATGCCCATCGCATCGACGTTGATCGGCATCTTGCCGACGCCCTGGGTTGCATCGGTGTGAAAAAGAATATTCTGCTGTTTTGCCAAGCCGCCGATCTCTATGATCGGTTGTATCGTGCCGATCTCGTTGTTCGCCGCCATGATTGAAATCAAAATCGTCTGGTCCGTCAGCGACTCGCGTAGCCTGCCAAGATCGATCAGGCCATCCGGCTGCACCGGCAGGTAGGTGACCTGCAAGCCCTGTTTCTGCAAAGCCTTGCAGCTGTCCAGGACCGCTTTGTGTTCGGTCACACAAGTCACGATATGGTTGCCCTTGTCGCGGTACGCGTCAGCGACGCCCTTGATCGCCAGATTATCCGACTCGGTGGCGCCGCTGGTAATGATAATCTCTTTGGCCGCCGCCCCAATCAACTTGGCGATCTGCTCACGCGCCGTGTCGACCGCCGCGTCGGCTTCCCAGCCAAACACGTGGCTCTTGCTCGCGGCATTGCCAAAATGTTCCGTGAAGTACGGCAACATCGCTTCCAACACCCGCGGGTCGACCGCTGTGGTGGCGTGATGGTCCAAATAGATTGGCGTCCGCAGTGCCATTGAAATTTCGCTCATTCAATAACAGACCTTATTAGTCTGATATAAAGGTATCCAAGACGTCGAGCTGAGTCAAGGGCCTTCTTTGTCTATGTAATTAGCTGAAATATCGCGAGAAACGCTAAATACGGGGGCCGCGAAGCGCGCCTTGAAGATAGCTTCCGGTCACCGACTCGGTGACTTGCGCGATGGTCTCGGGGGGGCCTTCAGCTATCAACCGTCCACCGCTGGCTCCGCCTTCTGGCCCGAGATCGATCACATAATCAGCGCACTTGATGACCTCCAGATTATGCTCGACGATGACCATGGTGTTGCCCAGTTCGATCAGGCGGTCGAGCAAATCGAGGAGTTTTTTTACGTCATCGAAATGCAAACCGGTGGTCGGCTCGTCGAGCACGTAGAGCGACTTGCCGGTGGATTTACGCGCCAGTTCGCGCGCGAGTTTAACCCGTTGCGCTTCACCGCCGGAAAGCGTCGCCGCCGATTGACCCAAGCGCAAGTAACCCAGGCCGACCTCGCGCAAAGTGCGTAGCCGCTCATGAATCGGCGCGACACTGCTCAATAATTCCAACCCTTGATCGACGGTGAGATCGAGCATATCCGCGATGCTCAGTCCTTTGTACTGGACAGCCAATGTCTCACGGTTGTAACGCCGGCCGCGGCAAGCCTCGCAGGTAACCCACAGCTCGGGGAGAAATTGCATTTCGACGCGCACCACGCCGGCCCCTTGGCAAGCTTCGCAGCGTCCGCCACGGACGTTGAAAGAAAATCGCTCGGCCTTATAGCCGCGCACCCGCGCTTCCGGCAATTGAGAGAAAAGCTCGCGCAGGTGATCATAGAGGCCGACATAGGTCGCCGGATTGGAGCGCGGCGAGCGCCCGATCGGCGACTGATCGATGCCGATGACGCGGTCAAAATGTTGCCAGCCGGTCATTTGGGTTGCATCCATCACTTTTTTGCGACCGCGCCGCAACCGCTGGGTCACCCCGTCAAAGAGAACTTCCATCACCAAAGTGCTTTTACCTGCGCCGGACACGCCGGTCACGCAAGTCATCGCGCCGATCGGGATGCCGACCTCGAGATTCTTTAGATTACGCGCGCAAACATTTTTCGCTCGCAACAGCGCCGTGCCGCAGCGTCTTCGTTGGGGCACGGCGATGGTTGCCGTGCCCAATAAATAACGCCCGGTGAGCGACCGTGGATCATGGGCCAATTCCTCTGGCGCGCCACAAGCAACCACCCGACCGCCGTTGACACCCGCGCCGGGCCCCATATCGATGACATAGTCGGCGGCTTGAATCGTCTCCGGATCATGTTCGACGACGATCACCGAATTGCCGCTATCGCGGAGCTGCCTCAGTAATTCAATCAGCCGTGCGTTGTCCTTTTGGTGCAAGCCGATGCTCGGCTCGTCGAAAATATACAGCACGCCGGCCAGGCCCGCGCCGATCTGGGTCGCCAGCCGCACGCGCTGCGCCTCGCCGCCGGAAAGCGTCGTCGACCCTCGGTCCAAGCTCAAATAATCGAGCCCCAAACGTGCCAAGCAAAGGAGCCGGCCGGCGATCTCGGCGGTTATCTTCGTGCCGACAATTTTTCGATCGTTGGCAAGCTCGAGAGCGGCGAAGAATTCCAAGAGCTCGCGGATCGACCGCGAGGCTAACTCAGCGATGCTCTTGCCGGCGATCCGGACCGTAAGGCTTTCCTTTTTTAAACGGCGGCCACCGCACTCCGCGCAGGGCGCGGCATCGCCGTGTGATTTTGCCCGCCGGGTTGCCACGCCCAAGCCGTTGCACCGAGGACAAGCGCCGCGCGGGCTGTTGAAGGAAAACAGTTCGGGTGTCACTTCCGGCGCCGCGGTGCCGCATTCGGCACAGGTAAGTTTCAGACTAAAAACCATCGGTCGCGGTGCGGCGCTTGGGTCCGCCCCCAGAATGGAAACTTTAACGATCTGTTGGCCCGCCCGGGCTGCCAGTTCCAGAGAATCGGCCAGCCGCTTTTCAATACCTTCGCGCACGACCAAGCGGTCGATCACCACGTCGAGCCGGCTGGCACTTTTCACCGCTTCAGCCATATCGCCGCCGAGCTCGTGCATTTGACCGTCAACGAGAACCCGGGCAAAGCCCTGGCGGGCCAGTTCGAGCAAGCTCTTCGCCACGTCGGCGCGGCGCGAGAATTGCACCGGCGCGAGCACCAGCAGCCGGGTCTCGGCTGGCACGGTCATTAATTGATCGACGACCTGCTCGACGGTGCGGGCGCTGATTTCGTTGCCGCACTTCAAGCAGGAAGGTTGACCGATACGCGCGAACAGGAGCCGGAGCAGATCGTAGATATCGGTGATCGTGCCGACCGTGGAACGCGGATTGGCGAAGCCGATTTTTTGCTGGACGGCGATGGCGGGAGAGAGTCCATTGATCAGATCGACGTCGGGCTTCTCCATTTGCTTGAGCACCTGGCGAGCGTCGGCGCCGAGGGATTCGAGATAACGCCGCTGCCCTTCGGCGTAAAGCGTATCGAAGGCGAGAGTAGATTTTCCCGAACCGGAGACGCCGGTGATGACCACCAACTGGTCACGCGGAATCTCCAGATCAATGTTCTTGAGATTGTGAACCCGCGCGCCCTTAACGATGATCTGGCCCGCCATCGGCAGAACTATGGCTGTTCGAATTCTCTCAGTTTGTTCTCGATCAGCGCGCGATACTCTTTGAGTTTGGCCTCGGAACGCGCTTCGAAACGCAGCACCAGCGCCGGCTGCGTGTTGGAGGCGCGGATCAAGCCCCAACCCTCGGCAAACTGCACCCGCACGCCGTCGACGTCAATGACGCTGTAGTATTGGCGAAAATAGTCCGTGGCTCGCTTGGCGATGACAAATTTCTTGTCGTCCGGACAATCGACGCGAATCTCCGGCGTCGACACACTCTTGGGCAAATCCGCGAGCAATACGGAAAGCGGTTGGCTCGAATTGGCGAGGATCTCTAGCAAACGCAGTGAAGCGTAGATTGCGTCGTCGTAGCCGAAGTAACGCTCTTTGAAAAACATATGGCCGCTCATTTCGCCGGCCAAAAGCGCGTCAGTCTCTTTCATCTTCGCTTTTATTAACGAATGTCCCGCCTTCCACATGATCGGCTTGCCGCCGTGTTTAGCGATATCGTCGTAAAGCCGCTGCGAACATTTAACTTCGGAGATGATCGTCGCTCCGGGATTGCGTTTGAGCACATCGCGAGAAAATAAAACCAACAGTTCATCGCCCCAGAGAATGTTGCCCTTTTCATCCACCGCACCGATACGGTCGGCGTCACCGTCATAGGCGATGCCGAGGTCGGCTTTTACTTCTTTAACCTTTTCGATCAGCATCGCCAAATTTTCCGGCAGCGTCGGATCGGGATGGTGAAATGGAAAGGTGGCATCGGGGGTGCAGGCGATCTCCCACACCTGACAGCCCAGTTCGCGAAAGATCGGCGGCGCCACCGGCCCGCCGACGCCGCTGCCGGCATCAATGACGACTTTGAGCGGCTTGGCCAGCTTTGGCACGTCGGCAAGCAATTGTTGGTGATAAGGCGGCATGATTTCGTAGGGTTCGACTGTGCCGCCGGGCCGCTCGCGAAACTCACGGCGTTTCATTTTCATGCGAATTTCTTGGATCTGCTGGCCGTAAAGGGTCTCCTTGCCGAGGCAAATTTTAAAACCGTTGTATTCGGAAGAATTATGGCTTGCGGTGATTTGAATGCCGCCGTCGACGTCGAGATGAAACAGTGAATAATAAAGCAGCGGCGTCGGGCAGATGCCAACGTCATAGACCTGCAAGCCGGCTGATGCCATGCCGGCGATCACCGCTTCGGCGTAGGGATCGGAGGTCGCCCGGCAATCGCGCCCTACGGTGACTCGCTTGCCGCCTTTCTCGGCAATCACAGTGCCGTGCACCTGGCCGAGCAACAAAGCAAAATCTTTATCGAAATCCTTTTCCGCCAAGCCGCGAATGTCGTACTCGCGAAATACCGACGGGTTCATCAATTCCTCCGCCGCCGCAAATTTAAGCGCGCCAAGCGGGCCGCCAACAGAATCGCCTCTTTCATGCTGCTTTCGTCCGCCATGCCTTTGCCGGCAATGTCATAGGCCGTGCCGTGATCGACTGAAGTGCGGATAAAGGGCGGCCCCAAGGTGAGCGCCACGCCGCCATAGAAATGATGCAACTTGAGAGGGATTAACCCTTGATCGTGATACATGCACACCACCGCGTCGTAATCGCCGCGCGCCGCGTGATGAAACAAGCTGTCGGCTGGAAATGGACCGACGGCGCCCACGCCCCGCTTGCGCGCGGCTCGCACGGCGGGCGCGATAATCTGGATCTCTTCATCGCCAAAGATGCCTTGCTCGCCGCCATGCGGATTGAGCGCCGCCACGGCGATGCGCGGGCGCGTGATGCCAAAGGAATTCTTAAGACTGCGCTGGGTGAGTTCCAGCGTGGTTTGAATATTGGCGCGGGTTAGGCTGCGCGGAACCTTGGCATACGCAATGTGACCGGTCACCGGCACCACGCGCAGCTTGGCGCCGATCAGCATCATGCGGCACTCTGGCGTGCGGCTCAGTTCGGCGAGCAGCTCGGTATGGCCGGGATAGTCGTGACCCGCGTCGATCAGGCTATGTTTGCTGATCGGCGCCGTGGCGATCCCATCGGCCACCTTCGACAGCGCCAACTTGGCCGCCACGCGAATGTAGCTGAAGGCGGCATGTCCACCCGCTTGCGTCGCAATCGCTGGTCGCGACTGCTTGGCCGACAGCGCTGACAGCGAGCAAACCGTAAACGCGCGCTGATGATTGAGCAGCGGCAAGAGCCGCAGGCCCGGCTGCCAACAAATTAACTGCGGCGCGCTTTTGATCCGCGCGCAGGCGCGCTGCAATACGCCCCAGTCGCCGAGGATCAACGGCCGCGCGGCTTTTTTGATCGCCGGATCTGCGAGTGCCTTGACGATCACTTCCGGACCGATTCCCGAGGGATCGCCCATGGTGATCGCAATGATCGGTTTGCTAGACATGAGTCTGAGAAAACGTGCGGCAGCGAACTTCGTCATTATCGCTGCTTAGCGTTTTTCCGGCAAGGGATTAAGGATTTTTTGACGAGAACGGATTGATCGAATCGACGATCGTGGAAAAAGTGCCTTTGCCCGAATCCTCCTTCGGCGGCGTTAGTACATCGGGGGTGTCGTCCGGGGCATCACTCGTAAACAGCGGCACGCCAAAAACACTGACGACACTTTTCCCGGCGAGCGGGCTATTTGGATCCTCTTCCTCGAAAGGTGTTTCTTTGACGATGTAAGAGAAGGGATTGAGGTAGCTCAGCACCGAGCGCTCTTCCCGCCGCTCCGACCGCATAGAGCGCGCCACTAAGGTGCCCATCGTCTGGTCCTTCGCGTCTTCGGGCTTAAAGACCACCCCGGCGATTTTGATTTCAACCCGGTGTTTTCGGCGCATGTCGGTCTTCAGCCACCTTGCAAAACGTTCCTCCAAGGCTTTGTTCAAGAGCTCTTCTTTGATCTTGGGCGCGACGCTCGCTAGCGGCGGAGTGGTGCCGGTGTCGCGCGCTTCCAACTTGACGATATGGATGCCCATGGTGGTGCGAAACGGTTGGCTTACCCCGCCGACCACCAGCTTCTCGAAAGCGACCTCTTCAAGACCGGCGATCAAGGTGCCGCGAACCACCCAACCAATATCACCACCGGTGCTGCGGCCCGCCCCATCGGAATACTCCTCGGCTAATTTGGCAAAATCATCGCCGGTTTGAAGCCGCTGATAAATTCCCTGCGCCTTCTCGGTGACGCTCCGCGCCTCATCCGGCGGTGCATTCTCGCTCACTGTCAGCAGAATATGCCGGATGTGCGCCCGCTCGTTGGACCGGTAGTTTTTCGCATTGAGCTTGTAATAACGTTCGACGTCTTGATCCGTGATATTAACCTTGCGGCGAACCTGGCGGTTGATGATTTCGGACTTTTCCATCTCCGCCTTGACCGTGGCGCGGTAGCTTTCGGGTGTTTGACCTTCGCGCTTGAGCGCGATCTTGAGCTCTTCGTCAGACAGCCGGTTGGTCTTCTTCACTTGCTCGATGTACCGGTCAACTTCGTCGGGACCGATCCGGACACCGGCTTCGAGCACCTCCGCTTCCAAAAGCTTGTCGGTAACAAACTGCTCCAACACTTGCCGGTCGCTGGCGTTTATCTTGTTCAGGTCTCCGCTGGGAAAACCGCGGCCCAGTTTGGCCTTTGCGTAACGGTCCAAGTTCGACAAAGTATAGGGTTCGCCGTTGATCACGGCGATCAATTGTTCGATCACCGCGCTGCTCGCGGCACGAGGCACAACCGCGAGCAAAAGAATCACAATGGCTTGATAAATAATTTGGCGCCGCATCATCGTTTGAATCCGTGGCAATGAGAAGCTACTGGTAAGATAGCTAGCATACCCGTTCTGAAAAACCAAACCGGCCGCCCATGGGCCCGGTAAGAGGGGGCTCGTCGAAATCTGAGTTAATCGAAGGGCTCAATTCATCCTCCGGCAGGACCCAATTCCGATTAGCGCAATGGGCCAGACCCCTCGATATGTCCCTCGCTACGTCAGCTTACGCTGCCTACTTGGGACTATTCGGGGAATCGGATTCCTACTTTCCGAGTTCCCGAGTAGGCTCTGAAAGAGCCGTAGCGAGGGATCACCCTGAGTAGCGCGAAGCGCGTATCGAAGGGAGGGCTCAAGCCATCCTACGAGGCTCGTTTGAATGCACTCCCCGCATTCACCCAACACTCCATTACTCCACCCTCCATCATTCCATTTGTGCCGGTGCGAACGGTTGACCCTGCGGCGCCGGGGTTTCGTGAATCGTCTGCAGCAGCTCCGCCACCTCGTCCATCAATTGCTGCCAGTCTTGGGGCTGCCAGTCCTGGTTCTTCGGCGTGAAAGACAACCGGCCGTCGGGCGACAGGCGAAAGCGGCCTTCTTGCTTACGCATGAGTTCGAGAAGCTTTTCCACTTTGACCGGCGATTCGGGGTGAAACAGCAAGAAAACCTTGCCTTCGAAGACACTGATTTGCTGGACCAGGAACTGTTTCAGCACGCGGCGCAAATCCATGACCAAGAAAAGATTGTCGACGATATTATTGTAGGGGCCAAAGCGGTCTTTAATCTCTTCCTTGAGTTCTTCCAACTCAATAACCTTGCGCAGGCTCGCCAGCCGTTTGTAAAAATACAGCCGCTGATTGGCGTCGGGCATGTAATCGTCGGGAAAATAGGCCGGGATGCCCAAGCGAATCTCCGGGTCGACCTCGGGCAAGACTTCTTCGCCCTTGAGCTCCTGCACCGCCTTCTCCATCATCTCGGTGTAAAGCTCGAAGCCCACGGCGGTGATCTGCCCCGATTGTTGGGCGCCGAGCAGATTGCCCGCGCCGCGAATTTCCAAATCATGGAGCGCGAGCTTGAAACCGCCGCCGAGTCCGTCTATCTCCTGGAGCGCGCGCAGCCGTCGTTCCGCATCGAGCGTGATGGCTCTTTCGCCGGGGATCAGCAGATAGGCGAACGCGTGGCGGTGCGATCGGCCGACCCGGCCGCGCAGTTGGTAGAGTTGGGCCAAACCGAATTGGTCGGCGCGGTTGATGATGATGGTGTTGGCGTTGGGAAAGTCGAGACCGGACTCGATGATCGCCGAGCAGACCAGCACCTGGGTCTTGTTGTCGAGAAAGTCGACCATGACTTTCTCCAGTTGTTTGGGCCGCATCTGACCATGGGCCACCGACATTTTCGCTTCGGGAATCAATTCGGCGAGCTTTAATGCTAAACGGTCGATGGTTTCCACTCGATTATGCAAAAAGAACACCTGCCCGCCGCGCTCGATTTCGCGCAGAATCGCGTCGCGAATCAGCCGCTCGTCGTAGCGCGTCACGTAAGTCTGAATCGCCAGCCGGTCCACCGGCGGGGTTTCGATGATGCTCAAGTCGCGGATGCCGACCAGCGACATGTGCAGCGTGCGCGGGATCGGCGTCGCCGTCAGGCTCAGCACGTCAACCAGCTCGCGCATTTTTTTAAGCCGTTCTTTGTGCGCCACCCCGAAGCGGTGCTCTTCGTCAATGACGACCAGCCCCAAGTCCTTAAACTCGACATCTTTCTGCAATAAGCGGTGGGTGCCGATGACGACGTCTACCGTCCCCTTGGCCGCGCCCTGCAAGACGGCGGCGATTTCCTTGCTCGTCAAGAACCGGCTGACCATTTCGACGCGCACCGGATGATTGCGGAAGCGATGGCGAAAGGTCTGCAGATGCTGCTGCGCGAGAATCGTCGTCGGCGCCAGCACGGCGACCTGCTTGCCGCCTTCCACCGCGAGAAACGCCGCGCGCATGGCGACTTCGGTCTTGCCGTAACCGACATCGCCGCAAACCAAACGGTCCATGGGCTTTTTCGCCTGCATGCTTGCCAAGGTGTCGTCGATGGCGCGCTGCTGGTCGGCGGTCTCTTCGTATTCGAAGCTCGCTTCGAACTCTTTGTACAAATTATCCGGCGGACTAAAGCCGGTGCCGGCGCGCGCTTCGCGCAGGGCGTAAAGCTGGACCAGCTCTTCCGCCATAGCAAGAATCGATTTGTGCGCCTTGGCTTTGACTTTTTCCCACGAGGTGCCGCCCAGCCGGTCGAGCGCCGGCGCGGCGCCATCGCCGCCGATATATTTCTGCACCATGTTGATGCGGTCCACCGGCAGATAGAGCCGGTCGCCGGATTCGTATTCCAAATGCAAAAACTCGCCCTCGACGCCGGCGACTTTGAGAAATTTAAGTCCGCGATAAACTCCGATGCCGTGATCTAGGTGCACCACGAAATCGTCCTGCTTGAGCTCGCTGAGGCTGGTGAGAAAATGGCTCGGATGGGTTTTTGTCCGGGCCACCGTCGGTTGGCGCTTGCGCGTGGCGAAAATCTCATCGAAGGTGATGAAAACTAAATGCTCGTCGGCTAAGCGAAAACCTTGGTTCAATTGCCCGCGCAGGATCGCCCGGGGCACATTCGCGCGGCTCAGCAGGTCGGTGACCGGCTCATCGATCAAGGCAAAGATCAGGCCGTGATTCGCCAAGAGCTCTTGCAGCCGGCTGGCGTCGCCTTGGGTCGGCGCGACCAGAACGATTTTTTCGCCCTGCCAACTTTTCAGCCGATCGACCAGCGGCGCCAACGATGCCTCCTTGCCGTGCAAGGCGGTGTCCAGGCCGACGTCGCTGGTGAGAAACGATTCTACCGTCAGCGTCATCTCCTGCGCCCGCTCCGAGGCCGTCATGATATTGAGCGCCTCGCCACAGACTTGCGAAAACGGCTGCAGCGCCGCGCGCCATTCATGTTCGTTGAGATAGCTACTCTCAACCGGCGGAACTAGCCGATGTTCTTCCTTGGCCCGCTCATAACGGTCCCAGGCCAGTTGCCCATAACGCCCGCTCTCGGCTTCGACGCGGTCCGCGCCATCGAACCAAATCAAGGTCTCGGCCGGCAGGTAGGAAAACAACGGCACCAACTGGTGACAAAAATAGGGCGACAAAAACTCTAAGCCCGGGAAAGCGATCCCCTCGCGGAGCGACTCGAGCAGGCTTTGTTTCTCGCGCCGGTCGACTTCCAACTCCATGGCTCGTTGATCGATCCGGCGCAGGATCTCTTCGAGGCCGGCGCGCTTGAGGGAGAACTCTTTCATCGGCAGGAGCAGCAGTTCTTCCAACACTTGCTCGGTGCGTTGGCTCGCCGGACTGAACTCGCGGATCGACTCCAAGCGGTCACCGTCGAATTCGAGCCGCAGCGGCCGACCGTAGCCGGGCGAAAATAGATCGACGATGCCGCCGCGCACGCTAAAGTCACCGCGCTCTTCGACCAGCGGGACATTTTGGAAACCCCAGTGGACTAGATGATTGAGCAGCGACTCGCGCGGCAAATCCTGTCCGGCGACGAGATAAAGATAGGACTGTTTGAGCGCCTCCCTCGGAATCACCCGCTGCATCAACGCCGCCGGGGTTGATATCAGGATCGGCGCGGATTCTTCGACGAGCTTATAAAGCCCCTCCAAGCGGCCCGCGATGTTGTCGGGGTGCGGCGAGAGATTTTCAAACGGCAGCACCTCCCAGGACGGCAGCAGGTGCAAGCGCTTGCGAAACGGCGGCAGCCCGCGATCTTCGCCAAGAAAAAAACCTAAGTCGTCGCAAAGATTCTCCGCTTGGCGCGCGCTCGAGGTGATGATCAGCAGCGGCCGCCTGATCCGCTCGGCGACCCGCGCGAGCACGAACGCGCGGGCGCCACCCTGGAGCCCTTGAATGCGTTTAGTGCCTTGCCAGGTTCCACGCAGGAATCGGTCGAGCTGGTCGGTAAGTGCAAGATCGGACATAAAAAACCACTTCGCGACCGGGGTATTGCCCCGGTCTTGACCAAAGGGGATGCTCACCCGCCTTTGGTAACCCCATTTAATGGTTTCACGCTGCGAGCAGCGTGGTCCATATGAAATTAAAAGAAACTGAAGCGTTGAAATTGAATCTTTGGAATGGCCTCCGTCGATGGCTGCCCTTTGGCTGCGTCCATGGCCTTAGCCCACGCCTCCGTGGCTTGGCAAAGATCTTTGACGCGCACCTGCAAGTAATCCGGCTGAAAATTCTCGAAGCGGATCAGCGCTTGGTAAATCATCCGCACCGACCCCTTGGTTTCGCCAAAATCGCTAAACATGCGAAAGGCCGCCGCCAGTTGAATCAGCCCTTCGAGAAAGGGCCGATTCTCGGCGTCGGCTTCCTGGTAGAAATCCTCCAGGATTTCGTGGCAGGCGAAAAATTGCCGTTGATTAAATAGACGAATGCCTTCTCGCAGCCGAGCATCCATAAAATTACCCGAAGATTAAGCTAGCAACTTCTCGTCAGCGCCTCAAGTTATGCTGCTCGCCTCACATGCCTGCCGCAACGGTTTGAACGGTTTGAACCCAGTTAGCCGCCACGCTGCCATAACCGCTGATCGTAATTCGCCACCGCTGGTATCGCGGCGAGCCAGATACAGACATCTGAGATCACCAGGACTATAGTTGAAAGCGTGAATGACAGGGTATAGCTGCCGGTCCAATCGTGGAACGCGCCGCCGAGATAGGAACCCAGCGCGCCGCCGACGCCCACCGCCACGGTAGAATAGCCAAGAATCGCGCCGAAGCCTTTGCCGACAAAAATATCCGCCGTCAGCGAGGCAAAAATCACCGCCCGGGAACCAAAACCGATGCCGAAAAATATCACGTAAATATAAAGCAGCCAAATTTGACTCGAGTCGCGCAGGATCATCAACGCGCCGACGCCGATGACCGTCATTGCGACATTCAGCGTGTACGCCGCCTGTTTTGACAAGTGATCGGCGATAAAACCGAAAATCACTCTGCCGAAGCTGCTCGTGATCCCCGCCATACCGAAGATCGAAGCCGAGAGCAGTTTAGTGAAACCGGCATCGACGACATGGGCCACCTGATGGGTGATGATCACCGTGGTCCCGCCCGCCGCCCCGATGCGGGCGATGAACAGCAGCCAGAACCGTAAGCTTTGCAGCGCCAGCTTGGCGGTCCACTGATTCGAATCTTCAACCTTCTGCGGGTCAGCTCGCGGCTGATGTCCGTGCGGTCCTTGGGAATAGGTAAACCAGACCACCGGCAACAGAGTGACCAAGACCATCGCTGCATAAATCTCGAAGGTGCGCGCCCAGCCGTAATTGGCGATCAACCACTCGCTCAGCGGCGCCAACAGCATGATGCCGACGCCGCTGCCGGCGTAGACGATGCCGATGGCGGTCGCGCGCTTAGACGAAAACCATTGCGAGATTAAGAAAATATGCGGCACCATGCCGGTCAAAGTGAATCCGGTGGCGAGCACGAGGCCAAAACAGAGATAAAGTTGCCACAGCGCGCTCACCCGGCTACTCAGAAAAAGCCCGGCGACCAGAGCGCCGCACCCGGCGATACAGATTTTTTTCGTGCCGTAACGGTCGAGCAGATATCCCGTCGCCGGCGACAGCAGCGCATCGATGGTCAACACCACGGAAAAAATGCCCGCCGTCGCGCCGCGGCTCCAGCCAAAAGTATCGAGCAAGGCGACGTTGAACACTCCGAACGAAGTATGCAGCCCACGGGAAAAACCGAGAACCCCGAACGCGATTCCGGCGATCAACCAAGGTGTGGGAGAAAAACGCATGTCGATAAGTGCGCCCTTCTTTTAGCAGGGCGGACCGACATTGACAAACCAACCGCGGCCGTCTTGACAATGCCGCGCCGCGGGTCATAGATGCTATCGAGCCCCTCAGGGAGGTGTTTTCATGCGCGTCATCGATGCCGACGGCCACGTTGAAGAAAATCTCGAAACATTCAGCGATCGATATTTTGATCCCGGGTTGCGCGCTTTGCGGCCGCGCACCAGCGCCGTGGACGGACTGGTCTATTGGGTGATCGACGAACAGCTCTACCCTCGCCGCGTCGGCCCGGGCTGCCACAACCTTGGCACGCCGACCAACCATAACGGTCAGATCGCCGCCCATACGCAAAACAAATCCGACAACATCGGCAGCATGGAGTTGACCGACATCGCCGCCCGCGTGAAAGCCATGGACGACGAAGACATCGCCGTCCAGGTTATCTACACGACGCTCTTTCTCGCCTATCCGTTGACCCGGAACGTTGCCCTCGCCAGCGCGCTGACTTCTTCCTACAATCGCTGGATGGGCGACCGGCTTTCCGGCCACCCGAGAATCAAGTGGGCCGCGGTGGTCAATCTCGACGACGTTGCCAACGCCGTGCGCCAAGTCCGCGAAGCGAAAAAACTCGGTGCGGTCTCGGTCATGGTGCTCGGCACCGCGGGCGACGATATGCTCGATCATCCGCGCCTCGATCCTTTCTACGCCGCTCTATGCGAAGAAAATCTCGCCCTCGGCGTGCATGTCGGCTGGTCCTGCCCATCGGTCAACAACCTCTACTCGCACATCTATCCTTCAGGCGTGATCGCTTTTCACGTGCCGCTCTTAATGGGGTTCACCGCGCTGGTCAGCGGCGGCGTGCTCGATCGCTTCCCGAATCTTAAAGTCGTTTTTCTCGAAGCGGGCTGCCAGTGGGTGCCGTTCATTCTCGAGCGCATGCACCATCGATTCAAAAACCAAGGAACGAGCTTGAGAAAATTTCTGCCCCAGACCGCGCCGATCCAAAAGTTGCCGGTGATGGACTACATCAAACGCGGCAATATCTACTTCAGCACCGAAGTCGAAGACGAAATCTTGCCTCACGTGTTGGAACTCGTCGGGGAAGGCCAAGTGATCTTCGGCAGCGACATGCCCCACGGCGACCGCGATCGCTGCGCCGCGGCGATCCTGCAGAAACGCACCGACATCAGCGAGTCGGTCAAAGTAAGCATCTTGGATAAGAATCCAGAGCGGCTGTACGGATTGGTATAGATAGAAGGAAGAATCTATTCGTTTGTAACTTGTCGCGACTGACCGCAAACGTTTTCTCGCCACGAAGGACGCTGGGTTGCGGCAATCGATAATCGTGAACTTCGTGATCTTCGCGTCCTTCGTGGCGAATCGTTGCTTTCGCCCCTTTGCATCCCGATCGCCCAGAGCCCGACGACAGATGCGGACAATTTTGCCGCTGATGATTTGACCGCGTCCTTACGACAGTGATACATCCTCGAACAGCGACTGGCTTCGAAGGAGTGCCCCATGAGTAGCGCGAGTTTACAAACCGACGTCGCCATTATCGGCGGCGGCGGTGCCGGTATTCCGGCGGCGATCGAGGTGGCGCGCGCCGGCGGCAAGGCGATGGTGCGGGAAGGCGCAGCGGACTGCGGCGGCACCGCGGCGATCTCGGGGGGCGGCTGCTGCATCGTCGGCACACCCTTGCAGAAATCTCAGGGCATCGAAGACACGCCGGACATGGCGTTCGAAGATTGGGTCAAGTGGGGCGGCGGCCAGGCCGACGAAGTCTGGGCGCGCTACTATCTCGAACATTCGCTGCATGATCTCTATCACTGGGCCGAGAGCTGCGGCGTTAGATGGGTCGACATGAAATTTCAAGAAGGGAACCGCGTGCACCGTTGGCATCGGCCCGAAAACAACGGTCTCGGCTTAATGACCGCGCTGATCAAGACTGCTCAGGCACTGCCCAACGTAACTCTCATGACATCAATCAAGGCCGGCCAACTGCTCACCAACGACGGCTGCGTGTGCGGCGTGACCGCAACCAAAGACAACGAATCGGTTGAAATTCACAGCAAGACGGTAGTCGTCGCCACCGGTGGGTTTAATTCCAATCTGGAAATGGCATTGGCGTACCGGCCCGAGTTTAAAAAATTCAAGATCATGGAAGGCTCCGGTTTCGGCGCCAAGGGCGAAGGCCACAAAATGATGCAGGAGCTTGGCGGCTACTTCACCCATATGGGCTGTGTATCAGCCCTGGTGTCAGGCATTGCTTATTTGATATTTGCGTCGTCGCCCTTGGCGAAGACGGGCGCAGAGTTGCTCCATATGTTTACGCCGAGAGTTGTCGGTTGAAAGTTTCCACTCCAGTCGCTTGAGCGCCAACGACATCGTGCTCTGATCCCGCCGCAGATACTTCGCCGCCGCCGTCACGCTGATCCCGCCCACTGCGCGCCCAACATAGGCCACCTCGGCTCTTAGTCGACTTTCCGTCCGACCACGTCTTTTACCGAGCAGCGCTGCGACCGTTACCCCCGCTTCTCCGGCTATGTCCTTGAGGATTTCAGCCAGGGTGATCTTTACCGGATAGACTTCCTCTTGTTCGTCTAAACTGCGATACACCGCCTCGACAAAGTTATCCTCGCCCAAATATCGCTGCTCCTTGACCTCGTAATACGCTTCTTGATGTCCCACGCCAAGTCCATCCCGAATAAACTGCCGGTACGCCTTGATCGCTTGCCTGTGCTCGCGACCCCAAAGCTTAAGGCCGTCTCCCACAGCGATGCCGCCGTTCGATTGCCCCCGCAGATAGTCCCCGTGGCTGCTCCACAGATAGCGGCTCGGTTCGCTTACCATACCGCCACGCACCGGGTTTAAATGTAGATATCGGATCAACTCCATCAAGTAACTGTCCCGATCGCACACGATCGCTCGATACCGCCCCTGAAACAGATGGCCGCTTTTGCGGTAGCGCCGATTGTAGTGGCGGGTGTAACGGTAAAGTAGGCTCTGCATCGCCTTGGCCAATGGCGTGCGCCCGACTTCGAGCAGTAGATACCCACGGGCTTACGCCCGTGGCACTTGAAATACCAAACCCGGATCAGAACCCGAATTCCAACTGGATTTTGCCCGTATCCACTTTCTCCTGAAACTCAACATATCTTTTGATAATCTCC
>Ga0214472_10002904_pt1 | contig 18233 bp, 18 predicted proteins | sample RVTome_6_FD_207662 | JGI IMG/M metagenome (GOLD analysis project Ga0214472, IMG submission 207662) | Soil microbial communities from uranium-contaminated site in the Upper Colorado River Basin, Wyoming, United States - RVT140D175 | ecosystem: Environmental > Terrestrial > Soil > Contaminated >...
CGGACCTGGTTCTGATGTTTCATCGGAAACCCTCGACAGGCTAGACTCACAGCGGCAGATTTAATCACAGCACCCCGGAGAATGTAAGCCGCGCCGGGCCCCGAAGGGGGATACCCCGTCCGGGGGTGCGGATCACAGGGAGGCGTCGGGATGGATCAGATCCGGGATTGGTTCCGGCGTCACCTCTCCGATCCGCAGGTCGTCATCCTGAGCCTGATCCTGCTGGTGGGTGCGCTGGTCGTGACCGCTACCAGCCGGCTCCTGGCCCCGGTGTTCGCCAGCCTGGTGCTGGCCTACCTGCTGGAAGGGGCGGTGAGGGCCCTGGTCGGGCGCGGGCTGGGCCGCACCACCTCTGCCAGCTTGGTCTTCGCGGGCTTCATGGTGGCCCTGGTGGCCCTCCTGCTGGTGCTGGGTCCGGCCCTCTGGCGCCAGACCGCCCAGTTGATGGCCGACCTGCCCCAGATCCTGAGCCAGGGTCAGCATGTCCTGATGGGCCTGCCGGAGCGTTACCCGGACCTGATCACCGAGGCCCAGATCGGCGAGGTGATGGTGCGCATCCGCGGTGACCTGACCGGGCTGGGACAAGCCATCCTGCAACGCTCCCTGGCGTCCGTGGTCGGGATGATCACGGTGATGGTCTACCTGGTCCTGATGCCGCTGATGGTGTTCTTCTTCATGAAGGACAAGGATCGGATCATCGCCTGGGCCAAGACCTTCCTGCCCGAGGAGCGTGCGCTGGTGCGCAAGGTCTGGCAGGACGTGGACCTTCAGATCGGCAACTACATCCGCGGCAAGGTCTGGGAGATCGCGGTGGTGTGGGCTGCGACCGCGCTCGTGTTCTCGCTGCTGGATCTGCGCTTCGCGATGCTGCTCGGGTTCATCACCGGCATCAGCGTCGTCATCCCCTACATCGGTGCGGCCGTGGTCACCATCCCGGTGGCAGTGGTGGCCTGGTTCCAGTTCGGTTGGTCCTGGGACATGGGCTGGGTGGTGATCGCCTACTTCGCGATCCAGGCATTGGACGGCAACGTGCTGGTACCGATCCTGTTCTCAGAGGTCGTGGACCTGCATCCCATCGCGATCATCGTCGCCGTGCTGTTCTTCGGCGGCATCTGGGGGTTCTGGGGCGTGTTCTTCGCGATCCCGCTGGCGACGGTGATCAAGGCGGTGCTGTCCGCCTGGCCAGCCGCCGCGGCTCCGCCTCAGAGCACCTCCGAGGCGTAGTCCGCGAGGCGCGAGCGCTCGCCGCGCACCAGGGTCACGTGCCCCGAGTGCTCCCAACGCTTGAACCGATCCACCACGTAGGTCAGGCCCGAGGTCGTCTCGGTGAGGTAGGGCGTGTCGATCTGCGCGATGTTGCCGAGGCAGATCATCTTGGTCCCCGGTCCTGCACGCGTGACCAGCGCGCGCATCTGCTTCGGCGTCAGGTTCTGCGCCTCATCGATGATGATGTAGCGGTTGAGGAAGGTGCGCCCGCGCATGAAGTTCAGCGAGCGGATCTTGATGCGTGAGCGCAGGATGTCGTTGGTCGCTGCGCGGCCCCAGTCACCGCCTTCCTCGGTCTTGGTCAGGACCTCGAGGTTGTCCATCAGTGCGCCCATCCAGGGCGTCATCTTCTCCTCCTCGGTACCCGGCAGGAAGCCGATGTCCTCAGCCAGCGGCACGGTGACGCGCGACATGATGATCTCGCGGTAACGGTTCTGGTCCAGGGTCTGCGCGAGGCCAGCAGCCAGCGCCAGCAGGGTCTTGCCGGTACCGGCAGCACCGAGCAGGGTGACGAAGTCCACCTCCGGGTCCATCAGCAGGTTCAGCGCGCAGTTCTGCTCCTCGTTGCGCGCGGAGATGCCCCATACCGCGCCGCGGCTACCGCTGTAGTCGTGGATCACCTCGATGGTGGCCTGCGTCTCGCCGACCTCACGCACGATGGCATGCAGTTGGTTGTCGCCCTCGCCGAGCAGGAACTGGTTCACGTACCAGCCAGCGACGAGCGGCCCGCTCAGCTTGTAGAAGGTATGGCCGTCCTTCTGCCAGGACGCCATGTCCTTGGAGTGGTTGTCCCAGAAATCAGCGGGCAGTCGGTCCACGCCGGTGTACAGGAGGTCGAGGTCCTCCAGCGCGCGGTCGTTGAAGTAGTCCTCCGCGTGCACACCGAGGATCGTCGCCTTGATCCGGAGGTTGATGTCCTTGGTGACCAGGGTCACGTCGGCATCGGGGTACAGCTCCTGCAGCGCCAGCGTGGTGCCGAGGATGCTGTTGTCAGCTTTGGTGCCGGGCAGCGAGATCGGCAGCACGGAGGGCAGGGGTGAGGTCTCGAAGTACAAGCGACCGGCTTTGCGCTCCGCGGCCGCGGCGCCGACGCTCGCGTGCCCGGTGGGCAGCGGCACGCCGTCGCAGATGTCGGTCTGGCTCATCCCCGAGGTCAGCTCGTCCAGGAAGCGACTGACCTGGCGCACGTTGCGGGCAGCTTCGGAGACACCTTTCTTACCCGCGTCGAGCTCCTCGAGCACGATCATCGGCAGGTACACGTCGTGCTCCTCGAAGCGGAACATCGCCGTGGGGTCGTGCATCAGCACGTTGGTATCGAGGACGTAGATCTTCCGGTCAGCGCTCCGTCGCTTGCGTGTCACGCATGGACCTCCTCAGGTTGATCTGACAGCTTCCAGGACCTCATCCACGTGGCCGGCGACCTTCACCTTGCGCCACTCACGCACCAGTTCGCCATCGGCATCGATCAGGAACGTGCTGCGTTCGATGCCGATGACCTTCTTGCCGTACATGTTCTTCTCGCGGATCACGTCGAACATCGCGCAGGCCCGCTCCTCCGGATCGGAGAGCAGGTCGAAGCGCAGCCCCTCCTTGGTGCGGAAGCGCTCGTGCGAGGCGACGCTGTCGCGGGAGATCCCGAGCACCACGGCACCGGCGCGCTTGAACTTCGCGAGCTGGCTCTGGAAGTCCACGCTCTCGATGGTGCAGCCGGGCGTCATGTCCTTGGGGTAGAAGTAGAGGACCACATGCTTGCCGCGCAGGTCCTTCAGGCAGATGCGCTGGTCGCCGGTGGCATCCAGGCAGAGGTCGGGCACCTTGCGTCCGACGGTCGCGGTCTTGCTCATATCGCTGGGGTCCCCTCCATGGTCAGGTCTTGATCGGCTCCAGTACGGCGTCCAGGTTCAGGCGGTCGCAGAGGTCCATGAACTCCTCGCGCAGGGCCGGGATGTGGATCTCGGCCGGCACGCCCACGGACATCTGCACCGAGAACATCGCTGCCCCGGTCTGGTGTGCGCGGTAACCCTGCGTGTGCAGCTCCAGCACGCCGATCGCGCGGGCCGCGAAGAACCCTGCGAGCTCTGCGACCACGCCCGGGCGGTCCGGGCACACCGCATCCACTGCGTAGGGCACCAGCGTGGTGTTGTCCTCGGTCTCCTCGCTGCGCTCCACGATCAGGTGCGGGATCTCGTGGCGTTGCTGCACCTTGGGCAGCAGATCGTCGAGCTTGGCCAGCGCGTGCCAGGGGCCGGCCACGCGCAGCAGCACCGCGCAGTGCTGTCCGAGCAGCGTCATCCTGCAGTCACGGATGCTCGATCCGCTCTCCGTGATCGCTCTGGTGAGGTCGGGTACGAGGTCCTCCCGCTGGGGGCTGAGGACGCAGATCACAAGTTCATGGCTCATCGGTGGGCGATCGCCCTCCCGTCGTACCCGCAGCCAGTGTACCCGCGAACCACGGTTCGGCAAGCGGCTTGTCGCTCATCGGGCCGAACCCGTACCATCGCGCCTCCTCCCCGAGACCACTCAACATGCGAGAACTGTCAGGCAGCCTGGTCGCACTGGTGACCCCGATGGCGCCGGATGGTGCCCTCGATCTTGCGGCGCTGGACGCCCTGATCGATTGGCACTGTGCGGCGGGTACCAGCGCCCTGGTGGTCGCCGGTACCACCGGCGAATCGCCGACCCTGAGCGAGCCCGAGCATCGGCTGGTGGTCGAGCGCGCAGTGGCGCACGCCGCAGGTCGCATCCCGATCGTTGCGGGTACCGGCAGCAACAGCACCGCGCAGACCCTGGCGCTCAGCCGCGCCTCGGCTGCCTTGGGGGTGGATGCCCTGATGCTGGTGGTGCCGTACTACAACAAGCCGCCCCAGGAAGGTCTGTACCAGCATTTCCGGCAAGTCGCCGAGGCGGTCGCACCGCTACCGGTGCTGCTCTACAACGTCCCCGGCCGCACGGTGGCGGACCTGCTGCCGGAGACGGTGGCGCGCCTGGCCGAGGTACCGAACATCGTCGGCATCAAGGAGGCCACCGGCGACCTCGCGCGGGCTGAGCGCATCAGGTCCCTGTGCGGCGACGGCTTCCTCCTGCTCTCGGGGGACGACCCGAGCTGCTGCGAGTTCATGCTCCAGGGCGGCGATGGGGTCATCTCGGTGACCGCCAACGTGGTCCCGGAGGAGATGGCGGAGCTGTGCGCGCTCGCGCGGGTCGGCGATGCAGCCGGCGCACGGGCGCTGGATGCGCGCCTCGCGCCGCTGCATGAGATGATGTTCATAGAGAGCAACCCCATCCCGGTGAAATGGGCCCTGCATCACATGGGCCGCATCCCGCCGGGGATCCGGCTGCCGCTGGTCCCGCTGAGCGCAGCGGGGCAGACCAAGCTCACTGCATTCCTGGAGGCCCGCATTGTCCGCGACTGACCCGATCTCCCTCACGCTGCCATCCCGCCTCGGCGCGATCGTCGGTCTGGCCCTGCTGGCCAGCGCCTGTTCGTCCGGCTCCAGCGTCTGCGTGGACTACGCCCTCTACTCCGATACCCGCCCCGCAGGCCGCATGGTCATGCCCGAGGGACTCTCGGTGCAGGACCGCAACGGCAGCCGCGAAGTCCCCGGCGTGGGCAGCGACTACGTCTTCGTCCCGCAGACCCGCTGCATGGCAGAGCCGCCGATCCCGGATCGGGGCGAACCCATAGCGGATGCGGCGATGGACAGCGAGGGTGCGATGTTGCCTGCGGCGCAGCCGGTCGCGGCCGACGCGATGCTCGGTGGTAGCGATGGCGCCCTGGTCACGGTCTACACCTGGGCCAGCCGTTGGGCGGCGGGTGACCTCGCTGGCTACCAGGCGCTGTACGCGGATGGTTTCGTGCTGCCCCGTGGCGCGGACCAGGCGACCTGGGATCGCGTGATTGCCAACCGGGTGCAGGCCAGCGGCCCGCGCTCGGTGGATGTGGTGAGCCCGGCGGTGCGAGCGATCGCGCCCGAACGTGCCGAGATCCGCTTCCGGGTGGTCGAGCGCCGCGCCGGTGGTGCCAGCTCGGAGCTCAGCATGCGTATGGTCCTGGTCATCCAGGACGGCGCCTGGCGCATCCTCGAGGAGGAGGCGGGTCCGGGCTGAGGGCCCCACCGCGGACACCACGGACCGGTGGGTTCGATCTCCGGCCACTTGGGTCAGATTAAGCGAAAGGGCCCCAGCGGGGCCCTTTCGCTTTACTGATGGCGGAGAGGGTGGGATTCGAACCCACGAGACGCGCAAACGCCTACACGAATTCCAGTCGTGCGCCTTCGACCACTCGGCCACCTCTCCGGAGGGCGCGCAGAGTACAGGAGCGCCGGAGGGCGGGCAATCCGAACCGGCCTCCGATGACTGCTCAGAGAGCGCAGGTGCCCGGACTTGCTAGAATCCGCCCCTCGCTCGGACCCCACGATGGTGGTCCGCATCGGTCCTCCCGCGACGTCATGCTGCGAACCCCGCCAGGCCCGGAAGGGAGCAACGGTAGTAGTTATCACGGGTGTTGGGATCAGGCTGGTGCGGGCCACCCCCCGTCAGCATGCCTCCCTGGCTTCGGAGAGCTCGCGCGGCTGGCGCGCCACATTGCGGCGTTCCGGCTCTCGCTCGGATGCTCACCTATACCTACATAGGCTCCGCTCCTCGCTCGAGCCGGGCCTTGCACTGCGGCACGCCAGTCACGCGTCAGTTCCCCAGCAGGCGGCTGCGCCTAGCCAGCGCGCGTTCCATCACAGGCCAGGCTCTGATGATCGGCTGCTGCGCGCGGCTCCGCTGCTCGCTCGGCTCACGCCTTGCCCTGACGCACGCCGGCCTAGACCACTCCAATTCAGCGGCGTCCACGACCCGTTCCATCTCAGGCCAGGCTCTGACCACCGATCGCGTGCGGCCCTGGGTGCGCGCCGCGCAGAGTTGGCGAAGTCCTACGCGCGGCCCGTGGCCCGCGGCTCTGTCCGGCATCTTTCGTCCTTTGCCCCTCGTCTCGGATGGTAGAGTTACCCCTCCACCCGAGACCGCAGAGCACAGCGACCCGCGCATGTCGTACCAGGTCCTCGCCCGCAAGTGGCGCCCCAAGGTTTTCAGCGAGATGGTCGGCCAGGAGCATGTGCTCCAGGCGCTGATCAACGCGCTGGATAACGATCGCCTGCACCACGCCTTCCTGTTCACCGGGACGCGCGGTGTGGGCAAGACCACCATCGCGCGCATCCTGGCCAAGTCGTTGAACTGCCTGGAGGGCGTCAGCTCCAAGCCCTGCGGCGTTTGTAGCGCCTGCACCGAGATCGACGAAGGTCGCTTCCTGGACCTGATCGAGGTGGATGCGGCCTCGCGCACCGGCGTGGATGACACCCGCGAGCTGCTGGAGAACGTGCAGTACGCGCCGACCCGCGGCCGCTACAAGGTGTACCTGATCGACGAGGTGCACATGCTCTCCAAGAGCGCGTTCAACGCGCTGCTGAAGACCCTGGAGGAGCCGCCCCCGCACGTGAAGTTCCTGCTGGCCACCACCGATCCGCAGAAGATCCCGGTCACCGTGCTGTCGCGCTGCCTGCAGTTCAACCTCAAGCGCCTGCCGCTGCCCTCGATCCGCGACCGCATCAAGCTGGTGCTGGAAGCGGAGGGCGTGCCCGGCGACCTGGACGCGATGGAGGCGCTGGCGCGCGCTGCGGATGGTTCGCTGCGCGATGCGCTGAGCCTGCTGGACCAGGCCATCGCCTTCGGCGGCGGTGAGGTCCGCGCCGAGCCGACCCGCCGCATGCTGGGCACGCTGGAGCGCGATCAGACGCGCGCCTTGATCCAGTCGCTGCACGCGCAGGATGCGGGGCAGGTGATGGCCCTGGTCGCGCGCCTTGACGAGCAGGCACCCGATTACTTCCGCGCCCTCGGCGACGTGGCGGCGCTGGTCCAGCGCATCGCTATCGCCCAGGTGGTGCCGGAGCCGGAGGAGGACGAGCGCGGCGATCGTGACTTCGTGCGCGACATGGCGGCTAGCTGGCGCGGCGAGGATCTGCAACTCGTGTATCAGATCGCACTGATCGGCCGTCGTGACCTCGCGCTGGCACCGGATCCGCGCTCCGGCTTCGAGATGACGCTGCTGCGCATGCTGCACTTCCGGCCCGGTGCTGCGATCGTCGCGCCGCCGGCAGGTTCGGCACCCGTCGCGGCACCCAGTCGCGCACGCGCGGCGAGCCCAGCGCCGGCGGCTGCGCCGAGCGCAGCACCCGCCGCACCCGCACCGGAACCGGCAGCACCGGGACCCGCACCCGCTGCGACGCCGCCGAGCACTGCCGGGGCGGACGAGTGGACGACCCTGGTCGCTGCGCTGCCGATCCGCGGTGCGGTGCGCGAGCTGGCCGAGAACTGCGAGCTCATCGAACGCAACGGCGACCGCTTCGAGTTGCGCCTGGATCAGCGCGCAGCCTTCCTCGCCACCAGCGATGGCGAGGCGCGTCTACGCGAGGGTCTGGCCGAGCACCTCGGCGTCCCGGCGAAGCTGACCCTGCGCACCGGCGAGATCGCGAGCGATACCATCGCCATGCGGCGCGAGCGCGAGCAAGCTGCACGCCAGCAGGCCGCCGAGGACAGCGTGCGCGCCGATCCGAACGTGCAGGCGCTGCAGGAGCAGCTCGGGGGCAAGGTGCTGTTCGACGCCGTCCGTCCGGTCGGCGACGACCACTGAGAGCCCGCGCGTGGTCTTCACCCCAGCGGTCGATCGACTGATCCAAGCCTTCCGCTGCCTGCCGGGCGTCGGTCCGCGCAGCGCGCAACGCATGGTGTTCCACCTGTTGGAGCGTGACCGCGAGGGCGGTGCTGAGCTCGCCCGTGCGCTGGGCGCGCTGGACAGCGTCGGTCACTGCAAGCGTTGCCGCCTGTTCACCGAGGCCGAGTTGTGCGCGATCTGCGCCGACCAGCGACGCGACGCCAAACTGATCTGCATCGTGGAGTCGCCCGCGGATGTACTCGCGGTCGAATCCGCCGCCAGTTACGGCGGCCGCTACTTCGTGCTGATGGGCAAACTGTCACCGCTGGATGGCATCGGACCAGATGAGCTGGGGCTGGATGCGCTGGACGCCATCCTCGCTGAAGGCAGCGCCGAGGAGCTGATCCTCGCGACCTCAGCCACCGTCGAGGGCGAGGCGACCGCGCATTACCTCGCGGGCCTCGCGCAACGGCATGGCGTGACGGTCAGCCGCATCGCGCAGGGGGTGCCGCGGGGTGGCGAGCTCGAATTCATCGATGGGGGCACCTTGGGTCAGGCGATCGCGGACCGCAAGCGGGTCTGATTCCTGGCGGGCCCTGCTCGCCGCCTCTTTGTTGCGGACGCCGCTCGCGATCCTCATTGCGCTACCAGGCAACTCCGGTCGTTCGCGGCGCCCGCGCCTCGACGCGCCTTCGCAGTCCTCCGCCAGCAGTCTTAGCATCGAACGTGCTGCGTGCTGCGTGCGGCGTGCGGCGTCCCGGGGCCCTAGGCCCGGGGCTCCTTCAGTACTCCCGCCTGAGTTCCCCCAGGTGCCGCAGCAGGTGCAGGTAGGAGCGGTAGCGACGCTCGCTGATGCCAGCGCCGATCTCCGCGATCACGGCGCAGTCCGGTTCCTCGCGGTGCAGGCAGTCGCGGAAGCGGCAGTGGTCAGCGAGTTTGCGGATCTCGATGAAGCCGTCGGCCACGCGCGCGGCTTCCACCGTAGGCGGTGAGTAATCGCGCACGCCGGGTGAGTCCACGATCCAGCCCGAGCCGATCGCGTACATGGCGGAGGAGGTCGTGGTGTGCTTGCCCGCGTCGGTCGCTTCGGAGATCTCGCCCACGGTCTGGTGCGCCTCCGGCACCAGCAGGTTCAGCAGTGTGGACTTGCCGGTGCCCGACAGCCCCACTAGCGCGGAGGTACCGCTGGCCAGGGTCTGGTCCAGGCCATCCAGCTCGCCGTCCTTGGCGCGCGTGCGATGGCAGGTGTAACCCAGGATCTCGTACTCAGGCAGCAGCGCTGCTGCGGCTGCACCGTCGGCATCCAAGTCGCATTTGTTCAGCACCACCACCGCGTCCATGCGCGCGAGCTCGGCGGCGGCGAGGTAGCGGTCGATCAGACCGGCGTCAGCGTCGGGTTTCAGCGAGGACACCACCACCAGGCGGTCGAGGTTCGCAGCCAGCACCTGCAGGTTGCCGCGCGAATCGGGCCGCGCGAGTTCGTTGCGGCGCGGCTCCAGCGAGATGACCAAGCCCTCGTGGCTGTCAGGCTGCGGGCGCCAGCGCACGCTGTCGCCGCACACCGTCTTCAGCTTGCGGCCCTTGAGCAGGCAGACGTGCTCGGCACCTGCGTCGTCGAGGACCCACAGGCGTCGGCCGTGGCTGCGGATCACACGACCGAGCTGGTCCTCAGCCATCCAGCGCACGCAGCGCAGCGATGCGGTCCACTGCGGTCGGATGCGAGTAGTAGAAGCGCGCGTACAGCGGATCCGGCGTCAGCGTGGTCGCGTTCTCGCGGAACATCTTCACCAAGGCGCTGATCAGGTCGTTGGTATCCGTGTACTCGCTGGCGAAGCTGTCTGCCTCGTACTCGTGGCGACGCGACCAGAGGGCGGCCAGCGGCATCATCCACAGCATGAACGGCGGTGCCGCCAGCGCGAACAACGCCAACGTGCTGGCGGGTGAGGGCAGGCTGACGCCCAGCGCGAGGTGGAACCAGGGCTGCGCGCTGAGCCAGCCGAGCACTGCGAAACCAAGCAGCGACAGACCGAGGCTCAGCGCCATGCGTTGCTTCACATGCGCCAGCTTGTAGTGACCGAGCTCATGCGCGAGCACCGCTTCGATCTCGGCCGGGTCCAGCGACTCGATCAGGGTATCGAACAGCACGATGCGACGGTTACGACCGAAGCCGGTGAAGTAAGCGTTGCCGTGGTTCGAGCGACGCGAGCCGTCCATCACCTGCAGACCGCGACTGGTGAAGCCGCAGCGTTCGAGCAGTGCCTCAAGTCGCGTGCGCAGCGCATCGTCCGGCAGCTCCTCGAAGCGGTTGAACAGCGGCGCGATGAAGCGCGGGTAGATCCACACCAGGCTCAGGCTGAACGCGCTCCACAGCAGCCAGGCCCACAACCACCACAGCGAGCCACCACGCTCCAGCAGGTAGATCAGGCCAGCAGCGAGCGGCGCGCCCAGCACCAGCATCAGCAGCCAGCCGACGACGCGGTCGCGGATGAACAGTGCTGGCGTCTGCCTGTTGAAACCGAACTGGGCCTCCACGCGGAAGGTGGCGACCGCCTCCAGCGGCAGCGACAGCAAGTCGGTGATCAGGCCGATGCCGAGCAGCAACCCGACGCCAGCAAGCAGCGGCGGCAGTCCGAAGCCAGCCAGCGCGGAACTCAGCAGGTCGATGCCGCCACCCAAGGTCCAGGCCAGCAGCAGGGCGGCACTCAGTGCGATGTCCCAGCGTCCCAGCGCCAGTTTGGCGACGGTGTAATCTGCGGCATTGCGGTGGTCCACGGCGACGATCGCACCCTGGAACGCCTCTGGCACCTGATCCCGGTGGGCTCGCACGAAGGCGCGCTGGCGCGCCCCCAGCCACAGCTGGATGAGCCCGCCCGCGATGACCACGGCCAGGAAGAGTAGGGTCACAGGATGATTGCTCGTCACGGCGCGGTGACGATACTAGAATCGTTGGTCCGCAGCGAGGGAGTGGCATGGAGCCAGCGAGAGCGAGGCTGATCTGGATCGACCTGGAGATGACCGGGTTGGATCCCGATAGCGACCGCATCATCGAGATCGCCACGGTGATCACGGAGGCGGACCTCAGCATCGTGGCCGAGGGCCCGGTGTTCGCGATCCACCAGTCGGATGAGATCCTGGCAGCGATGGACCATTGGAACACCGAGCACCACGGTGCCTCCGGTCTCACCGAGCGCGTCCGCCGCAGCAAGATCGCGGAGGCCGAAGCTGAGACGCGCACGCTGGAGTTCCTGAGCGCCTACATCGATGGCGGTGTGTCGCCGATCTGCGGCAACAGCATCTGCCAGGACCGCCGCTTCCTCGCCCGCCACATGCCGAAGCTCGAGCGCTACTTCCATTACCGCAACCTGGACGTCAGCACGCTGAAGGAGCTCGCGCGACGCTGGCACCCGGCGGTCGAAGCGGGGGTGAGCAAGGAGAGCAAGCACCTGGCGATGTCCGATATCCACGATTCGATCGCCGAGCTCGCGCACTACCGCGAGCACTTCCTCAAGCTTCCCGGGAACCACTGAGTGCGCACCGGCTTGCCGGGCTACGCCGAGGTCACCGGCGCAGCCGCACGCATCCGCGACTGGATCCACCGCACGCCGGTGATGCGCGCGCAGAGCCTGGATGCGCTGGTCGGCGCCCAGCTCCACTTCAAATGCGAGAACTTCCAGCGCAGCGGTGCGTTCAAGTTCCGCGGTGCCAGCAACGCGGTGCTGATGCTGCAGGAGCAGGGTGGGACCACAGCGGTGGCTACGCATTCATCCGGCAACCACGGTGCCGCGTTGGCCATGGCCGCAGCGCGCGCTGGTTTCGCGGCGCATGTGGTGGTGCCGCGCGGCGCCAACCCGAGCAAGCTCGCCGCGATCGAAGCGGCCGGTGCACGCATCGTGCCCTGCGAGCCGACCATGGCCTCACGCCTGAGCACCTTGGAAGCAGTGGTGCGCGAGACCGGCGCCGAAGCCGTGCCGCCCTTCGAGGACGCCCGCATCATCGCGGGCCAAGGCACCGCGGCCATGGAGCTGCTGGCCGAAATCCCCGATCTGGACCTGATCCTGGTCCCCGTGGGCGGCGGTGGTCTGCTGGCTGGCACCCTGTTGGCAGCGAACGGCGCGGGCACCGGCACACGGGTCTGGGGCGCCGAGCCCGCGCTCGCTGATGCCGCAGCACGCAGCCTGGCCGCCGGCAGCCGCCAGAGCCAGGACAGCTCCAGCACCCTGGCGGACGGCCTGCGGGCTGGAATCGGTGAGATGAACTACGCCCTGATCGCCGACCCCGCGACCGGGGTCGCTGGCATCGCCCGGGTCTCGGAGGCGGCCATCGTCGCCGCCATGCGCCTGATCTGGGAGCGCCTGAAGATCCTGGTCGAGCCGTCCTCGGCGGTGCCGTTGGCGGCGCTGCTGGACCCCGAGCAGGGCCGTCGCATCCTCAGTGACGGCGGGCGCGACCCGGCGCGCGTCGGTATCATCCTCACCGGTGGCAACGTGGATCTCAGCGCGTTGCCATGGAACTGACGCCCGGGTCGCGTGGCCTGAAGCTACGGACCTCACCCAAGGAGCACAGCGTGGATCGCAGGACCTCTATCTTCCTCTACCTCATCGCCGCAGCCCTGCTGCTGCCGATCGTCGCACCCGCCGCTCCCGCAGACGATGTGCCCGCCCAGCGGCTGCGCGCGCTGATGGGCGATGCCACCTACCAGGCGGCGGGCCTGGACTTGCTGTCCGAAGAGGAGCAGCGCGTGCTATCAGCCTGGCTCGAGGCGCGCGCTCTACAGCGCCCCGTGCCCATGCCTGCGACCACCGCGACCTACCGGGAGCAAGGCATCCCCACGACCGCGGGTCGCCCGGCGGTGGTGGTGGTCCCGCCGCCGTCGTCCGGCGCACCGGCGCCCACGCCCGCCGTCGCAGCGCGCGGCAACGCCGCCACCACCTTCGGACTCGGTGACGGCGGTGCGGAGTCCATGGAGAGTCGCATCGACGGCGAGTTCACCGGCTGGAACGGTGACACCGTGTTCCACCTGCAGAACGGCACGGTCTGGGAGCAGACCGACAACGAGCGCCTAGTCGTCCGCAACGTGCTGACCAACCCGAAGGTGACCATCGAGCGCGGTTTCTTCGGCTTCCGCTTGCGCGTGGACGGGTACAACTCGCGCGTGCAGGTGCAGCGGATCCAGTGACACCGCGGCCCGGCGTACGCGGCGGACCGGGTTTCCTGGTCGCCGCCGCGTTCATCGGTCCGGGCACCGTCACCACCGCCAGCGTCGCTGGCGGCACCACCGGCACCGCCCTGATCTGGGTGCTGGTCCTCTCCATCATCGCGACCCTGCTGCTGCAAGAGCACGCGCTGCGCCTCGGCGTGGTCACGCGCCGCGGTCTGGGTGAGGCGCTGCGCGAGCGCTTCTCCGGACCGTTCGCGCGTCCGGCGATGGCGGTGCTGGTGCTGGTCGCGATCCTGGTCGGGAATGCTGCCTACCAGAGCGGCAACCTGTCCGGTTCTGCGGTCGGCCTGGGTGCGCTGACCGACACCGGCGCCACACCCTGGCTGTTGATCACCGCCATCGTCGCGGGCGGCTTGCTCTGGAGCGGCAAACATCAACTCGTGACCCGCGTGCTGGTCGGCCTGGTCGCGCTGATGGCGCTGGTGTTCGGTGTCACCGCCATCATGGTGGCGCCGCCGCTGGCCGAGCTCGCCGCGGGGCTCATCCCGAGCATCCCCGACGGCAGCCTCGGCCTGGTGCTGGCGCTGTTCGGTACCACGGTGGTGCCCTACAACCTGTTCCTGCACGCCTCCGCGGCAGCGCGTACCGACTGGGGCGATGACACCGGGCGCGCGCTGGCGGCAGCGCGCCGCGATGCCCTGATCGCGATCAGCATCGGCGGCCTGATCACCTTGGCCATCCTCGTCACCGCGCTGCCGCTGCATGCAGCGGGGCAGGGTGGCGGCGGCGTGCGCGCGATGGTGGATCAGCTGCGGCCGCTGCTCGGCGACTGGGCGGGCGCGGCGTTCGGTGCGGGCCTCGCGGCCGCCGGCCTCACCTCCGCGATCACCGCACCGATGGCTGCGGTGTGGGCGACCCAGGGCGTGATGGGTTGGGACGATGCACCCACATCAGGCCGCAGCCGCGCGATCTGGGGCGGCGTACTGCTGGTCGGGCTGATCACAGCGCTGGTCGGTGGCTCACCGATCCAGCTCATCGTCACCGCGCAAGCTGCGAACGGCCTGTTGCTCCCGATCGCCGCAGTGTTCCTCGTCTGGGTGATGAACGATGAGCGCCTGCTGGGGCCGCGCCGCAACCGACTGTGGATGAACGCTGGTGCCGCCTTGATCCTAACCCCGGTGGTGCTGCTGGGGCTGCGGCGGCTGGCCAGCGCGCTGGGCTTGGGATGAGGCGCGGTTTGGGGACAGAATGTGGTCAGAACCAGTTATCAACCGTACGGCAAAGAATGGCTTTTGCCTCATCTGTCCAAAAATACGGAGTTAGATCGCAGTAGTATGGGACGCACAGGAAGCAAAGCAGCCGACGACTACTACGAGACGTACGCCGAGTACGCGCGGACGCTGCGCAATTGGTTTGTTGCATACGGCATTGGCGGTCCGTTACTCCTCGTGACCGACGCTCCAGTTGCTCAGCGTCTAGGCCAGTCTGCTGCCTTCAACTGGGTCATATATCTGTTCCTCTTTGCCATACTGGTACAGCTCTTGCTGGTTGTTCAAAACAAGTGGGTAAGTTGGGCCATGCATTCTGGTGCAACCGACCCGGAACGTCAGGCGGCGGGGTGGTACGAAACGGCGGATTGGCTCCACGCCAAGTTCGGGATTGATGTGGCCTGCGACCTTCTCTCTGCCGCGGCGCTACTAACGGCAACGCTCTTGGCCTTGGTGGTTCTACCGTGAGTTTGCTATCTAACCCGGAGTTGCAGCCGCCGCCGTCCGATCAATCAAGAGCCGACCGCTAGTGCGGCGCGGCTAAACAGAGAGTTAGAGCCAATCCCACCCAAAGTCGTCACTTGACAGGCGTATCCATACGGATACACTAGTGTCATGTACGAAGTCCAACTCACGGAAGAGTTCGAGGCATGGCTTGCTGGGTTACGCGATCGCGCCGCGCAAATGCGTATCGTCGCTCGCCTCAGGCGCGCCAGCCTCGGAAGCCTCGGCGACTGGAAGCCAGTTCGCGGGTCGCTGTCGGAAATGCGAATCGACTACGGCCAGGGTTATCACTTGTACTTCGTGCGACGTGGGGCGGCAATCATTCTGCTCCTGGCGGGTGGCGACAAGTCCACCCAGCGGCGCGATATAAAGCGCGCTGCCGATTTACTCAACCAGTTGGACCCAGAATCATGAGCAACTTGAAATCAAAGAAGCCAAAGATCGTGCCATTCGATGCCACTCGATACCTCGACGACGATGAGGCGATTGCGGAGTACATGACCGCCGTACTTGAAAGCGACGATTCTGATCTGCTGCTGGCGGCCCTCGGCGACGTGGCGAGAGCAAGAGGAATGGGCGACGTTGCAAAGGCAACTGGGCTCGGTCGCGAGAGTCTCTACAAGGCGCTGGCGCCGGGGGCGAAGCCTCGATTCGATACTGTGCTGAAAGTTGCGAAGGCCTTGGGAATTCAGCTGACCGCCAAGGTGGCATGATTGGCTCTAACAAAGCATTGGAGCGGCCGCGCTAAGGAGTGTTGGATGAATGGTCTGGCAAAGACATCAGGGATAAAGTGCTTTCTGTCAGCGTCGCCGCTTCCGCGCGCCGCTCGACGCGGGTGTTGTATCCCATGACCTTCGAGCTGAGCGCCAGGTGTGCCAGCCTCAGAAGCCGTAGTAGATCGAGATATGCCCGTGCAGGTCGCCGGCTTGCAGCACGCCGCCGCCGCTCACCACTCTCGCTAGGTCGAAGTTCAGGTTTAATGTCCTCTGGATGTTCCAGCGCAGGCCTGCGCCGATACTGGAGATGGAGACCCGCCGCCTGGCCTCCCCAGCCAATGGTTGATCTACGGCCTCGGCGATATCGAAGAAGAACAGTGCCCGCAGGTTGCCCTCACCAGGAATCAGTCTGCCGGCCAGGCTGGGTGTATAGAACTCGATATTTGCGACGGCGCCGGCGTCGCGGACGATCTCCCGCTCTCGGAAGCCCCGGACGGCGCTCGAGCCCGCGATACCGAACTTCTCGCCGAAGATCAGGGCATCCGGTGTGTACTGTGCGTTCAGGGCGAGCCGGAGTTGCCAGTTACTCTGGAACGCGTGCACCGTGCTGATGCCGAATCGAACGATCGTGTAATCGGCTGGTGCACCGATGCCACCGGTCGGACTCGGGCGCGCCGCATCGAAGTCGCTCGCATTCCCATTACCGATTCCGGGCCAGTTCCTCGATAGCGCGACGTAGAAGTCCGAGATGTTCCCCGGACGCTCCCATTTGCCGCTGTAGGCGAGGGTGATCGGTCTGATGGTGACGTCCACCGCCGTCGGCCCGCAGCCCGCAGCGCCGAAATCACCGAGGGCGCAGGCATTGTTGAAGGCACGATAGTCCATGCCGTAGACGATGCGGTGGGAATACTCGCCTCGGCGTCGCAGCAACTGGTTATAGCGCAGGCTGTACACAGCCCCTCTGCCAGTGAAGGTGAGTGGTCCAGCGACCGTCTGCGTGGTGCCGGTACTGACATCTGAGAACGCTGCGATGAAGTCGATGGAATCGCCCAGGGAGTACAACGGCAGTCGGTAACTTCCGCTATAGAGGCTGACCCGATCCGGCTCCTCCGGCGAGGTGACATAGGTCAGGGTGCCGACATGGTCGCGGTTGAAGAGGTTGGCGTGCTGCGCGCCAAAACCGATCCGGAAGTCGCCCGTCTGCGGGTTGCCGGTGTTGTCCAGGGTCAGGAACATCTTGAACGGGTCGACGTCCATCACATCGACGGTGGCATCGACCAAGCCGCCGATCTCGCCGGGGCGCAGCACCACATCCACCTGTCTGGTGGGGTTCTCGTTGGACAGCAGCACGTTCGCCGAGATATCCGCTGTCCTGGGCGGAACGCCCTCCGTCAGGGCGGGCAGGGCGGCGCGGATGTTCTCCTCGTCGAAGTATTGGTTGCCCGCGATGGTCACTTCGCCGATCTGTGCTTCGATGACCCGTAGGGTTACGACTCCCCGGTCCAGGTCCTGCTCAGGTGCAACTACCCAGACCACGCTGTATCCGGCACTGCGGTAGCGCTCCCTCAGAGCCTCCATCGCACCCTGCATATCGGCTAGCTCGCGCTGATCGCCGGTGTAAGGGCTGAGGGCTGCTTCGATCTCGTCGTCCCCGAGCAAGGTATTGCCCACGATCTCGAAGCGATCGATATCGAAGCGCTCGGTCTGGGTCTGTGCGGCGGAGAGCGTGGGCGCCAGCAGTAGGACCAGTGCCATGGAGCGGAGCACTGACAGTCTATCCAGCCACTCAGCTGCCATCGTCTTGCTCGAACTGTTGTGGGAATTTCCAGGTCTCGCAGAAGCCGCCGACGGAGACAGAGCCGCAACCATCTTCCTCTGCGTCGGCATCATCCGTACCCCGCATGACATCGAAACCCGCGTCGGCGTTGTTCCGGTTCAGGGAGATGTGCCAGAAGTTTCCCGGACGGTAGTAGAAGACGTTGTTGACCAATGCCGAGAAGATGTACTGGCCCACGGGGAAGCCCAAGACCGGCTCCTCGGCTAGACCGATGATGGTGAATATGTTGCCGATGTAGGTGATGGTGTAGTTCCCGCTAGTAGTCACCAGCGAGCCCAGCGTGATGTCGTACGGCCCGCCCAGGGCGCTCTCGCCAGGGTCTCGGGTCAGCAGCCCTGTGAGCACGGTCTCGGGTGTATCGATGACTCCGATGGACGGGCTGTTGATCAGGCCGATGACGTCGTAGGTCAGCAGCGGATCCACGGTGCCGAAGTCCTTGCTCTGGGAGTCCGCGGTGATCAACAGGGGCGCTGGGGTGATGTCAGCCGTGGTCAGGGCGGTGTCGTTGACGGTGTAGTTACCGGCATCGGCGCCTGCCAGGCTGAGGTCGATCCCGGTGACGACCTGATCCACCCCGACGTCCTTGTCATCGAAGGTCGCGGTCCCACCGACGTAGGTCACGTCATCGCCGAGCAGGACCCCGGTCAGGGTGCGGGTCAGGATGTCGGCCGCGTCGGTCGCGTCGTAGACCCGGTCATCGGCGGTGATGTCGCCAGTGATCGCGAGCGCCGTGATGTCAGCGGTGGTCAGGGCGGTGTCGTTGACGGTGTAGTTACCGGCATCGGCGCCT